>Ga0114129_10000204_pt1 | contig 65893 bp, 57 predicted proteins | sample RhiMetdeltSRZDD1_FD_80071 | JGI IMG/M metagenome (GOLD analysis project Ga0114129, IMG submission 80071) | Populus rhizosphere microbial communities from Tennessee, USA - Rhizosphere MetaG P. deltoides SRZDD1 (version 2) (version 2) | ecosystem: Host-associated > Plants > Roots > Rhizosphere >...
AGGCCGTTCAGCAGCAGGAACGCGATGAAGAAGACGATGTACCACGGGATCGGATGCCGCCCCCGGAGCACGACGTTGGAGATCTTCTCGGTGACCGACGTCAGCGTGTGACCCGGCTCGATGACGGGATGCTCGTGGTACTCGGCCACCGCCGTCCCACCGGCCGCAGTTGATTTCGGATCCATCAGTGTCCCGTCGAGTGGCCCGCAGCCGGCGCCGGGGCGAGTTCGGGGTTCGGATTACGAATCTCCGCCAGGTAGGTCGTGCGCGGACGCGTGTTGAGATCCTCGAGCACGCCGTAGTTCCGTTCCTGCTTCTTGAGCTTGTTGACCTGGCTGTTCGGATCGTTCATGTCGCCGAAGACGATCGCGTCGGCCGGACAGGCGGAGCCGCAGGCCGGAACGATCTCGCCGTCGCGGATGCGACGGTCCTCCCGCTTGGCATCGATGCGCGCCTGGTTGATGCGTTGCACGCAGTACGTGCACTTTTCCATGACGCCGCGGCTCCGCACCGAGACGTCGGGATTGCGCACCCCCCACAGGCTTTCCGTGTTCCAGTCCGAGTAGAGGAGGAAGTTGAAGCGCCGCACCTTGTACGGGCAGTTGTTCGAGCAGTAGCGCGTCCCCACGCAGCGGTTATAGACCATGTCGTTCAGGCCTTCCGCGCTGTGGGTGGTGGCCGCGACCGGGCAGACGACCTCGCAGGGCGCGTTCTCGCACTGCTGGCACGGCATCGGTTGATGGAACGACTCGGGATTCTCGGGATCGCCGGCGAAGTAGTGGTCGACGCGGATCCACTGCATTTCGCGGCTCCGCAGGACCTGTTCCTTGCCGATCACCGGGATGTTGTTCTCAGCCGTGCAGGCCACAACGCACGCGCTGCAGCCGGTGCAGGCGCTCAGGTCGATCGCCATGCCCCACTTGTAGCCGTTGTATTCGTGCTCGGGCAGCAGGGTCAGCGTGCGGGGCGGGGTGTGTCCACCCTGGTGGTGAATCACGTCCGGCTTCGCCTTGTACTCTTCGAGCGTCGCGGTGCGAATCGGTGCGCGGCCCTCCATCGAGTGATGCTGCTGCGTGGTCGCCAGCGCGTAGTGCTCGCCGGTCTTCACCAGCTCGAGGCCGCTTCCGAACCATGGCGCGTCGGACGTTCTCAGCAGGAAGGCGTTGAACTGCTGCGACGAGCCAACGGCATTTCCGACGCGGCCCGCGTTGCGGCGGCCGTAGCCGAAAAACACCGTGACCGACTGCGCCGGGTGGCCGGGCACCACGAACACCGGCATCCGCACACTGCTGCCGCGATAGCGCAACTCGACGATGTCACCCTGTCGGAGACCGCGCTCGTCGGCGAGCCGCTTGCTGATCCAGGCGGTGGGATCCCAGGTGACTTTCGTGAAGGGCTTGGGCAGCTCCTGCAGCCAGCCGTTGTTGGCGAAGCGGCCGTCCCAGATGGTCGGATCGGGCCGGAAGATGATCTCCAGTCCGGCCTGTGACGCCGGAGCGGCAGGTGCCGGAGCTGGCGCGGCGGGTGCGGCTGGCGCGGCGGCAGGAGCAGCCGCCGGTGGCGCCGCTTCCGCGCCAGGCGTCGCCGCTGCACCTGCGGGTGCCGCTGGCGCCGGCGGCGGCGTCAAGGCGGTTGCCGGTCCACCTTCGGCGAACGACGTGCCGGCGATGAACCCGTCGTGCACGGCGGTGCGCCAGAACGCGTCCGCATTGGGGAACCCCTCACCATGGAGGTTCGTGAATTTCCAGCCGCCGGCGCCGCTGCTGTAGGTCCTGGTCCAGAAGTCCTTCACGAGCCCGATGCCCCGGCGACCGGGCTGCGACGTAAACGCGGCGATGAAATCGTGTGCCGACTGCCCTTCGTACAACGGTTCAATCAGCGGCTGGGTCACCGTGACGGTGCCCTCGAATGATCGCGAATCGCCCCAGCTCTCGAGCGAGTGCGCCTCGGCGACGTTCCAGTGACACAGCGCCGAGGTCTCGTCGAGGTGCGTCGTGTGATAGGCGACGATCGGGACCTTGGCGAGGCGCTCGGCGAAGCGAAGATCCACCGGCGCCGTGAACACGGGGTTGCCGCCCATGATCACGAGCAGCTCCACCTGGCCGGCGTCGATGGCCCTGGCGAGGTCCACGATCGAACCGGCGCCCGAGGCAGGCACTGGCTCTGCGCCGCCGCCATAGATCACGGTCGTGCCGGTGTTGCCGAGCGCGTCGTTGATCGCCTTCGCGGCCGCGTGCACGCCGTCGGTCTGGAACTCGCCGGCCACGACCACCGAGCGGCCTTTGTGGGCTTGCAGATCCTTCGCAATCGCCGCCACCCACCGGGCAATTTCCGGCGCGCCCGGCGCGGGGACGGACGCTGATGGAGCGGAGGCCGCGTTCCCGCCGATCGCTGACGCGAGCGCGCGCGCGATGCCTTCGATCTCGGAGGCGGCGACGGACAACCGATGGTCGGCCTTGGCGCCGGTCAACGTCGGCGTGCTCTCGATCGTGTAGAGCCGGTTCATCGAGGTGTTCTCCTCGCTGAGCCGCCGCCGCGCCGAAAAATCCTTGGAGTACCTGACGCTGCCGCCTCCGCACACGAGGAAGTCGGCGTCGAGCGCAACGATCACGTCGGCCTTGTCGAACTGGTAGACCGCCGTGGTTTGCGCAGCTGCCACGGGTCCGGCTGGCCGGGCGACCGCATCGTACGGATGCCATTTCGCGGCAGGGAAGTCTCGGAGCACCTCTCCGAACAGGGACGCGAGCGAAGGGGACGTGATTGGCGCGGTCAGGAAATGGAGGCCAGCCCCACCCCGGGCCTTCTGGTTGCGCAGTGCCTCCTGCATGGCCCCGACGAAGCGCGGCCAGCCCTGGACCTCACTGCGGAACGTGATGGTCTTGGCCCGATCGGGGTCGTACAGATTCAGAACCGACGCCTGGGTCAAGACGTCGGTACCGCCGCGGCTCGCCGGATGATCGGGGTTGCCTTCAATCTTGGTCGGTCGCCCCATGTGGCTCTCGACCAGCACCGGCATGGCAGTTCCGGCCATCGGCACGGCACTGGCGAAGTACAGCGGCCGGCCGGGCACTATATCTTCCGGCTGCCGGACGTAAGGCACGAGCGTCTCGGGCGGCTGCTTGGTGCAGGCGCCGACCCCGGCCAGCGCCAGCGACGCGCTCATCAGCTTCAGGAAATTGCGGCGTCCCTTCGGGTCGTTCCACTCGGAGGCCTGTTCGGGAAACTCCCGGTGCAAGTACTCGCGGAAGTCCGGCGTGTCGGCGAGCTCGCCGAGGCTCCTCCAGTACAGGCGCCCGTTCGAGCCAGCGAGGCGGGATTTGATGGCAGCAAGGTCCATATGTGCTAATCAGTTGCCAGTTTCCAGTTGCCAGTTCCCAGTGAATCAGCCGGTCATTCCTGCTTCCACGGAACTGGAAACCGGGAACTGGAAACTGCCTACGGCCCTTTCATCTATGGCACGTCGAACAGCTGGTGAGCTGCTCGACGCTTCCGATCTTGTATTCCTCCACCAGTCGCTTGCCGAGATCGGGGTCGCCTGAGGGCCGTTCCCAGGCCATGTTGTAGACCTGGTCGCGTGGCCGCACGTACTGGGCCGGATTCCGGTGACAGTCGAGACACCACGTCATGGTCAAGGGAGCCTCCTGGTACATCAGCGGCATCTTGTCGACGCGGCCGTGGCAGGTGGCGCAGCCGACGCCCTTCCGCACGTGGATGCTGTGGTTGAAGTACACGAAATCCGGCAGATCGTTGACCCGCGTCCACTGCAGGCGCGTGTTGTCCCGGAAGCTGGCGCGCACCGGCTCGAGGATCGGCGCGTTGGTCCAGATCTGCGAGTGGCAGTTCATGCAGGTTTTGGTCGGCGGAATGTTGGCAAACGCCGATTCCTCGACCGAGGTGTGGCAATAGCGGCAATCGATGCCGACGCCACCGACATGATGGGCGTGGCTGAACTGGATCGGCTGCTCCACGAACACGTCCTGGTTCGTGTAGAAGCTGCCAAGATGAATGACGGCGACTGCGCCGCCGAGTCCGGCGACGAAAAGCCCGAGGGCAACGATGCTGAGCCGGGAGTAGATGTTGGAATGACGATGGAAGAGCTGACTCATCGTGTCGACGTCCGCGTCGTGCCTCGAGTACGCGCCCTATCAGCCCTCGTGAGGGCCATCGGCTGGCGTTTCAAAGGCCTTAGCCTACTCCAATGACGGCTTCCGCAGAAAGCCAAGTCGCGGATCCGTGCGCCTCGGACTGTGGTGAGCGAGCCCCCGGGGGACGAGCGCAACCACGCCTGCAATAGTGTGAAACTTTTCACAAGCTGTCAAGCACGCGGGTCTGCCCCTCCGGCTGTTCGTACAATGCGGGTGTGCGTTCCAAGCGTTCGTTCGTTCCAGTCCTTCTTCTTCTGATCTCCTCGGCGGCCTTCGCGCAAACGCCCGTGACCTATCGCGTCTCGTTCCCGGCTCCCCAGCACCACTTCGCCGACGTCGAGATGGTGCTCACGGATCTGCCGGCCGGGGCGCTCGAGCTGCGGATGAGCCGCTCGTCGCCCGGGCGCTACGCGCTTCACGAATTCGCCAAGAACGTCTTTGACGTCAAAGCCTTCGACGCGTCCGGCAAGGAGCTGTCGATCGTCCGGCCGAACCCGCATCAGTGGACCGTGCCCGAGCACCAGGGGCAGGTTCGTGTCGTTTACAAAGTCTTCGGCAATCGTGTCGACGGCACCTATCTCGGCATCGACATGTCGCACGCGCACATGAACATGCCGGCCACGCTGATGTGGGCCCGCGGCTTCGACGCCCGGTCCGTGCGCGTGACCTTCGTGCCGCCGGCCGGATCACCGTGGAAAGCGGCGACCCAGCTGTTTCCGACGAACGATCCGTGGACATTCACCGCGCCAAACCTTCAGTACTTGATGGACAGTCCGACCGAGCTGAGCGATCAGTCATTCCGGTCGTTCAAGGTGCGAAACCCCGACGGGCGTGAGCAGACGATCGTGACCGCGGTCCACCACGACGCCAGCGACGCGGAGATCGACGAGTACGTCGCGGGCACCGAGAAAATCGTCCGCGAGCACGCCGCCATCTTCGGGGAGTTGCCGCAGTTCGACGGCGGCACCTACACCTTCCTCGGGGACTACCTGCCGTGGGGCGGCGGAGACGGCATGGAGCACCGTAACAGCACCGTCGTCGCCGAGGGGGCGTCGATCAGGGGCAACGTGCGCGGCGTGCTCGGCACGGTCTCGCACGAGTTCTTTCACGCGTGGAACGTCGAGCGGATTCGTCCGAAAACGCTGGAGCCTTTCGATTTCGAAGATGCGAACATGTCGGGCGAGCTCTGGCTCGCGGAAGGGTTCACCCAGTACTACGGGCAGCTGAGCCTGGCGCGCGCCGGTCTGGCGAACGCCGAACAGACCATGCTCAGCCTCGCCAATTCCGCGCTCGGTGTCGCGTCGAGCCCGGCGCACCAGTTCCGGTCGGCTGTGGAAATGAGTCAGCTGGCGCCGTTCACGGATGCAGCCAACTCCAACGATCCCACGAATTACGGCTACACGTTCATCAACTATTACCCGTATGGCTCGGCGCTTGCGCTCGCGCTCGATCTGACGCTGCGTGAGCGGTCGAATGGAAAGATCACGCTCGACGATTACATGCGCGCGATGTGGCGGGTTCACGGCAAGCCGTCGGCAGCCCCCGGGTACGTTGCAAAGCCGTACACGGTGGCCGACGCGCGCGCGCGGCTCGCCGAACTCGTCGACGATCGCGCGTTCGCCGACAACTTCTTCTCGCGCTACATCGAAGGGCGCGAAGTGCCGGACTATCGCGCGCTGCTCGCGCGCGCGGGCGTGAGGGTCCGAAAGCGGAACGCCGGTGAGGCCTGGACCGGGGCGGCGATCGATGCCTCGGGCAGGGTCACCGCGCTCCGCGGCCTGATCGACTGGGGAACCCCGGCGTTCGAAGCGGGTTTGGAGCACGACGACGTGCTGACGTCGATCGATGGCAAGCCGTTCACTGCCGCTGCGCTGAAGAACCGCAAGCCTGGTGATAAGGTGACGTTCGAGGTCCGGCACATCGGCGGGGCGACCGCAAGGGGCGTGCTGACCTTCGGCGAGGATCCCGCTGAGCAGGCGTTCCTGGCCGAGGCATCGGGCAACTCGTTGAGCCCCGAGCAGAAAGCGTTTCGAGAGGCGTGGCTCGGATCGAAGCAGCGTGCGCCCGAATCCCGGCCGGGGCGCTGAGCGTCTGAGATTGAGGAAAGCAATACGTGCTCGGCACCACCATTCAACACTACCGCGTCGGTGAGCGGCTCGGCGCTGGCGGGATGGGCGAGGTCTACCTCGCCGAGGACGTCCGCCTGGGCCGGCCTGTCGCGCTGAAGTTCCTGCCGCCGGCGCTCAAGGCAGATCCGGACAGCCGCGCGCGCCTGCTGAACGAAGCCCGCGCGGCGTCGCTCCTGCGCTCACCCAACATCGCGGTCACCTACGATATCGGCGAGTACGCCGGCAGCGACTTCATCGTGATGGAGTACGTCGAAGGCGAGCTGCTGTCGAAGCGCGTGGCCGGCGGACCGCTGCCAATCCGCGAAGTCGTCGAGGTCGGCGTGCAGGTGTCCGATGCGCTCGAGGAGGCCCACGGCCGCGGCATCATCCATCGCGATATCAAGAGCGCGAACCTCATTCGCACCGAGCGCGGCCTGGTCAAGGTGCTCGACTTCGGGCTCGCGAAGTTCGTGACGTCGAACCCGCAGGATGGATTCGTGACGCAGCCGCAGGTGACCATCGCCGGGATGGTCGTCGGCACGATCTCCTACATGGCGCCCGAACAGGCGCTCGGCCGCGCCGTGGATAACCGGGCGGATTTGTTCTCGCTCGGCGTCGTGTTGTACGAGCTCGCCACCGGCAGGACGCCATTCGCCGGCACCGTCGCGACCGAGATCGTCGACAAGATTCTCCATGAGACGCCGGCGGTGCCGTCGATGCTGAACGCCACCGTGCCCAGGGCGTTCGACGGCATCGTCATGCGCGCGCTGGAGAAGTCGCCGACCTTCCGCTACCAGAGCGCGCGCGACATGCGGCAGGACCTGCGCGAGCTGTCCAGCTCGCTCGAGGAGTCGAGCCGCGTCAGCGCGAGCCGCGCCGTGTCCGCCGTGACCAGTCAGCAGGGATCGGCGATCGAGCGGTCGGTCGCGGTCATGACGTTCGCGAACATCACTCGCGACGCGACCGACGACTGGATCGGCACGGGCATCGCCGAGACGGTCAGCTCGGACCTGAAGAACATCCACGGCATGACCGTGATCGGTCGCGCGCGCGTCTACGACGCGCTGCGCAACCTGGCATCCAACGCGAGTCTCGACGAATCGCTGGCGATCGACATCGGCCGCCGGCTCGGGGCGACGTGGGTCGTCGTGGGCGGCTTCCAGAAGATTGGCGAGATGGTGCGGATCACGGCGAACTTCGTCGAAGTGTCCACCGGCACGGTTCGCAAGACGGTCAAGGTCGACGGCCGCGTCAGCGACATCTTCGCGCTGCAGGACAAGATCGTCTACGAGCTCAGTCAGGGGCTGAACCTCGTGCTGCGTGGCACCGAGATCGCCGAGATCGAGCGCCAGGAAACGCGGTCGGTCGAGGCCTACGAGAGCTTCGCCCGCGGCATGATGAACCTCCGGCTGGCGAGTCGCGATTCGATCGAGCGGGCCATCGCCGCCTTCGAGCATGCCACCCGTCACGATCCGGAATACGCGCTCGCCTGGGCCGCGCTCGGCGGGGCCTACAACCTCAAAGGCTCGTTTCTCAGCCTGACCGATCTGATTGAGCAGGCCATCGAAATCGAACGGCGCGCGTTGTCGATCGATCCCGACCTGGCGGACGCGCACACCTGGCTCGGCGCCGCGCTGTTGAATCTCGGCCGGAACGACGAGGCGATCGGCGCGATGCGGGAAGCGATCCGGCTCGAGCCGGACAACGGTCAGGCGCACCAGGCGCTGGCCCGGGCCTACTGGGTCGGCAAAGGGGATTTCGCATCTGCGATCCCGGAATTCGAGCGGGCCATCGAGCTCAATCCCGATGCCGGGTATTCGTACTTGCAGCTCGGGCTGCTGCTGGCCTGGCAGGGTCAGTTCGATCGGGCCGAGGACGTGTGCAAGCGGGCGGTCGAACTTCAGGACCAGTACATCTCAGGCAACGCAGGCCTGCAGGTGGTTGGCGCGAACGGTCGGCTTGGCTACGTCTACTACCTGCAGGGCCGGTACGACGACGCGGTGCGGGAGTACGAGCGGGGATTGCAGTTCGTGGCCTCCAGCGATCACGCGCTGAAGGATCGCACCGCGATCGAGCTCACCATCAAGATCGGAGCGGCCTACCAGCGCCAGGGTCGGACCGCCGACGCGTCCCGGCAGTTCGAGCGCGCCCGGAAGATGTTCGACGGCCTGCTCGCGAAAGGCGCCGACGATCCGTTCACCCGCTACTACGTCGCCTGCATGTATGCGCTCGGCGGCGATCGCGAGCGCGCCCTCGACTCGTTGGAGCGCGTCGCAGCGAAGCTTCCGGCGCTGACCGCGGCGCGGGTGCGTCGTGACCCCGACGTCGACTCGCTGCGATCCGACCCCCGGTTCGAGGCGATTGCCGCGCTGCAGGACGCGGCGCGGTAGTGGCCGGGCCCCGGAAATACGACGTCATCATCGTTGGCGCCGGCCCTGCCGGATTGAGTGCCGCATTGATGCTGGGGAGGTGCCGGCGTTCGGTCGTCGTCTTCGATAACGGCAAGCCGAGGAACGCGCCATCGCACGCGCTGCACGGCTATCTGACCCGCGACGGCATTGCTCCCGCCGACTTCCTGCGCCTCGCGCGAGCCGAGCTCGGGCAATACGACTCCGTCCGAATCCGCGATGAGGAAGTGTCCGCGGCTGAGTGCCGGCCCGGAGCGGGGTTCGTCGTCACTCTTCAATCGGGCGAAACGATGGAGGCGCGGAAGCTGCTGCTGTCGACGGGTGTCGTGGACAACCTCCCCGACATCCCCGGTTTCCGCGAGCTGTACGGCCGCAGCGTTTTTCACTGTCCGTACTGTGATGGCTGGGAACTGTGCGACCAGCCGCTGGCGATTTACGGCCGCGGCGCGCGCGGCGCCGGCCTTTCGCTGGAGCTCACGGCCTGGAGCCGCGATCTGGTGCTGTGCACGGACGGGCCGCCGGAGATCGAGCCCGATGACCGTGTCCGGCTCGAACGGAACGGCATCGCTATCCGGGAGGATCGCGTCATCGCTCTGGAAGGCGCCGATGGCGTCCTGGCACGAGTAGTGTTCGAGAATGCGCCGCCGCTCGAACGCCGGGCCGTGTTCTTCTCGACGGGACAGTATCAGCGGTCCGATCTGCTCGAGCGGCTGGGGTGCGAGTTCAACGACAAAGGCACCGTCCGAACCGGCAAATACGAGACGACCCACCTGCCGGGCCTGTTCGTGGCGGGGGACGCGTCGCGCGCGGTGCAGTGGGTCGTCGTGGCCGCGGCCGAAGGCGCCGAAGCGGCCTTCGCCATCAATACCGATTTGCTGAGGGAAGACCTGAAGTAGCTCAGTCGGAGAGGCCGAACAAATCGAGGGCGTCGGGTTCCACGAACACGCCGGCCTTCGGCACGTAAGCGCGCCAGCCTTTGCGCTCCATCAGGGACCGGAGCAGGTCGACGGCAGCGTCGCCCTCAGCGGCCGCCACCGCCGCGTGCACCGGGTTGCCGCGTCCGAGGTCGATGCTGAGGCGATAGTCGTGGTGGCGGAGATCGGCGCGGCCCTCAGCGTCGAAGGCGATCCCCGGCGCCAGGGCCTGGAGCGCGGCGATCACCTCTTCACGTCGTCCGAGCGGCGGAGCCTTCTCTATTTGTTCGGGACCGTCGCTGGGCTTCAGGTTCAGGAGCAGCAGACCTCGCAGCCGCAAGGGAACGCGCGCCTGGCCCGGAGCCGGAGGCGCAGGGTGGGGTGGCGCGACTTCTTCCATTTCCTTGGCCTTCGACCGACGGAACCAGAGAAGACCCATTTGGAGGATTCTACAGGGGTTCCGGGTTCCAGGGTTCCAGGGTCTGGGTTCGGTTCGGGGTTCCAGGTTCGGTTCAACGGTTCAACGGTTCAACGGTTCACCGTTCGTCGAACTCTAAACCGTGAACCCTGAACCCTGAACCGAACCGCGAACCCGGAACCGAACCTGGAACCCCGGAACCAGGAACCCGGAACCCACTCATGTCATGATCCCCCCATGTCCGCCCACCGGTTCACCGTCGGCGTGGAAGAAGAGTTCCAAATCGTCGACCCGAACACCTGGGAACTGCGCTCTCATGTGACCGAGCTGCTCGCGTCGGGGACGCCGGCGCTGGGCGATCACATCAAGCGCGAGCTGCACCAGTCGATCGTCGAGGTCGGCACCAAGATTTGCGGCGACGTCGCCGAGCTGCGCGATGAAATCTTCCGGATCCGCCACGAGCTCTCCAGCGCGGCCGAACGCGTCGGGCTGGCCGTCGCTGCCGCGGGAACGCACCCGTTTTCCGACTGGAAGGATCAGGTGCTGTCCCCAGGCGTCCGCTACGAAAGCATCGTCGAGGAGCTGCAGCAGCTGGCGCGCTCGCTCCTGATCTTCGGATTGCACGTGCACGTCGCGGTGCCCGATCGCACGACGATGATCGACCTGATGAACATGGCGCGGTACTTCCTTCCGCACCTGCTCGCCCTGTCCACCAGTTCCCCCTTCTGGATGGGCCGCGACACCGGACTGAAGTCGTACCGCACCACCGTGTTCAGGCGCTTTCCGCGAACGGGTGTTCCGGACCATTTCGATTCCTGGAGCGCCTACGAAAACTACGTGCAGCTGCTGGTGGAGCTCCACTGCATCGAAGATGCGAGGAAGATCTGGTGGGATGTGCGGCCGCATCCGGTGTTCGGCACCCTGGAATTCCGCGTCTGCGACGTGACCACCAAGCCGGAGGCGGCGGTAATGATCGCCGCGCTCTGCCAGGCGATCGTTGTCAAGCTGCACAAGCTCTACACGCGCAACCAGGGCTTTCGTCTCTACCGGCGGGCCCTGATCGAAGAAAACAAGTGGCGGGCGTCGCGGTGGGGGCTCGATGGCAAGCTGATCGACTTCGGAAAGCGGGCCGAGGTCCCGATGCGCGATCTCGCGATCGAGCTGCTCGAGTTCCTCGACGACGTGCTCGACGAGCTCGGCAGCCGTGAGGCGGTCAACTACGTCCATACGGTTCTCGCGGAGGGCACCAGCGCCGACCGTCAGCTCGCGGTGTTCCGGCGCACCGGCGACCTCAAGGCAGTCGTGCAGCATCTGGTCGAGGAAACCCGTGAGGGCGTAGCAGCGCGGGGGGCTGGGCGATGAAGATAGGCTTGTTGTGCGGCCGTGAGTACAGTTTTCCGCCCGCGTTCATCGAGCGGGTGAATCAGCTGGGCCACCCGCATGGCATCACCGCCGAGATGGTGAAGTTCGGCGGCACGAAGATGGACCAGCCGTCGGAGTACCGGGTCATCGTCGATCGCATCTCGCACGAGGTCGAGTACTACCGGGGCGCGCTGAAGCACGCCGTGCTCCACGGCGCCTACGTGATCAACAACCCGTTCTGGTGGACTGCCGACGACAAGTTCTTCAACTACTGCGTGATGCACAAGCTGGGGCTCGCGATCCCGCGGACCGTGCTGCTGCCGCAGAAGGGTTATCCGGCGGATGTCGATCTCACGCCCGACTCCCTGCGCAACCTGGTGTTCCCGATCGACTGGGACGGGCTGCTCGATTATGTCGGCCGTCCCGCCATCCTGAAGCCCTACTCGGGCGGCGGATGGAAGCACGTCTACAAGGTCAACAACCGTGAGGAGCTGCTCGCTGCCTACGAGGTGACGTCGCCCTACCCGATGACGCTGCAGCAGTTCATCGAGTTCGATCGCTACGTGCGGTGCTTCACGTTCGGCAAGACGGATATCATGCCGGTCGCCTACGATCCGCGCGAGCGCCGCTACCTGGTGGAGCACGAGTACTTGAGCGCCGGCCTGGGCGCGCGCGTCGTGCGCGACGCCCAGACGATCAACCTGGCGCTCGGCTACGAAATGAACACCATCGAGTTCGCGATCCAGGACGACGTGCCGTACGCGATTGACTTCCTGAACCCGGCCCCGGATTTCGAGCGTGACCGGATCACGGACTTCTACTTCAGGCACGTGGTCGAGAAGATGTCGCAACTGGTAATCGATCGAGCGTTGAACGGACTGCCTTCGCAGTCGTGGCCGCGCTGGGAGGAGATGAACGGGCTCGGCCCGAGCACCGGCTTCACCGGCGCTCCAGGCTCACGGTAATGGATGCCATCGCGGAGTGGACCGGGCTGCTGCGGCCCGACCACGAGCTGACCCCGGTCTTCTGTACGTCGCTCGCCGACGCAATGCGCGATCGAAAGCTGACGTTTGGCGATCGCGTCCATTGCCCGGTGCTGCGGCCATTTTTCCTCTCCGCGGCCGATGAGGTGCGGATTCGCGAGGCCTCGGAGCGAATCGCCGCGATCGGCGAGCGGCTGGCTGCCGCCGCGATGACCGACCGGCGGCTGCTGACCGCGCTGGGAGTCACGGACGCCGAAGAACGGCTGATTCGGATTGATCCAGGGTACGCGCGCGCGAGCACCGCGTCACGCCTCGACGCTTTCCTGCTGCCGGATTCACTGCATTTCGCCGAGTACAATGCCGAATCCCCGGCCGGCCCCGCCTACACGCAGCGGCTCTGCGAGCTGTTCGACGGCCTGGAGATCATGACCGCGTTCAAACGCCGGATGGCGGTCACCCATCACAAGACGATCCCGCCGCTGCTCGCTGCGCTGCTCGAGAGTTATCGGGAATGGGGCGGACGCGAGTCGCCACCGACGATCGCGATTGTCGACTGGAGAGAAGTCCCGACCTGGACGGAGTTCGAGCTGCTGCGCGACGCGTTCCTCCACGAGGGAATTCGCACCACGGTCTGCGATCCCCGCGAGCTGACCTTCGAGGGAGGCGTGCTGCGGGCGGGAGGGCAGCGCGTCGATCTCGTCTATCGGCGGGTGCTGATCAACGACCTGATTGCCAGGGCTGACGAGTGCGCCGCGCTGCTGAAGGCGTACGAGAGCCGGGCCGTCTGCGTCGCCAACACGCTGCGCTGCAAGCTGGCGCACAAGAAGGCGTTCTTTGCGGTGCTCACCCATCCCGCGTTCGCGTTTCTTCAGGATGCTGCCGATCAGGCGATCGTTCACGCTCACGTGCCCTGGACCCGGCTGGTTGCCGATGTTGCGACCGAGCGCGGGGCTCGCAGCGAAGGCCTGCTCGCGGTCGCCCGGCGCGACCGTGAGCACCTCGTCCTGAAGCCCAACGACGAGTACGGCGGCACCGGGGTGATGCTCGGATGGGAAGCGAGCGAGTCGGCCTGGGACGCCGCGCTCAACCAGGCACTCGCGGATCCGCCCGGGACCTGGGTCATCCAGGAACGAATCCCGGTGCGTCGCGAGGTGTTCCCACATTTCGATCAGATCGGCCGCGTCGTCATGCGCGACATGCTGGTGGACCTCGCGCCCTACCTGTTTCGCGGCAAGCTCGGGGGCTATCTGACCCGCCTGAGTACGAGCGGGCTCGCGAACGTCACGTCGGGTGGGGGGCAGGTGCCTGCATTCGTCGTCCGATAGCTGGCAAATCCCAAGCTCCAAATCCCAAGCTCCAACGCACTCCCAACTCCCAGGCCCCAACGCTAAGTTTGGGAATTGCCTTGGGAATTGCCTTGGGAGTTGGCGGTGGGGAGTGGGTTGGAGCTTGGGATTTGGAGCTTGGGATTTGAGGACCTGTACAATGTTTTTGATGTCCTTCGGCTCTCCTGAGCAGGATTTGATGCCCGGCGCCCGCAACGCCGTCGGGACCTGTCTGGCCATTCAGCCCGGGGAACGCGTCGCGCTCATCGCCGATCAGTCGAGCGCGCCGGTCGCCGCAAGCCTTGCTGCCGCGCTCGACGAGTGTGGCGCGCGGACGGGCGCAGTCCTCATCGAATCGGTGAGCGCGCGGCCCATGACCAGCGCGCCATCCCGGGTCCTCGAGGCGCTCGAGAACGCAGATGCCGGGATCCTCTGCGTGCAGCCGCAGGAAGGAGAATTGCCGGCACGGATGGCCATCGTCGCCCTGATCGAGCGCCGGCGGATCCGCTATGCGCACATGGTCGGTGTGACACCGCAGATCATGCGCGAGGGGCTCCGCGCCGACTATCGTCTCGTCGATCGTCTGAGCCAGCAGTTGTGCGAGCGGATGCGCACCGCGAAGACGTTGACGGTCAAGACTCCGGCCGGGACCGATTTCACCGCCACCTTCGATCGATCGCTCGTATGGGTCAAGACCAGCGGGCTGATCAATCCCCGCTACTGGTCGAACCTGCCCGCCGGCGAGGTCTTCACCACCCCGGCGTCCGTGGACGGCCGGTTCGTCTGTGACGGGACCGCCGGCGACTACTTCAACGCCAAGTACGGCAGCCTCGACGCGACGCCGTTGACGCTGGAGATTCGGGGCGGCAGGCTCGTCGACGCGCGGTGCGACCGCAGCGATCTGCAGCAGGACTTCTGGGACTACTGCCACACCGACGCAAACAGCGATCGCGTGGGCGAGCTGGCGTTCGGTACCAATTTCGGCCTGCGCCGGATGATTGGCATCCTCCTGCAGGACGAGAAATTCCCAGGCGTTCATCTGGCCTTCGGCGATCCATACGGCAGCCAGACTCACGCGGACTGGAAGTCGCGCACCCACGTCGACGTGCTGACCCGCGACTGCAACGTCTGGATTGACGACGAGCAGGTCATCGCGCGGGGGCAGTACCTTCTCGATCGGTTCGATCTGCGCGAGCCCGTATCGCTCGGCTCCGCGCCGGCCCGATAGACCACCATGAGAGTCCGCTTCGCCGCGTTCGTGTTCACGGTCGTGGCCCTGATCGTGATGACGCCACCGGGCGCGACGGCCCGGGAGCAGCAACAGGACCAGGAAGAGGACACGTCCTCTCCCTCACTCCGGATTGACTGGAAAGAATTCCGGAAGCTCTACGACACGAACGCGATCGACCTGGTCGACGTCCGCGGCGACGTGTTCTTCGAATCGGGCCACATCCCGAGGGCCCGATCGATCCCGCTCGATCAGGTCGAGAAGCACCTTCCGGAGCTCCGCCGCTCGAAGAAGCCGATCGTTCTCTACTGTGCCTGACCGTCCGAGCACACGAGCGCCCGTGCGGCGCTCACGCTGCAGAAGGCCGGCCTCAACGCGCGCGCCCTGATTGGCGGCTGGGAGCGGTGGCGCAACGAAGGCGGGAAGATCGAGACCGGGAAGTAGTGTTCAGTGTCGAGGCCCGGCGCGATCACCACCGTCCGACATATTCCCTGATCATTTCCTTCCAATACGGCCAATCATGGCCGCCTTTCCATCCCCAGTCGTCGACGTCATGGCGGATTCCCCTTGCGGCCAGGACGCTCGCGAACGCATACGTGTGACGGCTGTCCTCCCAGGGCCCCGAGCCGGTCACCAGCCTGATCTCGCAGCTGTCCAGCTGATGCAGGTACCAGCCATCACTCAGGCTGGCCATGTAGTCGATCGGGTTATGGAAGTAGAAGTTGTCGTCGTACCTGCCATCCATGAACCGCCGCAGATCGTAAACGCCGGAGAAGCCGTAGCAGCGCTTCACCAGGTGCGGATACCGCAGCAGCGTGTTCACCGCGTGATAGGCGCCGAGCGAGGCCCCCCAGGTCGTGATCGGGATTTCCGGCGTCTGACAGCGCGTGTGGACGAAGGGCACGACTTCATGACGGATGTATTCGTCGAACATGCGCTGCCGCCAGCTCCGGTGGAACGGGTGCGCGCCTTTGTTCAGAAACGAATCGTGGTTGTTCGAGCCCACGCAGAACACCTTGACCCGCCCCGCGTCGATGAAATCGGCGATCGCGTCGAGCAGGCCCTGACGTTGTAATTCCCACTGGTCGCCATGGCTGGTGGGAAAGGCGAGCAGCGGCGGTCCCCAGTGGCCGAAGACCGCGACCCCCATGTCCCACCCGAGCCGCGGTGAGTACCAGTTATGGTGTTCGATGCGCATTGGGGCATTATCCCCGGCATGCCGCTCCTGCGCCTTCTCTTCGGACTTCCCGACTCGCCAATCGACCGGCGCACGTACGTGACGGTCGGCGCGTCGCTGATGGTCTTCAAATACATCGTCGACGCCGTGGTCATCGCCCTCGCCGCCGGTGTCTTCTGGACGCCCGTCGATTACCTCCTGCCGATGATCACCTTCAAAGCGGCGAAGGTGGCGCAGTTTCCGCAGGGGCTCAGCATCTGGCTGGTGCTCTGGACGCTGCCGTTCATCTGGATCGGGGTTGTGCTCAGCGTGCGACGAGCCCTCGATGCGGGCATCTTTCCCGGCGTTGTGGTCGCCTTCTTCGTTCCGTTCCTGAATTACCTGCTGATGGCAGGGCTGGCGATCGCGCCGGCCAACCATAAACCGCTGGTCAGGCTTGTCGAGCCGCCGCCGTCAGAGCCGCCAACCCCGCTCTCGCGGAGTACGCAACTGGGCGTTGTCCTTGGTGCCGGGGCCGGGATCCTTGTGATTGGGATTGGCGTGATGGGCTTTCGGAATTATGGCACCAGCGTCTTTCTTGGCGTGCCGTTCATGACGGGGCTGGTCAGCGCCGTAGTGGCGAACCGGATTGCCCCGCGCAGCCGGACGGAGACGATTGTCCTCGGTCAGGGGGCGCTCCTGCTGATCGCCGGGATGCTGCTGCTCGTGGCACTCGAGGGCGGAATCTGTCTCGCAATGGCGTTCCCGATTGCGTCGCCAATCGCCATCATGGGCTCGATCGTCGGGCGGCTGCTCGCACATCGCGATCAGCCGCCGTCGTTCACCCACATCACGGTGTTGCTGCTGGCGGTGTCGCTTGGCTCCGGCATCGAGGCGGCGATGCCGGGAGTCCCAACGCGCGTTGTCCTGACCTCAGTCGAGATTGACGCATCCCCCAGCCGCGTCTGGGAGCAGGTGGTCTCGTTCCGGGAGATCGATCGCGCTCCCGCGTGGTATTTCCGGACCGGCCTGGCCTATCCGCTTCGCGCGCGGCTCGAGGGCACGGGCGTCGGCGCGGTCCGCCACTGCCAGTTCACCACGGGCACCTTCGTCGAGCCGATCACGGTGTGGGACGAACCGCGAGTGCTGGCGTTCGATGTCAAGAGCCAGCCGCCGCCGCTTCACGAATGGAGTCCGTATGCACGCGTCTACGCGCCACACCTGGATGGCTTCTTCCGTACGACGCACGGCGAGTTCCGCTTGATTCAGCTGGCGCCGAACCGCACGCGGCTGGAAGGGCGCACGTGGTATTCGCTCGAGATGCAGCCGTCGATTTACTGGAATGCCATCGCCGACACGATCCTGCACGCGATACACGGCCGCGTACTCGAACACGTCAAGGCCGAGGCCGAGAGGACCCGGTAGTGGTCTTGGCCCGGCCCCACAACGCACGGCCGGGACGCGCGTTCGTATGCTCGCCGTTACGGAGGACGGCCACTCCGTTCACGATGACGTCGCGGATGCCGACCGCATACTGATGCGGTTTCTCGAACGTCGCCCGATCGGCAATCGTGGCGGGGTCGAAGATGACGACGTCGGCGAACATGCCGGGACGAAGGAAGCCGCGCTGGTCGAGCTCGAGGTTCGAGGCAGGGAGGCCGCTCATTCGGTGGATGGCCTCGGCGAGGGTCAGGGCTTGGTCCTCCCGCACGTACTTGCCGAGGACGCGCGCGAAATTGCCGTAGGCGCGCGGGTGCGCGGACGACTTCGTGAATGGCGGCTCCGGCGCCATCGACGCGGCGTCGGATCCGAACGACACCCACGGCAGGCGGATCTGCCGGTTGAGGTTCTCTTCGGCCATCATGAAATAGACCGTCCCGACGCGCGACCGATCTTCGAGAACCAGGTTCATGATCGTGTCGATCGGATCCTCGCCGCGCATCCGGGCCGCTTCCGCCAGGGTCTTGCCGGTCAGCGGCTTGAGCGCCTCGGACTTGAATTCGACCAAGAGCACGCGGTCCGGCGAACCGGCTGCCAGAAAGAGGTTCTCCCAGTCGCGTGACGGGGTCCGAATCGCGCTGGCGATCTTCTTTCTGATCTCGGGATCGCGCAGCCGTTTGAACGCCTCCTCGTATCCGCCGTCGAGCACCCAGGGCGGCATCGACGCATCGAGGCCGGTCGCGCCGGCGGTGTACGTATACATGTCGGCCGTGATGCGAAGCCCCCTTCGCCGGGCCTGCTCGATCATCTCAATCACGCGCGGCATCTTCGACCAGTTCGCCTCGCCAGCTGCCTTGAGGTGATAGATCTCGGCCGGAATGTTCGCCGCCCGGCTGATCCGAATCAGCTCCTCGACGGCCTCGACCAGCCGGTTCCCCTCGCTGCGGAGGTGCGAGATGTATTTGCCGTGATACTTCGCCGCGACCTTGCACAGTTCGATCAGCTCGTCGGTCGAAGCGTAGAAGGCCGGCGCGTAAATCAACGACGAGCCGATTCCCAGCGCGCCAGCCTCCATCTCGCGGCGCACGATGTCCCGCATCGTCTCGAGCTCGGATGCGGTCGGCTTGCGATCCGCCAGCCCGATCACGTGCTCGCGCACGGTCGTCGCGCCGAGAAACGACGCCACATTCTGAGACACGCCGCGCCGTTCCAGTTCCTGCAGGTACTCCGAGAGCGTGGTCCAGGTGATGTCGAACTTCAGGTCGCCCATCTGCTCGACCATCCGCTTCTTCATCGCGTCGTTCAGCGGGCCCATCGAGCTGCCCTCGCCGAAGATCTGGGTGGTGACGCCCTGCCGGATCTCTCCCTGCGATCGGCCATCGACGAGCAGCGACTCGGTCGACCACGACAGCATGTTGACGAAGCCTGGCGCGACCGCCATCCCGCTGGCATCGATCACCGTGGACGCCGTTGCCGCTGACAGATCGCGAACGGCGACCACGCGATCCCGTCGAATGCCCACATCACTCCGGACGCCAGGGCTCCCGCTGCCGTCGTAGACCATCCCGCCGCGGATGACGATGTCGAAGGACTGGGGTTGGCCGGCTGCAGGCGACAGGAAAGCCGCGCAGAGAATCAGCGTCAAGACCGGGCGCATGCCCCGGATTATGACAGGAGCTCAGATTGTTGACATCAGTCTTACACAATGTAAGACTGACTGGCGATGAGAGACTGGGTGCCGACGCTGTCTGCCAAGGAGCACGTCATTCTCGAGCTGCTCGGGAAGTCACGTGAGATGTACGGCCTCGAGCTCGTGACCGAATCGGGCGGCGCGCTGAAGCGAGGCACGGTGTACGTCACGCTCGGCCGCATGGAAGAGAAAGGCTATGTCACCTCACGTGCAGAGGAGGCATCGCCAGCGCAGGGTGGGCTGCCTCGCCGGCTCTATCAGTCCACACCCTATGGCCGGGAACTGCTGGCGATGCTGGCATCGGCGCGGCGTCGGCTCGCCCTGAGGTTCGCGCGATGAGCGGACCAGGAAGCTGGCTGCGGGCTTTCGCGGTGTTGCTGTTTCGCCCACCAACGATTGAGCGCCTGATTGATCCGATCATCTCGGATTTGCAAATCGAGTACAACGCCACGCTTGGAGGTTCGTGGCGCCGGCGCGGCGTGCTGTTGCGGGCTTATTGTGGGTTCTGGAAGGCCCTCGCGATTCACACCGTGCTGTCGGTCGGCGGCGGCTCCGCTGAACGCAACGAGTTCCGGCGCGCCATTGCGTTCTCGTGTCTCGCGTGCGCCATCGGTACGGTATTGCTGGCGCTCCCGCCGCTGGTCAATGGCATTCGACTGCCCACCGGCAAAACCCACCAGTTGATGCTCGCGCTCACGCTGATCCCGCAGGCGCTTCCCATCAGCATCCCGGTCGGCGTGTGTATAGGCATCATGAGTGCCGGTTGTGGTCGGACGCTCACTCGACGCCACCTCCTGAATACGTTGATGATCGGCTTTACTGCCGCATGTGTCGTGTGGGTGGTCCTTGAATGGGGGGTCCCGCTGGGCAACCAGACGTTCCGGGACATTGTCATCGCGGAGGTCACCGACGGACGGGTCGTTCACATCGAGCCAGGTTTGAACGAGCTCGGGTTCTCCGGGCTTGCCCGCCGCAAGGACGTCGCGGCGGTGCGGCACTACCATCTGCTGTGGGCCCTGAGCTTCGCAGCGATTCCGCTGGCGATGTTTACGCTCGCGGCTGGTGCACGACTTCGCCACCCGGTGTCCCGCGGGTCAGTGATCCTGCTGATGCTGTTTGCCTACTACGTCCTCCTGTGGGTGTCTCACAGCTCCCTGCGGCACGGCGCGCCGATCCTGGTTACCTGGGCGCCGAACGTTGTGTTTCTTACGGCAGGACTAATGTTGGTGTGGCGCCAGTGGGCCGTCCATACGGGCGCGCCCCGAATCGGCGTGTGAGCTGATCCGGGCGGTCCGTCAGCATTATTTGGTTTGCACACCCCCGCCCGCTCGCGTGGGGCCCCACCCCCCACGCGCTGCCAGCGCCTCGTTTTGCTCGGCGCCGCTGTTCAGTACCGACCCCGCGAGTCAACGAATAGTCGTCGGAAAGCCCGGCTTCTTGAGAATCGTCGGCTGCGTGGCCGCCGTCGCCGGCTTCATGTTGTAGCGCCAGGCTTCGATCACCCATCCGCCGCCCGCGCGCCGCAGCATCAGCGTGCACAGACCCTCGGCCGGCGGCGTCAGGTTGCCACGTCCATCGGTTACGCCGCGCAGTTCCCACTTCGCGTCGGCGATGGCCACGTCGGAGGTGATGCACCGGACCTGACCGATGGTCAGGAAGTGCTTCGAACCACGGAACTCGCGCTGCTGGAAGAGATACGCGCGATTCTCGCGGATCACTTGCGCCGTGGTCTCGACGAGGCCGTCGGGGTGAGCCATGTCGCCGCTGTCGGCCCAAAAGCTGGCGAGACGCGGGGCATCCTGATCCTGCCAGGCGAGGTAGAACTTGGGCCCGAGCTCCCGGATGAACCGCTCGTCTCCCTGCAGACATTCGCCTGGCGGACGGCCCGCTGACTGCGGCATCGACAAGCCGCGTGACGCGCCGCTCAGCTGCGGCGCGGTCGTTCCTCCGCGCGGCAGGGCGGCACGGCGCAGCTCCTCGATCTCGCTCCTGATCGCGCTCACGGTCGTTTCCACGACGACACGCCCCTTGTCGCGGGTCGCCAGCGACGGATCGCCCCAGGTGCCGGTCGGCGAATACGTGCCTCGGCCGCCAGTGGGATTGCGGGTCAGCTGGACCGGCTGGGTCGGCGACGGACTGTAATCGCGCTGCGCGATCGACATGTTCACGACGGACGGATCGATGTAGAGCATCATCGACGTCTCGATCTCGTCGGCGTGATTGCCGCCCGGCTGCTGCTGCACGCCGCGGCTCGCCTCCATCCGCGCGTGCCAGTCCGTGTACCGCAGGAGGACGCCCTCGCTGGCGAGCATCTTTGCCGCTTCGCCGAGTGCCTGCGCCGACGAATAGCCGGTGTTGAGCACGTAGAAGCGCCGCGGACCATGACGCGCGATGCCGCGGACGACGTCGGCGGTGAGATCGCGCGCGACGTTCAGCGCGACCGAGGTCGACCCGGGATATTCGTTGAACGCAGGGAAATAGTGGTACGGCAGCGCCGGCGCCGCCACCACATCCGCGATCTCGAGAATGCGGCGCGTGAAGTAGTCGGCAAGGATCTGATCGTTGCGCAGCTTCAGGTGCGGCCCGTGTTCCTGCGCAGCGGCACCGAGCGGGAGCAGGACGACCGCGTCCGGCTTCAGCCGCTGTTCCGCCATCTGCCAGGTGAGGTCGCCCATCTGGACGCCGGTCACCACCGGCTCGGGCGGCTTTGCGCCCCTGCCGGCCGGCGGTGCCTGTCCCCTGAGGCTGACCAGCGAGACCAGGAAGAGCATCCCGAAAAGCGCGCGCCGCATCATGGTGACCTGAACCTGAGCGAGCTTCATGAGTACCTCGCGGGATTTGGACGCCTGCCGGGGGAAGTCAGCTTTACTTTAGACTGAGCTTTCAGCTATCAGCTATCAGACCTCGAGAGCGACCGCTCGGGGCAGTCCGGGACGCTCCGCATACGCTCTGAAAGCTGAAGCTGAGAACGTGTGACGATCGCGGTCACGAGCAAGTGAGCGGAGCGGGGCATCGGGCCCCCACGAGCGCCCGCCTTCGCGCGGAGCGCTTCGGCGAGGTCTCGCCGTAGCTTTAGCGGAGGCGGAAGCGTGTAAGGGGGTCCGGGGGACGAAGTCCCCCGGAGAGAAATGACTGACTGGGATGCGACGCGATATCACCGGGTTTCGGAGCCGCAGTTCGACTGGGGCCAGCGTGTCATCGCGCGGCTGCAGCCGTCGCCCGGTGAGCGGATCCTCGATGTCGGCTGCGGCACCGGACGGCTGACCCGCGAAATCGTCACGGCTGCTGGCGACGGATCCATCGCCCGCGTGATCGGGCTCGACCGTTCCGGATCGATGCTTTCGGTCGCCAGGACCGACGCTGCCGTCTTCGAGGCGCCGATCGGATACGTGCAGGGCGACGGCGCCGCGCTCCCGTTTGCGAACGCGTTCGACGCCGTCTTCAGTGCGGCCACTCTCCACTGGATTCACGACCACCCGGCGGTGTTCCGGAGCGTCAACACGGCGCTCGTGCCGAACGGCCGCTTCGTCGCGCAGTGCGGCGGCAAGGGCAACCTGCAGCACCTGCTCGAACACGCCGACGCGTTGATGGCGTCGGCGCCCTATCGCGCGCACTTCGCGGCGTGGCGCGACCCCTGGAACTTCGCAGATGCCGACATAACAGCTGCGCGGCTGAAGGCGGCTGGCTTGAACCGCATCGAGACGTGGCTCGAAGAGGCGCCGGTCGACCTGGAAACCGCGGAGAAGTACGCCGAGTTCGTGTCGTGCGTCTGTATCCGGCATCACCTCGATCGGCTGCCGCCGGACCTGCGGGGGCGCTTCACCAGCGATCTGACGGCGCGAGCCGCCTCTGACGATCATCCGTTCACGCTGGACTACTGGCGCCTCAACATCGACGCGCGGAAGCCGGCCGCGTGATTCCTTACTACGAACAACAGGTTGCAGCCCACACTGCGCGACGGGATGCCGAAGCCGCGGTGTCGGTCCGCATCTCGCGCCTTCGACTTGCGACCGTCGTGCCCGCCATCGCGCTCCTCGTTCTGGCTGGTGCGCGTACGTTCTCGCCCGCGGCACTGACCGCAGGCCTCGTCTTACTGCTGGTTTTCCTGGTGCTGGTCGTCTGGCACGCCAGGGTCGAACAGCGCGTCGAGTGGCACGATGCGCTGCGGACCGTGAATCTTCACGCGCTCGCGCGGATCGGGAGGGCGTGGGATCGCCTGCCGCCTGCTGAAGAGCCGCCGCCCGGCATCGAGGATCACCCCTATGCGCAGGATCTCGATCTCTTCGGCCGCGCCTCGCTGCTGCAGTGGCTGGGGCCCGCCGCGACCGCTGCGGGCGCTCGAACGCTGCAGGACTGGGTTCTCGCCCCGGCGCCGGCCTCCGAGATCGCCAATCGCCAGCGCGCGGTCGCCGAACTGTCGGCCGCTGTCGAATGGCGTGAACACTTCGCCGCGCACGGCCGGCTTGCCGAGCGTGTTCGTCGCGCCGAGCTCGAGGCCTTTCTGAGGTGGGCTGAGAGCGCGGGGCCCTTCACGCGGCCAACGATCCTGCGCCTGCGCGTAGCAGTGCCGGCAATCACGGCAGCCATCTGGGTGCTCATCGCGCTTCAGGCCGCGGGAGTGGCTGAAGCGGCGTACTGGCTGATTCCCGTCGTTGCCGGGATGATCCTCTCATTTGTCACCGCAAGCCACATCCACGGCGAATTCAATCGCGCGCTCGTCGTCGATCAGGCATTCGCACGGTATGCCGATCTGTTCGCGCATGCCGTCCACGCCCCGGGGGATGCGGCGCTGCTCGGCGCGATTCGCACGCGGCTCGCGTCATCGGGCGCGGATGCGCCCGAGTGTCTGCGGCAGTTGAACCGGATCCTCGGGTTCGCGCAGCTGCGCGCGGGCGCCGCCATTTTTCACTTCCCGATCCAGGCCCTGACGCTCTGGGACTTTTACGTCTTCTTCGCGCTCGACGCCTGGAGACGGCGAGTAGGGTCGAGCGTCAGGGGATGGATGAATGCCGTCGGAGACCTGGACGCCCTCAGCGCGCTGGCGCGGGTGAGGGCCGACAATCCCGCCTGGGCGCTGCCGGAGGTCATCGATGCGCGCATCGACGAAGTCAAACAGATCCGCGCATCGAATCTGGGTCATCCGCTGATTCCGGACGATCGCCGGGTCGGCAACGACGTCGAAGTGGGTCCTCCCGGAACCGTCCTGCTCATCACCGGATCGAACATGTCCGGCAAGAGCACGCTGTTGCGTGCGATCGGCTTGAACGCTGTTCTCGCGCAGGCCGGAGGCCCGGTCTGCGCGGCGGCGCTGCGCGTGCCCGACCTGGACATCGAAACCAGCATCCGGGTCCAGGATTCACTCGAGCACGGGCTGTCGTACTTCATGGCCGCGCTCGCGCGCTTGAAGGGGGTGCTCGATCGTGCGCGTCGCCGTGACGACGGCCGGATCGTGCTGTATCTGCTCGACGAGATTCTCCAGGGCACCAACACCGGCGAACGGGCGATTGCCGTCCGCGGCGTCGCGCGTCACCTGCTCGAGGCGGGCGCCATCGGCGTCATGACGACCCATGATCTGGGACTGGCAGCGGAAGAGCCGCTGAATACCGCGGGCCGGCTCGCCCACTTTACAGAGCTCGTGGACGAGCACGGCACGATGACGTTCGACTACCGGCTGCGCCCCGGCCTGGCCACGTCTCGCAATGCCTTGCGCCTGATGCGCCTCATCGGAATCGAGGAATAGCGGAGGTGCTCGTGCGTTCCTCTTGCGGGCGCGGGTAGGGGGACCGTCCCTTGGAAGGGGGACAGTCCCCCTCGGACAAGGTCACAAAGGGGACTGTCCCCCTGTGGCTCCCGCGCTACACACTCAGAGCACGTCACCTTCCACGGCGGTGGGAGTGTTGTCAAAGATCACCGTCCCATGGTCGCGCGCCGGGCTCGGCCGCTGCGCACTCAATTGGGGAGTGCGGTATCGAGTCCACCACCAGGCTCCTACGGCGGAACCGACCATACCCGCCAGAATCCCAAGGGTTCGTCTGCTCAAGAGCCCTCCTTTTCGCGAATTTGGTCGCAAAGCGAGTGCCACGGGATCGGCCCTCTCTTTGCACTACACCCTCTCGTGCGAACGCGAACACTGGCCCGACCGGCACACGTGTCCTACTGGCCCTTGTGGGTGTCCCTGACCTGGCTTACCGTCGGGGTCCTGACCGTCTTTGCCGCCGCAGGTTGCCGACGGGGCGTTCCCGCGCTCGACACATCACCGCAAGCCACAACCGAACCCAGGAGCACGATCAGCGGCACGATTCGCGGTCCCGAAGGGACGACCGCGGTCGAGGGCCGGATCGTGGACGTGATCGACCTCACGACCAATCGCCGTCAGCGCGTCACGACCGACGAGCACGGCGGCTTCTCGGTCTCACTCGATCCGGGCGACTACCGGGTCGTGCTCACCTTGCTCGACGGTGAAGCGATCATCCGCGAGCCAGGCGTGATCCACGTCGATCGCAGCGATGTCGATACCAACGCGGATTTTGTGATCGGCACCAGCCGTGCCTCGCGCCCGCGCCCCGCCTATAAGGTCGACGACGGCCTCGGCTCGCCGGTCGCCTGACGTAGGTAGATTCCCGCCGTTTACGCTTTCGCCGCCTCAGCGAAGCCGCGCTTCCGCGCGCCGATAATCACGCGCGCGCAGGCGGCGGAGCCTCGCCGTAGCGCGCCAGGATTCGGCCGCGCCGCGGCGGAGCCTCGCCGTAGCGCGCCAGGATTCGGCCGCGCGAAGGCGGGTCGTAGATAATCCGATGAATGCCTGTCGACTCCGACCCTGCCGCCACCCGCATGTACGCGCTCGTCGTTGTCTGCGAAGTGCTGGTGATCGTCGCGCTCTGGCTATTCGGCCGGGCGTTCTCCGTCTAGCGCGCGATGCACATCCTCGACTGGCTCGTCGTCGTCGTCTATCTGATCTGGATGATCTGGGACGGAGTGCGCCGGACGGAAGACTCCGACAAGGTCGAGGGCTACCTGCTGGCGAACCGCAGCCTGCCGTGGTGGGCGGTGGGACTGTCGGTGATGGCGACCCAGTTGAGCGCCATCACGCTCGTCGGCGCAACGGGGCAGGGCTACGCGGATGGGATGCGCTTCGTGCAGTTCTATTTCGGGCTGCCGCTGGCGATGATCATCCTCAGCCTCACCCTCGTGCCGTTTTTCTATCGCGCCCGGGTCTACACGGCCTACGAGTACCTGGAGCAGCGGTTCGACCTGAAGACGCGGACGCTGGCGAGCGTGCTGTTTCTCTGTTCGCGCGGACTCTCCTGCGGCGTGATCATCGCGGCGCCGGCGGTCATTCTCTCAATCGTGCTGGGGTGGAACCTGACGCTGACGATCCTTGCCATCGGACTTCCGACGGCGGTCTACACGATGGTCGGCGGCGTCCAGGCGGTGACCTGGACCGACGTCAAGCAAATGGCGGTGATCGTTGTCGGGCTGCTGGCCGTGATCATCGCGCTGATCGCGGGTCTGCCGGCGGATGTCAGCTTCGGCAGGGCGCTGCACGTCGCCGGAGCTGCCGGCCGCCTCAATCCGGTCGATTTCCGGTTCGACTGGAGCCAGACCTACACCTTCTGGTCGGGCCTGCTGGGCGGATTGTTCCTGATGCTGTCGTACTTCGGCTGCGATCAGAGCCAGGTGCAGCGCTACCTGACGGCGAAGTCCGTGCAGGAAGGACGCCACTCGTTGATGATGAGCGCGTTCGTCAAGATCCCGCTGCAGGCGATGGTGCTGCTGACGGGGGTGCTGGTGTTCGTGTTCTACCTGTTCCAGCAGCCGCCGCTGCTGTTCAATCGCGTGCACGCCGAGCGAATTGCCGGCAGCGATCGCGCCGCCGAGTACCAGCGCCTCGAGACCGAGTTCGAGACGGCATTCGCCTCCCGTAAAACCGCCGCCGCTGCGCTTGCCGGTGCCGATGCGACGATCCGGCCCGCCGCGGCTGCAACCTTCCGCGAGACCGACGAGGAAGTGAAGACGATTCGTCAACGGGCTGCGCAACTGGTGCGCGAGGTGACCGGTGACGAGCGCTACAAAGACCGAACCGGCGACACGCCGGCACCGGACGTCAACTACGTGTTCCCGACGTTCGTCACCACGAGGCTGCCGGCGGGCCTGGTCGGCCTGATCATCGCGGCGATCTTCGCTGCCGCGATGTCGTCGATCGCCGCGGAGCTCAATTCACTCGCAACCTCCAGCGTGATCGACGTGTATCGCCGGCTGCTGAAGCCGGAGGCCACCGACCAGCACTACCTGACTGTGTCGAAGCTGCTGACCGGCTTCTGGGGCATCGTGTCCTGTGTCGTCGCGATGTATGCCGCCGGCCTCGGCTCGTTGATCGAGGTCGTCAATCGCTTCGGCTCGTTCTTCTATGGCTCGCTGCTCGGCGTGTTCGTGCTGGCGCTCGGATTCCGGCGCGCGACCGGCACTGGCGCCTTTGTCGGGCTCCTGGCCGGGATGGCGGTCGTGGCCGCCGTCGCGCTGCACCCCTCGACCCGCGGCATCTCGTTCCTGTGGCACAACCCGATCGGTGTCATCGCGGTCGTGGTCGTCGGATCGCTGGTGAGCCTGATGACCAAGCCCGCGCCGGCGAGGGCTGCATGAAACCGCTGGCCGCGATTGCGGCCGTTCTCGTCGCGCTCGGTATCGCAGCCGGCGCGCGGCAGCCGGCGCGCTACGACATCGCAATCGTGGGCGGCCGGGTTGTCGATGGATCGGGTCAGCCGGCGCGGCGCAGCGACGTGGCGATTGTCCAGGGCCGTATCGCGGCCATGGGTGTGGTCGCTCGACGCGACGCCCGTGAAGTCATCGACGCATCGGGGCTGATCGTCGCGCCCGGATTCATCGATGTCCATACCCATGCTGACGACCTCGCCGATCAGCCGCTCGCCGAGAACTTCGTGCGGATGGGCGTGACCACGATCGTCGCGGGCAACTGCGGCACTTCGCCGCTCGACGTCGGCGAAGCGCTCGCGAACGTCGGCCGGGTTGGACCGTCGATCAATTTTGCGACGCTGATCGGACACAACACGGTCCGGACCGAGGTCATGGGATCGGCCAACCGCCTGCCGTCGATTCCGGAGCTGACGCGCATGCGCTCGCTGGTGTGGCGCGCCATGGCGGACGGCGCGGTTGGATTGTCGAGCGGCCTCCAGTACGTGCCCGGCACGTACGCGAAAACGCCGGAGATCATCGATCTGGCGCGTGTGGCCGGGAATGCCGGTGGCGTCTATGCGACGCACATGCGGAACGAAGGCACGGCGCTCGAGGCTGCCGTCGAGGAATCGATCCGCGTCGGATTCACGACCGGCGCCCGCGTGCAGATTTCACATCTGAAGGTGGACAGCCCGAGCCGGTGGGGCGCCAGCGAGAAGGCCCTCGGCATGATCGACGCGGCCCGGACCCGCGGCGTGGACGTGATGGCGGACCAGTACGCGTACACGGCGGCGAGCTCATCACTCGGGATCAGATTTCCGTCCTGGGCGCTCGAAGGCGGGCAGCCGGCAATCGCGGCGCGGCTCAACGACCCCGACCAGTGGGCGCGGATCAAGCGCGAGATGAACGGGCTGCTGGCCGAGCGCGGTCTCCGCGATTTGTCGTTCGCTGTCGTCGCATCGCACGCCGCCAATCCGCTGTTGAACGGCCTGAACATGGCCCAGGTCGCGGCGAAGCTGAAAGGCTCGGATTCGGCGGATGCGCAATTCGAGGCCGCGCGCGAGATGATGCTCGCCGACGGCGCCTCGATGGTCTACCACTTCATGTCGGACCAGGACGTCGAACGGATCATGCGGCATCCGTTCGTAGGCATCGCGTCCGACAGCGGTGTGCTCGTAGCGGGACGGGGGGTGCCGCACCCGCGCGGATACGGGAACACCGCGCGGGTCCTCGGCGAATACGTCCGCAAGCGGCACGTGATCGGCCTCGAAGAGGCAGTCCGGAAGATGACCTCGCTTCCGGCCGGCCATTTTCGCCTGGCGAACCGCGGGCTGCTGAAGGACGGCTACGCCGCAGACGTCGTCGTCTTCAATCCGCTCACGGTTGCCGACACCGCGACGTTCGAGAAGCCGCATGCCTATGCGGTCGGCATACCCTACGTGCTCGTGAATGGCGTCGTCGTCGTGAAGAACGGAGAGCACACGCGCGCACGGCCTGGGGTTGCGATCACAAGGGGGAAGTAGTTGTCAGTTTCCAGTTTCCAGTAGCCAGTCAGTTTCTAACTGGGAACTGGGAACTGGAAACTGGAAACTGAGCTATTCATCCAACGCCAGATAAACCACCACCGGCGCCAGCACCACCCACACACCCGCGGCAATGAGCGGCAGCGTCGTGTAGAACGCCGCGCCGAGGAGCCATGAGAAGCTGACGTTGCTTGGCAGCGTCAGCCACTCGGTGCCGGCAACCGCTGCCAGCGTGGCACGGATGCCCTGCGAGGCGGCGGGCGCGAGGGCGATCGCGCCGAACGCGGCGCAGATCGTGGCGATGACCTGCACGACCAGCAGCGGGCGGAGCGCCATACGGGCGGCTTCCTCGCGCGCACGAATCTGCGCTCTCCACCAGACGGCGCTCGCCGGTGGCACCACGGCTTCGGCGCGGGCGCAGTCGCGATCTTCGAAGAAGGCCCCGGCGATCTCCGCGACGTCGCTGCAGAGCGAGCAGGACGCGACATGCATGCGCAACGCCTGCTCTGCGCGATCGGGCCAGCGGCGCGCGGCCACCGCGTCCAGCAGTTCTTGCTCGAACGGACACTGGAGCTTCACGATTGGCTCCTTTCCTGCGCGGCGGCGCGCGTACCAGTCAGCAGCGCAGCCAGCCGCCGCCGCGCGCGAAACAACAGCAGCTTGACGCTGCCGGCGCGCAGCCCGAGCGACTCGGCGATTTCCTTGTGCGACGACCCCTGGGCGTAGGCGAGCCACAGCAGGGCGCGTTCCCTGGGCTTCAGGCGGGCCATCGCCCGCCGCAGGTCGGCGGCACGCTCGGTGGCGGCCGCCTCGTCGCGCCGATCCGGGATCTCCCGTTGCGGCGTGTCCAGGAACGGGGCGACCCGGGCCCGCCGGCGGCTGTCGTAAACCAGGTTGGTCGCGATCCTGAACAGGGCGTTGCGGCGGTGCGCCTCGCCGTCATAGCCGCTGCGGGCGCGGAGGAAGCGGTAATACGCCTCCTGCAGGAGATCGTCCGCGAGCGCGGCGTCGCCCGTGACCCGCGCGAGGTAGGCGCGGAGCGTCCGGGCGGTGCGGTCGTAGAATCCGCGGAACGACTCCTCGTCCATTTCGAGCGCTACGGCGGCGTCGGCGTCTTCGGCGCGGAGCCGCTCAATTTCTGTAAGCGTCAGGTCACGCATTGATTTCTGCCGGCCCCGGGGCCGGAGCCGGCCGGTCCAGCAGACCGAGCCGGCGCGAGATAACGTAGGCGGCGACCGCCGAGACCAGGAATCCGGCGCCGACCGCGGTCGACATACAGCCGGCGATATAGAAGAACTCCTGCGCCTCGAACAGGGCCCGGCCGCTCAGGAACAGCAGCCCGAGCCCGGTCACCAGCAGGACCGCGCCGATCTGCATCGACCAGAGGATCCGGGCCACGGGCGCGGCGATCGCCATCGCCGGCGCCAGCTCCGGCAGCGGGCTCGGCCCCGATTCCAGGAATCGGCGGCCTGATGGTGTCTGGACGTAGGTCAGCAGCTCGTCGTTCGATGAAAAGCGATCCATCAGCTTGCTGTGCACTTCAGCCTGGATTTTCGAGAGGCGGCTCCAGCGGCGCTGGTCGAGAACGGTCCGGATGAGCCAGATCAGCGTACCCAGGATGATCCCCGCGGCGATGAATGCGGCAAATCCGCCCAGGATTCCGGCCATCAGCTCGAGCTTCTGGCTGCGAGGCTGGTAGTTCTCGTTCTGCCCGATGCGGATTCCTTCCAGGTAGAACTGCGCATTCTGCGGGATCTCGTCGTGTTGCGCGAGGAAATCGCGAAGTTCGGGATACGCCGCCAGGTAGCTCTCGCTCCGCATCAGCGACGGGTCCAGCTTGAGCACCCGGCCGACCGACGGCGGATGGTTCTCCAGGATCCGCATGAGGCCTTCGCGGGTCCCCTGGGCGTCCATCTGGGTGACCGGACCGGGTGCCGTCCGGCGCGGCTCGACTTTCGCGGTTTGAGCGTAGGCCCCAGGGGCCAGTGCCGAACAGGTAACGGCCGCGGCGAGGACGGCCGGAGCGAATCGGGAAAATGAAGGCGTCATGCCTCTAGATACGCACTGAGGCGAGGACGGTTAACAAGGGACAAGGCACCACTCCGCCAGCCGTTCCACGCCGACGTTGCCTCCGCTGATGATGGCCACGATTGGGCCGTCAATCCGCTGCTTTGCGTCGACCAGGCCCGCCAGGACCGCGGCAACGCCCGCCGCGCCGCTTGGTTCCGCCACGACCTTCGCCCGATTGAACGTCCACGACACCGCCTCGACGATCTGCGCATCCTCGACCGTCACCACATCGTCTGCCAGGCGGCTGATGTAGTCGAACGTGAGGTCGCCCGGGCGCACCGGGATCAGGCCGTCGGCGACGCTGGCAGTCGAGGGCAGCGTGACCGGATGCCCGGCGTCGAGGGACGCGCGCATCGCGGCGGCCCCCACAGGCTCCACACCGATGATGCGAACGTCGGCACGTGTCTGCTTCACCGCCGCAACCACCCCCGCCGCCAGGCCGCCGCCGCCAATCGGGACCACGATGGCGGCAACACCTGGCTGCTGTTCGAGGATCTCCAGGCCGACCGTCGCCTGCCCGGCGATGATCCATTCGTGATCGAACGGTGGAACGATCGTGAGCCCGCGCGCGGCGGCTTCGGTCTCGGCACGGGCACGCCGGTCGGACGATGTGGTGCCTTCGAAGATGACTTCTGCGCCGAACGCCCTGGCGCCGTCCACCTTCACCCGAGGCGCGGTTTTCGGCATGACCACTACCGCGGGCGCGCCGAGCTGACGCGCGGCAAGCGCCATTGCCTGCCCGTGATTGCCCGACGAGTATGTGATCACACCGCGCTGCCGCTCCTCCGCGGTCAGTTGCGCCACCATGTTGTAGGCGCCGCGAATCTTGAATGCGCCGCACGGCTGCATGTTCTCGCACTTCAGAAACAGCGGCCGCCCGGCCTGGGGGGAGACGTCGATGAGCGGGGTCACGCTGGCCACGCCAGCAATGCGCTCGCGGGCGGCGTGAATGTCGGAAAGGGTGATCACGTCTTCGATTGTACCTGCCGCGGGCTCGCGGTTCGCGGGTTCGCGGGGTCGGCAAGTCGGTGGTAGTCAAAGGCAACGGTGGCAGATCCCAGCGGCTCGTTGCTTCTGATTGCCACCGGCTTTGCCGAACCCGCGAACCCGCGAACCGCGAGCCCGCGGCTGTGTCTATTTCCACCGCTTCCTAATCATCAACACCAACACCTCATGCGCCGCGAATGCCCGCTTATACACAGGTCCTGTGGCGCCCGCCACGAAGTTCACGGCGCTGCCGGTCAGCATGTTCTGCCAGATCGCCTCGGGGATCGCCGGTGCGAAAGTGATCGTCACGTCGCGAGGCTCGGACGCGTGGTTGACGGCGATCAGGAGGAGGGCGTCAGGCGATTCCAGCCAGTGCGCTTCAACGTTGTCCTGGCCGCCGTCGATGGTGAACGCTCGATCCCCGCTGGGGTCGACGCGGCGCAACGGAGCGTAGAGCACCGGGTTGCGCGCGAGGGTTTCTGCGAATGCGGCGGCTTCGGCGAGCGCCCCGTCGTTGTTCTGCAGGGTTTTCCAGTCGTCGAAGATCACCGCTCGCGCACCGGTCGCGAGCCTGGTCCATGCAGCTTCGCGGATGGCCTCGGCGTCGGTACCGTCGTGGATCGGTACGAGGCCGATGTCCGATGCCGGGATGGTGATGCTCGAGTCCCGGGCGCCGGCGATCAGCCGCTCGATTGGCGCCAGGGCTTGCGTCGCCTCGCCGGGCACGACCACCGTGAAGCGAAGCCGGCGCATGTTCTCGAGATCGGTCCGCCGGCGGGCCGGGTCCGGGTCGAGGTCGTAGCGAACCCCCACCGGAACGAAGTCGAGCGTCTCCTGGATCGCCGGTGCGCCGTGGGCGGTCGCGGCGAGGTGGAGAAGGATCGTCAGTGCTGCGGACAGCATGCTACCGAAGCGGCGATCTGATGTGACCGTAGCGCGCGTGCAGCGCCTGATCCAACGCGTACGCGATCAACCCGAATGCGGTGAACGCGAGCAGCCAGGTGCCGGGGCCGGCGCCGGCAAGGTTGAGGATCGATCCGCGAACGCCTGCCGCCTCGCCTGGATCGTGCAGCATCGCCGCCCGCACGAGCAGGATGCCGAGCACGACGATGATGAGCGCGCGTGAGGCGACGCCGAACCGGCAAATCCGGTTCAACGTCCGGCGGCGGCCTGGGGCCATCGAGCTCAGATCCTTGTGCCCGTCGTCGGTCCCCCGGATGGCGGAGATGATTTCGGACGCGCCGTAAACGGCCGTGATTGCGCCGGCAATGCCGACCAGCCAGTCCCCCATCGGCAGCGCGAGCAGCTTCGCGGTCCACAGGCGGACGGTCGTATCGGTGCCATGCGACGCCCTGAGGCCGCGCGCGAGCCTGAACGCTTCCAGGCCGAGACCGCCGTAGACCAGCGCCCGTATCAACTGGCCGATCCGGACGACCAGTCCCTTGAACCCCGTGCCGCGCCGCTCGGGATCGAGAATCGCACCCAATACACGCCACACGGCGTAACCGCACAGCCCGATCGCAAGGATGAACAGCACCGTATTGCCGAACGGGTGCGACAGGATTACACGTAACGCCCCACGCGTGTCGGTGATGGCCCCACCACGTTTCAGCGCAGCCGCAGCTGCGAGAAGGCCGACGGTCGCATAGACGAAGGCCTTCGATGCGTATCCGAGGCGTGCAAGCGGCTCGATCATCAGCGGAGTGCGCTGCTGAAAAAGAGATCGTGATCGCCGGGCGGCTCGTGTCCGGCCTGCCGGACGGCGAGCGCGACCTGCGCCCAGTGGCGAATCTCGTGCACCAGAATGTGGAAAAGCAGTTTGCGCGAGGTCATGGACCACTGCTTCTCCCGCACGTCGAACGAGCGGATCTCGTCGGCGACGTCGGGGTCGAGATCTGCGACGAACTGTTCCAGCTCGCGCCGGACCGACGCGCCATAGTTGAAAAGGGGAGCGACGTTGTTCCCCGTCAATCCCGTCGAGCTCGACAGCGGTTGCCGGGTCAGGCGCTGCAGGTGGCGCTGCTCCACCAGGAAAATGTGGTCGACCAGCTTGCCGACGGTAGGGAGCCGGCCGCCGGGCTGAACCGGCGCGTCCATGGCCATCGGGTGCAGCGAAAGCCACATGCGCCACTTGTCACGCTCACTCGCGGTATAGCGAAGCAGTTCGTCGAAGCGGATGGTGAGCGAAGACATGATCAGATAATGCCCTATGTTCTCCTCGCGCGTGCCGCGCCAGCTCCATGCCAACGCGTTCGCGCAGGCGTTGAGCGCGGCCCGGGTCCGAGGACGCGACCTGATCGACCTCACGATCACCAACCCGACCCGCTGCGGCATCACCTACCCGGCCCAGCTGTTCACCCGGCTGTCAGACCCTGAGGTCGCACAGTACCGGCCGGAGCCCTTCGGCATGCGGAGCGCAAGAGAAGCCGTCGCTGCCGACTACGCGCGCAGGCGCATCCAGACGAGGTGGGATCGGATCGTGCTCACGGCGAGCACGAGCGAGGCGTACTCCGTGTTGTTCAAGCTGCTGTGCGCGCCCGAAGGCGATCAGGTGCTGGTGCCAGCGCCGAGCTATCCATTGTTCGATCACCTCACGGCGCTCGACGGTGTCGGCGCTATCCAGTATGCGCTTCACTACGACGGCCGGTGGTGGGTCGATTTGGACACCCTCGATCGTGCCTGGACTCCGCGCCTACGCGCGGTGCTGGCCGTGAGCCCGAACAACCCGACCGGCTCCGTCGTGAGCGACGAGGAGTATCTGGCCCTCATGGAGCGGTGTTCCGCCCGGAATGCTGCGCTGATCGTGGACGAGGTATTCGCCGACTACGCCCTCTCGCCGGCGATCGAGGCTGCCTCCGCTGCTGCTTCCGCCGCGCCGGCGTGTCTTTCGTTCCGCCTCGGCGGATTGTCCAAGTCCGCCGCGCTGCCTCAGTTGAAGCTCGGCTGGATCGCCGTTGATGGGCCCGCGCCGCTGGTGGCCGAGGCGCTCCAGCGCCTCGAGCTGATTTGCGACACCTACCTGTCCGTCTCGACGCCGGTGCAGGTCGCCGCCCCGGATCTGATTGACGGGGGCGCCGCCCCGCGCGCGCAGGTACTGGAACGGATTCGGAGCAACTACCGGATGCTCCGCGAGCTCGCATCGCGGCATCCTTCGGTCGATGTACTGAACACCAACGCCGGATGGTCGGCAGTGATTCGCGTGGCGGCGCGAGCGAGCGAGGAAGAAATCACGGTGGATCTGCTCGAACGCGAGGGCGTCGTCGTGTACCCCGGCTTCTTCTTCGATTTTCCGCGCGAGGCATTCCTGGTCGTGAGCCTGCTGCCAGAGCCGGCACAGTTTCACGAAGGCGTCCGCCGCGTCCTGGAGCGCGTGGATGGCTGAACGGCGGAGATTTCACGTCGGTCGCCATGGCGGTGTGCTCGTGCCCCTGTTCTCGATTCCTTCACGATCGAGCTGGGGCGTCGGCGAGATCGCCGACCTGGCGCGATTTGCCGGCTGGTTGCGGCAGGCGGGGCTCGATTTCGTGCAGCTCCTGCCGGTCAACGAGATGCAGGAGGGGCAGAACTCACCCTACTCGGCGCTCAGCGCCATGGCGATCGATCCCGTCTTCATCGCGCTCGGCGACGTCCCTGAGTTCCAGGATGCCGGCGGTGAATCATCACTCGCTGCCGGCGACCGTGAACGGCTCGAGCAGGTGCGTGCATCGGCCGTCGTCGACTTCCGGACCGTGCGTGCCGTCAAGAGCCTGGCGCTGCACTCGTCGTTCCATGCCTTCCGCGATCGGCACCTCGCAACCGCCTCGGATCGCTCGCGCGCATTCAGGGAGTTTGTCGCCCGTGAGGCGTGGTGGCTGGGGGACTATGCGCTGTTCAGGGCGTTGCACGACGAGCACCGCGCCTGCTACTGGCGCGACTGGGAACCGGAGCTGCGCGATCGTCAGGCGGGCGCGCTCGAGCACGCGCGAGGCCGCCTGGCCGACCCGATCCTCTACTACCAGTACCTGCAGTGGCTCGCCGACGAACAGTGGCAACGCGCTCGCGCCGATTGCGGCGAGGTTGGATTGTTCGGCGATTTCCCCTTCATGGTCAGCGGCCACAGCGCCGACGTCTGGGCCAGGCAGCATGAGTTCCGCCTCGACGCCTCGGTTGGAACGCCGCCGGATGCCTTCTCTGAAACGGGCCAGAACTGGGGGCTTCCCGTCTATCGCTGGGATCGGCTGGCGGAGGGGAACTACGAGTGGCTGCGCCAGCGGGCGCGCCGGTGCAGCGAGCTCTACGACGGGTTTCGCGTCGATCATCTGATCGGCTTCTACCGCACCTTCGTACGAGAGCCCGACGGCCGCACATACTTCACGCCGTCCGACGAGCCATCCCAGACCCGCCAGGGCGAACGCATCATGCGGACCTTGAAGGAAGCGGGCGCCGAGATCATCGCCGAGGATCTCGGCCTGATCCCGGATTTCGTCCGCGAGTCCCTGTCGCGGCTCCACCTCCCCGGTCTGAAGGTCTTGAGATGGGAGCGCGAGTGGCACAGTCCACGCCACCCGTTCCGGGATCCTGCACGGTATCCCGCCGGGTCGGTGGCGATCAGCGGCACTCACGACACCGAAACGCTCGCCGAGTGGTGGGACAACGCGCCCGTCGAAGAGCGTCACCTCTGCGCCGAAATCCCGGGACTCCGTGAGGCAGGCTGCAATCCGGACGACCTGTTCGGTCCCCGCACCCGCGATGCGCTGCTGCGCGCGCTGTTCAGTGCCGGATCGAACTTCGTCATCGTCCCGTTCCAGGACTTTTTCGGCTGGCGCGGCCGCGTCAATGTGCCCGCGCTCGTCAACGACGAGAACTGGACGTGGCGACTGCCGTGGCCGATTGAGGATCTCCAGGTTCGGCCGGACGCGCAGGAGCGCGCGGCGTTTCTGCGCACCCTGGCGACCGAATACGATCGGTTGTAGTTCTTAGAGGAGGGTAGGAGATCAGGAGGTTTTTCAAGGATAAAGACCAACTCCTGACCTCCTGGCCCTCCTGCGAAAGCTCGGAGCATCCCCGCAACCAGGGGAGTTGATAAAATCCGCCTCATGTCTCAGGCCGTCGCAAAACCCACTCAGGTCGATGAGCAGGCCGTTGCTTCAGCGCAGGAGCGCCTCGACGCTCACGTCCGCGACATCGTGCGCTGGCACTTCGACCCCGCAACGGGCTGTCCGTTCTGGCTGGAACGCGCCCGCAGCTTCGACTTCGATCCGCTCGCCGACATCAAGGGCTACCGCGATCTCGACAAGTTCGGGTTCTTCCAGGACGAATGGCTGCGCGGTGGTCCGGTGCGGCGGTGGGTGCCGAAAGCGTATGCCGACCGGCCGATCTACGTGTTCGAGACCGGCGGCAGCACCGGCGTGCCGAAGTCGCGGATCGCGCACGAGGACTTCCGGATCGATTACGCCAACTTCAGCGAGACGCTGCCGGACGACGCCTTTCCGAAAGGATCCGACTGGCTGATGGTCGGGCCGAGCGGTCCACGCCGGCTGCGGCTGGCCGTCGAGCACCTGGCCCAGCACCGCGGCGGCATCTGCTTCATGGTCGATCTCGATCCGCGCTGGGTCATCAAGTTGATCAAGAACCGGCAGATGGATCAGATGGAAGCGTACAAGCGTCACGTCATCGATCAGGCGCTGACGCTGCTGCGCGCCCACGACAACATCAAGTGCCTGTTCACCACGCCCAAGCTGCTCGAGGCGCTCTGCGAGAAGGTGTCGCTCAAGAAGATGGGGATCCGCGGCGTGTTCTGCGGCGGCACCGAGATGACGCCGCAGTTCCACCGTTTTGCGGTCGAAGAACTGCTCGACGGCATCTACTTCGCGCCCACCTACGGCAACACGTTGATGGGCCTTGCCACCCACAAACCGCCGGAGCCGCACGACAACTACGCGATCATCTATTATCCGCCGTGCCCGCGCGCGATGATCGAAGTCGTCGATCCCGATCATCCCGATCGCGTCGTGGACCACGGCGCGACCGGGCGCGTGCGGCTGACGACGCTCACGAAGGAATTTTTCATGCCCCGTTTCCTGGAGCGTGACGAAGCCGAGCGTGAGCCTCCGTGCCGGCAGTACCCCTGGGACGGTGTCAGGAACGTTCGTCCCTTCTCCCGTTTCGGCAGCACTGTTGTCGAGGGTGTGTACTAACCGCTTCAAGGCTGCGTGTGTCGGGCTGATCGTGTCGAGCACGATCGCGCTCCACGCCCAATGGCCGCAGTGGCGCGGACCGACCCGTGACGCCGTCGTACCGGCCGCGTCCGTGCCGGCAGCCTGGCCCGACAAGCCGACCGTGCAATGGACGCAGCCACTCGGGGAAGGCTACTCCTCGCCGGTGGTCCACGACGGACGCGTGTTCGTGCACAGCCGCACCGATCCCGACGAGGTGGTCAGTGCGTTCGAGCTGGTCTCGGGCGAGGCAATCTGGTCGGCCACCTACGCCTCGGCGTTCTCGAAGAACAAGTACGCAGCGTCAATGGCGAAGGGACCATTCTCGACGCCGCTCGTGTCCAGCCAAAGACTCTTCACGCTCGGCACGAACGCTGTGTTGTCGTCGTTCGACGCGGCAACCGGCGCGTTGAAGTGGCGGAAGGACTGGTCGAAGGAGATCGACACCTCGCGGCTCTTCACCGGTACGGCGATGTCGCCGATTCTCGACAACGGCCTGCTCATCGTCCATGTCGGCGACGACGACGGGGGAGCGGTGCGGGCACTGGATCCGGGAACGGGTGACGAGAAGTGGGCGTTGCCCGGGCACGGTCCCGGCTACGCGTCGCCGATCGTGACGGTGGTCGGCGGCGTCCGTCACCTGGTCACGATGACCGATCAGGCCGTTCTCGGTATCGACGCGCAGTCCGGCAGGCAGTTGTGGACGATTCCGTTTCCCGACGAGTGGAACGAGAACATCGTGACACCGGTGGTGGCCGGTGGCGTCTTGATCGTGTCGGGCACACGAAAGGGCACGTTCGGGTATCGACTGGAGCAGTCAGGCACGCAGTGGACCACGCGCCAGCTGTGGAACAACACCGACCTGCCGATGTATCTGAGCTCGCCGGTCGTGGACGGCAACCTGGTCTACGGTTTCGGGAGCAAGCGCAAGGGCCAGCTGTTCTGCATCGATGCCGAGACCGGCGTCGCAAAATGGACGACCGAAGGGCGGGGCGGCACCAACGCGGCGCTTCAGAGCGCCGGGCCGAACCTGGTCGTGCTGACGACGGATGGCGAGCTGCTGGTGGTGCGTCGCACTCCCGAGAAGTACGAAGAGGTGAAGCGCTACAAGCTGGCCGAGTCCCAGACCTGGGCGCATCCGGTGCTGGTGCCCGGCGGAGTCCTCATCAGGGACGCGACCGAACTTACGCTCTGGTCGCTCAAGTAAATTTCCAACGCAGACTCACGAAATGATCCACCTGCCGATACTCCGTCACGGCGTTCCGTACAAGAGCCTCGACGTCGTCACCGTTCCTCACTATCAGACGCGCGAGCCATTCGTCGAAATCAGCCAGGCGAATGCCGGGTTGATCCGTCGCGACCTGCGTGCGGAGCGTCAGGCGGCGGCCCGGCAGGAACTGGCGCGGATACCGTTCGCGCGGTTGATCGCGATGTGCAGCGAAGCTGCCGATCATTTCCTGAACGACACCCTCCCGCTCGGCGACGGTGAGCAGTCGCCGGCAGACTACGTCCTGCAGTTGTCGGCGACGACCGGGATGCCGCACGCGCTGGTGCGACGGAACATGCAGCGGGTCGCCGGCGTGATGCGCGAGATGAACACGGTGCTGCGGGGACTCACGCGGGGGCTGGATCTGTCTGTGCTCGACACCGGTCATGGCGAGCACGCCGGGCATGTTCTGAGCTTCTACCCTCGGACCGACGCCATCGGCGTCGTGCTTCCAAGCAATTCACCGGGTGTGCATTCGCTGTGGGTCCCTGCGATTGCCCTGAAGATTCCGCTGGTGCTCAAGCCGGGCAGCGCCGAGCCATGGACGCCGTTCCGGATCGCGCAGGCTTTCATGAAAGCCGGTTGCCCGCCCGAGGCTTTCAGCTACTACCCGGCGGATCATGCCGGCGCCGGTGAGATTCTGCGCAGGACCGGCCGCAGCATGTTCTTCGGCGACGTTTCGGCGGTCGGCGGCTGGGAAGGCGATCCGCGCGTCGAGCTCCACGGCCCCGGCTACAGCAAGATCCTGATTGGCGACGATCTGCTCGAGGGCGGCGTCTGGCGGCAGCACCTCGATCTGATCGCCGGATCGATTGCCGACAACGGCGGCCGTTCGTGCGTCAATGCGTCGGGCGTCTGGGTGGCCGCGTCACATGCGGAGCGCGTCGCCGATGCGATCGCCGCCAAGCTGGCAGCCATCGTGCCGCGCGCGGCTGACGACGAGCGGGCGACGCTGGCGCCGTTTGCCGATCCCCGGGTCGCCGAGCGGATCTCGGCGCAGATTGATTCCGGATTGCAGACGCCGGGCGCGCGCGAGGTCACGCTCGATCACCGTCCCACACCGCGCCTTGTCACGTTTTCCGGGAGCACGTACCTGCAGCCGACGGTGGTGTTGTGCGATTCACCCGAGCACCCGCTCGCCAATCGCGAGTTCCTGTTCCCCTATGCGGCCGTCGTCGGCGTGACTCCGGAACAGATGGCGCAGATGCCCGCTGCGATGGGCAAGACCCTGGTCGTGACCGTGCTGACCCGCGATCGCGCGCTCGTGAATCGTCTGCTGGGATCGTCGCTGGTGGATCGTCTCAACGTCGGGCCGATTCAGACCAATCAAATCAGCTGGGATCAACCGCACGAGGGGAATCTCTTCGAACATCTCTACGCGCGGCGGTCGTTCCAGCAGCATGCCGACGCGGCACTGGCTGCGGCCGGCAACGCGTGAGAATCCTTTCGTTCACTGGCGGGGCGGGCGCGATGTACTGCGGCAGCTGCCTGCGCGACAACGCGCTCGCCGCAGCGTTGCTGGCGCGTGGGCACGATGTCGTGCTCACCCCGGTCTACACCCCGACTCGCACCGACGAGCGCAATGTCAGCCAGGCGCAGGTGTTCTTCGGGGGCATCAGCGTGTTCCTCGAACAGCAGGTGCCGCTGTTCCGGCACACGCCGCGTGTCTTCGATCGGATCTGGGATGCGCCCTGGGTGATCCGCCTGGCCACGAAACGACAGATCAAGGTCGATCCGGCCAGCCTGGGGCAGATGACGGTCTCGATGCTCCGTGGCGAGCAGGGTTTCCAGGCGAAGGAGATCGCCAAGCTCCTCGAGTGGCTTCGCCGTGAGCCGCGGTTCGACGTGATCAATCTGCCATACGCGTTGCTGCTCGGTCTTGCGGAACCCTTGCGACGGGAACTGAAAGGACCAGTCTGCTGCACGCTGCAGGGGGAAGACCTGTTCCTCGACGGCCTCGGCGACGAGCACAAGGCGGAGTCGCTCGCGCTGATCCGCGCGAACGCTCGCCACGTGGATCTGTTCCTGCCCGTGAGCGAGTACTACCGCGACTTCATGCCGGGCTATCTCGGTGTGCCGCGCGAGAAGATGCGGCTGGTCCCGCTCGGCATCAACATGGAGGGTTACACCCTCCGGCCGCAGCGGCGGGAGCCCCCTTTCACGGTTGGCTATCTCGCCAGGATCGCTCCCGAGAAGGGTTTACACGTGCTGTGCGAGGCGTATCACGTCCTGCGTCAACGCGAGCCGATCCCTGCGGCGCGGCTGGTGGCGGCGGGCTATCTCGCACCGGAGCACCGGCCGTACCTCGAGGAGATCCGGCGCAAGATGCGGGAGTGGGGGCTCGAGAAGGAGTTCGAGTACCGGGGTGAGGTGGACCGCGCGCAGAAGACCGCGTTTCTCCAGAGCATCGATGTGTTTTCGGTCCCGGCGGTTTATGAGGAGCCGAAGGGGCTGTTCCTGCTGGAGGCGCTCGCCAACGGCGTCCCGGTCGTGCAGCCGAAACGCGGAGCGTTCCCCGAGATCCTCGACAAGACGGGAGGCGGACTGATCGTTCCCTCCGGCGACTCTTCTGCGCTCGCAGATGCCTGGCTGGATTTGTGGCGCGATCCGGAAAAGGCCTTCGCGCTCGGGCGCGCCGGCGCGCAAGGCGTCCGCGAGCATTACGACGTTGGCGTCATGGCGGAGGCGGCGGAGCAGGTCTACCGATCGCTCGCCGTGACGCATTGATCGGCGGCCAACCGTGCTGATCGTCGACCGCGTCACGAAGAGCTATCGAACGCCTCGCGGCGAGCTGCCGATCCTCAACGGCATTTCCCTGTCGCTCGAGCACGGTGCCGCGATCGCGATCATGGGTCCATCGGGCAGCGGCAAGAGCACGCTCCTCTACATCCTTGGCGCGCTGGAGCCGCCGTCGTCCGGGATCGTCACGCTCGGCGGCAAGGATCCTTTCCGGATGGGGGAGCGGGAACAAGCGGCATTCCGGAACCAGCAAATCGGGTTCGTCTTCCAGGATCACTCGCTCCTGCCGCAGTGTTCGGTGCTGGAGAACGTGCTCGCGCCGACGTTCGTCGCTCGCGCGACGTCCGATGGTGCTGAAGGCGACCACCATCGGGCGCACTCGCTTCTGTCACAGGTCGGGCTCGGCGATCGTCTGGACCATCGTCCCGCGGAGCTGTCCGGCGGTGAGAAACAGCGCGCTGCCCTCGCGCGCGCACTCATCCGCAACCCGGCGTTGCTGCTGTGCGACGAGCCGACGGGAAACCTCGATCGTGCCGCTGCCGAGACGGTCGCAGATCTGCTGCTGCAGCTGCACGCCCAGCGAAACACCATCCTGGTAGTGGTGACGCACAGCGCGGTGCTGGCGGGACGGTTTCCGGTGCGGTATGAAATGAACGAGGGGACGCTCGTGAAGCAATAGGGCAGTAGGGGGGCCGCGATCGATGTCTACTAAGGTCCTTATCCTCCGTAGCGTCACCTATCACTGGCGCACCAACATCGCCGTCAGCCTCGGTGTCGCGGCGGCCGTGGCCGTCCTCGGCGGAGCGCTGCTCGTTGGCGACTCCGTGCGAGGCAGCCTGCGCGATCTCGTGTTGTCGCGGCTGGGACATACCGGTCAGGTCATCTCCTCAATGGGGTACTTCCGCGAGGCGCTCGCCGCCGATCTGGTGACGAATGGGGCCGGCTCCGCGGTGCCCTTGATTGCGACGCGAGGCTTCGTGACCCACGAGCCCTCGCAGCGCCGCGCCGCGGGTGTGCTCGTGTACGGGGTTGACGATCGCTTCTGGCGGTTTCACGGGCTCGAGCCGCGCGATGGAGTGTTCGTGTCTCCGGCGCTCGGAGCGGAGCTCGGTGCCGAGCCTGGCGACGTGCTCCTGACCCGGCTGCAGAAGCCATCCGAAATCCCCATCGAATCGTTGTTCGCCCACAAGGACGATCTCGGCCGCACCGTCAGGTTGACGGTGACCGGGAGCTTGCCGGCCCTGGAGCTCGGCGAGTTCTCCGTGCAGCCGCAGCAGGCGGAAGTGCGCGCGGTATTCGCGCCGCTTCGACGCCTGCAGCGCGATCTCGGTGTCGATCGCAAGGCGAACACCGTCCTGATTGGGGAGAGTACGTCTGAGGCGGACGGCTCGCGCGCGTTGCGCTCGGGCGTGACGCTCGAGGATCTCGGCGTCGACGTGAATGTGGTCGCTGGCGGCACCGCCGTCATCCTGGAAAGCGCCGGCGGTGTCATTGGTGAGGCGCTCGAGACGGCGGGGCGAGAAGCTGCCCGCGAGCTCAATCAGGCGCCGGTTCCAGTCTTCACGTATCTGGCGAACGCGATCGGCGTGGGCGATCGCCAGGTCCCGTACTCGCTGGTCAGCGGCATCAATCTGCGGGCGTTGTCCATCTTCGAGCGGCGGTCTCCTGACGCGTCCAGGCCCGCGAATCGCGCCGGGCAACCCGATCTCGGCGAACCGCTGCGAACGCTCTTGCCGGATTCGATTGTGTTGAACGAGTGGACCGCCCGCGAGCTCGGTGCGAAGGTTGGCGATCCCGCACAGCTCGACTTCTACGTATGGGACGCCGCCGGAGGGTTGAGAACGGATTCTGCGCGGTTCACGGTTGCGGGGATCGTTCCGATCGCGGGGCTCGCCGCTGACCGTCGTCTTGCACCGGAGTATCCCGGCATCACCGAAGCCGAGAGTTTCTCCGACTGGGATCCACCATTTCCTTTGGACCTCTCCCGGGTGCGGCCGCAGGATGAAGCGTACTGGAAGCAATATCGCACCACTCCCAAGGCGTTTCTGTCCTATGAACGGGCCCGGGATCTCTGGGCGACGCGCTATGGAACCCTCACAGGGCTTCGCTTCGCAGTGCTGCCGGGCCAGGATCCGGAGGCCCTGGCGGACGCGTTGCGCAAGCAGCTGCAGCAGCGGGTGACCCCGGGTTCACAAGGGCTGATCCTCACGCCGGCACGGCGTCTCGCCCTCGACGCCTCGCGCGGTGCGACGGACTTTGGCGAGTACTTCACGTATTTCAGCTTCTTCATCGTGGTCTCGGCGCTGTTGCTCGTGGTGCTGTTCTTCCGGCTCGGTATCGAGCAGCGGTTACGCCAGGTCGGTGTCCTCCGCGCGACCGGCTATACCGGTCGCCATCTCCGCTGGATGCTCGCGTCGGAAGCGGCGGTGCTCTCGCTCGCTGGCGGAGTCATCGGCGTGATCGGTTCTGTCGGGTACGCGAGCGCGGTTGTCTACGGGCTGAAGACGTGGTGGGTTGGTGCGGTCGGGACGACGCTGCTCGAACTGCACGTCAGGCCAGTAAGCCTTCTCATCGGGTTTGCGGGAGGAATGATCGCAGCGCTCGTGTGCGTGCTGGTGTCGCTCCGGGCAGTGGGGCGGCGCAGTCCCCGTGCTCTGCTCGGGGCCCACTCAATCGAGGAGCCGGCCGGGATCGATCCGGCGCGTTCGCGCCGCAGATCGAAGATCGGGGCAACGCTGGTGGTGGCGGCGTTCGCGCTGCTGACGCTTGGATTCGTCAGTCCCGCTGTCCAGGCGGGAACGTTCTTCGGGGCGAGTGCGGCGCTGCTTGCCGGGTTCTTCTTCTTCATATCCGCCTGGCTGAGCGCGCGCGAACCAGAGGCGATCGTCGGCCACGGATCGTGGACCGTATCGCGGCTGGGATTGCGTGGCGCGGCGTTCCGGCCCGCACGCAGCGTGCTGTCGGCGGCACTGGTCGCATCCGCCGCCTTCATCATCGTCTCGGTCGATGCGTTCCGTCGTGGCGGAGGAGAGCTGACGGCGAATCCCCAGTCCGGGACCGGCGGCTTCGTGCTGCTGGCGCAGTCCGAAGTTCCGATCGTCCACAATCCGGATTCGACCGCCGGACGAGAAGCGCTCCTGGCGCAGGCGCCCGAATTCGCCCGGGCCAGCTTCACGCGGTTCCGTTTGCGGCCTGGCGAGGACGTGAGCTGCCTGAATCTCTACCGCCCGGGCAATCCGACGATCATCGCCCCCGAAGAATCGTTTCTGGACGAGCGCCGGTTCGCGTTTTCCGCATCGCTGGCCGAAACCGAACAGGAAAAGGCGAATCCGTGGCTGCTGCTCCGGCGTCCGTCCACGGATGGAACCGTGCCCGTGATCGCGGATGCGACCTCGCTCCAGTACGTGCTCCACGCATCGCTCGGGGACACGCTGGCGCTCGATGTTGGTGCGGGCACGCCCGTGACCCTGCGCTTCGTCGGCGCGTTGCGCGACAGCGTCCTGCAGGGTCAGCTCGTCATGGCGGAGGAGCCGTTCGTACGCCTGTTCCCGGGACAGGACGGGTTCCGGTTCTTCCTGATTGATGCGCAGGACGTTCGGAGCGTCGCCGATGCGCGCAAGCTTGCCGAAACCATCGAAAGGGAGCTGCAGCCGTATGGCGTCGACGCGGTCGCCACGACCGAACGGCTCGAAGCCTTCCACCGTGTCGAGAACACGTATCTTTCGACGTTTCAGGCGCTCGGCGGCCTCGGGCTGCTGCTCGGCACGATTGGCCTTGCGACCGTCATGTTCCGCAACGTGCTCGAACGCCGCCGCGAGCTGGCGCTGTTGCGCGCGGTCGGCTACGACCGCCGCCACGTCACGCTGATGATTGGGGCCGAGACGCTTTTTCTGCTCGTCGCAGGCCTGGCGGCCGGCGCGGGCTGTGCTTTGATCGCAGTGGCGCCGGCGTGGCTGGCTCGCGGCGGCAGCGGTCCGGGCATTGGTCTCGGCCTGCTGTTGCTCGCGATCGCTCTCGTCGGCATCGTGGCAGCGGCAGTCGCGACCCGCGCCGCCGTCAGCGGGCGGCTGCTCGAGGCGCTGAGAGCGGAGTAGGATCTCACGGTTCGCGGGCTCGGCGGCTCGCGGGTTCGGGGAGCCTGCCTCGCCGAAGCGCGAAGCGCGAAGGCGGGTGGCTTCCGGCTTTAGCCGGAAGGCTGCGGGTGCTGTTGGGACGGGCATCTGGCGACAGAGGAGATTCGCGTATGTTGAACCGAAGGGATGTTACCGTCGCGCTGGCGACGATGGTCGTCACGCTGGGTGCGGCGGGCATGATGCGGGCGCAGCCTCAGGTGATGGGATCGCGAATCTTTCTCTGGGACACCCTGAAGGTGGAGAAGACCAACGTCGGTGAACGCCGCGACGTCGTCCGGCTACCCACCGCGACGCTCGATGAGCTCGAGATGCACATCACGACCCTGAACGCGGGACAGCAATCGCACCCGCCGCATCAGCACGTGGCCGAAGAGCTGATCATCATCAAGGAGGGCACCCTCGAGTCGTTCGTCAACGGCGAATACCGCCGCGTCGGGCCGGGGTCGATCGTCTTCCAGGCTTCCAATCAGCCACACTCGATACGCAACGTCGGCACGGGCCCCGCGACCTATCACGTGATCCAGTGGCAGTCGCCCGGGATGCTGAAGAAACCAGGACAATGATCCGGCCACTCTCACTTGCGCTGACTGTCGCTGCTGGCATTGCCAGTGTGCAGGCACAGGACTGGCCCCAGTGGCGCGGCCCTGCGCGGTCGGGGTTGACCGAGGCGTTCACGGCGCCTGCCGTGTGGCCCGACAGGCCGAAGAAGGTCTGGGAAGCCACGGTCGGCACCGGCCACTCTTCACCCGTCGTGTCTGCCGGCCGCGCGTTCGCATTGTCGCGGCTCGGCGAAGACGAGGTCGTAACGGCCTTCGACGTGCAGTCCGGAAAGCAGCGGTGGCAGCAGCGATACCCCGCTCCGTATCAGGTCAATTCCGCCGCCGAGAGTCACGGGAAGGGGCCGAAGTCGACGCCGGCGGTTGGCGGCGGCCGCGTCGTGACGCTGGGCATCAGCGGCACACTCTCCGCCTTCGACGCAGCGACCGGGAAACCGCTATGGCGCAAGCCATTCGCCGGAGAGTTCGACGCCACCTCGCCGGACTTCGGGGTCGCGATGTCGCCGCTGATTGACGCAGGGCTCGTGATTGCTCATGTCGGCGGTAACAAGAGCGGGGCGCTGAGTGCCTTCGATGCGGCCACCGGCGCGGTACGCTGGCAGTGGAAGGGCGACGGTCCTGGCTATGCTTCGCCGGTGATCGGCACGATTGCCGGCACCAGGCAGATCATCACGCAGTCGCGTTCCCACCTCGTCGGCGTCTCCGCCGGAGATGGCCGGCTTCTCTGGCAGGTCCCGTTCACGACGGCCTACGACCAGAACATCGTCACTCCGGTACTCTTCGAGGATCTGGCGATCTACTCCGGCATCGATCAGCCGTTGACCGCGGTCCGCATCGCACTGGTGAACGGTCAGTGGTCGGCGCGCCAGGCATGGCGTGCCGAGTCCGTCCCGATGTACATGAGCTCGGCGGTCCTGTCCGGCGGCTATCTATATGGCCTCACGCACCGCAACAAGGGTCAGTTTTTCTGTGCAGAGCCGAAGACGGGGAAGGTGCTCTGGACGACCCGTGGCCGCGAGGCCGAGAACGCTGCTGTGATCGCGAGCGGCGATCTGCTGATCGCCACGACTACCGAAGGCGAACTGGTCGTCGCGCGCCGCGATCCGGCGAAGTTCGAGCTGATCAAGCGGTACACGGTGGCTGAGTCGCCGATCTGGGCTCATCCGGCGCCCGCCGGAAGCGGGATCCTGATCAAGGACGCGCAGAAGCTCGCCTACTGGATCTTCTAGCCTCTGTTCTTTCGAGAAGTCCGAAGTACCATCGATTTCCAGTGGAGATCACTCGCATGAAACATGTCGTGGGAACCGGGCTCGTCGCCGTGGCGACCGCGGCCACGCTGTCGGCCGAGAACTGGCCGCAGTGGCGTGGTCCGGCGAAGAACGGCGTCAGCACTGAACGAGGGTTGCCGCTCAAGTGGAGTACGACGGAGAACATCGCCTGGAAGCTCGCGATGCCGGGGCGCAGCGGGTCGACGCCGATCATCTGGGGCGAGACGATCTTCCTGAATATCGGCACCGCCGACCGCAGCGGCGACCTCGAACTGTGGGCGCTGGATCGCGCCGACGGCCGCATCCGCTGGAAGAAGCACATTGCCGGTGGCAATCACGTCGAGCGCAAACAGAACATGTCGTCGCCCTCTCCCGTGACCGACGGCCAGACGGTGTGGGTGATGACCGGCGTCGGCATCCTGAAAGCGTTCGATTTCAGCGGCAAAGAGCTGTGGATGCGGGACATCCAGAAGGACTACGGCCGGTTCGGGTTGAACTGGGGATACGCGTCGTCGCCGTTGCTGTACGACGGCGACCTGTTCGTCCAGGTTCTCCACGGGATGAAGACCGACGATCCGTCCTACCTTCTCAGGGTCGAAGGCAAGTCCGGGAAGACGTTGTGGCGCACGGAACGGCCGACGCGCGCGATCGAGGAGTCGCCCGATTCGTACACGACACCGGCCGTGCTGCAAGCGGGCAAGGCGCCGAACAGCGTGGAGATCGTCGTGACCGGAGGCGACGTGGTCACCGGGCACGATCCGGGAAGCGGCAGGGAACTGTGGCGCATGGATGGCCTGAATCCCACCAACAATCCCGCCAACCGCATCATCGCGTCCCCGGTCACGTCCGGCGATATCGTGATTGCGCCGACCCGCGAACGGCCGATGCTCGCGATCAAGGGCGGCGGCCGCGGCGATGTCACCCGCACGCACCGCCTGTGGAGCTTCGACAACGGTCCCGACGTACCGACGCCGGTCAGCGACGGCAAGCTGCTCTACACGATCACCGACCGGGGCGTCGCGTATGCCCTTGAGCTCGCGACCGGCAAGGTCGTCTATGGACCGCAGCGGCTCCGTCCCGACAGCTACAGCGCATCACCAGTGCTGGCCGACGAGCGTATCTACGTGACCAGCGAGAACGAAGGGCTGACGTCTGTCTATCGGGCCGGGCCCAAATTCGAGCTGCTGGCCGAGAATCCGCTGGACGACTACTGCCTCAGCTCTCCGGCGATTTCGGAAGGGCAGATCTTCATTCGCACCACGGGGCACCTGTGGGCGATTGGGCAGAGGAAGAAGGCGAGTTGAATCAGTTGCCAGTTACCAGTTTCCAGCTACCGCTCTGCCTGGCAACCAGCCACTGGCCACTGGCAACTGGAAACTATGCTGTCGGCCGGAAATACAACACCGTCGCTGCGCCGATCGCGGTCACGAGGAACCCCACATACAGCATCGGGCTCGGTGGAGTCTTCGGCGGATGGGTGGCCATGGTGTAGAGGACGTTGACCAGCGGGGCGCCGCCGAAGACCAGCGGCATCACGTAGGTGGGCGTGCCACCGGTGCGGAACGCAAAGATGATGCAAACCGCACCGAGCGCACCGAGCGTGCCGGCGATTGTCGCGGCCGTCGTCCCTTCGCGATTGAAGCCCTGCAGGCCCTGACCCTGCGCCATCAGCGTGATGATCGGGACGACGACGCCGACGAGGAAGTAGGCGACGCCGACGCACAACAGTGCCCGCATCGGGCTCCCGAGCTTCACCTGTCCCTGATGCAGCATCGCGCCGTAGACGCCCCACGACAACACCGCTCCCGCGACGAACGCCAGCCAGGTCATTCACATCCTCCGACTCTAGAAGGTCCGATTCACGATTAGACCATCAACCTGGCGCGCCCGGCGACGGGCGAGGTCGTGGCGGCTGGTATGCTAGCATACGTCATATGAAACGTACGACCCTCTTCATCGATCCGCAGCTCGAGCGCGAGCTCCAGGCGCTGGCGCGACGGGACGGGCGGCCGATGGCGGCGCTCGTGAGGGAGGCGGTGGCGCAGTACGTGGCGGCCGCGAGAAGCGCCGCGCCCGCCCGGCTCAGTTTCGTGGCCGCGGGACGGAGCGGCCGGACCGATGTGGCGGACCGCCACGAAGAGCTGCTGTTCGACGCCCTTCCGCCGGCGGGGACGCGGTCACGGCCGAAGGCGGCCCGCCGCACGGCTCCCCGCCGCCGTCGCCCTGCCTGATGGCCGTCCTGGTCGACACCGGGATTCTCTATGCGCTCGCCGATGCCGACGATCGCTGGCACCACCCTGCGAGCGACTGGCTCGACGAGGTGTCGGAGCTCCTGATCGTGAGTGTGACCGCGCTGCCGGAGGTCGCCTACCTGCTCCACGCGCGGCTCGGTCCCGCCGCAGAGCTGGCGTTCGTCCAGAGTCTTTCCGCCGGCGAGCTCGAAGTGGAAGACCTGCGCCGGCCGGACCTGGCCCGGTGCGGCGAAGTGATGCGTCGCTATCCCGAGATCGGGTTCGTGGATGCGTCAATCGTCGCGATCGCGGAACGCCTGAAGATTGAAGCGATCGCCACGACGGATCGGCGGCACTTCCAGGGCGTCAGGCCGAAGCACACGAAGGCGTTCAGGCTCGTGCCCTGAGCCTGCGCCGCGACCTGTGCTACGCTTCCGCCGCTTCCCGGCAGCACCCATGTACGACCGAAGCGGCACGAACCTGGCCCGGTTTGGACCATTTACGCTCAACCTGCACTCGCGTGAGTTGCACAAGGGCCCCACTCGCCTCAAGGTTCCCGACCAGTCGATTGAGATCCTGACCGCGTTGCTCGAGCGACCGGGCGAACTGATCACACGCGAGGAGCTCCGGCGCCGTCTCTGGCCGGAGCACACGTTCGTCGATTTCGAGCACGGCCTGAACGCCGCAGTAAGGCGGCTCAGGGATGCGCTCGGCGATTCTGCGGACGCGCCGAGCTTTGTCGAAACGTTGCCGCGGCGCGGCTACCGGTTCATCGGCGGCGTCGACAACGGGCAATCGACGACTCCACCTGATCAGTCGTCTCCCGGGCCATCGGCCGCGGCAACGGTCGAGGACGCCCGGCGCGTCGGCGAGCTGTATTCATCGCTGTGGCGCCGCGCGCTCGCCGATCAGGAGCGTGCCTGGAAGGCCTACCACCACGAACGGGAGTCGCACCGGGAGGCCGATCCGCGGGGCGTCTCCGGGTGGCTGAGCAGGATTCGCCGAAGGTTGAAAAGGTAGATTCGATGCACGACGGTGCGAGTCGGTCCTGCGCCCGCATCGGGCCAAGACGCGCCTCGTGATCTCGTGCGAGGATGGCGGATTCTCACCCAGTCCGAGGGTGTGCAGGACCTCGTGAATCATTCCGGCGATCACGTGTTCGCGGTTTTCCGTCCACGTGCGCTTCAGTTCCCCGACACAGACACCCACCACACGGCTTCCAGGCGCCGTGAACGCGAGAACGCCGGACCTACAGGCACGATGACGCGACCCATCCACGAATCCCAGCCGGGACGGATAGTGCTCGATACTGACTGACAGCGCAGAGAGCCGCTCCTTCAGCCGGCCGCTGGTGAACCGCTCGAAATCGTCGAGGATTCTCTGGCACTGTTCGTCCGCCAGCCGGATCGACGCTGCATCCAGCGCCGCGATTACGGCATGCCGTGCCACGAGATCATGATGGATGTGGACCAGCGGCCAGTCCCGGGTTCGATGCGCCGGCGGGCCGATGGCATCGGCCCCGGCTCCCTCCAGGGGCGGGCCTGAGGGCGCGTCCTCGGCGCTGCCGCCCACCTCGACCATCAGGCACACACACGCAATCGCCGCCGCGGATGCTGAAGTTCTCTGTACGCCCATCCGGCCACCTCCGCGTGCGGAGGGTGGCCGGTCGTGCGAAGTGCCTCAATGACAGCGCCGTCGTATGAACCTCACACCGAGGTAACAACCCAACTGCTGATGTGAAGTGGGTTATGTCCCGCAGCCCGCAGCCCGCAGCCCGCAGCCCGCAGCCCGCAGCCCGCGGACTGCGGCGTCAGAAAACCACTCTGAGCCCGAGCTGAATCTGCCGCGCCGACGTCACCGTGTTCGTGATGCGGCCGAAGGTCGCGAGCACGGGCTGGCCTTCCGTGCCGGAGAAGGCACGCAGCTCGGGAGTGCCGAAGTTCGCCCTGTTGAGCAGGTTGAAGGCTTCGATGCGGAACTCGAGGCGGCCGCCGAGCCTCGCCCAGGCGGCGCTCTTCGAGAGCGCCATGTCCAGCGTGCGCAGGTTGGGGCCGACGAAGTCGCCCCGGCCGGTGGTGCCGAAGGTGCCGGCGGGTTGCAGCGCGAACGCCGCCGGGTCGAACCACTGGTCGGGGCGTCCGAGCACCGCGTTATCGGGACCGTAGCCCGGAGCGTAGTCGGGGCGGTCCTGGCCGATGCCCGGGCCTCTCGATGGATTCCACTGCGAGCGCGATCGGTTCGTCGTCACGAACACCGTCAGCGGGTTGCCGCTCCGCATCGTCCAGATGCCCGAGAGGTTCCAGTCGCCGAGGATCGCACCGGTCACGCCGGTCAGATCGCGGCCGGGGAGCGCATAGGTGAAATTGAGTACCCAGTTGTGGCGGATATCGAAATCCGACGGCCCCTTGTTGTAGCCGGGAATGAACTCGGGCAGCGCCGAGGTGGTGCCGTTGGTTGCATCCGAGAAGAACGTGGACGCCTGTGTCGTGTCTTCGCTCTTCGAGAACGTGTACGACGATTGCACCGAAAGCCCCTGACTCCAGCGGCGGCGCACCTCGACGATGAGCGCGTTGTACCACGAGTCGCCGTCGCTGCTTTTCAGCTCGATGGTCGAGAACGCGGTGTTGGCGCGTGGTGTGCCAGCGGCAATGAACGGCCGGTCGTCAGCGGTGGCGCCGGTCGGCTGTGCGAGGTTGACGTCGCCGCTGCGCAGGAGGTGCAGACCGCGGGTCCCCGCGTAGCCCACCGTGATCGCAGTGCGGCCCCGGAGCTCCTGCTGCACGTTCGCGTTGTAGACGTGCACCCGCGGGTTGTCGAGATCCCACTGGACCGGGCGCATCGAGATCGCGCCGGCGCGATCGAACGGCGGGCTGGGGAAGGTCGGATTGACGATGACCGGCCGCGGTGTGTAGGGCGGATTGGTCACCGTGACGATCAGGTTCTGGTGGTTGTTGGTGTTGAAGTAGAGGCCGTAGCCGCCACGCACGGCGGTGCGGCCCGTGCCGAATGGATCCCACGCGAGGCCGACGCGCGGTGAAAGGTTCGTGTAGGTCGGGTTCTGATAGAGCGGCCCCACGACCGGCTGCGACGCGGTCAGGTCGGGCAGCGCCGAGTCGCGATTGTATTTCTCCTCCGGCAGGGTGCTGAACTCGTATCGCAGTCCGGCGTTCAGCGTGAGCTGCGGTGTGAGCTGGATGTCGTCCTGGGCATAGAAGCCGAACAGGGTGAAGCGCCAGTACCGGTCGAACTGCGCTTCCGGCGTGAGGCCCACGAAGCTGGCCGCACGGTTGGTCAGGAAGGCGTTCAGGTCGGCGAAGGTGAAGATCCCGAGGCTGAACGTCGGGTTCACCATGTTGTCCTGGTAGTGCTCGGCGAGTGCGCCCGACTTGAGCACGTGGCGGCCGCGCGTGTGCACGAAATCGGCCTGCGCGCTGAACACGTTCTGGGTCAGACGGAGGTTGCCGGAGCTCTGCGGACCGAACCGGCGGAGCCCGCCGATGTCGATGTCCCCCATACTGTCGCGGGTCGCGATGAAGACCGGTAGCGCCGTCGAGGTGTTGGCCTGCACGTTCTGGCCGATGCGCGTGCGGCTGAATCCGCCGCGCGCGGTGCCGATCGTGTTGGCCGACAGGATCCGGCGGTACTCGGCCGTCAAGAACTGGTTCCGCGAGATGAAGTTTCGCGGGAACTGCGGATAGTCGGTCGGGAGGAACTGATCGGTGTCGTCGAACGTGTATCGGCCGAACAACTGGTTCCCGGCGCCGAGGTTGTGATCCACGCGGCCCTGAGCGAAGTGCTCGTCGATGCTCTGATTGAACGGGAAGGTGTAGGCGGCGAGCCCCTGTCCCAGCAATGGACCGTTGGCGCGCGGGTATTCGTTCAGATACGGAGCGACCGCCGGGTTGATGGTCACCGTGCCGCCTGGCAGGATCCCCTGCCGGGCATTGTCGTCCGGCACCACCGTGCTCACAGTCTTGCCAAGCCGCTCGATCAGCGCTTCGTAGCCGAGGAAGAAGAACGTTCGATCGCGGGCGATCGGCCCGCCGATCGTGGCGCCGAACTGGTTGCGATGGAAGTCCGGCTGTTCCGCGGTGTCGAAATAGTTGCGGGCGTCCAAGGCATCGTTGCGATGGTATTCGTAGGCGGAGCCGTCGACGCTGTTTGCGCCCGATTTCGTCAGCACATTGATCTGACCGCCCGAGTTGCGTCCGAACTCCGCGCTGTAGGCATTCGACTCGACCCGGAACTCACGAACGGTCTCGGTGCCGAGGGACGTGCCCGCGGCGCTGCCGGCCGGGCCGTTCGTGAAATCGTTCTGCAGCGTGCCATCGAGCAAATACACGTTCGAACGCGGATCCTGCCCGTTGATGCTCATGCCGAGACCGTGCGCGACCACCGATCCGCCGTCGCGGTGCGGATACGCGAGCACGCCGGGCTGCAGGAGCGCGAGATCGGTGTAGTTCCGGCCGTTCAAGGGCAGCGCATCGATCGTGTCGGCACCGACCAGGTAGCTGAGCTCGGCGCTCGATGTGTTCACGAGCGGCGTGTCGCCCGTTACCGTGACTTCTTCACTCAGCCCGCCCACTTCCATCGCGATGTTCACGACCAGCGCCTGCCCGACCGTGAGCTGCAGTCCCCGCCGGACGTGCGGCTTGAAGCTCGCGAGCTCGGCCCGCAGGTCGTAGTGGCCCGGCGGCAGGCCGGCAATCACGTAGCGTCCCTCCGGGCTCGTCGCCACGGTACGGGTGAGCGCGGTGTCGGTGTTGCGCACCGTGAGGGTGACGCCCGGCAGCCCGCTGCGATTGGGATCCTCGACGGTTCCGCTGATGGTCGCGGCCGTCTGCGCCGACGCGCGCGGGGCAAGAAGAGGAACAAAGAGGACCGAAAGGACGAGCAGAAGGGGACGAACTCGCATCAGTTGAGGGGCTCCAGCCGGGATCCAACTATCCGAACCTTCCGAGTGTATCAGCCGCTTGCTCGATGTCGCGGTTCGTGTGATAAAGACGCTTTGCCCCTTTGCACCGTTTCAGGGCCGCAGTGTTGACGCGTTCCGCCTGAGGGACGGGATGAGGGCTCGTTCCAGTGAGAGGCGAGACGCTCGTGGGACCGACCGCACGGCTCGGCTGGTTCATCGCGATTACGGCGCTGTACCTGCTTCATCAGGACATCTGGCTCTGGCGCCAACCGCGGCCGCTGGTATTCGGCTTCCTGCCGCCGGCCCTGGCCTATCACGGCGGCTACTGCATCGCCGTCGCGCTCCTCATGTGGGGGCTCACCCGGTTCGCGTGGCCTTCTCATCTCGAACAGCGCGAGGACCGGTGATTCCCGCGTTCATCGTCTTTGCGTATCTCGGGGTCATCCTGTACATCGGGATCTTCGCGTGGCGCTCAGCCCCTCCTTCGCAGCTTCGCCGCTTCGGAGGGCAAGGTGGAGCGGCCGCCGTCGAGGAATACTTTCTCGCAGGACGATCGCTCGGGCCGGCGGTGTTCCTGCTGTCGCTGTTCGGCACGAACATGACCGCGTTCACGATCCTCGGCTCGGCCGGTCACGCGTTCGCCAACGGCGTCGTCACATTCGGCCTGATGGCATCGTCATCCGCCTTCGTCATCCCGCTGACGTTGTTCTTCATCGGCACCCGGCTCTGGGCGCTTGGGAAGAAACACGGGTTCATCACGCCGGTGCAGATGTTCCGCGATCGGTGGGAGTGCGGACACATCGGTACCGTGATCTTCGCGCTGCAGGCGGCGTTGCTGGTGCCTTACATCATCATCGGTGTGATGGGTGGCGGGACGGCGCTGCGTGCCATCACCGGTGGCCTGATCCCATATGCCGCCGGCGGGGCGCTGGTTGCGCTGGTCGTCATGGGATACGTGTTCTTCGGCGGCATGCGCGGCACGGCCTGGGTCAACGCCTTCCAGACGGTGCTGTTCCTGTCGTTCGGCGCGATCGCGCTGATCGTGATCGGTCGCAGCATCGGCGGATTCCCCGAGATGATCGCGAGGCTGCTCGACAACCCCGCAACCACGCCGCTCTTGAGCCGCGAGCGCGTCTCACCGTGGTACTTCTTCAGCTACACGTTCATTCCGCTCTCCACGATCGCCTTCCCGCACATCGCGATCTTCTGTCTCACCGCCAGGCGGCTCGCGCAATTCAAGCGGACGGTCGTGTTCTATCCACTGTGTATCCTCGCGATCTGGCTGCCGTGCGTGTTCCTCGGCGTGGCGGCCAACGGGATGGTCAGCGCGCCTCGGATCGAAGCCAAGCTGGAGGCGCGCGAGGCGCTCGCGGCCGCACCAGCCTCGATGCCGGCCGCCGATCGCGCCGCGCTCCGGCGCCAGGCCGCCGGCGACGACGTCATCCCGATCATGCTGGAGTGGTTTGCGCCGTTGTGGCTCGCGGGATTGCTCGGCGCCGGCATCATGGCGGCGGTGATGGCCAGCGACTCGCAGATCCTGGCGCTGTCGACGATGTTCACGGAGGACGTGTTCACGTATTACGGCGGGACGTCGCGGTTCGGGGAAGCGGTGCAGGTCCAGACCGGCCGGGCCTTCGTCGTGGTGCTGACGATCGTGGCTTATCTGATCGCGCTGCGCGCGCCTCAGAGCATCTTCGACCTGGCGGTCCAGTACGCGTTCTCCGGCTACGCCGCCCTGTCGCCGCTGCTGATCGCCGCGCTGTTCTGGAAGCGCAGCACGAAATGGGGCGCCTTCGCCGTCACCGCGTGGGTTGCTGGCGCCGTGATCTACACCGCGCGCGTTCCCGGCGCGCTCGCGTGGTTCGGGCTGCTGCCGGTGGTGCCGATGACGATCATCTCCTGCGCCTTGATGGTGATCGTCTCGCTCGTCACGCCGCAGCCGTCTTCCCGAACGCTCGCGCGATATGGATGGTAGTCAAGGCCGACCAGAATCAGAAATCTATTTGCAGGAGGAACCTGTCTCCTGAACTCCTGGCCCTCCTGTAAATTAGTTCTTCCTCTCGAGTCTGTGACGTCCTCTTGACAAAACATCAGCTCAAAACGCCGCTCGGTAAATCTCCAGTGCGCCGGCCGCATCGAACGGCCGCGGATTGAACGTGCCCGTCCATTGCTGCGCGGCCAGCGCCGCGAGCTCCGGGAGGAGCTCCGCCGGAATGCCCGCGTCGCTGAGGCGTGCGGGCAGCTTGCCCGCGATGGCGAAGTCCTCGATACGCCGGGCGAGTGTCTCGGGCGCCTCGCTGTCGCGGGCGCGGCGGCGCGGGAATCCGAGCAGGGCGGCGTAACCATCGCCGGCGACCATGCTGTTCCATCGGACCACGTGCGGGAGCAGGATCCCGAGGGCGATCCCGTGGGTCAGCTGGAATCGCGCGGTCAGTGGATTGGCGCACGCATGCGCGGCTCCGAGCATCGAGTGCTCGATCGCCAGGCCCGCGAAGTGCGCGCCGACCTGCATCATCGACCGCGCTTCTGAATCGGTGGGATGAAGCAGCACACGCTCGAATCCTTCCGAGAGCAGCCGCCAGGCCTGGTGCGAGAACGTATCCGACAGCGGGGTACGTCTCGTGGTGACCGCCGTTTCGACCGCGTGCGAGACCGCGTCGATCCCGGACATTGCGGTGACGGGCGGAGGCGCCGTCAGCGTCAGATCAGGGTCGAGGATCGCAACCCGGAACGCCGCCGACGGATCGCCGCAGGCCATTTTCATGTGCGTGCGCGCGTCCGAGATCACCGCGTAGCTTTGCGCCTCGCTGCCGGTGCCTGCCGTCGTGGGAATGCCGATCATCGGCAGCAGCGGCGTCGCGGCCTTGCCATAGCCGCGGTAGTCGGCCATGGTGCCGCCGTTGGTGAGGATGAAGTTGATGCCCTTGGCGCAATCGAGCGAGCTGCCGCCGCCGAGCGCCACGATGGAGTCGATCCGGTGCGGCGCGGCGAAGCGTGCTCCCGCGGCAACCATGTGGCTGTCGGGATTCTCGCCAAAGGCCGAGTACCGGACGACGGTGAGAGAAGCGGCGTGGAGCGATCGCTCGATCGCCGCCGCGTGGCCGGCCGTGACGATCCCGGGGTCCGCCACCAGCAGGATCCTCTGGAAGCCGAGCTCCTTCGCGAGCGATCCCGTTCGCTCCGCGGTCCGTCGTCCGAAGATCGTCCGGGTACGAACCTGGAAGTCGAACGGGACCATCGTGAAGTAAACTCTATCACCCGCTGACGAGCCTTCCGGCCGCGTGCGCCGGCGTGGACGGCCGACGCTTGCAACGCACAAGCTATGCAGACTGCCGAAACTCTTCAGGGCACTCGCCTGACCCCGATCCAGTGGATCATCTGCGCCATTGCGGCAATCGGGTTCGCCTTCGACATCTACGAAATCCTGATGCTGCCGCTGATCGTGCGGCCCGCCCTGCTCGAGCTGACAGGGGCGGCGCCCGGATCGCCCGAGTTCCAGATGTGGGTCGGCCGGCTGTTCTACATCCCGGCCTTCGCCGGCGGCATCTTCGGGCTCATCGGCGGCTATATGACCGATCGGTTCGGGCGCCGCCGGGTCCTCACCTACAGCATCCTGATTTACGCGATCTCGGCATTCCTCTCCGGCTTCGCCACGTCGATTCAGATGCTGTTGTTCCTGCGATGCCTCGTCTTCATCGGCGTGTGTGTCGAGTTCGTGGCGGCAGTGGCGTGGCTCGCGGAACTCTTCCCGGAGCCGAAGCGTCGCGAGAAAGTGCTTGGCTATACCCAGGCATTTTCGTCGCTCGGCGGGTTGCTCGTCGCGACGGCGAACGGGCTGTGCGTGGCCTATGCTGCGAGCCTGCCGGCGCTGATGGCGCTCGGCTCGGCGCCGATCCAGAACCCGCATGCGCCCTGGCGCTACACGTTGATGTCCGGTGTCCTGCCCGCGATTCCGTTGATCCTGATCCGTCCGTTCCTGCCGGAGTCGCCGATCTGGCAGTCGAAAAAGCAGGCCGGCACGCTGCGCCGTCCCAGTTTTGCGGAGCTGTTCTCTCCAGCGCTCCGCCGCACCACCATAGTCACGACCGTGATGTTTGCGATGGCCTACGGCGCCGCGTTCGGCGCGATTCAGCAGATCCCCCAGATCGTGCCGGGACTGCCGGAAGTGCGGCAGATGGTGGCGGGCCGTCCGGCTCCCGAGGCGCGGCTCACCGAGCAGCGCGTCGCCGCGGATGTGACCAAGTTCCAGGAGATCGGCGGACTCGTGGGCCGGGTCGCGCTGGCCTGGCTGGCGGTCGTGGTCGTGAGCCGCCGTACGCTCGTTCGGATGTTTCAGATCCCCGGACTGATCCTGATGCCCATCACTTTCGCCTGGGCGGCACGGACCGATTTGCAGATTCTTTATCCGCTGATCTTCCTGGCCGGCTTCTTCACCGTCGCGCAGTTCAGCTTCTGGGGGAACTATCTACCTCGCGTGTACCCGGTCCACCTTCGTGGCACGGGCGAGAGCTTTGCGGCGAACATCGGCGGCCGCCTGGTCGGGACGTCGTTCGCGTGGGTGACCGCAACGCTGGCAGTGACCGCTGATCGCGCGTACGCACCGACCAAGGTTGCGCTGGTCGCCGCCGCCATCGGGTTCGGAGTCTACCTGGTCGGTCTGATCGCGAGCGCCTGGCTGCCGGAGCCCAAGACCGAGTCGTTGGAATAGCCGATTCTGGAATTCGGACCGCGAGTTTTGTACGCGTGGCCCGGTCGCATAATCGGCTAGGCGCGCCATGGGCGCGCCCACCGGAGCGGAGCGGGGCAGGGGCCCCGCGAGCGACGGTGTAGGGGAGTCCGAGGGGCGAAGCCCCTCGGATCCGTTAGGAGTCACATGATCCGAACGATCGCGCTGGTCCTGACGCTGACGGTCGCCGGCGGCACGCCGGTGCGGCCGCAAGGCTCCGACGCTGCCGGCATCGACCTGCAGGGGAAGCTGTATCGATCCGTCTTCTCGTCGGGATCGGGCGTGCTGACCGCGACCGACGTCAAGGCCTTGCCCGAGCCGCTCCGCGGCCGTCTCGACAAGTACCTGGCCCGCCGCACGGCGTTCAAGTCGAACTACAAGTCGGAAGCCGACAGCTTCGAGCAGGTCCGCGTCGACGCCAAGCGGCGACTGCTCGAACAGGCGATCGTGTCGTTGATCGATGCGCCGGGGATCGAGAAGATCGCGGCCGACTATGTGGCCACGGCGCCCATTCATTACGAGTGGAAGGGCCTGCAGGACGGGCCGCTCGAAGAGTCCACCCACGCCGAGACGATTCTCGCGAAGGATCCGTCATCGCCGATGGCCCCCTGGTTCGCGGCGTTCATCGCCCAGCGTCAGCGCGTGGCCTTCGAGACGCTCGCGCTGCAGAAGAACGACGAAGGCATGAAGGCGGCGGCAAAGAAGTACCGAACGTTCGCCGATCGAGCGAAGGCGGCCGCCGATCCAATCTATGGGGCGCTGATCTCCGACATGGAACGACAGCCGTACCTGTACATGAAGGGCGCGCCGAATCCGCGCGATGATGCGAGTCGATAGTCGTCCGAGCAGACGCACCGTCCTCGCTTCCTCCGCCACGTTCGTGGCGGCGACCGTCGGCGCACCGGCGGCCGCGCAGTGGCAGGAGAGCCAGCGCTATCCGGATCCTCGCATCGAGATTCTCGATCCTGGTTTCACGAAATACCGGGTCAACTCCGCCAAGGTCGAACGGCTCGCGTCCGGCATGCGCTGGTCGGAGGGACCGGTCTGGTTCGGCGACGGACGCTACCTGCTCTGGAGCGACATCCCGAACGACCGCATCATGAAATGGGAAGAGGAAACCGGCGCGGTCAGTGTGTTCCGCAAACCGTCGAACTTCTCGAACGGGAACACACGCGATCGGCAGGGCCGCCTCCTGAGCTGCGAGCACGACACGCGGCGTGTGACGCGCACGGAATACGACGGCACGATCACCGTGCTCGCGGACAGCTATGACGGCAAGCGCCTGAATTCGCCGAACGATATCGTGTGCCGCTCGGATGGCACGATCTGGTTCACCGATCCACCGTTCGGCATTCTCGGGAACTACGAAGGCCACGTTGCGACGCCGGAACTGCCGACCAACGTCTACCGGCTCGATCCGGCCACGAAGCGGCTGACAGTTGTCGCCGGCGACATCAATCGCCCGAACGGACTCTGCTTCTCTCCGGACGAGCGGCGTCTCTACATCATCGAGGCCGGCGTGACCCCGCGGGTGATTCGTGCCTGCGACCTCATCGACGGCGGGACGAAGCTGGGGCCGTACCGGGCGCTGATCACCGCCGAGACGACCGGTACGCCGGACGGCCTGCGCTGTGACGTGGACGGGAATCTCTGGGTCGGCTGGGGCATGGGCGCCGAGAATCTCGACGGTGTCAACGTGTTCAACCCGGAAGGCAAGCCGATCGGCAGGATCGCGACGCCAGAGCGGGTCGCGAACGTCTGCTTCGGCGGTCGTCACCGCAACCGCCTGTTCATGGCGGCAAGCACGTCTCTCTATTCGCTCTACGTCAACACGCAGGGGGCGGTCGGGGGATAAGAGGGCAGTCGATCAGGGCGACCGCCAGAACCCGTGGGCGAAGGCGCAGGTCACCCGGGTCACCGAATGAACCGGTCCACGTACTCGGCGCCGAGGCCGCACGCCTCGTAGTGCCTGCGGCACATCGCGATCTTGCTGAACACGTCCTCGTAGCCCAGCGCGTTCCCGTCGGGATCGACGTAGAGCATGATGCCGTTGACCTGGAACAACGTGATCATCTCGGCCACGTCTTCCGGCACGACCAGCGTATGTGTCTCGCCGGGCGGCTCGTACACGTAGCCTCCCTCTTCCGCGACCCAATCGTGCTCGAGGTAACGCCAGCGACCCTTGAGCACATAGCCGTGGACGGGATTCGTGTGGCGATGGCGCGACAGCACGCCGGAGCGGGTCACCTTCAGAAGATTGACCCAGTATCCCTGCGACACCGACAGGCAGAGCGGCCGGAACCACACGTTGGGTGCCTGCGGCACCCAGATCCGGTCGTCGGCCGGCAGCACCGGAGCGACCAGGAGATCGGGCGCCATTTCAGCGGGTTGCGGTTTCCGGTAAGCGACCCGGGAATTGGCGTCGGCGTCAGGCGCGGGCATCTCTTTTCTCCCTTTTTGCCTTCTCCCGTGACACTCCAAAAAAAGCGCGGCCTACTTCACCGAATAGCCGCCGTCGACCGGAATCACCGCGCCGGTGATGAAGCGGGCGGCATCGCTGGCCAGGAACAGCGCCGGGCCGACGAGGTCGTCGGGCGTGCCCCACCGGCCGAGCGGCGTGCGCTCCAGGATCGATCGATTGCGCGCGGCGTCGGAGCGGGCGGGCACCGTCATCGGCGTCTCGATCCAGCCTGGCGCAATCGCGTTGACACGGATGCCGTCTTCGGCCCAGGCGACCGCCAGCGACTTCGTCAGTTGCACGACGCCGGCCTTCGACGCGGCATACGCAGGCGACAGCGGAGCGCCGAAGATCGCGTGCATCGAGGCGATATTGACGATGGCTCCTCTCGCTTTCGCGAGCGCCGCCCGGCAGGCGACCGCCATGCGCATGGTCCCGGTCAGATTGATGTCGACGACGCGCGCGAACTCGGTCGGATCGTATTCCTGACGCAGTCTCAGGACGCCGGCGGCGTTGATCAGGACATCCAGCGTATCGACGCCCCCGGCGAAGGCGCTGATCGCTGCGGCGTCGGTAACGTCGAGGGCCGTCACGCCCGGTGCGGATGCGCAGTCGACCCCGATCGTCTGATAGCCGGCATCACGGAAAGCCGAGAGCAGCGCACTGCCGATCCCGCCTGCGGCACCGGTAACGAGGGCCGTCGTCACACGGCCGCGAGAATCCGTCATTGCCATCTGGCGCCAGATCTTACTTCGGGCCGCGCGAACGGCCGGCTCGCCTGCGGCAGCGCGAGCGGGCAGGTGGTCAGTGAATCGTCCAGCCGCCGTCCACCATGAGTACGTGGCCAACGACCATGTCTGACAGATGGCTCGATAGAAACAGCACCGCGCCGACGAGGTCCTCCGGCTGGTTCCACCGGCCCGCAGGCAGCATCTGCGTGGTCGCCCATTCCTTGTAACCTGGACGTTCGAGAATCACCTTCCTCGATTCCGTCTCGGTGATGCACGGCGCGACGACGTTCACACTGACGCCGTGTCTGGCCCATTCGAGTGACAGCGCGCGCGACAGGTGATGCACACCCGCCTTGACGCCGGCATACGCGGCTCGTCCCTGGAACCCCACGACGCCGAAGTTCGACCCGATGTTGATGATCTTGCCGCGGCCCTGCGGAATCATGACGCGCGCGGCGGCCTGGCAGGCGAAGAACACGCTCTTGAACGAGGCGGCGACGGTCTTGTCGAATTCCTCCTCGGTCACGTCGAGGGCTGGGCCCGTCCCGGTCCACCCCGCGTTGTTGACGAGGATGTCGACGCGCCCGAACGCGTCCTTCGCGGTATCGACCATGCGGCGCACATCATCGACCTTCGCGACATCCGTCGGCTGGATGATGCTCTTGCGTCCAAGTTGTGCGATCTCGGAGTGGACCTGCTGGATTTCGTCCCGGCGTCCCTCGGGATGTTTTGCGAGCACGAGGTGCGCACCGGCCTGCGCGAGGCCGATCGCGATGGCGCGGCCGATCCCTTGAGACGCGCCGGTGACGATCGCGATTTTGTCCTGCAATCCGAAGCTCGAGTAATCCATTGTTTTATTCGCTCGCGGTCGCCGCCACGCGGCGACTTCCCTCCGGCGCTCGCTTCTAGCTCACTACACTCGCTCGCGCTTCGCCGGCTCGCTCCGTTCCGTTCGCGGCTGCTTCATGACTCAGTGCCGCGTCTTCTAAATGATCAAATCAACCCGCGAATGGTACCGCCGATATCGAGCGCGGCGCCGGTGATGAATCTGGCGAGCGGCGAGGCGAGAAAGACGACCGCGTGAGCGACGTCGGCGGGGTTGCCGATCCCCATCGGCATCTGTCGATCCTGAAGAAAGCGCTCGACCGCAGTGTCGCGATCCGTGCCGTAATGCGCGACGAGCTGATCGACGATGCCGCCAGGCCGCGTCCACATACGCGACCAGATCGGGCCCGGCAGGACCGTGTTGACGCGCACGGCGGGCGCATATTGCTTGGCGAGCGCCTTCGTCAGGTAGAGCAGCGCCGCCTTGCATGCGCCGTAGTCGACGAACCCGGGCTCGGGCTGCTTGGCCAGATCCGATCCGGTGTTGACCACCGACCCCGAGCCCCGCGCCGCCATCCGCGGCAGAAGCGCCCGGCAGGTTCGCACCGTGCCCATCAGGTTCACGTCGATCGATCTGGCCCAGCGCTCGTCGGTGATCTCCTCGAACGGCGTGGAGTCGCCAACGCCGAGGTTGTTGATGACGATATCCGGTGCGTCTCCGAAGGTGGTGAGCACGTAATCGGTTGCGCGTTCGACGCCGTCCGGCGTGGCCAGGTTCGCCGCGATCGTGCCCCGCCACTTGTGTGCCTTTTCGCGCAGCGTGTCAGCGTCCTGATCGCCGACCACGACTCCGGCGCCTTCGGCGGCAAGCAGGTCGGCGATGGCCTCGCCTATGCCATGGGCGCCAGCGCTCACGTAAGCGGTCTTGCCGCGCAGCAGATAGTCCAATGCTTCAATCCGTAGTCCGCTGTCCGCGGTCCGCCGTCCGAAGAGCGTTCATGAGGTTTTTCGGATCGCGGACCGCGGGCAGCCGACCGCGTTCGGGCATGGAATCGTTTCTTTTGACATTTCAACGCCGGGGCACTAGTGTCCGGCGTACCGGCGACGCGAAGCATAATCGATAATCTGCAACGACGTGCTGGAGGCGCTGCAATCGGGTGATTCGGATCGCGCGCCGTTTTGAACTCATGCCCGTTCCTGCCATCCACGAAGACGACGCCGAAGCGCTGGGACTGCCAGGGCGTGAGCTGCGCTGGCTGATCTCGTCGAAGGCGGTTCCGGCGAATCACTGCTCCACGTGCGTGATCCGCGTCCCTCCGGGCGAGAGAGCGCGGCCGGCACATTCACACCCGAACGGCGAGGAAGTCATCTACATCATCCGGGGCTCGGGCCGCGTCCTGG
>Ga0114129_10000206_pt1 | contig 65702 bp, 51 predicted proteins | sample RhiMetdeltSRZDD1_FD_80071 | JGI IMG/M metagenome (GOLD analysis project Ga0114129, IMG submission 80071) | Populus rhizosphere microbial communities from Tennessee, USA - Rhizosphere MetaG P. deltoides SRZDD1 (version 2) (version 2) | ecosystem: Host-associated > Plants > Roots > Rhizosphere >...
CAGGCCATTCCCAGACAATCCTTAGACCATTCCCAGAGCATTCGCCTACAGTTTGCCACCCATTCAGGTAGCACCCTGCGCGGAACCCGCGTTAACCTGGCACCAGGGCGCGCCCTTCGTTCATAAAAATGCTTTTGGCGGTACCGGTCAGTCAATTATTCAATCATCAAAAACTAAAACAATGGCCAAAACAGCATCATCTGGCGGAGCGTCAACAGTATGCGTATTGTTTACAAAAAGAGCCGTATCCAATGTTCTTGTTCCGTTTTTGTTACCTGCAAAATCCCCCAACTTTTCAACATGATCCATTAACAGGCCTTTCGTGATACGGGGACAACACCTGTGTAAAAAAAATGAGGCGGACCGTTTAAGTCCGCCTCGTTTGATGGGGGTAGGATGTGTAACTTTTATAGCAGTATTCTACCGGCATCGATCTTTAACCCTTTTTTCGGTTACAGCTCAGTGAAACTAAAGGTTTGTAATGCCCGTCATTACTCATTACAGCCTTCTTATTTACTTTACTACCGTGGGTTAATTCGTCATAAAGATAATATGCAACAGCTGCCTGGCGGCATGATGATGATCAGCGAAATTACTGCTTGTGATCAGGCGGCATAATGAGAGGAAAAACGGTTAGTCGGGTTTAAATTCAATGGCTTCGGCGGTATCAAAAACAGCCATAAGGCGGATGTAGGCCCCGCCGGCTGGCGGGGCGTTTTGCAGTTTTGAAAATGAAAGATAAAAGGACATACAATTGCAAATGCGTATAACTGATACCGGTGGAAACAACCTTACCCTTAGAATAAATAATGAATCTAACTATAAAGAATAGACTGATTACCGAAGAGGCTACATATGGCTTTTAAAAAAATATAGTTTTTAGTCGTAATTCGGCGCCTCATTATTTGGACGAAACCCGCTTTCTGGCCTAAATTTGTACTATTTACATACTCCTTGCTACCAATCATTTCTGTACCGAAGTAAAACGAGCAATTAATACCCTTTTTGAATCAGCAATTACGTGCCCCCGGAGCTGTGTTATACGTCAGCAGAACAGATAATTGGATGTTGCGTAATTAAACATTTCCGGAAAAAAAACGTCTGATTAAAAACTTACTGAAAAACAGGAATTTGTCGTAAGATCCGCGATGGGGCGGATTGCATGAAAAACATAACCGGTTGAAAATGGACGATTTAAAAAACTGCCTGGGTAACTAACAATGGAGAAATGAACTAAGTGTTTTAAGAGGGGTGTAATGTTAATAATTTTGCATTAAATTTTTGACTATATATATTGCATTGTTAGCTTTTGGTATTTATATTTCGCCTGATTTTAATCAAATGCTATGACCAAGAAACCATATATCCTAATAGCAGATGATGACCAGGAAGATCGTTTCCTGATCGATATTGCGTTTAAGGAAATTGGCTCGTTTGAGGACCTGTTTATGGTTGAGAATGGCGTTCAGGTAATGAACCATCTCAATGCCATAAGCGAAGATGATTGTTTGCCTGCATTAATAGTGCTCGACCTGAATATGCCGGTACTCGGCGGCATAGATACCCTGCTTCAGTTAAAATCGAACAAACGTTACAAAGATATTCCCGTTATTATTCACTCCACCTCGATGTATGAGGTAGAAAAGGACAGATGTCTTAAAATAGGCGCGGTTGATTTCATTAAAAAACCCGTGAGCTTTGATCAGATGATCTCTACGGCGAGGTTTTTACATGGGTTTAGGATGGTGAAGGTGTGAGACGCTGAAGGCTGAACGCAGAACCTGGAAAGCAGAAAATCTAAAAAGGCACCTCAACTACATTTGATTCAATTTTGCAAAAATCCTGTTCATCCAAATAATGGGGGTGGTAAGTAGAATATTGGATAGTATACTTTTTCCCTTTTTTTATTTCATATACTTCATTAAGATTAATAGTCGTTTCTACTATTTCACCTGGATTTAGGGTTATGAAATACTCCGGATTTATTTCACGTTTCACCATCATACCTGTGTAGTCTACTATCTTACCATTACTATTTTTGATTAGGAAATAATCTCCACGGGTTCTATTATCGAAGCAAATAGTCTGTTCATCTAAATATATTTTTTTAGCCCCATGACTGCTGAATTGCAAATGCGCAATCATAGTCTTTTCTTTGACTTCCACTTTTAAAAAAATATCAACCAGTTTCGATTCCATATTAGATTGAATTTTCACAACAAACAAATTAATAACAAATATTAATAACCGGGGGTCTTACTCTTCAATAAAAAACTTAAAAGAATCTGCCTTGTATAGCGCATACTTTGGATCTCTTACACCCAAATCAAAGCACTCTTCATCGTAAGCATGATCTTTTGTTTTTCCTATTTTTCTGAAATGAGACAATTCATGGATCAATACGCCTGCTCTGGTATTTTTACTTTTAGGACCAATCTTCCAAAACGGGTCACCCAGGCAAATAATATAATCCTTATCCGTCACATTCACTGACGCAAGATCTCTTCTACGATCTCTTTCATAACTTATTGGCTTAAAATTATTCACCGTTAAATTCCTATAAACCTTCAATGCTTTTCCTATTCGACGTTTAATTATTTTTAAGGCGCTTTCTTCATCTGTCCCAAACCATTTCTTAAACTGCAATAGCGTTTCACTATCGTTCTCCTTTACCAGTTTCAATTTCTTTTCCAACAATGCTATACATTCAGCAATCACATGATTAATAATTTTTGCCCTTTCTTCCTCCGCCGGCCACTCGAAATCTTCTTCCTCATAAACCTTTACCAGTCTTCCGTGAAGAATTTGTACTGCCTCTCCCCCTATCAACACCGTTAAACATCCGCTTGTAACCTTCCCACCATGCTCGCTGCTGTCTCCCATCCTCACCGCTGCTTTACCACCAATCTGCACAGTCGCAACTCCGGAAATGATGGAATCGGGCGGACCACCGGTGCAGATACAGACCTCGCCGATGGTAGCCGCCGGCAAGCCTCCTATTAATACCGACTGGCAACCTGTACCGGTTATGGGACCGCCCACATGCGGTACCGGTGGTGTGGCCGGCGTTGCCAACGGACAGGTATGCATATCGCTTATTCGTGCTGCCGGTTTTTGCAAACTATGGAATTTATAGTTTGGAGGGTGTTACACTTTTTACGTTCAATAATTAATTTCAACAGAATTGGATTGCATTGGCATCAAACCTTGCATATTTAAATAGGTAGGATTATAAGCGCAAAATTGAATAATGTATTTTTTGCCTTTTATTAATTTATAGGCCTTATTAACTGTTATGTTCATGTTCATTTTTTCACCTGTATCAATAGCAATAAAATCTTCCGGCTTTACTTCGCGTTTGACCATCATTCCACTATAACCTATCTTATTTCCATGTTCATCTGTAATACTAAAAATATCTCTTCTGAATACATTATCAGTACATATTGTCCATGTATCTAAATATACTTTATCAGAATTTTCATTAGAAAATTGCAAATAAGCGATAACATCATTACCGCTTACTTCAACAGATAAATGAATATCTATAGATTTTGCCTTCATATAAATTCCAAAAGTAGTTTAAATCAAAAAACTTATTTCACTCATAACCCTTTAATGAAATATTCGAAACTTTCCGCATTAAAAATAGCAAGCGTTGGGTGATTCTCTGCTAAATTTAAACATGGTCGAATTCCATAATCGAAATCACGTGTTCTTCCTATATACTGAAAATGCGATAATTCATGAATAAGAATTCCTACTTTAGAATCCGAATTATTCAACCCAGCTGTCCAAAATAAATCACCTAAATAAATTTCATGAAACTCATCCTGATCATAAACTGTAGCATATGAATGTATTCTGGTGAATTCATCTTCTATAATACCAAAATCATTTTCAGTTAATCTACAAAAAACTTCCAACTCACATTCAAGTCGATTAATAATAATTCCTTTTACTACCTCATCATCTGTCCCAAACCATTTTTTAAACTGCAATAACGTTTCACTATCGTTCTCCTTTAGCAGTTTCAATTTCTTTTCCAACAATATTATACATTCAGCAATAGTCTGATTAATAATTTTTGCCCTTTCCTCCTCCTCCGGCCACTCAAACTCCTCCTCCTCATAAACCTTTACCAATCTTCCGTGAAGCATTTGTACCGCCTCTCCCCCTATCAACACCGTTAAACATCCGCTTGTAACCTTCCCACCATGCTCGCTGCCGTCCCCCATCCTCACCGCCGCTTTACCACCAATCTGCACAGTCGCAACTCCGGAAATGATGGAATCGGGCGGACCACCGGTGCAGATACAGACCTCGCCGATGGTAGCCGCCGGCAGACCTCCTATTAAAACCGATTGGCAACCTGTACCGGTAATGGGACCGCCCACATGCGGTACCGGTGGTGTGGCCGGCGTTGCCAACGGACAGGTATGCATATCGCTTATTCGTGCTGCCGGTTTGCCCAAACTATGAAATTTACAAAATGAATGGTTGATATGGTTAGCATCGGCCCATTAATTGAGGGTGATCAAGTTGCCTTGTACGGCAACGGTAGTCCCTGCTTTAATTGAGGTGTTGGCGTTACTGATAATATCCACACTTTTTCCGGTAATGCTGATAACACCATCTTTCCTGATCTCAATTTTCGATTCACCGCATTGGAATATTATCGAGTTGTTCGATATCACCTTTATATTACCCGCCCCATCCATTTTAACATGATTGCCGTCTTTATCTTCTACCCGAATGCTTCCCTCCTGGTCGTTCATCACAATTTTATTACCGCTTCGGGTTTGAATGGCCTTTATATCATTACTACTGCTTACAAAACCGGCTTTCGCCTTTCCATGAAAAACGGTGCCTATCACATAGGGCTTGGCGGCATTGTCGCCCTCAAATGCCACAATTACCTCTTCGCCTATTTCGGGTATAATGAAAATGCCTTTGCCATTTCCGGCATGCGGCATGGTCATGCGCAACCAGGGCGTTCGCTCTGCTTCATTCATCCAGTGAAATTTTACCCGCACCCTTCCCAATCCTTTTATATCATTATTATCTACCACCAATGCACTCTGGGTTTCGCACCGGGGCTCGGTAAAACCGGTTACCGGTGGAAATTTTACCGAGGCCGGCACCGCCGTAAAATGATTGGTGTAATTGCCCTGTCCATCGCAAAAATGATCGATCGAAACCACCGTAAAATCGCCAAACAACTCGCGCTTCTGATTGAATATATTGCGGCCTTTAACCGATATCATGGTGCCCGGCTGCATGCCCGGCATATCGCTGATGCCATTAAACCGTATCACATCGCTGTTTTGCATGGCGGCCCGGGTGTTCACCAAATCGTCGAGCTGCTTTTTATCTCTTAAAAAATGGTTATGCCATTGCTTTGGCTGCATAGTGTACAACTCCTCGCTTTTTTCAAAAGCATGTTTGCCCAGGTCATCCAAACCGGCACATCCGGCGATGTTTTGCGATACGCCATTATATACTTCATGATTTAAATAATCATATGCCAGCAGGTGAATATTGGGCGGCTTTACCTGCATGCTCATGGTAAAGCGACTTAACTCAGTGCCATATTGAAGTTCAGTTTTATCGGTCTTCGGAGTGCCCAGCAGTAATTTTTGTCCATCGTAATATAACCACTCGCCATAAGCGCCCGCCAGGCGATTAATGAACTGCCAGGCCGTTTCTTTATACTGAACCGTATAGGCAATGGTTTCGCGGCTCGTAGGGGCAATTTTGTACTTGAGCAATCCGGGCGGAAACTGTTTTAATACGTCCTGCATAATGTTCTTAATGGCTTTTCTTTCCCAGGTTTTGCAATGCGGACCATTATCAAGCAAAATGGTTGGACTATACCCACTGATAACAATATCACCGGTATGCCCATTGCGGCGAACGGCTTCTACTTTAGTTACCACGCCGAAAAACGCGAGGGATGCTTTTTCCTGTACAGACTTCACCTTGATACGTATCGGCAGTCCTATAAGATTGCGCGATACAGTAAACAACTCATTCGACTGACCATCCACCGCCTCTGCCGGACATACCAATTTAAATGTATGATGTGCAAACATTCCCTGGCCCAGGTTCAGCGACGAGAACTGTTTGATTACAGTGCCATCTATATCAATTGTTGTTTCAACTAATTGTGACATGCTTTTTTAAGTTACAGGTTTTCAGGTTGCAGGTTACGGGGCACCGGTTACTGGTTACCGGGTCGCGGGTACAGGGGGACAGTTACCGGTTACCAGTTACTGGTTACAGGTTTCAAGGCGCCATACGTCCTGCCCCTCGTTGCCTTTATGCCTTGTTGCCTTTATGCCTTATTTCATCCCGGCCAGTTATTCTTAAACACCGAATCGTTCAGCTTAATAACATGGGCGCTGATGGTTATCTGCACCTGCATGGGATGCTCGCCCATTTGATCGAAGAGCTCGTGATACTCCACACAATGTGCGTTTTCAAACTCGAGTATTTTTAATTTGCTCATGGTATCGTACCTGATAAATGTGATCTTTCCGCTTTTGGTTTGTACCGGACTGATCATCCAGTCGAACAACCCGGCATGACCATTACTTACCAATACCATATTAATGGTTCCGCCCTGTGGCATAGAGGTAGGTTTGCCTGTTACATCGATCAGTTGATTAAACTTATAGCCGCAGCGGAGCACACTCATTTCTTCTTCATCCTGCAGTTGCAGTCTGGCAATGAATGACATGATAAAAAATTTAAACGCCTGTAATTAATAATACCAATAATCTGAGCCGTTGGGATGTGTGTGTAGACGCCGCATGGCCTGTACCATACAAGCTGTATATTGTTGTGTGCTGAAGTGGTTGGGTGTGACAGATCAGGCTAACTTAACACGCAGATTTAAATCGTGTTTTCAAATGTATGTATTATTCGAATATCTGATACAGTTACCAACTATTTTTTTGAAAGAAATGTTCCAGGATTGTTGGACAAAAAAACATGCCCGCATAAGCTTTAGTAAAAAGCGCATCGCGGGCTATGGGTCGGTATTATTCCATTCTAAATTCATATCCAAAACGAAAAACGAATTCCAATTGCGACAAAGGAGCCCTCACTACTTTCATCTTACCGGAACTTGAATGAATAAATTCAGTAGAACTTATAAAAATGCCTACATGTTTCCCGTCTGTTCCTACAACTACGGCGCCGGCTACCGGAGTAGTAATAACATGTCCATAATTTCGATAATCCGCCGCTAATCGGCCATATTTAGTACCGGTGAGCACCTCATTTACAACATGATTGCATTGAAAGTCAGCAGTTCTTGCTGCGCCAATAAGACTATTTGCTGTCGTTGATGAATAGGCCATAGTATGACAATTTTAGATTATATGCATATTTAATAAAAGCTACTTCATACGTCAAAGCTTATACCAATCTCTACCGCTTCACTAATAGTACCCACTCAATTGTAAGCCCAACACGGTACTATTGCATATACGGACTGATTATACCGTTAGATTTTTGTTAGCAACTTTTATTTGGTTTAAATCCTGACCAGGTATTACAGTTTGCACAATCTTATATGTTTCCTATCTTCAATTGATTGTCGACGTCTTAAACGTTTAAGTTAATTCACTGAAAAAATTATGAAAAAAATAGTAGCATTGGCGTTTTTGCTCATTGGCCCTGCCGGTTTATTACTTGCTCAAATTGATTCGACATTAAAAGAAGATATTCGCAATACCGGGTATGTGCATAGTCCGCTAACGCTCGATTACAGCAAGTCTTTTGAATTGTTTGGTCTTACCAAAAAAGTATTGGCGTCGAACATGCTTTGCGATATGGAAGATCTCAACAAGTGGTCGCATAAGGGAATCGGCGGCATGTCGCTCACAACCGAAAGAAGTATTTCAGGAAAACAGAGCCTGAGGTTAGTGGCGCCTACCACCTATCCTCAATTCCTCGGTTGGGGTTTAGGCTTCGGTACGTCCCAGGCAAGCTTTGATGCAGGTGGTATAAACTGTGAAAAATATAATCGCATCCACTTTTACATTTACCCGAATTGCGAAGGCGCGCGCAGCATTTATCTTAATTTATATGTAGAGAATGATGGTAAAATAAAAGTGCCTGATAAGTATGGTCGTGAAGGGTATCATGAAATTAATTTAATCAATGGGCAGTGGAATGAATGTTTTGTTGAAATGAGCGAACTGGCCCGTGATAAAGTAACAAAAATATCTTTCGCTATAGAAGTTTTTGGAAAAGAACGCACCATGGGTGATTCGCTGAAATTTGATATTGATGCGGTGTCATTGCAAACCATCGAGCATCCCGAAGTAGTCAGCGGCTGGATGCCTGCGGAGAATCGCATTATATATTCCACTACAGGCTACGGTGTAGAAAGTGAAAAAACGGCAATAGTGCGTGTAAATAATCATAATGGAAAGTTTCAACTGGTAGATAATGTAACCAACGGTGTGGTATATGAAGGCAATATCAACTCAAAGAAAACAAACATCGGCACATTTGAAACGGTTAATTTCAGTGATTTTAAAAAGGAAGGACAATACTTTATTCGCATCGGAGCTATTACCTGCAGACCTTTTTACATAAACCGCAACATCTGGGACAATTCAGCCTGGCGTATGCTGAACTTTATTTTTTGTGAACGTTGTGGCTATGCGGTTCCCGGTAAACACGGAGTTTGTCACAGCGATTTGAATGGAACATTCGACGGTAAGATTTTTCCCTTTAATGGTGGCTGGCATGATGCCGCGGATATGTCGCAACAGGTACTTCAATCGGGAGAAATCATTTATTCGTTGCTCGAAATGGCAAACAGGGCTAAAGAAAAAAATAATAAAGATCTATTTCTGCGGCTGCAGGAAGAAGCTGAATGGGGTATTGACTGTATTCTTAAATCGCGGTTGGGTGATGGTTATCGTGCCCAAACCTGGGGCACCAATTTATGGACGGATGGTTTTATTGGCACCGGTGATGATTCGACCAGGAGGCGTAAAGTACATGTTCACAACCGTGCTTTCGAAAATTTTGTTTTTGCCGGCATCGAAGCCTACGCATCTATGATGATAGAAAATGACGGGATGCTCAAAGAAAATCTTCGCAAGGTGGCGATAGAAGATTTTGCTTTTGCGAAGAAACGTTTCGACAGCCTGGGATTTAATGATTTGAGTAGTATCGGAGGCGGGGGCGATCATGCAGCAATGGCTTCGAACAGTCAGTATTCGGCTAATATTTCTCTTGCCGCAAGTTTGCTGTACAAATTAACAGGCGACAAATATTACGCCAATGAAGCAGCCAAAGCCATTCAATATACGTTGCAATGTCAGCGAACAGAACCACTTCGTGATAAAAATAAGATCAGCGGTTTCTTTTATCGTGATCTGAATAAAAGATCCATTGTGCATTACACGCATCAGTCGCGCGACCAGGTGTACATGCAGGCGCTGACAGCGCTTTGTGAAACACAACCTGATTATCCCGACTACAGCAAATGGTCAGCATCTATCAAAATGTATGGAGAATATCTCAAGGCGATTATGCGATATGTTGAGCCCTATGGTTTGGCGCCGGCTGGTGTGTATAATATAGATGAGATAAAGGACTCCCTTAATTTTTACAAAGTACAGGTGGGTATTTTCAGTGGGGCCGGCAAAGATTATAAAGAGCAGCTTGAAAATGGTTTTAAATTGGATAATGAACATTACCTGCGAATGTTTCCGGTGTGGTTCTCTTTTAGAGGAAATGCCGCGGTTCATTTGTCAACCGGCAAAGCGGCTGCACTTTGCGGCAAATTTTTGAAAGACAAAGAACTGATGAATATTGCCGAGCAACAATTGTTCTGGATTGTGGGAAAAAATCCTTTTGGTCAGTCGTTGATATGGGGCGAGGGAAGTAATTATCCTCAACTATATACAGCATTGCCTGGCGAAACGGTGGGAGGTATTCCTGTTGGTATGCAATCGAGGTTTAATGAGGATACTCCTTATTGGCCGCAGTTTAATACCGCAACGTATAAGGAATTATGGGGTGCCCCTGCAGCAAGATGGCTTTCGCTGATTGCGGAGTTTTAGAAACGGCCTAAAATAAAAAAAGGTCCACTGTAGAAACAGCTGACCTCTAACGATTGCTTGCCATATGAAAAAAAACGTAAGATCTTTTTTGTGTGAAGCTTTGCTTCGGGTTGTGGAGCCTTTCATCTTCTTTATCCTTCTCTTCTGCTGCTCCGTTGTTTGATGATGTAAAAGTACAGCGCTATTTACTTATACTATAACTAACAATTTGACCATTTTATTATCTCTAACCCTGATAAATATTTGAAAACCCGCGCCAGCCCTGCATGATATTGAATTTTGTTTATGATTTCCTCCCACAATAATACCTGTAGATAATTTTCCCTGGCCGGTTTAATTGTACTTTTTACGCATGAATATTAGTGGTGTGTGGGGAGTCTGCCTGCAGGGCAAACAAGTTGCGAGTTGTGAGTGAAGAATCAGGGCATGAAGGTGCAGGATAGTGATATGTATAGCCGGTGGCTTCAGCCCCTGGTACCGGAGAAAGTTGAATATATATATCCGCTTTCGCCCAACGGTCGTAAATGGCTTTTAGTGGCGAGTGGCCTAAAATAAAAAAAGGTCCACTGTAGAAACAGCTGACCTCTAACGATTGCTTGCCATATGAAAAAAAACGTAAGATCTTTTTGGGTGAAGCTTTGCTTCAGGTTTTGGAGCCTTTCATCTTCTTTTTCCTTCTCTTCTGCTGCTCCGTTGTTTGATGATGTAAAAATACGGCGCCGCCCGTTAATTGTATAATCAACATTTAGGTCGTTTTATTATCGCAAACCCTGCTGAACGTTTGCAAAATCGGCCACCAGCCTGCATTTCAGCAAAAATTACTCATGGTTTCCAACCCCAATTTCAGGGCTATCGAAAACGTTTGCGTAACCCTGGAAAGACCTGTAAGGTGACCCATTTTGATGTAAACAATCAGGTAATTTATGGTCTTGTGACTGGTCTCAGGCTCGGAGTGAAGGGAAACCTGGTAGTTTGTAAGCTGGCACCAGAACATCGGTTCGAATCCAATCCGGATCACAAAAAACGAGCCTCTCTTCGGAGAGGTTTTTTTTGTGCCTGTTTAAAAAAAACCGGGCAGATTCAAAGGCGGATATTCTCCGTTATAGCTATGAAGATTCCTATATAAGTTAATATCCAGCTATCATAAATTAAATTTCCCCCTTTATAATCACTTTTCATCCGCCGATAAGTACATTTTGCCGGACGATAAGGTAAAAACGATGCGTTATAGATTTTTTTTCGTGGCGCCAGGTGAAAAACGGTGAACGATAGTTACTTTTTCCCTGGTTATAAGTGAAAAACGATGCGTTATAGATTTTTTTTCGCGGCGATAGGTGGAAAACGGCGAGTGACAATTACTTTTTTTCACGATTTAGATTAAATACGATGAATTGTAATTTTTTTCCCGTGATTTGGAAATTTACTGAGCATTTTAAGTTAATTCTCAATAAAAAAAATCTACGGCCGCTGAAAAAGTAACTATCACCGGAAGAAAAGAGTTTATCAAGCCGGAACATGAATCTAAAACGGCAAAAAAAGTAACTAACGCTGAAGAAAATGTAACTATCGATGGAGGAAAAGTAATTATCGTGCAGGGACTTAAAGCTATAGCCGGGAAAAAACTAACTATAGCTACAAAAAAGTATGACCCTTCCTAAAAGCGCGTCCTGAAGGAGCAATGAATGGCAGATTCATCAGGTTCTTCAATCCTGTATTTAAAAACCCGTCAAAGTTCAACTGTATTTGTGATGAATTGGCCAGTTTTCTGATATGGTCAAAAGTTGATATGATATTGCTATATATTTGTTGGGTACCAGTCTTTAATCCTTATTTTTTGAAGTTATTATGAAACAGTTAACCATTTTTATTTTGGCAACCTTTATCTTTTTTGGACTTCAGTCCTGCGAGAAGCCTGGAGATAATGAGCCCAATGTACCTCCACCTCACGATTCAACGAATACCAATCCTCCCACAAGTAAGCCTGATTCTGTTTTGTTATTAACAAAGGTGGTATCGAGCGGCAGCCCAGGTACTTTGCTTTTTGAATATGATAATGAAAATAGATTGAAACAAGTTACCAAGCCGTTTAATCAGGCAAATCCTATTATTTCTATAATACTTTATCAAAATGGAAAGATCAGCACCATAATTTCGCAACAAGGCTCAACCACTGCAGATAAAGCATCAGCAATTTTCTACTATAATGCTACTAACAAGTGTAATAAAGTTGTCTATAAAAGGCCAAGATGTTGCCTTCAAAATGATAATCCTTATTACCACACTGTAACAGATAGCAATTATGTGGCTTCGTATGATACCATTATTTATAATTCATATGGGCAACTAAGTCAGATAAACAAATACGAGACCGGCGGTCGTTTTGCTGATGCCGTTCGATTTATTTATAATTCGGGCAGTGACACTATTCCGGTGCAGTTGGAGAAGACATATTCTTCCACTGGAGAAACCTATGGATTATTAATATATACCAGTAATATGGAGCACCCGGCTTTAAGGCAAATGTGGTTTCTTCCCTTTCTTGCACATACTACATATTTGGCCGGTACAAGCTATATGGTGTCGCTTCCTCTACTTTTCGACGATCGGGGGGGATCAGCATTGGACGAATATCTTTCATTTTTTTCCAAATGTGTCACAGGTTATAAAGTCAGTTATAATGGTCAATGGAGCGGCGGTTTAGGTGGCTTTGTATATAGCTATTCAGCGGATTCTTTGACATTTCAGGGCGTCGTTCCAAATGCATGGCCGGATGTAACTGCGAAATATTCTTTTACGAAAGTTAAAAAATAAGATCGTTCACGAAATTCGAAATTCACACAAAACAACCACGCTTCGGCGTGGTTGCCAATACCATTGTAGCCCTTTCGGCTTTGCTGCCACTAATATTGCCGAATTTGATTTCTGATGTACTTTAACTGACAACTGTTTTAGGCAGCTTCTTTTCGTTCAAACTGATATTTTTGAATACTCATTTCTCAAACCACTTTTTAAATCCTGGTGCTTTCTCCCTGCTGATATCCTGCTCCATTTTCAAGGGGGCTTTTAACGTCAGTGTCAGTTTTTGATTTTCATGTGGCTTTATACTTTGTATTGCATTAATATGCACAATACTCTGGCGATTGGCCCTGTAAAACAATTGCGGGTCCAGCAGCTCTTCCACTTCTTCCAGCGTCACATAATCCAGTATGTATTTATCGCCATTAAAGGTGTAGAGATAATTAAGATTTTCTCTTACAAAACAGGCAATATCCTTTGTGAGTACCGGAATCCAGTTATTACGCATATTCACCACAAATTTTTCTTTGTACAATACTTTACCAGCCATAGGGTTTTGCAGCATCTCCATTAACTCCTGCAGGTTGGCAGGCAGTTTTCTTTTTTGCACCACCATGCTTTTACATTTGTCTATTGCCTTTTTCAAATCCTCCATATCCACCGGCTTCAGTAAATAGTCTATTCCATTTACTTTAAAAGCCCTGATGGCATATTCATCATAAGCCGTAGTAAATATCACCGGGCAGTTTAATTCATACCGCTCAAAGATTTCAAAACTTACGCCATCACTCAACTGTATATCGGCGAATATCATATCAGGCTCTGCATTTTCCATAAACCACTTTCTTGCAGTTTTTAAACTGGGTAACACTTCCATTACCTGAATATCTGCCGCCACTTCGTTGATTTTATGTTGCAGCTCCTTAGCAATCAGACCTTCATCTTCTATAATTATCGCTTTCATATGTTTTTATTTTTATCGCTAATAATAATCATTTCATAGTAAGGGAATTTTAATACAGAACGATTCACTGGTTTCTTCAATGATTACCGGACGGCTGCTGAGATAACCGTAAAGCGATTGCAGGTTAACCAACCCCTGTTTGTTACTGGTTTCTACAAATTTTTTCTTTTGTAAATTATTGCTTACAACTACATAATCGTCCTGTACTGCAATTTTAACCACCAGTGGTGTTTCGTCATCAATAATATTATGCTTAATGGCGTTTTCAATTAAATTCTGCAATGTAACAGGAACAATTTTTCGGTGATAAAACTCTTCCCCCACATACACTTGCACATCAAAACCTCTTTCAAACCTTGTTTTCTGCAGATTGATGTAACCCTCTGCAAATTTTATTTCATCTGCAAGTGCAATGGTTTCTGTGTCCCTGCTTTTTAAAATATACCGATATGTTTTACTGAGGTTATTCAAAAAGGCGGCGGCATTTTTTTTATCAGCGCTCTGGATAAGACTGCTTAATGACGTAAGGGAATTAAATAAAAAATGTGGATTTAACTGCTGTTTCAGGTTTTCATACATTACCAGCGCCTTTTCCTTTTCCAGCGCCTGTGCTTTGCTTTGCAATGAGTGCACCTGCTGCTGCCGGCGTATTCTTTTTTTATAAAACCAAAACATAGCTGCAAGCAGCCATAAGCCAGCCAGTAGTTGAAACCACATTGTTTTATAAAAGACAGTGCCAATATGTATGGCTGTTGTTTTCTCATTTACATTCCAGTCATTTACATTAGCGGTTGCCTTATATCTAAAAGTATAGTTGCCACCCGGCACATTAGTATAAACCGCTTTTGGGTCCTGAGTATAATGCCAGTCTTTTTCAAAACCATCTAATTGAAAAGCATACCAGGTTTGACCCGGTGTATTAAAATTCAATGCCTCCATTTCAATAGTAAAAAAATTTTCTTCAGGACTGAAAGACAAACTCTTTGTTTCCTGAAATTGGTTTATACCCCGGTAAGGTTGGTTAAATACCTTAACCGAAGCGATGAAAAAAATAAGATTGTGTTTTTCATCTGAATACTGCAGCGGGTTAAACCGAATGTATCCGCGGATAGAAGGCATTATAATATCGCCATTGGAAGTAGAAATAGCCGGATGTTCCGAAAACTCTGAAGAGGGTAAACCATTTTCTTCATTGAAATAAGTAAAATTTTTACGGCGGTTATCCAGCATCACCAAACCAGATGAAGTGCTTATCCAAAGCCGGTTCAGCGCATCTACCGCCAGGCCACAGGTAAGATTGCTTCGTAATCCATTCTTATCGTGATAAGTGATATACTCATTAGTTTCTGTTTTGATGCCGGTTATACCATTGAATGTGCTTACCCAGATAAAACCATTCTTGTCTTCCTTAATATCCACTACTATATTACCTGCGATGGTTTCCTTCTCTTTCTCATTATTTATCCAATACCGGGTGCTGTTATCTCCTGGGTCGTACATACCAAGCCCCAATCCATTAAACCCAATCCATAATCTTTTTTTACTGTCTTCCAAAACATAACGGGCCCCATACCCTTTAAACCTTTTTAACACCGGGTGAGAAGCAATACTGCGAAATCGCTTTTCAGAAGGTGTATAGTAATACAACCCATCATAATCTTTGGTGCCAAACCAAAGCGTGCCCTTACTGTCTTTGTTGATACTGTAATAAAATGCGTTGGGAATAGAATCTTTACCCGTAAGGAAATCAATTTTTCCCGTTGAGTGGTTATACCGGTTTACTCCCCGCCCTGTTGCAATCCAGATATCCCGGTTTTCATCTTCAATAATACTACGTACAGAGTTATGATACAATACATCCCGGTTTCCCGGTTTGTTTTTCCAGGTTTTATAAATACCCGACAACGGCTCATATCTTGAAATACCAGTTCCGGTGGTAAACCATAAATCACCGGCTGCATCTTCTGCCACACCTCTTGCCAACAGGTTAGCGTCAGTATCTGCAAATGGGAAGATGACAGAAAAAAGGCTTTTATCCGGTTTAAAAAAATCAATGCCGGTTATTCCGCTGACCCATATAATACTGTCTGCACTAATGAAAATACCACGCAGTTGATTAGATGATAAACTGCCGGGCAATCTTTTGTTATACAGGTGATTTCTTATCTTTCCTGTATTTCCATCATATTCTATAAGCCCCATGGTTGATGTTGCAATCCATATCCGGTTTTTACTGTCAGCCTCAAGCCCTGTAACCTGCGGCAGCGAATTACCCGAATTGCCTGTGAGCAAACTATCCAGTATCATTGTTTTTTGTGACCCTGGATTAAATTGCAATAAGCGGAAAAAACGACTGTTGCAGATCCATACATCACCATTGTTATCAACACAAAGTTTATTAATCACCGCATCATTCAATTCCGGAACGGGTTGGAAGAATAGCTTTTTAGATGTAAGGTTATAAACTATATATCCCCCATCACTGGCAAGATAAATGCTCTTGTTCCTATAATAAAAATCATGTATAGGCCTTTTGCTGAGCAAAGACTTCCCTGTGCCATCTCCCGATGCAGCAATTTCTTCTATCCGGTTTTCTTTAGTATTGTAACATCTAAATCCGCCCGAACCAATAATATATAATTTATTTTCCGGCAGCGAAATCAGGCCATAGATATAATCACCTTTAAAAAACGGCACTTTCTTAAACGTAGTTGTTTCATAATCAAATTCAACCAGTCCGTTATCATATCCAATCCATAAGCGGCCATCATCCCCACAGCATATTGCATAAGGAATCGTAGCTGGCGGAGATGTAACATCTCCCTGAGTATGCGTAAACCTTTGTACTGATGTGCCGTTAAAACGGTTTAATCCACCCAGTGAAGCAAACCATATATACCCGTATTTATCACGGGCTATTCCATTTACCACTCCGTCATTCAAACCATTCTTTACTGTAAGGTGATGGAAGTTTACATGGGTTTGGCCGGAACAGACAGTTCCGGAATTAATGAATAAAAAAATCAAAAATAGCACCTGGCGAAGTTGCATTCGTCTCAAAATAAGAATAAACCCCACTTTTGGCAAAATTTAGCCTGAAAAGGGGGGGATTATTTAATGAAGCGTAGTAAAATTAAAATGAACCGTTTGGCAGCAGGGTTAAAGACTAATATACCACATCAATAACATAAGTATTTGAAGGGTTATTGTTTTTTTGGCTTACCTGTGTGTATTGGGTTACATAACCCTCTGTATCCAACTGGTAGGTGAAGGTACTGGTATAAGTGTTGGCGCCATATACACTCACTATTTTTTTCATCAGGTTGGTATTTCCTTTGCCCAGCAAATTTTTAACAAGTATGGGCAACTCCTGGAAGTATTCCTGGAATGGCAGGTTAAACTTATTTGGCTTATCCGTATAATACTCATAAGCACGGGTAGATAGTATGGAGCCGTTATTGTATTGCACCACTTTTGTAAAGTTACCATTGGTGTATTCAAATTTAATTATATCATCATCATCATTAAATTGGGCCAGCGTACCATCGGTATTATAACTGAAATTATAAGTATAACTGTTGTTGGGGTTGCCATTATTATAGTGCTGAAAAAAAAGTGATTGCAATTTGTTGTTACTGATTACTGCATTTTTAGCTTCTGAGGAAAGTACATTATTGGAATACACTTTTTCAGACATTGCGTTGTTGCTGTAATCATACAAAATTTTATAAGTGGAGCTGCCTGAAAATTGCGCCAGGCTGCCATCGCTATTATACACTAACGAAGTAGTGGCTGTTCCGCCGTTTACAAATTGCGAAACCCTTTTTTCTGTTACAGTTGGTGTTTCAGTTTTGTTTTTTTTGCAACTGGTTAAAATAATACCTGCTGCCATAACTAAAGAAATTATTTTTTTCATTATTATAAATTTTTATAACACAAAATTGAAATGAAAACAGAGCAACTAAAAGTTTATACCAACTAAGCGTAGCAGTTTTGAATCGGACTGGTGCATTATAAAAATAAAACCCCTGCGCAGTGCAGGGGTGCTAATATCCGGTACCGAAATATGAAATAAAGCTTATGAATGAATGGTCTGCTTTTGCGATGAAGCATTAATCATAGTATCTGCCAGCATAGTATAACAGGCAAGCCAGGCAGCGCTAACTTCTTCATTCCAGTCTTTGCCCAGTCCCTGTTGCAACGTCCACAGTAATGCTTCGCCCACTTTTGCATATTGCTCCGGCTTTACACCGTATTCCACATGGCGTTGTGCCATAGCAGCAATTTCGGGAGCCAGCTCATCCAATTTATCCAACCGGGCCACAATGGTACTAAGCATGTCCATCAGTTTCTTATATTGTTCGTCCATCTTTGACAGAAACATACGGCGCAGAGATGGGGTATCTGTAAACAGTTTACCGTAGAATGCTGAACCTATTACTTCCGGGTTTACATCCCTCAGTGCCCTCCATGTCTTTTTAATCAATATAATCTGTTCTTCTGTTATCATACTAACCATTTTTATAACGATATTTAAATGTTGCTTTATCTGATTATAGGTGCAAAATATTTTAAGATGAAGCGTACCTGATTTAAAATGAAGCGTATTTAAATACCGGGCAAGTTCATTGTAGCACCGCCGTAAAAACATCTGTGCAGAAGATTTTACAAATCCGCATCAACTGAATTGGCCGCTTTTATCATAGCACCAGATAAAATGGTATAGCAGGCTACCCATGCTTCTTTTAATTCTTTGTACCAGAATTTTCCCAACCCTTTTTCCAGTGTCCATAACAATGCCTCACCCACCGCTTTATAATGTTCTTCTTTTACACCATACTGTACATGCCGTTTAGCCAGTTTTGCTACTTCGGCTATTATATCATCAAGGGCATCCAGTTTATTGATGACATAACTTATCATTGCCAGCAATTTTTTTGATTGTTCCGGCATGGAGTTTTGAAACAGGGGTTTTACCTGCGGCGCAATTTCAAAAAGGCGGTTGTAAAACAGGCTGCCTACTGCTACCGGGTCCATACCAGCTACTAATGTCCACGATTTTTTTACCAGTTGCATTTGTTGTGTTGTCATGTTACTGAAATGTTAGTAATAAATAAATTTTAAGAAAGTAGTTGCCCGGCTGTTTGTATTTGGTAAAGATTACTCACCTGGAAACGGTAACTACTTATTGCAGCAAAATTGACGGACACCTTTTCTGTAAAAAAGTTTATCTCAATGAAACGTGGTAAATATCAATGCAGGCGATAAAATGGTTTTCTGCTAATATTATTATTAAGCGGTTTAATTGAAAAAAAATACGCCTCATTAAAAACCATCTACGAAATGAACTGATAATTTTCTCACACTGCTCCTTTCGTTGAAATTTTACGGTGTTAAAAACATAAAACATTAAAAACAATGAAAAAGCTATTTACATTAAGTATCGCATTTTTAATTACGGCAATCAGCTATGCACAGGTTCCCAATTTCATCAATTACCAGGCAGTAGCCCGCAACGCCAGCGGCGCAGCATTGGTCAATCAAAACATCGGTGTTAAACTGACCATTAACCAGGGAACAGATTTACTATACACCGAAACCCGTAATGTTACTACCAATGCGCTGGGTTTGTTTAATGTAAAGATTGGCAGTTCCGGCGCTTCCAATGCTGTTGGCGATTTACTTACCATTGACTGGCTGAACACCGACCCGGCCATTACCTTAAAGGTAGAATTGGATGTAACCAACAGCGGCACATTTACCGATATGGGCAGCCAGCAATTAGTAACAGTGCCTTATGCTTTTGCCGCACAAACCGCCATCAACAGCACTCAAATAGCCGGCCGTAATGTTGTTGCCACCACTCCTGCCAGCGGGCAGGGCTTAACATGGAATGGCAGCGCCTGGGCTCCGGGTACCCCTGCTTCTGCAGCCTATATTGGTTTTAGGGCAGATGTAAATGCAAACCAAATAATATCCACAAATAATGATTACATTATGTTTAGTTATGTACAGCATGATAGCGGTAATGTGTATAATGCTTCAACAGGTGTTTTTACTGCACCAGCAGCCGGGATGTACATGCTTTACACAACAATTTCAATTTACGGACCCGTAACCCCTAATGGTGGTGAATCAGCGGATATAGTTTTCTTTTCCAATTTGCAGGCTTCGCTTCAAAATGGCTCAGTGAATGCTATTCAAAAAATTGGGCCTTATCATAATTCTATAAGTACTATGGTCGTTCATCACCTTTCGGCTGGCGAAACCGTTAAAATACATATTGGTCGTAATAATGCATCCGCCAACTGGACCATACTTATTCAAGGTTCTTCATTTGGGGCCTATAAAATAAAATAACAATCAAAGCCAGATTATATGATAGATAAAATTTTATGTATAGTTGGTTTGATGTTATTTAGTCATTATGTGAATGCACAACAATTAACTCCTAATACAATAAATGCTGCAGGACAAAGCCATAGCGCTGGCGGACTGCTACTGGAAGATGCCATGGGCGGACTGGTTGTAAACCCGGTAAGCAACACTATATTTATGTACACCCCGGATTTTTTACAACCCGAAGCGGGCACTACCACTACACCGCCCCCAATAGGTAATGTAAGACTGTTTGGTGTGGCAGGCGTTGATAATGGTGGCACCACTTTTATAAATAATGGCCTGATGCTGGAGTTTACCGTAGGCGAGGTAGCCAGTATTACTTATACACAAGGCGCTAATATGTTAACACAAGGAATATTGCAGCCTTTTAATACCGGTGGCGTTTTACCTGTACTCGGCCTGGAGCTTTATGCCAAACGCATCAGTAATACCCAGGTGCAATTAGATTGGAAAACGATACAGGAAATAAACAACAAAGGCTTTTATATTGAACGGAGAAAAGAAAATGAAAACAGTTTTGCCAATGTTGGTTTTGTAAACTCCGCAGCTTTAAATGGCAACAGCAGTTTTCCTTTGCAATATCAAAAACTGGATAACAACAATTTCGGTGGCAAAACTTATTATCGGGTTAAGCAGGAAGATATTGATGGAAGAAGCACCTGGTCGGTAATAAGAATTGTGACTGGTACAGACGGCAAACAAACCGTAATGCAGGTTTGGCCAGTACCATCAACCGGCCCGGTAAATGTACTGGTAAGTGGGATAAGTCATGCTGATAACCTGATGGTGTTTGATATGAGTGGTAAATTAATTCAGAGGCAAGTGATACAGGCTAATACTTCTGTTTCAGTCACGGGTTTGGCAAAAGGCGCATATATTATCAGGCTAGGTAACCAACCTGATATTGTTCAGCGCATTGTTATTCAATAAAGTCATTAACTGAATAAGGGTACTTGAAAAAGTGCCTTTATCCGCTATTCAGCCTTCCTCGTTTGTTACCACTACATGCTGGTTCTTAACCTGAGGCCGATAATTCCTTCCATCTCCCAGCGTTAAAGAACAACTATACACCATTTTGTCGATAAATAACTACACACTATCGTTTAAGAACAAGCTAATGCATTAACAAAAATCTACAGTGTTAAAACATTAACTAACTGTCATATCGACATTACTCTTTTCCTGATTTTGGAATGTTTGTCAAATCAGGAATTTAATCAAGGAAGAATTTTCCACTGCTGAGGAAATTAATTCACATTATAGCTTTTTATATATGCAAAGGGTGGTTTATGATAGGATTGGCGTGCATTTTGAATAAGTGTATATAGTTTTTCAAAGAGTATTTTTGGATTAAAACGGGGGCGGATGTCTATCCAGCCCCTCTTTTAACCCAGTTGTGTATCCGAAGTAACTATTCTTTACACCTTCCAGCCGTAAGTAATATACTCGTTCTCAAAACTTCCATCATCGTACAGGGTTACCATCGCATAGCCATTATCAGTGCGATAACGAATGCCTTTCCACCAGTTGCCGCTTACAGCGCCGTTGCTGATGTAGGTAACGCCGTTGTACATTACCTGCTCGTACAAATGGATATGTCCGCTTAAACACAATTTTACATTAGGGTACTTATCAAACAAACTGATGATGCGCGCCGAATCGATGTGCATTGAAGCAAGTCCCAGTATATACCCCTGCTCTCCTTTTACTTTGCTATCTACCACTACTGTTGCGGCAGATACCAGCGGCACGTGTGAAATGACTACGATGGGCATACCGGCCGGTGTTTTTGCCAGATCGTTCTGCAGCCATACAAATTGCTCTTCATCGAGGTAGCAGCTGTACCAGCTGTCGTCGGTTTTTGGCTGAATGCTGTCGAGCACAATAAAATGCCAGCCTGCTTTATCAAAACTGCGGTAAGGGGCCGATAACTTCATTTGTTCCAGCGCATACTTTTTGCCGTATAACGGATCTTCCTTCTTACCAAAACCCCAGCAGTCGTGGTTGCCGATGCAATATTCAATGGGTAATGAATTTTCGTTCCTGAATGTGCCATGCCACAAACTCCATTGTTCATCGGTTTTGTCTTTCGGCGTTTTCAATGCATCGAAGATCGAATCGCCGCCGCTGACGATGAATGAAGGCGCCTGTTTTTGTGATTGTACGTGATGCAGGCAGGCTGCCAGTCCTTCGGGCACCCGCAGATCGGGCTTCATGTGCACATCGGTTAAATGAGCAAAGCGTACGACCACTTTTTTCTTTTTACCTTCCTCTGCGATGGTTGCGGCAAAAGAGCGAATACCCGGCAGGGTGCTTATGGCGGCCCATAAGCCTGCCTGTTTTAATAATGTTCTGCGATTCATTATGCGCGATTTAAAAACAAAAGTGAAAAATTCGTATCTTTTGCAGGATTATTAAAATGTTAACAAACGGGGATGCTGCGCATCAGGTGACTTACCTTCTTTCTCCACCGCCATTGCTGTCATAAACAGTTTCTGCAACAAGTGTAGCTATGCGAAAATTTTGATTTTATACGACGTGAGCGACTTCGTATAAGGACGCGTATTGATAATAATTACTTAAAGTTATAGCCGCCAATATTAGCCGTACTTCGTCACCCAAAACTTTCCATATATGTACCAACCAAACAAACTCCTTACGGGAGTACTTTTTGTTTCGTTACTGTTTACTGCCTGTAAAAAAAACACCGATGCAGTAAGTAATACGAACGAAACCCCAACTGCCACCAGTGCAGTCACTGAATTAACATCCATCAATGAAACTTTTGAATCGGGTACCAAAACGTCCTATGCAGCAGCCAATGTAACGGTAGGCTCAGGTTCGTGGTACTTTGATGATGCGTTGATCGGCAACCTGTCGACCGACAGAAAGAACGGCAGCCAGTCGGCCCGCATACGCAATACCGGAAGCATTGATATGAATTTCGATTTAACGGCCGGCGCTTCTACCGTTTCAGTGAAACACGCTGTATTCAGCAGCGACGGCAGCAGTACCTGGGAACTGCAGATCTCTACCAACGGTGGCAGCAGCTACACCAAAGTAGGCAGCACCGTTACCACTTCATCTACCACTTTGCAAACAGCTACATTTACCGTGAACGTATCGGGCAATGTTCGGTTTTCGATCGTTAAAACCGGTGGTGGCACAAACCGCATCAACATCGATGATGTTGTGATCAGCGCCTATGGTGGCGGCGGAGGCGGAGGCGGTGGCACCGGCAACGACGATGATCATATGCTGATGGGTAACCCCAGCGGCGCTACCACCGACGTAGCCAATTACACCAACTACTTAATGGTTAAAACCTATTACGCACTTTCGTACCATCGCGACCGCGGCACGCCCAACTGGGTTTGCTGGCATATTCAGGCAAGCGATTTGGGCAGCACTGCACGTCAGGACGATTTCAGGGCCGATGCTACCTTGCCCTCAGGCTGGTACCAGGTTCAAAACACCAGCTATTCAGGCAGCGGCTTCGATCGCGGACACAATTGCCCCTCGGGCGATCGTACCGCCAGCGTTGCAGCCAATTCTTCTACATTCTTAATGACCAACATGATACCGCAGGCGCCTACCAACAACCAGCAAACATGGGCTAACCTCGAAAGCTATACGCGCTCGCTGGTAACAGCCGGTAACGAGGTATTTGTAATTATGGGTTCGTATGGTACAGGCGGCACCGGCAGCAACGGAACATTGAACACGGTTGATAATGGCCATGTAACAGTTCCCAATCGCGTGTGGAAAGTGATTGTGGTGATACCCAACGGCTCAGGCGATTTAAGCCGGGTTACCACTTCAACCCGTGTAATTGCTGTTAACACCCCCAACATCAACACCACCAACAGCGACTGGAAAACCTACCGCACATCGGTTGATGCCATTGAATCGGCCACCGGTTATAACCTGTTATCGAATGTGTCTGCTTCGATCCAGAGTGTGATAGAAGCGCAGGTGGATAATCAATAGTCGTGAATGGTCAATGGTGAATGGTCAATAAGGTTAAGAACTGTACAACGTATAACCTGAAACTTTTTTATATTTGACCATTCACCATTCACTAAAAAATTACCATGAGCAAAGTTCGCTGGGGAATATTAAGCACTGCTAAAATTGCACGGGAAAAAGTAATTCCTGCCATGCAGCAATCTGCCTTTTGTGAAATAGTGGCCATTGCCTCCCGAAATATGGCGCAGGCGCAGGAAGTGGCCGCTAAGCTTGAAATACCCGTGGCATATGACTCCTATGAAGAACTGCTGAACGACCCTGCTATAGATGCCGTATACATTCCCCTGCCCAATCACATGCATGTTGAGTGGGCCATTCGATCGCTACAGGCAGGCAAACATGTGTTGTGCGAAAAGCCCATCGGCTTGTCTTCGGCAGAGGCCGCCAAACTGCAACAGGTTGCTTCAGAAAAACCGGGGCTGAAAGTAATGGAGGCGTTCATGTACCGGTTCCACCCGCAATGGGTACACGCAAAACGACTGGTTGACGAAGGCCATATCGGTCAGTTAAAAACCATTCAATCGTTCTTCTCTTATTATAATGTTGATCCCAAAAATATCCGCAATCAACAAGATATGGGCGGTGGCGGCATGATGGATATAGGCTGCTATTGCGTTTCGCTGGCCCGCTTTATTTTCAACAAAGAGCCCGACCGCGTTTTGGGAAATGTTGAGTTTGATCCGGTATTGCGCACCGACACGCTCGCTTCGGGCGTTCTCGATTTTTCAACAGGCACATCTACCTTTACCTGCTCAACCCAGCTAATGCCTTATCAACGGGTGAATATTCTGGGCACCGAAGGAAGAATTGAAATAGAAATTCCTTTCAATGCACCACCCCACCAGGAAACAAGATTGTGGTGGTACTCCAAAACCGATGCAGAAGAAGCTGTTTTTGAACCGGTAGATCAATACACCATACAGGGCGATCTGTTTTCAAAAGCTATTTTAGAAAACGAACCGGTACCCACTCCCCTCCAGGATGCCATCAATAATATGAAAGTAATAGAAGCGGTATTTGAAAGTGCGAAAGAAGGAAGCTGGAAAAGAATGTTGTAACGATATCACTGCCTATTGCTTATTGCCAACCGCCATTTGACTTATCGCTGAATCGTGCAAAAATTTAGCGGTGGAAATCGTTTGCTGAAAACGCGCCGGTTTTTTAATGAAATCTACAGCGCCAATTTCAAGACATTTTGCTTTTTCAACCTCATGCACCGAAGTGGTATAAATAATAACCGGAATATTTTTGTAAACCGTATGGGCTTTTAATCGCGAAAGGGTTTCCATGCCATTTAATATGGGCATGTTTAAATCAAGTACGATCAATGCAGGCATCGCATCCTGCTGCATTGAATCTTCAAGATATTTAAAGACCTGCATACCATTTTCTACCAGGTAAATATCGCCCGATCGTCCAATCTCCTCAAAAGCAATATGCATCAGAAAACGATCCTCCTGGTCATCATCTGCAATTAAAATAAATGGTTTTAAGTTCATTGTAGTAGGGATAACAGTAAACAATACAAATCAGGTAAGTACGCGAGGTATTTACGCTACTGAAAAATGACGTTTTCATCAACAATACAGCAATGCATTCACTTATAATAACAGTGTTTGTTAACTGGTACAGGATACACTAATCAGAGTGGAGTAAACATTAATCTTTACGAAAGTAGTTCTCGGGCTAAAAATTTCAATCAATAACAAATTAAATCATTCGTGTGAAAAATAAAAATGTTTAACGAAAATTAGTAAGAATACTTTGCTGAATCAGACACTATTCGTCAAATACCGCATTCTTCACCACAAGGGCACGGGTAAATAACGGGTGTAATGCGATTTTTATACGGGTATAGAATGGGTAGCCCCAAAAATAAACCCATTCCTGTTTGAGGCTATCGGGTTGAAAATTTAGTATATTTATAATCCGGCATAAGTGATCTTATCCCAAACATTTCTTATCCATTCATTTACATTTCCGCACACCATGAACAGGTAAACAAATCTGCTCCAATTCCACCATCCACCGGCTTTTATCGAATGCATCCGTTTCATTCAGTGAAAGATCATGTTCAGTTCGCAACATACCGCGTGCCCTGGAAAATGGTTGTAGTTATTTTTTAACCTTAAAAACTTGTTTATGGAAACTTTAGTTCATTATGGTCAGAAAGTTAATCAACTTTATGAAGCCTATCAACGGCGCGATATCAATACAATAATCAACACCCTGAGCAGGGACTGCATTTGGGAAGTAATGGGACAACCCGATATTCCCTTTGCCGGCATTTACCACGGACAGGATGATATTCGCCAGTTCTTCAACAAACTGGATGATTGCTTAGATATGAACGATTTTGTACTGGAACACATTCTCGAAAACGGCAACCTGGTAATAGCTACCGGTCATTTTAATGCCGCCGCCAAAAAAACCGGCAGACGCTGCACTACGCTGTGGTCTATGACATATGAATTTGATAACCAGGAAAAGATCGTTCATTTCCGCGATTGCTATGATACGCTTGCCGTAGCAAAAGCAGTTTCCGACACCATAGGCCAAAAATCCGATACGGGCGGCCAGCGCTCACAAGGCAGTGGCCAGCGTTCTGAAGGCGACCAGCGCTCACAAAGAGGGGGAAGATCAGACGTATGAAGTCTTGATCCCGATAGCTATCGGGATGGAAGTAAGAACCAGCAAGTAGGAATTAAGAAATAAGAACCCAAAAGTATGAGATACGAAGTCTGTTCCGATAGCAATCGGGACAGACTTTTTTATTTTCCTTTATTTTTAGCAACATTTTGACCACTAACGGGTCTAATGCCAAAGTGAACCCACCTATCGGAAATCAATTGAACGACAAAGAGCTGGTTGCCAGTATATTAAATGGCAACACCGCTGCATTTGAAATTATTGTAAAAAACACCGAAAACCTGGTGGCGCAAATCGTATTTAAAATGATACCACTGGCAGAAGACCGGAAAGATATTGCACAGGATATTTATTTAAAGGTCTATCATCACCTTGCATCCTTTCAATTCAATGCAAAGTTATCGACCTGGGTAGCGCAGATCGCCTATAATACCTGCTTCAATTATTTGCGAAAGAAAAAACCGCTGCTATTGCACGACCTGTTTACCGAACCTGCATTCGATAGCTCCGAAATTGAATTATCAAAGTCCGTACTATCAACTACCGACAGTCCGGAGTCGGCTGCATTTCGAAAAGAGTTAAAACAGATACTAACATCCGAAATAGAAAAATTACCGCCTGTTTATAAAACGCTGATCACCCTTTTTCATAATGAAGAATTAAGTTATGAAGAAATTGCACATATTACGCAGTTGCCTGCAGGCACCGTAAAAAGCTATTTATACCGGGCCCGGAAAACATTAAAAGATAATTTATTGCTCAATTATAAAAAAGAGGCATTGTGATAAACAAACATTGTAGTGATAACGAAATTCAGGCATTTGTACTGCAAAAAAATGATTGCAGCGCTGCTGTTCGTGAGCATATGGAGCTTTGCCCAAATTGTGCAGCAAAGGCGCAACAATACATGTTATTGGTCGAAGCCATTGAAGCACAGCTACAACCTGTGTTCAATTTCGATGTAGCCGCGATGGTAATGGAGAAATTGCCCGCACCTCAGCGCAAAACCGCCGCAGAGAAATTCTTTATATACGCAGTTATTGTATGCTGCATTTTGATTGCCGGCGTGATCGCATATGTTTTCAGGAATATTTTTATAAGTATGTTCAATGCTGTAAATACCATGTTATATGCACTGGTTTTTACAACTGTAGCAAGCCTTTTTGTATTTCTATGTATAGATATGTATAGAAAATACAAGGCACAAATGAGAGCATTAAATCTCTCTTAGCATTTTGCAACATTAAACGCCATTACGGGTCTAACAACATATAAAACTTCAGCACGAATGAAAAAGATAGTAAGTATAATAACAGTAGTAGCAATACCATTCTTTGCAGCAGCCAATAATGGCAGCGATTTCGACAGAGCGACATTCAATGTATGCTCAGTGATTTTTTTGATCGGCATGTTTATGCTGTTCATATTAACGATCCTGAAAAGGATTATGGACCACCGGCTAAAAAACAAAATCATTGATAAAGGAATCCCCGAAAACCTTGTTGCCTCTGTATTACAACCGGGTACTGAAAAAGACCGCGACATTAATATTAAATGGTGTGCTATTTTAACCGGCCTGGGACTTGGACTTACAATAGTATATAATCAACAGCCGCTCGGCATACACTCTTTAGCCATTATGTCGTTTTGCGTAGCAGCCAGTTTTTTGGGTTACTTCCTGTTTTTGAAATTCTCACAAAAATAAAAACACAAATATGTTCGCCTTATACCATTCATCCGTTACAAATAAAAAAGCAGGAACAGGTTTGCTCTTACTCTCGCTTGCCCTGCTGGTGATGGGAACTACAATAGCTGCGGGAATGTTATTTTCAGTGATAAATGATACAAACAATGGTAACATTTCGGTTGCTGTCTCTGATTCTCCCAATACATTTTCAATATCAGCTATCTACGATAAAAGAAAAAGTCAAAAGATTGCTGAATACCTGCAAGCCAATTTAAATGAATATATAAGCCTGGAATTTGACAATGACAAGATAGTGGCCGATATCACTTCCGGAGAAAAAATTTCCTTTTCCCTGAAAGCTGTACCGGGGAAATTTAAACTGATGCTGAACAAAAAACGCAGCATCCCGGAAGCCTATGAAAAATGTAAACAAATGGCAGAAGGGATAAAAGCGATTATAGGATAACCCTGACTTCGTAGCTGTACCGATACATCGGGATCAGACTTCAACCTTCTGCCTTCAAAAACACCAATATCGCATGACCACCCAGCTCAATCTGATCGCCATACTGCAACTCGTGCGATACACCGGGCACGTTTAACGATTTCACTTTATCATCAACGGTATATATTCTTGTTTTGTTACCGTTTTCAGGAAGTCCGCCTTTGTCGGGGAACAGAAAAAATTTATCCAGTTGCGGATTGTACATAATATAGGCATGGTTGCGGCTTACATGCAAATTGGCTCCGCCGGTTTGTTCATCAAACTGCGCATCGCCCTGCCCCCAGAAAACAATATCGTTCTTATGAATTTTGCCTGATGTCAATTGCGGATTTTTGGTTCGGCCAATATTGAATTTTAGTTGCAGTTGCGGATTCAGTTCATATTCGGGCAGCTCGGTTTTACCCACCAATATCTGCAAACGGGCTTTTGAATACTGCTGTACAAAAGCCTGCCCCCGGCGAATGACTTCCAGTCCGAATACGCCCTGCGCCATGCAATGATCGGGCAACTTATTATTGACAAAATGGTATTCAAAAAACCAGCCATCGGCCAGATTGATAAAGTTGTTTACCAGCTTACGTTCAAGATGATCTTTCTGAAACATGCCGGACGTATCGGTGCACAGGGCAACACGCAGGGTTTCTTCCTGTTCTTTATCGTTGCACAATATATATAGCCGCAGGCCTGCAATGGTAGCGGCCTTTTCATCAATATAGGGCTTTAATCCGTTGATGATAAACCGGATGATCTCTTCGCGCTTTGCGCGGGTAGCCGGTATGGATAAGGCGGCATTGCTTTCTTTGGTAGCGGTTGAACCGGTATTGGCTGGTTCAGGGTCTTCCGGCACCATGGTTTTTGTAAACCACTTAAATAAATTTTTCATACGCGCTGGTTTAATTCAGTTTGAAGCTTTGCTCTGCGGAACTTGCAGTTCCGCAGTTATATTTTGTGGCCTTCGGCCACGATTAATGTGGCCACAGGCCACAGAATAAACCTTCGAGGCTGCAAGCCTCGAAGAGCTCTAAACATTGTCAAAACGAAACGATATACCCTCTTTTCTCCAACACTTTGGCAATGGCATTGGCCACCAGCACAGCGTTGGACGACCCTTTTCCTCTTTCAATTCTTATACAGGTTACGGTGCGTGAGCGTTGATCGGCCGTTGGCGCAAAAAACACATACCATCCGTCTGAATCCAGTTCGCCGTTGATCACACGTTCAGGCGTACCCGTTTTACCGGCCACCACAATATTCTTTACTTTTTGTTTACTGGGCTGATTGCTCTGATCGATCATAAATTTTGTTAGTATACCCGCATACGCGGTATCCTCTGCTATATCCATTCCCCCTGCAACAGCGGGTGACTGTCCTGCTTCCTTCAATACATACCGCGAAGGCTGCATCACCCCATGATTGGCAATGGCGCCGGCCATGCGGGCCATGGATGCAGGGGTGGCAGTAAGCGTGCTTTGCCCCCAGGCAAGGCCTGAGAACATACTGCGGTACCTGTTTTTGGTGCCTTTTAATTTGGGATTGTTGTACGCTCTGCGGTCGTGATTCAATACCTCTTTGCGCCATTCAGCCAGGTCTTCCGATGCTTTTTCTTTATTGAACGAAAGCCCATAATCGTATCCGCCACGCTGGTTGATGTTCATGCCGGTTGCCTGGTACAGGGCCGCCATCTGATCTTCAAGATTATTTTCATTCGCCATGCGAATAAAAAATATGTTGCTCGAATTCACGATCGCTTCGTGCATGTCGACATACTTCACCTTGGGAATAAACGGTTCCTGCTCGGTGGGATTATCGCGGAAAATTTCATTTCGGTAGATATCGTTGTATTTTACTTTGGCAGCATCGGGCCCCATTTTATTAAAGGCGGCCATACCGGTAAGTATTTTGGCAGTGGAACCGGGCGCTGTAGCATAGGTCATACCCAGATCGCGATCGGTAACCGGTTTAGACAGTTTGTTGCGCTCCCTGTCAGAAAGCAACATCAGATCGGTTGCCTGCAGATCGGGCAGCGGGTTCAATGCCGAAGCCAATATATCACCGCTGGCTGCATCGAGCACTACCACCGATATGCGATCGTTTTTAAAATTGCTTTTGTGTAATGAATCCTGTATCTCTTTTTGTAAAGCGGCATCGATGGTTAAATAAACGTCACGCTCTTTGTGTGTTATTTTACGAACGGCTATACTGCTGCTGTCGATACCCGATTGCAAACTTTCAACAAGGGGCGAATAATCGTAACTCACCAACTTTATTGTTTTTTGTACCGGCCGGGTGAATTTATCGGGACGGTATTCGGTGCTTATATAATCGCGTTTTTCAGGACTGGTTGCATAGCCGCGCAGCGAAGTAAGGTGACGCGCTTCGGCAAAATAGCCATTGCCCTGCCCCCAGAACAAACGGGTGTTGTAATCGCCCGTCCAGAAGAACAGGTCTTCTTCGAAAGGATAAAAACGGTTCACCCTTTTTTGCAACAGGTCCTGTAATTGAGTTGTATCCAAACCAGCTGTTACAAAAGCATTCATGTTACTTTCAACTTTCTCAGGTTCGCTGGTAGCGATCACAACACCGTTGCGGTCGTAAATGGTACCGGCCGCCAGTAAGCGCGTTAATTTATCAATACGCGGATTATAACTATAAATAGGCAATCCATTCCGGTTCACCACACGAGCGGGTTTTACAAGGTATTCGGCGCTGTGCACCACCTGCACCTGGTATAATTTAACCGACAGTACCACAATACCCGTTAAAAAGAAAAGTATACCCGTTCCCAATACAAAATCATAATACTTACGCAGGTGTTCTGTTTGTATCGATACGCCGGGCCGCGACGAAATGCCCGCCACAATGCCCATGGCAGCGAGGTTTATGATCAATGATATTTTACCATAACTCAAAAACGGTACGGTAACACCGGTCAACGGCAGCAAACCGATCGATCCGCCTGCTATCAATAAAAACTGTATACCGGTAGCAATAGCAATACCTGCACATAAATAAAAACTAAACGGCTGACCGGCGCGACGCGCATGTAAAAAAGTACGATGGATCAATATGCCAAAAAGAATGAACACAGCCACTAAACCCAGCCAGCCCAACTCTTCGCCGATACTCGGCAAGATCATGTCAGTGTGCGCTGCCGGCATGGTGTTGGGAAATCCTCTTCCCGGCCCCTGCCCGATCAGGCCACCCGATGACAAGGTCCAGTAACTATGCGCCAGATGATCTCCGCCAAACACATCGTTATCCCACTGGCTTAACCACATCGATTTTCGATCGGCCAGGCGATCGCCAATACCGGGTAGTTGATCACCAAAGGCAAATGCTGCAATAACCAACAATACAATAACAGGCGCATCGGCCAACACGGCTAGTGAGCCATACCATTTTAATGTTTTCACCTGCCGCTGAATAACCATCGTAACAACTACAGCTACAAAGCTGATGGCGCTTGCCAGCCAGCCGGGCACCAGCGATAACAACACACAATACAACACGCCGGCCAGCACCGTTAATAATAAATTGCCACGTGCAATGCTATAGAAGAACAAAAAGGTAAAACAAACCACCATGGCCGGCCCCATATCGCCCATCAGCAGGTACAGCGCTAAAATAGCGCCTACGCCTGCCAGTACGCCAATGCTCACCTGAAAACGCCAGCGGATATCTGATAAATTGCGGATATTTTCTTCATTGGCGGCAAAGAAACCTGCCAGGAACAGTAACAACAGGTATTTGGTGATTTCGCTTGGCTGAAATGTAAAGCCGCCTAACTGCAGATTCACTTTCACACCACTTCCCTCCGGACCTGTTCCTGCTACGAGGGTTAACAATGCCATACCCACGGCCAGGGCAAGCCAGGTCCACCCGCGAAGGCCATAAATATTTTTCTTTCTGAAATTGAAAAGTGCATCGAACCACCAGCGGGTATATATTTTACGTACATCAACAATCGAAAAAACGGAAAACCCAATTAACCCGATCACTACACCCTGTAACGCCTGGGCCGCATGCAGGGTATCGGTCAACGGATTTTGAATGCTCAGCAACAGCAGCACCGAAATACAACACAGTAACAACAGCACCGGTAATAAAAATATATCGGGTTGCTTTTTTTGAACCCATAAAATAATATGAACAATAAAGAAGGCCAGTATACAGCCTGCGGCAATGATCCAGTAGCTGGTGATGAACTCTTCCGGTGTACGTACCATCAGCACGCCATCTTCTTTCAGCTGGGCATAAGCAATGGGACCGATCAACCTTATTTTATGCGGCTTGCCCGAAAATGTATAGGATTTATCTTTCGTTAAACGGGCCGTTCCCTGACGGCCGCCAAATTCATAACCGGGTTTAAGCGGCAGCACGCTGTATCCTGAATCCTGGTTTAATCCTGTAAAATGAAAGGCGCCGTTGTTATCGGTTCGCGCATACAATACCTGCTCATATACTGAATCATCATCGAGTGTAGCAATATGTTCTTTCAGTTGCACCAGGGTGCCTGCCATGGGTTCGCCCTGAAACAAAATGCTGCCGCTTATTTCGCGCTTACCTGCCGATACGTTAACCTCAGCAGGATATGTGGTGGGATCATTCAATTCTTTTTCATACAATATGGAATCAAAGCCCAGCCGCTGGCGCGATGCTTCGAGCCTTCCCTGAAAATCGGGTCCGCCGGTGGTGGCCTTCCATTGTAGCGGAGCTGTTAAACCGAAAGCGCTTTTATTGATCGATCCCAGGTTATCAATGCTCTCTGCAGTTAACAAACGCATCGACAACGAATCTACCAGCAGGTCAACATCACGTGTATCGGTAAAATAATTTCCTCCGGTTATAATTTTTCGCAGCGAATCTTTATTGATACCCGATTCGAGCTTTATGGCCCGGCCTGTTTTCAATGCTTCATTGCCGCGTTTTAATGCAGGTGTAAGTGTCAAAAACAACTTTACAAACAACACCAGCATAAACGCAGCCGCGCCTGCCAACAACAACCAGCCTTCTGTTTTAGGGGCATTATATGTACTTTTCGAAGGGATCTCCATGTTTTAGTTTGACTTACAGGCTACTTAATGAGAACCTTTTACAATCAACTGATCAAAAGCTACTGTTTGCGCACCATCTACCCGCAGACCAAAACTATTGCCATAACCACCGGTAAAGGGTAACACATTCTCGACTTTATCGTTGATCAAAAAGAAGATCGAATTATTTTTCTTTTCAATGGAAAGGGTATTCATGTCGTTATGATGATGAATGTTCTCCGATGGCGTCCAGTTAATAATAGGTTGCCAGTCGCCGTTTTTCATAGAACCAATGGAGTAGTAACCGCTGGCGGTTATATAGTATACGAAATAGGAATCGCTGTCGGTGTCGCCGCAGAAGTTAATGCCATAGGCTTCATCGGGTTCATTGCCCCATTGGGTGGCGCTGGCCGAAACGCTGAAGTTCTTTTGAAGATCCAGGTCAAACTTCACAGTGGCATGATAGGTTAAGCTATCGGTAAAACCTTTGATGATGTATTTTCCGTTTACAAATTTGAATTCACTGTTCGCATCCCGGCCTGTTTCCCAGATGCTGTCGGCATCATCACTAAAGTCGTCGTAATACATGCCGTTCTGCAGGGTAATGCCGTGATCGGTTTCAGTAGCCGTACTTGCCGTACTTTCCGCAGCTATCGCCGGGTTTTCTTTTGTTGTTGCCTCATGCACCATAGACGACTGTGTTTCGGGCATATCGGGAGGTTTGATGCGGCTTGCCGTTGTTTTATGCGCAACAGGGACCGACACCGAATCAACAGGTAAAATAGTAGCTGTGTCCTTATCACCGGGCAGCGCGGAGCGGTTATGCGGAAAAACGGCCCACATGCCCATCATAAATGAACAGAACAGCAACACACCAATGGCAGTAAAAGCCACTTCCTTCTTTTTGCCCGAAACCGAAGCCGGTAAAGCAACTGACTTATTGAATATTCTGGTAACCGTTTTTGTTTTGGTTTTGCTACCTGCCGGATTGCGGCTTTGGGTATTTTCGATACTCGCCTGATACAACAGCTGGCGCACCTGCCGCGAATCGGTTATACGAACGGCCGCCTGCTTGGTTAACAAACCATGCAGCAATTGCAACAGCGATGGCGGCAAAAAACGGTGCGAAGGCAAAACCAGTTCCGGCACAGGACTTTCAATAACCCGGTTTATATGCCACAACAGGTCTTCATCTTTAAATTCAAAAGGTACTGTACCGGTTAAACATTCAAACAACACAACGCCCAGTGAATAATAGTCGGTAGGTGTTGATACCGTTCTTGAGTGATTGAATTGCTCAGGCGAAGCATATTCATAGGTTAGCATCGATGAACCGGTAACCGTATTGGTTTGCTCGCGTAATTTGGCAATACCAAAATCGGTTAATAAAAAATGTACCTGTCCGTTATGCAAACGGCGGTACATAATATTCTCGGGCTTAATATCGCGATGCACCACGCCTTTTGCATGAATGGCATCCAGCGCATCGGTCATATGATGTACAAGACGAATAGCCGTATCAACATCGAGCGTGCCCCAATCTTTTAACAGTTTGCGCAAATCACCGCCTTCTATCAGTTGCATAACAATATAGGGCAACTCGGCATCGAGGTGTACGTCGACTATTTTTACAATATGATCGTGCTGAATAGATTTCATGATCTCCGATTCGCGCTGAAAGCGGCGCAGCGTATCGGCATCGGTGTTAAAAGCGAAGTGTTTAATGGCAACCAGTTCGCCGGATGCAATATTCCTGGCCTTCAGCACACGGGCATTGCCCCTGCCGATTTCGCCAAGGATCTCGTATCCCCTGAAATATTCTTTAAAAATTGAAGTTGCCATATATTATTGCATCGCGGTATTGATCATCTGTAAAGAATGATTGTTACTGCTACTATCTGTTTTATATAAATAACTAACCGGATACTTTATGTTTTCAAAAATCATGTTCTCGAATCGCAAATGCACCGGCACGTTCACCTTAATGCCTGTTTCAAATCCCTTCAGGTGCATATTTCTGATAACCATGGTATCACCTGCTTTGACGGTTGTTTTGTTTATTTCCAAAGCAGTAAAACGCGCCCCTTTCTCTTTCAACGGAATTAACAACAGGTTTTTACCTGTACTGTCGGCGTAATGCTGAATATCTTTTACATTCCTGGTAGCAGCTAATCGAATTGTATCCGGCGCCAGCGCTTCAACAGGACCAGCCGGCGCAGCATGCTCACCACTGAAAATAACAGACTTCTTATGCGCTGTATCGGTTGCATTATCTTCAGCGTGAACAGTTGCAGGACCGTTATTATTTTGTGAAGATCCCGGAGTTGAATCTTTTTTTATAAAGAAGAACCAGGAACTGGCGGCCAGCAATACAATGACCAGCATACTCCAGCCTAACCATTTATTTCCCTTCCCTGATTTTTTTACCGGTTCTTTTTGTTCGCCGCTTTCAGGTTGTTTATGGTTGTTGTTATTTTCAGGCCGCTCAGCGGATTCGCTTTTTTCTTTTGGGAGCGATTGTGGGGCCGAACCGTTTTTTGATTTAACAGTCTTTTTTACTTTGGTACCGTTCGGTTGTTGTTTGGGGCGGTTATTCTTTAACAACACCACGGTTATATTATCCTGGCCGCCCATTTCGTTGGCCAATGCAATAAGGTTATTGATCTTTGTTGCTAACGCCACATTGGTAGCCAGTATGGTAGTCATTTGCTGCACGGTGATCATATCGGTCAATCCGTCGCTGCACAGCAACAAACAATCACCGGGTAGCAGTTCTTCCTTTCCGTATTCAATAAAATCTTCATCGTCTATACGGTGTGTGGCAGAACCTACCTCACGCAATATCTGGTTACGCTGCGGATGACTCATGGCTTCGCGCTCACTGATTTCACCGGCATCTTCGCGCAGTCCTACAAATGAATGATCTTTGGTGAGTTTTTCGAGAGCGCCTTTTCTAAACCGGTACATCCGGGTATCGCCCACATGCGCAAAATACACTATACCGGCAGCGGTATCGGCAACGGCAGCGGTAAGCACACAACACATTTCGCCATACTTCGGGTCCTGTTTACGTTCTTCGGCAATACGGTTATTGGCAAAGATCACCGCTTCACGCAACATGGTAAGGGTATCGCCCTTAGGTGTTTGCATGTACTGATCGATCGAATCACGGGCAATGGCCGCCGCCTTTTCTCCGCCTGCATACCCTCCTACCCCATCTATCACCACCAGCAAAGCTTTATCGGGCGACCACAGTTGCCTGCAGGTGAAGGTATCTTCATTTTCCTTCCTGCGCATTCCCGGATGCGTATTGCCACTGATCATCATAGTTTTCATATTAGCGTGGCAGGTTTTTAAAGTGCCGTATTAATAAAAAAATCACAAATACAAACAACGCTATCGATGAGATGGTGTTTATCATGGGTTTATAAAAGCTGTTTAATCTGAAGGGTAACCATACCATTCAATAACACCTGGCTTTTATCGTCCAGGTCGAACCAGCGAGGATTGTCGGCATCACTTTTAGCGATCACCGTTTCATTCACCCTTGTTTCGTTGTTACTGAAAGAAGCGATCTGGAACCTGTTCTGCGACTCGTTAAAGCGGATACGTGCATGCGGGTTACTCACAAAGGCCGATTCAATCAACAGGTAATTGCTGTAGCCAAGGTTTTCAGGTTCCTTACGGGCAATCACTATTTCGGTATCCTTCATTATATACGATGCATCTTTATTTTTATCGGCCATGAAGTATTCGATCTTCGCAAAACCGCTCTCTACATTGCGTGGTTGCTTTAGTACGGTGTTGCCGGTGATCGACAAATCGGGATTGAACTTAACGGTGAAGGTGCCGTTCTCGGCAAAATGAATATGGCGCAGCACATCGAGGTTGATATCCATTTTATCAAAAACATTGGTCGCTTTCGACTTCATGGTTACCCGGGCTGTATTATGCCGGTCGATGCCTGCGCTGCCTGCCGGTTTTAAACCGGTTAACATGCCAATGATGCGAACATCTTCAACACTTATTTTTTCCTGGTTGAAATCGGTACCGGGCGCAAACCTGAAATGCCAGTGAAACGACACCGGCGACAGTTCATCGTAATTCTTTTTGTAAGTCTTTAACTTATGGTAAAATGCTTTCAGGGCTTCTTTTACAATAACAGGCAGCGATGGGAGCCGTTCTTCGTATACTTCGGGGTGAAGAATGATAAGATAGTGCATGTTGAACAATAAGCTTTTGCCTACTGATTCTCTTTTGCAGGAATTATCAAAACAATCGAGCAATTCTTTTAAAATGTAATTATTGGTTACCGGACCGCTGGTTACACGCTGGTCTTTACTTTCCGGTAAAATGATCGATTTGAGGGCTGCAAAAAAATCACCTGATTTTTTCTTCATGGGAATCCCCGATTTAGTGCTGTTGACGGTTATCATTAATTCAAATTAAAAATAATCGATTTGGGAATGCGTGCATCGTAAAGAAAACTTAAATGTGTTCAAAACGGAACGATGTTTGTAAGGGAAAAATCATACCGGAAATACTTTAACAAATTCTTATCGTCAATGGTGAATGGTCAATGGTGAGTTTGTCGTTCCCCGGTTGGCTGTTGACTATTCACTGTTCACCATTCACCACTCACCACTCACCATTCACCTGCTCCCCGGTATTTATACGCAACCAAAAACCGTGATAATACTGTTTTTTCAACACTGTTAATAAAATACCTTCAATTACTGAACGTCCCTTCCCTGCCCTTTATTAATATAGAAAAGCACTAATTCCATAACCAGTTACAAATCAGATTCTATGAGCAGGATATTAAAAGTATTCGCTTCTGCCGATGAGCAGCACAACATCATTAACGGATATCCCGTGATTGAAGAATATGATGGTTTTGTTTTAGCCGAAGTACCGGCCAACAAAGTGAAGGATATTCCAAAAACATTTTTGTATGAAGACATATCCGACCAGTACCGTATAAAAACGGGCATGGGAAACATCGACACTTCTATTCCCCGGTTAACTGGCCCCGGTAAAACAAGCGCCCACCCCGCTTATTCAGGGAAAGATAACAAGGCATTGCCAACAGGTAAGCACCACTACCTGGTACAATTTATCGGACCCATAAAACAAGCATGGTTGACAGGTGTTAAAAGAGCAGGTGGCGAACTGCGTGATCCATACGGCGGCTTTACCTATATTGTACGAGCCACCGATAAACAAATGCAAAAGGTAGTAACGCTTCCGTATGTACGATGGGCAGGTCATTTGCCTTATGAAGCAAGAATAGAAAGAACATTACTGAAAAAGCTGCAGGCACAAAAATCCAAAATAGAAGGCGGTACCCCACTCCCACGCACCAAACTGATACCTCATGTGTACACTGTTGAATTTTTTGGTCCCAAAGACGTGTCGAATGCGGTTACTCCGGTTAAGAAACTGGGATTTAAAATTCTTACCAAAGACCCGAAAGGAAAAATACTCATTGTTGAATCAGAAAAAACCAGCCGCATTGCCGGGCTGAGCACGGTGCATGGTGTTCGCCGTATTAATGAACGCTCCATTAACCGGCCCAGCAATGATGTGGCTGCCGGCATTATGGGCACCAAACTCTCGATGGGCAGCACCAACGGCAGCCTGGGATTGAGCGGCAAAGGAGAAGTGATTGCCGTTTGCGACACAGGGCTTGATTCAGGAGATCCTGATAACGTTCATAAAGACTTTGAAAAAAGAGTGAAGTGGATAAAGAGCTATCCCATTACACCCGACTTCAACTCGTATATCAACAATCCCGGAGGAAATGACGGCCCGGCCGATCTTGATGAAGGACATGGCACGCATGTGGCGGGTTCGGTTTTGGGTAGCGGCGCCAGCTCAAAGGGATTATCCGGCATTCAGGGTCCCGTTCGCGGTTTGGCCTATAAAGCGAAACTGGTTTTTCAGGCCGTTGAACAGGAGCTCGACTGGAAGAACCCTTCCGACCTGCAGGCTTATGGCCGTTATTTGCTGGCAGGCATTCCTACCGATTTGAAAGACCTGTTTTCACAGGCTTATCAAAAAGGCGCGCGAATACATTCCAACTCATGGGGTGGCGGCAAAGCCGGTGAATATGATGAACAGTGCCGGCAACTTGACCAGTTTGTTTGGGAGAAAAAAGATTTTTGTGTACTGGTGGCCGCCGGCAACGATGGTACCGATAAAGATGGTGACGGAAAGATCAACTTCATGAGTGTAACCTCGCCCGCCACTGCCAAAAATTGTATAACGGTGGGCGCCTGCGAAAACAAAAGAGTAAAATTCAACAATGAAATATATGGCGACTGGTGGCCATCAGATTATCCGGTGGCGCCTTATAAGAATGCGCCCATGGCCGATCAGCCCGATCAGGTGGTTGCATTCAGCAGCCGTGGTCCTACCCGCGATAAACGTATCAAACCCGATGTAGTGGCGCCCGGCACTTTTATTTTGTCAACGCGTTCAACCATGATAGCGGCCAATAACACCGCATGGGCGCCTTTCCCTGCCAGTAAAAAATACTTTTTCATGGGAGGCACCAGCATGGCCACTCCACTTACTGCCGGCGCGGTAGCACTGATACGCGAATACCTGCGAACAAAACAAAAGATTACAAAACCATCTGCGGCATTACTAAAAGCAACATTAATTGCCGGCGCTGTACGGCTTCCGGGAACTGCAACGAATGGCGCAGCAGCCGACAATCACCAGGGATACGGGCGTGTTAACCTCGATGCAATACTTTCACCGGCAGGTAGTGCAAAAGCAATGTTTACGGATGTAAGTAAGGGGTTATCTACCGGAGAAGTACACACACTTACCATACCGGTTAAAGCGAATAGTGCAGCGTTGCGAATTGTACTGGCGTATAGCGATTACCCGGGAAGTGCGCTGGTGAATAACCTGAACCTGATACTCACCAGCCCCGATGGCAAAAAGTATGCAGGTAATCAGTCGGTGAATGGTTCGGTTACTTTAGATACCACTAATAATGTAGAAGTGATTGAAATAAAGAATCCATCGGCCGGTTCGTGGAAGGTAGATGTTATCGGCTCCAACATTCCGCATGGCCCGCAGGACTTTGCGTTGGTGTATCTGGCGTGAGTGGTGAGTGGTCAGTGGTCAGTGGTGAATTAAAAAGTCGTTAGTTTAGGCAGCCTTAGTTATTTGCACCACATAGGGCACATAGAAAACCACATAGAAGAATCCTATGTGATCCCGATAGCTATCGGGACTATGTGCCTTATGTGGTGAAAAAATGTTTTAACTATACAACATTACAATTTTTGTATCACTACTTTTCCGGCAACTAATTCGGGAATGATCAAACGCTTTTGTTTAGCGTCGAGATAAAAATCAGCGGGGCCGCTAAATACGGGCCAATCGAGTTTGATAGCTGTTTTGGTGGTCAGGTCAATCTTTTCAACAAAACCTGCGGGATGGTCCATAGCGCCCCAGTCAGAAACGATCAGGGTGTTTTTATCGATCATGGCCAGCCCGTCGAATGCACCGTGTATATTGCCGATTGTTTCATACACCGGCTTTTTCTCCTTCCAGCTGATCACACCAATTTCGCCGCCCTGCAGGTCCTGAAAACTAAAACTGCAGGTGTATAAACGGCTGGTAGCTTTATCGTACCAAAGGCCATTGGCCCCTTTTACATCTGCTACTAATTGAACCTGACCGGTTTTGAGATTCACTTCAAACACTTTTCCAACATCTGTTGCAGATACAAATAACGTATTATCATCTTTCACCGTAAGGTCATTCGAAAAAGAAGTGCCTGCTGAAGCCAGACTCACTTCAGCTACTTTTTTGCCCGAAGCAAGGTCAATACCTACAATGCGATCGATATCGGCCACATATAGAACGCCTTTAATAATGGCCGTTCCCTTTGGGGCATTTAACTTTTCTGTTGTAATGGAAGCCGTGATAATTTTGCCATCAGTGCCAACTTTACTAATGAAACCATCTCCGTCTTTTTCAACAGGAGAATTCCCTTTGCCAAGATTGGTTACGTAAAAAAAATGTCCGTCGGAATTGATGCTTTCCGGTTTTGCCAGTTCTGTTTCCTGAGCCATGGCGCTTACCATAAACGCCATAACTGCGATTAATGAAATGATTCTTTTCATCCTGAAATAATTTTATACCGCGAAGGTATTTTGAAAAGAAGGGCGGGTGGTAACGTTAAAAGCTCAAATAATTGCAGTTTTAGCTCTTATGCTGTTGGGGGTACTGCCGTATTTCTGTTTAAATATTCGTATAAAATGCGGAATGTTTTCGAAACCGCATTCCATAGCTATTTCAGATACCTGTTTATTGGAATGCTGTAATAACATTTTTGCATGCTCAAGGCGCTGGTCGTTTATCCATTTTTTGGGAGCGCTTTGATATTGTTGCTGAAAATCGCGTTTAAAAGATGCCAGGCTTCGGCCCGATAATTTGGCCAGCTCTTCGAGCGACAGCGGCTGAAACAAATGTTTTCTTACAATATAATCGATGCTGAGCGGCTGACCGAAAGCGATGCTTTGCAAAAAAGAAAGCACCTGTTGTTTTTGCTGGCCGGCCAGTAGCAACAGCATCAGTTCGTGCAGTTTCAGTTGCAATATGCTTTCGAGCCCATCCATGGTTTTACCGAAGTAGCCCAGGAACTGGTTTTTAAACCCGTCGAGCAATTCGTTGGTGGGGATTACGAGGTGAGAAGCAATTTCAGTTGTATTTGAATTGGTTAAATGATGGCTATGCAGGAATTTTTTTACAAACTCATCGGTAAAGAACAGTAACATGGCTTCGTAGTTCAATCCATCGGGCACAAATTCCGACATTATATAAATACCCCTTTTCATCATTACAATATGTCCGGCCTCTGCGGTATGCGTTTGATCTTCAACATGCAGTAATTTATGGCCCTGCATTACGAAAATAATGGTGTGCTCGGTTATGAAGCTGGTTCGTTTACCGGCAGCTGAAGCCTGCCTGTAGCGCGCAAATGGCCTGTCGGCTACCTGCAGTGCATCGGCGCCTGAGTGATTAATTGAGGAAGGGAATCGCAATAGCATGCTGCAAAAATAGTTCGAAAGTCGGAAAAGACCGAAAGTCGGAAAGAATGATACTTTCACGGCAAAATTCTTCCGGCATCGCCGGCGGTAATCCGTCAGCCGGCGGAGACCGAAATGATTTTCCATCCCGATAGCTATCAGGACGGTCTTTCTGACTTACTTTACTTCGGTATCAGCGTATACTTATATACATTTATGATGCTCCCGCCGGTTTGGTATACTTTGCGCTCTGTTACATAACCCGCGTTGTTATAGTTGTATTTGTAATAATCCGTTACAAGGCCACCCCCCGGAAAAACAGCCGTATGCCTGCGCGGATTATTTTTTGCTGAAATGTTACCAATTGAAGGGCCTGCTATGTTCGGTTTTTCATCATAATCCAGCCATTCTTCCACCCAGTCGTTGTTGGTCGCAGTTTGATCGTCGCGCACCGCTTTTACAAAATTGCCTTTATCGTCAATGGTGAATGTATATACGTACAAAGTCACTCCATTTTCAGCGTAGGTTTCAGTGATCGTGTGATCGGTATAGCTGTATTTGTATGTATTCAAAAATGCATTTGTTATACTATGATACGTCTGTATCAGTACCAGTTTGCCATCACTATTGTAAGTATATTCATTTTTAATACCATAACCGGTGTAATAAGGAGTGTTTATTACCTGCGTTATCTGCTTCTGATTGTTATAATTGTATTCATGCCAAAGCTCAACAAAAGCACTCGGACTTTTGGGTTGCCAGTTAATACTTTTAATCAGTTGCGCGCTATCGTTGTAATAATAATCACTTGCATGCCAGCCGTTGATATCAACGCGCGATAAAAGGTATTCGTTTGTATCCACCTCATGATGCTTTTTGCAGGCATGTAACAACAGGGTAACTGAACATAATAAAAACACATTTTTACAGAAAGACAGAATATTCATATCGTTTAAGGTTAACATTTTTAATATCAGAAAACACATTTGCATAACAGTTATTACTAATATTAACCTACGCCTTGATTACATGACACTGGTAAGCGTCATTTCGTTGCCTGATTCATACAGATTATATCAATATAACCGCTGATCTAATAAACTATTATGAATAGATCTGAGAAACATAAAACAAACAATTCGCCTGGTTCAGCGATCCTGAAGGCAATATGGCTGGACTGGTAACAATAGCATAACATTATTACGCCATAACAGTGCAGGATGGTTTATGCCGGATTTTTGCAGGGAAACAATGCAATCACTTTTACACGATAATTTTGTAAAAATTGTATGAATCGTTGCAATTTTTTATTATGTTGTAACAACAAATCGTTCACTGCATTTCTGTTTGCATTCAATTGATCATAACGAGTATTTGTTTTTTGAAAACAGGTACTGTTTTTGTCAATAACAGGTGTAATAATGACGTTTAATTATTAATTTGCGCGTCCATTCACTTTACTCCGATTGCAGGATGAATCCGAATTGCCAGATGATCTTATTATAAAACCTGCAAAATCTGATTGATTTTTATGCGAAACCTATTATTTTTTATTTTTTTTGCTTACACCACCTCTTTTGCACAACCAGCCAGTTACACAACAGCCAATGCGCATTCGCACAACGATTATCAACAAACATCGCCGTTTCATAGTGCGTACAATTTGCAGTTTGGCTCTATTGAAGTAGATGTTTTTTTAGACAATAACGAGCTGCTGGTTGCGCACACGGCCCATGACCTTCCACAACACCGTACCCTCGAAGACCTGTACCTGAAACCATTACAGGGTTACATTCAAAAAAATAATGGGTATGCGTATGCCGATACTTCGCGCAAACTGCAGCTGATGATCGATGTAAAAACGGAAGCCGTTGCCACCCTTAATAAAATTATCGACGTGCTGATGAAATATCCTGAGCTTACAAAATGCAAGTCGCTGATAATTTTAATAAGCGGTAATAAACCGGAACCTTCCAGTTACATATCCTATCCGTCGTTCATCTGGTTCGATGGTTTATTAACCGTTCATTACAGCAAAGAAGCGCTTAAACGCGTTGCCATGCTGAGCGATAATTTCATCTCCTACTCAACCTGGAAAGGCAACGGAAAAGCGCCAGAGAAAGACATGGCTGCGCTGAAAAAAGCGGTTGAAAAAGGCCATGCCTTGAAAAAAACCGTTCGTTTCTGGAACGTTCCCGATTACCTCGACACCTGGCAGCAATTAATGGAAATCGGCGTAGATTATATCAATACCGACAGCATAAAAGCATTGGCCCAGTTTTTAAAACAGAAAGGCGGAAAAATCTGATATAATTTATAGCATGAAGTATACAAGCCCCCGGTAATGTTACCCGGGGGCTTTTTTAGTTTATTACACAAGCGGCGCCCCGGTAATTTAAACGACGGCCAATACTAAAGCAGGTGTTGTATTTTTAAAGTAAACCTGATTATCCTGTAAATAAAAAGCCATATGAAGCTTTTATCAACCATTCTGTTCATTGCTTTGTGCACCACTGCAACAGCCCAGAAAAAGATACTAACCGCCGATACCACCATACCCATTCCCCTGCTACAATTTGATGCAAAAGGGGAACTGATCATCACTGCTTCTGCCACTTCATCACCCAACGACTTTAATTTTTTAGTGGGCAAATGGAAAATGCATAACCGCCGGCTGAACAAGCGGCTTGAAAACTGTAAAGACTGGACGGAGTTTGAATCGGGCAGTGAAAATCAAAAAATATTAAACGGCACGGGCGATATGGATACGTATTCTACCACTCAAATGCCGGGCATGGAAGGAAAGCCTTTCGAGGGACTTACCTTGCGGCTTTTTAATCCGAAAACAAAATTGTGGAGCTTATACTGGATTCCCAGCAATACCGGAATTTTAGGTACACCGATTGTAGGTTCCTTTGAAAATAACATTGGTCACTTTTTTGCCAAAGAAACCTACAATGGTAAAAATGTTATCATCGTTTTTCGTTGGGATAAAAGAGATAAAGATCGTCCCCTCTGGGGCCAGGCATTTTCACCCGACAATGGAAAAACCTGGGAATGGAACTTTTATAATGTTTCGGAGCGGATTAAATAGCGCCTTATTGCTTCATAAATTTTTTACTAATCTCATCATACATCAGCAGGTAATCATTGCTCTTACCATCTTTATCAAATATCGCTTCCCAGGTGTTTAAGGGTTCCCATATGCAGGTGCCCTTCCCTTTGCCGTTGGGCAAATTGAAACCAATTTCATTTACTTCGTTTTTCAGTTGCGAGTATTCAACGATGATGATATCTTTTCCGTAATGCGTGGCAAGATCATTGGCATTTTGATTCAGATCGGCCAGGGTGCCGTGCCATTTGGGATAATACGATAACCCGATCACATCAAAGGGTACGCCCCTTGCCATCATATTGTCGAGAAAAAAATGACATTCATCATTTTGTCCACCCAGGGCCATGTGCAACATGGTAGCTGTAGCCGGACTCACTTCTTTTACCGCAACCATTCCTGCATATACCAGGCGCGCCAGGTTATCGGGATAACAGATCAGTCCATCGGGCCATATCATACCATGGTTTATTTCGTTGCCGGGCTGTACCATATCGGGCAAAGTTCCCTGTGCCTTTAACTGCTGCATTACCTGTTTGGTATATTCGTATACCGAACGCTCAAGCTGCGATATATCTTTATTGCGCCAGGCAGCAGGCTTGAATTGTTTACCGGGATCGGCCCAGTAATCGCTGTAATGAAAATCGAGCAATAACTTCATACCGGCGTTCTTTATTCTTTTGGCCATTTGCAGGGTATGGGTTACATCACAAAACCCTTTTTTGGGCGAATACCCGCTATCGGCAGCCGGATCATTAAATATGCGCAACCGTATATAATTAAATCCATGATCTTTTAATATCTGCAACGCATCTTTCTGCACGCCCTTATCTGAAAATTTTATTCCTTTCTCTTCCAGCTCAGGCAAAAAAGAAATATCAGCACCCAACATTTTATCTACAGGTTTTGAAAGCGGCTTTGGTATAACCGGATACGCAGCTACCGGCACTGCATGCGGTGCACCTTCCTGAATGGTATGAATATCCGTAGAACCGGGAAACAAACCGGAAGCGGTTGCTTCAAATTTTACCACATCCCTTTTTTTACCGGCCTGCACAATTACCTGGCATTTGCCATTGAACAAATGCCGTTGCCAGTTGCCATCGCTGCATTTATCGGGCTCATGGCTGCTGGGATCACCATTGCCAACACCAATAATTTTCAGATCGCCTGTAATGGCAAATTTGATAAGATCATTGGCATCGGGTACTTCACGACCCTGCTTATCGGTTACAGTAATATTGATCACACAGGCGTCGGCGCCATCTGCCAGCATAGTGGTTTTTGAGGGCGATACCACAATTTCATAAGCAGGCCCGGTAGTTTCAACACGCGATGTAATTTTTCGTCCCTGTTTGTACGCCACTGCTTCCAATACACCGGCTTCAAAGGGAATATTCCATTCGAGGTGGCGGTTACGCGGCATATCTTTTTTGCCAACACTTTTTCCATTGAGAACTAGCTCTACGTTATCGGCGTTGCTGTTTACCCACACATTCACCGGAGCTCCCTGTTTCCAGTTCCAATGTGGTGATATATGCAACACATCCTCATTTGTAAACCACGACTGATAGTAGTAATAAATATTCTTTGGAAATCCGCACATATCCATCACGCCAAAATGCGAATTGATATTTGGCCATTCAAAAGGAGTAGGCTCGCCGCGGTAATCAAAACCCGTCCATATAAAACCACCCATCCACCACGGGCGATCTGCTGCCAGCGTCCACCATTGTTCGGCGGTGTTGGCCCACCAGGGAGCGGTGATATCCTGGTCGGGTACATAGCCCACAACAGAATCTTTTACATAAATACCGCGCGTGGTAACGGTGCTGCCCATTTCGGTGCCCAACACCGGTTGTTGCGGATGATCTTTGTGATAGGGATCAACACCTGCAATGCGGTAATTGAATCCGCGAACCGGTATCACTTCATTTACGCCTTTAAATACATTCGCCACATCGGCTGCATAGGTGCTGGTACGTGTAGGATCTAATTCCTGTTGCCTTGCCAGCAGTGTTTGCGCAATGCGTTTGCCGATAGGGTTGGTTTGTATATATCCTTCTTCATTACCAATCGACCACAGAAAAACGCTGGCGCGATTGCGGTCGCGCAAAATCAGCCTGTCTAACTGACTTATATATTCGGGACTGCTGTTCAGCAACCGGTGCTCATCGAGCACCAGCATACCAATACTGTCGCAGGCATCGAGCAATTCGGGCGTAGGTGCATTATGACTGGTACGATAAGCATTCACGCCTAATTCCTTCAGCTTGCGAATGCGGTAATACTGCAGGTAATCGGGCAAAGCGCTGCCCACGCCTGCATGGTCCTGGTGACAGTTAACGCCTTTTACTTTTGTATACCGGCCGTTGACATATAAACCGGTGGCATCAATTTTAATGGTGCGTATACCAAATCGTATCGTTTGGCTATCGGTTGTTTTGTTGCCGGATATTATTACAGGAACAATGCGATACAGGTAAGGCGTTTCGGGCGACCATAAAATGGGTTGCCGCACAATCAGTTGCTGTTTGATTGTTTTGGTTTCATGGGCCTTTAACGATACGTTTTGCACAAGACCACGCACCACTACCCTGCCGGCTCTGTCGGTAACATATCCGGTAACCGTACTGGTAACAGGCGAAGCATTTTGATTTACAACTTTTGTTTCCAGTGTTATGGTAGCGGTATTATTTTGCACCGTGGCATAAGCAAATATGCCATCTGAAGCAAAGTGAACGCTATTGTAACTATTCAGCCAAACATGGCGGTAAATGCCGGCGCCTTCATAAAACCATCCTTCATATTGCGAAGCATCGGCCCGAACAACAATTACGTTATCCCTGTCGTAATGCAGGTAATCGGTAATGTCGTACGAAACGCCGCAATAGCCGCTTTCATTATTGCCCAGATAAAAACCATTGACCCATATCTTACTATCCCTGAAAATGCCATCGAACTGAATTTCAAAACGCCGGCCGCTGTCTGACCGGGATATGCGAAAATGTTTGCGATACCAGCCGATACTGTTTTGCGGATATAAACCGCCAACCGGTTTATACCCATGAGACATTACATCGGGATTGTCTGATTTTTCAAACGGCAATTCAACGGCCCAGTCGTGCGGCAATTGTACCGTACGCCAGCTGCTGTCGTTGAAGCGCATATCAATGGCCGTTTTTTCGGCCTTGCCTGATTTGGAAAAGATATTGGCTATTTTGAAATTATAATCTTTGGTCGCGTCGGCAGCATGGCCCAGGCTGAATTTCCAGTTCTCATCAAAATTCATATGCACTCGTGAGGGTAGAGTTTGTGCAGATACTACTGACATGAACAAGCTGCTAAATAGTAAAGCAATCAACAAGTAAATTCTGTAACGCTTCATATAAAATATTATCTATTCAAAAACCTTTTTTAAACTTCCTAATTTTTTTCACCACATAAGGCACATAGATCACATAGGAAAACACATAGTTTTTCGTCGCATTCTATGTGAAAGTCTATGTTTCCTATGTGCCTAGGTGGTGAGTCGTCGCGTATTAATCTTTAAATGCATTCATTGCCACCGTTGGCTTACCATTATTGTCAAATGCCCCCAATGTATAACCCTCCCAGTTATTGTAACATTCGGGTTCCCAGTAAAACACCCCTAATCCGTTATTATTGGAAACAGATTTTGTTTTGCTGATCAAATCGGTAATAAACGACTGACAGGCCGATGCATCGGTATACGGCATACCCACTTCACAGATCATTACTGGTTTATTGTATCGCGATACCATATCGTTCATGTTGGCCAGGCAATTGGTATTATACGATTGCCAGTTGGCAGCGGTGGGATATAACGACATGCCTATAATATCCCAGCTGGCGCCATTGTTCTTCAACCCGTCAAAGATCCACCGGAATAAAGTATTATCGTAGCCGTTTGAAATATGAACGATCACTTTGATGGAATCGTTGATGGCCTTTACCGCTTTGTGGCCCGAACTGATCAATGCCGCAAAGTTGGCCATATTGGTTGAAGCCTTTCCATCGGGCCACAACATGCCATCATTTGTTTCGTTGCCAATTTGCACCCACGAAGGTACAACACCACTGCTCCGGAGCGTGTCGAGCACGCTGTACGTATAACTGTAAACAGTGTTTTTTAAGGTTGTAAAATCATACCCCGACCAGGCAGCAGGTTTTGTTTGTTTGGCAGGATCGGCCCATCTGTCGCTGTAATGAAAATCGATCATGATCCTGAAGCCCAACCTTTTTGCCCGTAGCGCTTTTGTTACCAGGTCGGCATTATTGCACCATCCGTTGGCAGGGTTTACCCAGGCGCGCAATCTGATGGAATTGATACCCAGTGTTTGCATCAGTTGCATACACTCCATAGCGGCGCCGGATGCATTATAAAATTTATATCCTGATGCTTCCATTTGTGTAAGCCAGCTTACATCGGCCCCTTTGGCAAAAAAGGGAGTGGCAGAAGTATCGGTTGTTGAAGCGGCCTCGTTCTTTTTACATCCCAACAGGGCCACCAATAAGATGCAATACGCTAAACGGATTGTTTTCATGTATTATTTAATCGAGTATGAATAGTTTCCTGCACCGCCGCTTATATCTAAGGTAACGGTAAAGGTGCCTGTTTTGGGAACAATAATATCACTGCCATTATTGGCCAGGTTGCCTTTTGCATCTACACCTATTTCAGTGCCCCAACTGTCATCGCCTTCAAATTTAAATTTTGTACCTGCGGTGAGACTCACATTGGTGGCCGTCCACACATTGGTCGTAGTACTAAAGGTCATGGGCGTTGCAGATAAACTCCAGCCATTAAAATCGCCTGCCATTCGCCAGGAGGTTGGTTTATAGGAAATCGTCAATGCATTTACATCAACATTTACCTTGCAATAGGCCGGACCTGCAACATATAAATCACCACCGGTGGTGCTTATTGTTGTGGCGCTTGTACCCCAGCCATAGTTAATACCGTTCCAGCTGGGCAGGGTGCAAAATTTAAACTTATTATCGGCAGCGGTAAAGTTAATATACCCTTCATAAGCGCCATCGCTTTTGGGAGCAGCCAGTATCCAGCCGGGCTGATCGATCTGTGTCCACGATGGTGTTAAGAAATCTCCGGCAATATAAAGCTTTGGAAAAATCAGCACTACTTTATAGGGAGTAACCGTCATGGCTATGGTAGAAGAAAGCGTTGGCACGGTTGATACCGTTCCGGTGCTTTGATTTACATCGGCATTCAGGCGAACTACCAGCGTGCTGGCCGAGCCGAAGGGTAATCCCAGCTGATTCAGTAACCGGTTAAAATCTGTTCCCAGATACGATTTCTGCAGTGTGTTGGTGGCAACGGTAACCTTTACGGCATTGGCCCATGCATTGGCGCCGCTGGTATCGGATGGCATATCGAACAACAACGTATAGGTGTTTGCCGACGTAAACCCGTAATTGGGTGCATCCCATTTAAAGGTAACTACGCTCGCCGAGTCGTTGCCGGTACTTAAAACAACCTGCGATGCAGACGTTGTAAAACCTGTAATACCGGCAGGCTGTGTTAATACCGTTTCACCAATATCTTTTTTACAGCTGTAAAACACGAGGGCCAGCAGGGCCATCAGTAAATATTTATAATGGAATATCTTCATAACTGTTGTTTTAAAACCTTAATTAATATCCGCTGTTTTGCTTCAGGTTAGGGTTCGACGACAGATCGGTGGCAGGCAATGGAAACACATTGTATTTATCAGCTACACCGGTGCCTGCTTTTACACCACCCTTCCAGGCCCATACATAACTGCTGCCGGTAAATTTCCCATACCGTATCAGGTCGGTACGCCTCTGGGTTTCATAATACAATTCGCGTGCTCTTTCATCTAAAATAAAATCAGTGGTAAGCGCGCCTGCTGAAATATTACCCGAATTATCGCCATAAGCGCGTGTACGCAACTGATTGATGTAACCAAGCGCGGTGGTGGCATTACCACCATTGCCGCCACGTAGTACCGATTCGGCATAAATAAGATAGATCTCAGCCAAACGGAATAACGGGAAGTCAACATCGGCCCAATTGCCACGGGGATCGGCGTGTGGCGCCGCACCGCCCGACCGGGTTAGATTGCGGAACTTGAAAGTTGAATATCCATCCGTTTTAGTATACAGGTCGTTCATGTTCAGGTTTTGGTCTGTAGTATAAAACTGCGCCCGCTTATCGGTATTGCCGCTGTAATCGCTGAACAGCGTTACAAAATTTTGTGTACAACGTAAACCGCTCCACGTGCCACTCGTACCCGACATGTTAGCCGGTACACCTGCCGGTCCGTGAACAAGGTAAGTAGTGCCACCCCAGTTTTGCGTATAGGTGGCATCGTAATTAATGGTGAAAATAAATTCGTCGGTATTCAAATTATTATCGGCCAGCATCAGTTGCGTATAATCATTGTGCAACGTATATCCCGCGCCTATTACTTTATTGGCATAGGTAATAGCATCGGTATATCGCTGGGTGCCGGTATATACCTGTGCATTCAGGTACATGCGCGCCAGCAGGGCCCATGCGGCAGCATGATCGGCACGGCCATATTCATTGCCCTTTGCCTTTACCAGATCGCCATCAATAGCTTTCAACTCCGATTCAATATAATCGAACAGGTCTTTGCGTTGTATCTGTTTGGGAATTACAGTGCCAATGGCGTCGTCCTCGGTAATGAAAGGCGGATTTGCAAACAGGTCCATCAGCACCCAGTACTGATAGGCTCTTAAGAATCGCGCCTCAGCGCGATAATTACGAATACTGTCTACCGCAACAGTGCTAAAGCCTTTACTGGTAATATTCGATTCCGATGCCTGTCTTATAAAATCATTGCACAAGGCAATCTGAAAAAAAGCACGGTAGTATACGCCGCCAACAATCGGATTAACCGACGACCAGCTCATTTCGTGCAAGCCCTGTACACCGGCATCATTCTGCCAGGTCCAGGCAGCTTCATCGGTAGTAAGCTCCTGTAAGTTCCAGTACAGACGCAGAAAATCTGAGTTGCCTTCATCGGCAATAATTTCTTTCGGAATATCCGGCGTTCCCGTACCGCCCGTATTGCCGGTTAAAGCAAAAGCTGCATAGGCCTTGGCCAATGCCAGTTTGTAGCCGGTTGATGTGCTGTACACGTCTTCTGCGGTAATATCGTTGGTTGGTGTAAGATCCAGCTTTTTGGTGCAGGATGCCATCACCACCACTGCAGCTGTTATGATCATTGATATATTAAGCGAAACTTTTTTCATACGTTTAAATTGTAGTTCAAAACATCGTTAAAAGCTAAGGTTCAGTCCCAGTGAAAAAATTCCCGGACGCGGATAAAAATTATTATCAATACCGTAATTACTGGGGGTAGCATTGGCGGTAGTTGGCGCTCCGGGGCCAATTTCAGGATCAAGACCGGTATACTTTGTGATCACAAATACATTCTGCACGGTGGCATTGATGCGCATGTTCACTTTGTGCTGATAGATAGTTCCCACATTATATCCGACAGTAAGGTTGTCCATTCTCAAAAACGAACCATTCTGAATATAATAATCGCTAAGGATGCTTTGTCCGTTCCCTCCTTTAAACAAAGAGCTGAGGTAATTGGAGGAGGCATTATATATCACATTATTACCTATGATCTGGCTAAGGGTGCCTGTTTGACTGTAAGCATTATTGTAAACGTAATTGCCTAAACTGGCGCGCATCACAAATCCTGCATTCCATTTTTTGTAAGTAACGTTGGTGCTGAAACCAAGGAACACTTTAGGATCGGCCGATTTGCTTTTATACAGATCATTTTGATTAATGATGCCGTCACCGTTCTTATCAACAAATACACCTTCGATAGGCATACCTGTTTTATCGTACACCTGTTTGTATAAATAAAATGTATTCTTTGGAGATCCAACAGCATTGATAAAGGCAAATTGTCCGCCTATACCGCCGGCTATATTACCGGTGGGGAAACCAATATAAGCGGTATCGTCTGGTGCTGCCGTTAACCTGGTAATGGTATTTTTATTATACGTAATATTAAAACCAACATCCCAGTTAAAGTCTTTCGTGTGTAACGGTTGTGCATTGATGCTAAATTCAACTCCTTTATTTTCCATATCACCCACATTGGCAATGGTGTAGGCCGAGAAGTTTGATCCGGCCGGTTGTGGCACCTGGCTCAGCAGGTCTTTTGTTTTTTTGTAGTAAAAATCAATACTACCAGTTATGCGATTGTGCAGGAAACCGAAGTCAAGCGCAAGATTGGTAGTTTGGGTTTCTTCCCATTTACGGTTGGCATAAAATCCGCCGGGGCGATAACCCTGGTAATACGCATTCCCCAACTGGTACGAAGCATTTTGCGAGCTGAGTGAGTAATATGACAGATAACTATAGTTACCAATAGCAGGCCCATCCTGCTGACCGGTGATACCATATCCCAAACGAAGTTTAAGATCAGATATAACTGTATTGTTCTTCAAAAATGCTTCTTCACTGATCTTCCAGGCCAATGCTACCGAAGGGAACAACCCCCACCGGTTATTGGGCGAAAAACGCGATGAACCATCACGACGCAGGGTAGCCGTTAACAGATAGCGACTCTTAAAACTGAAATTGGCGCGGCCAAAGAAAGAGATCAACGAATGCTCGGGCTCATCATACGGGAAGGCCGGGTCTGAATTAGGCAGCTTCACGCCGTGCGAATCGTAATCGGCATAGTTGTAAATTTTTGTAAGGAAGTCGTTGTACGAATAACCAGCCATTACATCTAACCGGCTGTCTATCGACGTAAGGTCTTTTACATAATTCAGATAAAACTCCAGTACCGTATTGGTTACGGTTCTTTTATACTGTGTATTTCTGCCATGCCGGGTATAATCAACAGCAGCGCTGTCGGGCACATATATCGTTCCTGTACCGTCTGATACATCATAGGCAACGTTCAGGTTGGCATGCAGGTCGGGCAGAAAATGAAATTTATAATCCAGTTGCAGGTTGCCGATACTTCTTTTAGGATTGCTTTTGTCGTACCGCTGGTTCAGCAAACCAACCGGGTTTCGGCCGGCGAGGTCCACCAGTGTATCGTTTACCACCCATTCATAATATCCGCCAAAGCGGTTGCTTTTTACATATACGGGTTGTGTGGGATCAAAGCTGATGGCAGCGCCGATGGCCGTTTGGTTACCAAAGCGGGCATTCAGTAAACTTCCCTTCAGATTAAGGTCTACTTTCAGGTGATCATCAAAAAAAGAAGGATTCAATGCAAAAGCCACACTGCCTTTTTGCAAATAATCGGTTTTTAATACGCCGTTCAGGTACTGGTAGCCGAGCGACAGGCGATAAGGGAATTTTTTAATACCGCCGTTGATGCTGATGTTATTATCGGTACCGGTAGCCGTTTGGTAAATCTGATCCTGCCAGTCGGTATTGGCCGATCCCAACATCGCTTTTATATCCGCGGTCCCTTTGTCATTCACGATAGCACGAATCTGATCGCCACTTAATACCGATACCTTTTTGGTAATGGCCGAAACAGAGTTAACAGAGTTGAAATTTATTCTCAATGCATCGCCCCGGCCTTTTTTAGTGGTAATAATTATAACACCATTCGAGGCGCGCGTTCCGTAAATGGCAGTGGCTGACGCATCTTTTAATACGGTAAACGATTCAATATCGTTGGGATTGATAAAACTGAGCGGACTACCGGCGCCGGCAATGGGATCGTTATCGAGCGGAACGTTATCAATTACGATCAGCGGGTCGTTGCTGGCACTTAAGCTGGCGCCACCGCGTATTCTTATGGTACTTCCCACACCCGGCTGGCCGCTGTTGGAAATAATGGAAACACCCGGCACTTTACCCGCGATCAGTTGTTCGGGCGAGGAGATGCTTCCTTTTTGAAAGTCTTTAGCCGAAACCGTAGCCACGGCGCCCGTTAAATCTTTCTTTCGCTGCGTTCCGTAACCAATGACCACCACTTCGCTCAGCGAATTGCTGATACCAGCCAGTGAAACAACGAGGTTACCTTCGGTTGCCGGCATTTCTTTCGACGTAAATCCAACAAAAGAAAACAGGATCGTTTTTATGCTGTCGGGCACAGTGATCCTGAAATTTCCGTTTACATCAGTTGTAGTTCCGGGAGCTCCGGACCGGGATGGCATTACAGAAACACCCGGTAAGGGAGTGCCATCTTTGGCATCGGTAACTTTTCCGGTAATGACTTTGTTTTGGGATAGAGCAGCAGTGCCAATAAATAACAGCACCAAAAGGAGGTGGGTCCTCACAAGCAATCGTTTTTTCATTGCAGTTTTTTTTAATTAAAAACCTGCCTGCCTTTAAGGCAAGCATCACGTGAATTTTTTCGCCCGCAAATTTCAGGTTGGGCCAATTTTCAGTATTGCAAGGTAAACAGGATGTGATTGTTAGGTTTGTTCAAACGTTCATTTCTCTGGTTCTAACTGGTTATTGGCTTAAATCATTGGAAAAATGTATTTCAATTGAATAATTTTGATAATAAGCTGCGCCTGCCATGTTTGAAAATCATACTACATATAAGTCTCACCTATATATTATAATATGTGTGCTACTGGCTATGGCCGCCTTATTTCTTTGGCCTGCCAGCGCTGTCGCCCAGGCGCCCAAACTCCGATTTAAACATATATCCAATGAACAGGGTTTGAGTAACAGTACCGTCGAGGCCATTTTTCAGGACAGCCGGGGTTTTATGTGGTTTGGCACCCGCGACGGACTGAACCGGTACGATGGTCTTGAAATAGCAGTATACAAAAACGATCCCACCGACAGCAACAGTTTAAGCGACCCTTATATAAGATGTATTTATGAAGATCATGATCATAATATATGGGTGGGCACCATTAACGGATTGAACAAGCTAAACCGCGAAACGAACCTGTTCACCCGCTTTAAACACAAACCAACCGATGCGCGCAGCCTGAGCGCCAAACTGGTTACCTGCCTGGCCGAAGATAACGAAGGTAACCTGTGGGTAGGCACTTACGGAGGCGGCATCAATGTGCTCAACAAAACCAAACAGGACTTCCACCATTTACAACATTCCAATACCGATGCCGGCAGTTTGGCCGATAATCGTGTTAATTACATTTTTAAAGACAAAAGCAATAACCTGTGGATAGGAACAGAAGCCGGTCTTAACTTATATAATGCAACCAGCCGCCGTTTTACGCGCTACCGCAACCCGGCCGACACCAGTGCTTCGGGCAATGCCATTCGGGTTATTCAGCAGGACAGATTGGGAAATTTATGGCTGGGCACCGAAGACAATGGCCTGTATCTGTTCGATCCCCTGCATGGCAGCTATACCTCGTTTGTACATGCCGACAAAGATTCGGGCAGCCTGGGCAATGATATGATCAAAAGCCTGCTGGCCGATAAAAAAGGTAACCTGTGGGCCGGCACCATCAACGGCGGGCTGAATTTATTCAACCCTTCAAAAAACTCTTTTTTTCATTACCACGATGAACCAGGCAATGAAGCCAGCTTATCGCAAAGGACTATTTCGGCGCTTTTTGAAGACAACCAGGGCAATTTATGGATCGGCACCCACCGCGGTGGTGTTAATTGTTATTCGCCCGGCATCGAAAAATTTAACCTGTACCGGCAGGAATTGTACGGCAACAGTATAAGCTATAGTGATGTAAAAGCATTTTGTGAAGATAACAGCGGAAACATTTGGATCGGCACCGATGGCGGCGGTCTGAATTTATTTTTACGCGACAGTCGCACGTTTGTACATTATAAATACAATCCGTTTAACGATAAAAGTCTTGGCGCCAATGCGGTGCTGCATGTGATGCAGGACCGGAAAGGGAACATCTGGGTAAGCACCTGGGGCGGCGGACTGAACCTGATGGATAAAAGAACGGGCACCTTCACCCGCTTTCAGCATAACCCGAACGACAGCAATTCGATCAGCTCAAATTTTGTTCAAAAAGTTTTTGAAGATTATAAAGGCGATCTGTGGGTAGCTACCTATTATGGTGGGTTGAACCTGTTTAACACGGCCACCAGAAAATTTACGCGGCTGATATATGATCCTTCGAACCAAACGAGTTTAACCGGCAATAACATTGTTTCTATTTGTGAAGATAAAGAAAGCAATATCTGGATCGGCACCGACGATGGCGGTTTGAATTGTTATAATCAGGTTACGCGGCATTTTTCGCATTACTTCAATAACGAGGAACGCATGCCCGATCTGCGGGTGATCTTTTGCGACAGCAAAGGACGTATATGGGTTGGCCAGAAAGGGTTATACCTGTTTGATGCTGCTCATAACACATTTTCATTATATACAGATAAGGCCGGTTTAAGTACAGAATTTATAAAAGGCATAACAGAAGATGAGCAGGGCAACTTTTGGATCGCCACCTCCAACGGTTTAACGCGTTCCAATCCCGAAACAGGTTCCTTTAAAAAATACAATACCGGCGATGGATTGCAGGGCCTTGAATTTGAAGCAAACGCTTATTTAAAAACCAGGAACGGTGAAATGTATTTTGGCGGCATCAATGGCTTTAACTGTTTTTATCCCGCCAATATCAAAACCAACAAATTCATACCACCTGTTTATATTACCGGGTTGCAGGTGTTTAACAAAAAAGTAAATGCCGGTGAAAACAAATCGCCGTTGCAATACGACATCAGCATAACCAAAGCAATAACCTTATCGTACCGGCAGGCCACATTTTCGTTCAATTATGCAGCGCTTGATTATACGGCGCCCGAAAACAACCAGTATGCTTATAAAATGGAAGGGCTCGATAAAGACTGGAACTATGTGGGCAAAGAAACAAAAGCCAATTACACCAATCTGGCACCGGGCGAATATACCTTTCATGTAAAAGCAAGCAACAACGATGGCACGTGGAATGAAGAAGGCGCTGCCATAAAGATCATCATCACCCCACCCTTTTGGAAAGCAGGCTGGTTTATTGCCCTGTTGTTTATATTGGCCGCCGCCGGTTTATACTGGTTCTATAAATTCAAAACAAAACTAAAGCTGAAAGAACTGGAAGAACAGAAAAAAGAAGAAATGCACCAGGTGCAGCTTCAGTTCTTCACCAACATTTCGCACGAGTTCCGTACGCCACTGTCGCTCATCGTTGGTCCGCTCGAAAAACTCATGAAAGAAGACGGCCACCAGGCATTTCGTCATTACTATACCATCATGCACCGCAATGCCCATCGCCTGCTGAGTTTAATTACCGAACTGATGGACTTCAGAAAGATCGAAAGCGGATCGCTGCACCTGAGTGTTACAAAAGGCAACCTGAATTCTTTTCTGGAAGAAATTGCCGAAGAATTTATGGACTGGGCCATGCAGAAAGAGATCACTTTTACGCTACACAACGCTGTTAGCTTACCCGGCACCTGGTTCGACCGGCAGGTGATAGAAAAAATTGTATTGAACCTGTTGCACAATTCATTTAAATACACGAAGAACGGCGGTAGCATTTCGGTTGAACTGCTGCACTCATTAAACGAATTCACGCCTTCTTTTAAAAATGAGCTGATACTAAAGAACGATTTCCGTGGCAAAGCTTATGCATACATACGCGTGGCCGATACAGGTATTGGCATTTCGAAAGAATCGCTGCAACACCTGTTCGAACGCTATTACCGCATTACCGAATCGCATCTGGGATCGGGTGTAGGCCTGGCATTTGTAAAAAGTTTAGCCAAATTGCATAAGGGAGATGTATATGTTTACAGTGAGCGCGACAAAGGCACCGAAATTATTATCGGCATACCGGTCGATGAAAACGATTATAAAAAAGAAGAAAAGAAACTGGCCCATCATACCGAAGGCGGCGTTCGGCTCGAGAGCCTGAGCAGTCAGCCCGAGCACCGGTTAGATATGACAAATGAAACGATGACCGCCGCCAATGGATTCTACAACGATCAGGACCCTTCGAAATTAATTTTACTGGTTGAAGATAATGAGGAATTAAGACAATTTTTAAAAGACCACTTATCGCCTTATTATAAAATAGCAGAAGCAGCCGATGGGCACGAAGGGCTGACAAAAGCCAAAGAAACATTCCCCAACCTGATCATCAGCGATGTAATTATGCCCGGCATGAATGGCATTGAATTGTGCAAAGCCATCAAGCAGGATATTGAAACAAGCCATATTCCATTTATTATGCTTACAGCCAAAAGCGCTGTTAAATCGCAGGTAGAAGGATTGGGCTCGGGGGCCGATTATTATTTTGCCAAACCGCTGAACCTCGATCTGTTGCTGCTCACCATTCGCAATGTATTTAACCAGGGCGCCAAGTTAAAAGAACATTTCAGCCGGGAGTATCACATTGAAGCGATGGACCTGGTGCATTCGGAAAAAGACAAGGAGTTTATGAACCATGTATTGCAGATCATCGACTCGCAGCTGGTAAATCCCGAATTTGATATTGAGCATTTATGTACCCAAATGGGCATGAGCCGCACCAAACTATATCAAAAAATAAAAAGCATCAGCGGCCAGAGCATCGGCGACTTTGTACGCACCATCCGTTTAAAAAAAGCCGTTCAGATCATGACGCATGAAGATGTTTCGTTAACGGAAGTCATGTACCGCATCGGCATACAAACGCAATCGTACTTTACCAAAGCATTCAAAAAAGAGTTTGGCAAAACGCCTTCACAGTTTATGCAGGAGGTGAAGCGGGTGTAGCGTTATGATAGGGTTTAAGCATCCATTCGCATATTTACCAAATGCGGAACAAATCCTGCTTTTTCATATGCTTTAATGGCCGCTATATTATCAGCGTACACATCGAGCCGTATTTCGTTGATATGTTGCGCAACCGCCCATTGTTTCAGGGCTTCTATAATTTTTTGATTTACGCCTTGTCCGCGGTAAGCCGGTTCAACATACATAAAACCCAAATACGCATATTGGCGATGATTCAGATAAGGTTTAGCCGTTTCAATACGGGCATAACCCGAGCCAATCACTTTATCGTTTACCTGCGCAACCAACACTTCAATATGAGAGGCATGTATCATTGCTTCAATATCATAATAATGAATATGCCCGGGTTGCAACGTTTTATCAAAAGGCCGCTCTATATTAATTATTTGTTGTTCAAAACCCAGCAATATATCCAGATCGTGGGTGGTGGCTTTTCGAATAATTATTTCAGGCATGGAAATGTAAATTATATACAGTGAAGTTATAAATAATCATAGACCGAAAACAGATATGCAAAATGATTAATGTTTTCTACTCCCGGTATCATTTTTCGCCGGTACAATTTTATAATCATCCAGGCTGATGCCTTTTACGCCGCGTGGCTTCCCCGGCGCAGGAGGAGGAACTGAAGCCGAAGAATCAGGGATCGCCTGCGGATGTTGAACTACAGAATCAATTGCAGGAAGATTTATAAATGGAAGATTAGTGGTTGTATCTTTTTTGACAGCTGCAGTGTCTGCCGTGGAGGGAATGGCAGTTGGAACCGTTGGAGCATATAAGGGTTTTGCTTTTTTCGAAGTTACCGAATCAATTTGCAGGCTATCTATTTTTGGCTGAACAGGCGATGACTGGTTTTGCGGCTGCTGCGGAAAATTACCGGGTTTGCTTTTTTCGCTTTTGTTATTCAACCAAATCAAAACAATGGCGGTCATTACAATACCGCTTCCTGCAAAAAGCCATGGCTTTCCCCATCCGGTAAATTTGCCGGTTGGTTGGGTGGCATTGCCGGGTTGGCCGGTGTTATCTGCATTATTATCTACATCGCCGGGCATTTGGTTTAGACCGGCATCAATAGTTGCCCAGATAGCATCAGCCATATCGGGCACAGTGCATTGCCCGGCCTTTTCGGCTATTAATTGTTCATATGATGTACGCTCATTCAATTTTTAATGGTAACTGATAATTTCTGTTGTAAAATTTTTCGTGCTTCACTTAAATGCCACTTGCTCGTGCCCTCACTGATGCCCAGTTGCTGTGCTATCTCTTTGTGGCCATAGCCTTCAATAGCAAATAAGGTAAATACCGCATGAGTAGCCGGTGGCAGTTGTTTTATCATGCGCATGATTTCATCGGCATCAGTTTTTTCAATAATACTGTTACTGATGCCCGGATCATACGCTTCTTCCAGCTCTTCACTGCTGAAACGGCTACGCTGCTTTATATGGTCAAGCGCTTCATTAATAACAATGCGTTTGAGCCACGAATGAAAACTTCCTTTATTTACATCAAATGAAGCCATGCTTTTAAACACTTTAATAAAAGCACGGCTGAGAATATCTGCAGCATCCTGCTCATCTCTCGAATAGCGCATAGCAATGTTCATAGCGAAAGGATACATTTGTTTGAACAAACGTTCCTCCGCCTTTCTGTTGCCCGCTGTGCAATCAACAATTATGCTATGTAATTCCTGCTCCAGTGTTCTTTCTATCTATATTAATACATCACCACTTTGTATCATTCACTTTTCTGGCAAACAGCGCGGTGGTAATGACTGCTATTATAAAACGATCCTTTTCTTCCAGTTCATTGTACAACCAAACACTTTTATCAAGAAGATCGATGATCGCAATTACTCCATCGGCAGTGCTCAGTTCATAGCCGCTCAGCATTTTAACAGGGAATTTTCCCGTTTTACCATTTGCACTCTCGACATTTTTTATTGAAACGGATTTTATAAAAATAGTATCCTGCCCATTGGTGGCAATACCATTATCATCTGGAAGCACATAAGTGAACAAACTTTTTACAGAATCCTTTTCGCGGTCATAAACGTTACTCATTACCAGTTCCCAGGTACCGGCGCTATCGATACCCCTGGTTTTTATTTTAGCTGAAAAAATATATTCATATTGCTGAATCTGACTCAGGCCGTTAAAAATACTTTTACTGTTCATTACCTCGTAGTCGATGCTTCGGGTTAATTCTTTTTCCTGACCAAAAACTTCGGCAGTACTTTTTTGGTCAGATATAGAATACCTGAACTTCGCTTTTTCCTTTTCCACATGCTCCAGTTTCAGCAAACCTGCCTTCGACAATATCAGGTTTTCAAGAAAAAAAGAGTTGCTCAAACCGGGAGAAATTGTATGTAATCCCCTTTTAATTCTTGAGGTTGAATAATTACCTGCTTTCATTTTATTTTTCCGGGCGCCTTCAACATGGCAGACTGTTGCCTGTTTTTTAAAAGCATCGGGGATCGACAACTTCATGGTTGTGCATGAGGTAAATATCAGTGAAACAATCAGGCCTGTTATATTTTTCATTTATAGGTTCAGTGTTTATTACCCGTTCTGCTGCAATACCCCTTCCTGCAATGCAAAGGTTGGGTATTGGAGCAAAAAAATAATTTTTTCTTTTACCCAACCTCTGCCGGGTATGCGCGGGTATTACCCCCGAAGCGCTTCAAAAGAATTAGTAAATATTAAACATTATTATATGAATAACGTAATCAGAAAGATTAAGGCTATATTTTTAATTACCGTAACCGCAGGAGTGCTAACCGCATGTCAAAAGGAATCAAGCAACAGCAATGAATGCAAAACCGATATGCAACATATATCAGGCACTTATAAATTAACCGCAGTAAAATATAAGTCGACCGCTACAGCCACTGAAGTAGATTACCTGTCCAACTTTGAGGACTGTGAAAAAGATGATTTAATAGAATTACATACAAACGGCACATACAATTACAACGACATTGGCATAACCTGTTCTCCGGACCAAAGCAGTAACGGAACATGGAGCATAAAAGACAATACACTAACAATGAGCGAAGATGGCATTTTAGACAATGGCATTATATCGGCCTTTGATTGTAAGCAGCTGGTATTTTATCACGATGATATTATGGCAAAGGGAGATAGGATGGTGTTTACGTTAACGAGGCAGTGAAATTTATTTCAAAAAGGCCTGGAGAAATCCGGGCTTTTTATTTATTTCAAATAAACCTTTTTTTCAATCGCCTTATTGAAAAAATCGTTGTGCTATTATTTTTTGGGAAATTTTTGCTCCCATTCCTCCATCAGGTTTTCATAATTTTCCGGATCAAGTTTTCGGATAATATAATCGAGCTTCTCTTCTTTTCTTTCATCACTTTCTTTTGACTGAGGTGAGCCAACATATAGCAGAAAAGCCAAACCTGCCACCTGCCATATCAGTTGCAAAAATTCTGATTGCCAGTTTTCCATGGTATCTCTCACCATTTCTGTAACATATTCCGAAACAATGACAGGCTGGCCATGTGCCTGTTGTTCGTTTTTAAATGCCTGCCAGCCGAATATCCAATGAAGGGTTAAAGAAAATACAAAGAAAATCAGCGTTACCCAAACATACCCTTTCTTTTTCCAGATACTGAATGTTGATTGTTTTGTAGCCATAACATTTTTAGTATAGGGATATAAAAGCGATGCCATGGGTTTTGACCAGACAGGAAAGAGTTATCATTACCTGGTTGTAGTTTATGGTCAGGATGTTACCCGACGATTAGATCACTTAATTTTTAAATTACCGAAAATGGGCAGTGGTCATATAGAACCAAAGAAGATGATTTTTTTGAAGGTTTGGAGTGGTAAATGATTGAGCAAGGTGTTTTTGTTTGTTAACTTTTCCAGACCGTTTTCCTGCATGCCGCGTTATTTTTGCAAGTTCAACCTGCAAAATCCCTGATTCAGTCCTGCATTTCGCTCCCTACAACCGGAAATCTTTCATTTTCAATAAAAAAATCCAAAAAACTTTTTTTAGTGTAATTCCAAAACTGCTATCTTTGCCATCCCAAAAACGAACGAGCTAAAAAAACGGAAACGTTTTACAGTATAAGGATCGGTAGTTCAGTTGGTTAGAATGCCGCCCTGTCACGGCGGAGGTCGCGGGTTCGAGTCCCGTCCGGTCCGCAGGTAATCTGCTCAAACCCGCTCCCAGAGCGGGTTTTGTTTTTTACTCTATTTTTCACTCTATCAAATTCCTCATTTTTCTGTAAGAGAAAAGTTGACTTTTTCTTTCATGGAACCCAGAATCCAGTCGACTTCTGGGATGTGCCGCCTTCAGGCATAGGTTTATTGGAATGAATACTTGTTTTAGCCCTTTCAAGGTCGACTCTATTTTGCTCTATCTTCGTTTAAAAATTTGAGAGGCCGCTCTTGGGCAAGAGCCACATTTCTAATATTTTGACTTATTAGGTGAGTAAACTAATCAGAGATGCATACGAATCCGCATTACATAAATGAGCAACTTCTGGAAATTGCTAAAAAAAACAATATTCCTGACTATTTGCACGCTGACTTTGTTGATCGTGTTGCCAGGGAAAAAGATGAATTAAGCAAAGAAGGTTGGCAACCTGA
>Ga0114129_10000207_pt1 | contig 65630 bp, 61 predicted proteins | sample RhiMetdeltSRZDD1_FD_80071 | JGI IMG/M metagenome (GOLD analysis project Ga0114129, IMG submission 80071) | Populus rhizosphere microbial communities from Tennessee, USA - Rhizosphere MetaG P. deltoides SRZDD1 (version 2) (version 2) | ecosystem: Host-associated > Plants > Roots > Rhizosphere >...
CTCGCGGTCGATCGCGGCATTCCCGTCCGGGTCGCGTCGTGGTTTCCTCCGGCCGCCGCGCTGGCCTTCGCCGGTCGGCGACTGCGCTACCGCGAGGAATACGGCGCGCTCGACAATCTCCTGAATCACCCGCGACGCCCGACGCCTGCCTCGCCGACGCGCTACCTGTTCTCGGTCTCCCACGCGCGGCATTTCATGATGGTGAACCCGCTCGCCCACGCGCTCCGCTCCCGTGGGTTCGACTGCCGCGTGGTCGCCTCCACGCGTGAGAACACGCAGCTCGATGCGCCGCTGCAGCGGCTCGAGAGCGAGATCGGCGTTCCCGGCTCGTACTTCATGGACTATCTGCCCCGGCGCGAGGCGATCCGCCTGGCGCACCGTCTGGGGGCCGTGCGGCGTCGGCTGCGCCGCGCGCCTGCGGGTGCGCGTTCGGCCCTGGATCGCGTGCTCGCCCGGTACCGCAAGCACGCGACGACCTGGACCCTCGCGTCGGCGCGGCTCTATCTGGCGGCGGCGTTCCGGATCCTCGACACGCATCGGCCGGCGGCTGTCGTCATCACGAGCGATCGCCGCATGTCCGAACAGGCGCTGGTCCGGGCCGCGCGCGCCCGCGGAATCCCCACGTTGCTCTACTGGGGCGGCGCGATCCTCGGCCGCGATCGCGATGAGCTGTTCGACGCCGCCGACCGGCTGCTCGTGTTCGGCGAGCACATCCGCGGTGCGCTGGCCCAGCAGGGGATCGACGAATCGCGCGTGGTCGTGATGGGGGACCCGCGCGCCGACGCCGCGCGCCGCGTCCCGCTGAGAGAGCTGCGCTCGCGGGTGGTCGCCGATCTCAAGCTGATTCCCGACCGGCCAGTCGTGGTCCTGGTGTCGAAGTACGAGTCGTTCATCTTCTCAGCCGCAGAGAAAGACGCCTTGCTGCGAACCGCGCGCGACGCGATGCGCGCGCTCGACCGGGTCAACGTGGTCGTCAAGGCCCACCCGAACGAGGACAAGGCCGCGCTCGAAGCCAAGCTCGCCGCGCTCGGCTGGCCGGAGGCCATCGTCACGCAGGCCTACGACATCCATCGGCTGTTCCGGGCGGCCGACCTCGCGCTCATGGTGACGTCGATGGCCGGAATCGAGGCCATGGACCACGGTTGTCCGGTCGTCGCGATCCAGCCGGCCGCGAAAAGCTTCGAGGGGAACGGGATGCCGCGCTACGTGACCGAGGGCGCGGTCGAGCTCGTCTCGGCCGATGACGTCGAGGGGCTCACGCGGACGGTGCGGCGCCTGCTCACCGATCCGAGCGCACACGCCGCACTGGTCGGACGCGGGCGCGCGTTCGCCGCGCACTTCGTGCACCCCGTCGACGGCGCGCTGGCCGACCGGCTCGACGCTCAGGTGGTCGCGCTCGCCAGGGGGCGTTCGTCATGAGCGCCCGTGCGTTCGTCGTGGCCGGCCGGACGATCGCCCCTGGGCGGCCAGCGTTCGTCATCGCCGAAGCCGGCGTGAATCACAACGGCGATCCCGCGCTGGCGCGCAAGCTGATCGACGCCGCCGCGGACAGCGCGGCCGATGCCGTGAAGTTCCAGACCTTCAGGACCGCCGCGCTGACGAGCCGTACGGCGCCCAAGGCCGCCTACCAGATCGAGTCGACGGGAGCCGCCGAGAGCCAGAGCGAGATGCTGAGCCGACTCGAGCTCTCGGCCGACGTGCTCAGAAGCCTCCAGGCCCACGCCGAGGCGCGGCGGATCGTCTTCTTCTCGACACCGTTCGACGAGGCCAGCGCCGACACGCTCGCAACACTCGGCGTGCCGCTGTTCAAGATCCCCTCCGGCGAGATCACGAACCTGCCGCTCTTGCGCCACGTCGTGGCCAAGGGCAAGCCGATCATCCTGTCGACCGGCATGTCCACGCTCGACGAGGTCGCCGACGCGCTGGCGGCCGTTCGCGAGGTGGCGGACGTGCCGGTGGCGATCCTTCACTGCGTCAGCGCGTACCCGGCGCCCGTCGGCGAGGTGAACCTCAAGGCGATGGACACCTTGCGCGAGCGCTTCGGCTACCCGGTGGGGCTGTCGGATCACACCTTGGGACTGGAGATTCCGATCGCGGCGGTGGCGCGTGGCGCGGTGATCGTCGAGAAGCACCTGACGCTCGACAAGCGCCTGCCCGGCCCCGACCACCGCGCCTCGCTCGAGCCCGGCGAGATGGCGGCGCTGGTGCGCGGCATCCGCAACGTCGAGGCCGCGCTCGGCGACGGCGCCAAGCGTCCGATGCCCTCGGAGCTCGACACGCGACGGGTCGCGCGCAAGAGCCTCGTCGCCGCCCGCCCGATCCGGGCGGGCGAAGAGCTCGTGAAGGACGCCGTCGCCATCAAGCGCCCGGGCACCGGCGTCTCGCCGGCCGAGCTCGAGCGGGCGCTCGGCCGCCGCGTCCGGCGCGATCTTGCCGCCGACGACGTGATCGACTGGACGGTTCTGGAATGAGCGCGGCAGGCGTGAGTGCTCGCCGAACGATCGCGGTCGTCACGGTCGCGCGGTCCGACTGGGGACACCTCGGGCCCGTCCTGACCGAGCTGCGCGCCGCATCGGACGTGCGCCTGCTCCTGTTCGTGGGCGGAACGCATCTTGCGGAGGCGTTCGGCCGCACCGTCGAGCTGATCGAGGCCGAAGGCTGGCCCATCGCGGAGCGGATCGAAATGCTGGAGCCGTCCGACGCGCCGGAGGCGATCGCGGCGTCGATCGGGCGCGGGGTGGCCGGATTCGGGCGCGCCTACGCGCGGCATCGGCCCGACCTGGTCGTGGTGCTCGGCGATCGCTTCGAGATGCTGTCGGCGGCCGCCGCGGCGCTGCCATTCGTGCTGCCGGTGGCGCACCTGCACGGGGGTGAGGTCACGGAGGGCGCGATCGACAACCAGATCCGGCACGCGATCACCAAGTGCGCCCACCTCCATTTCGTGTCGGCCGAGCCGCACGCCCGGCGCGTGGCCGCGATGGGCGAGGAGCCGTGGCGGATCCACAACGTCGGCGCGCCCGGGCTCGACCGCATCCGGACGACGCGCTTTCTATCGCGCGCCGAGCTCGGCCGACGCCTGGACGTGGCGCCGACCGATCGATGGCTGCTGGTCACCTACCATCCGGCCACACTCGAGTATCAGGAGACGGGCCGGCACACCGACGAGCTGCTCGCCGCGCTCGAGAAGGTCGACGCCACCTGCGTCGTGACCTATCCCAGTGCCGACACCGCGGGCCGGACGATCATCGCGCGCCTGGAGGAGTTCGCCGGCCGTCACGCTCGCGTGCGCTTGGTAAAGAGTCTCGGCGACGACGTTTATCTCTCGTTGCTGCGCCACGCGGACGCGATGGTCGGCAACTCGTCGAGCGGTCTCATCGAGGCGCCGTCGTTCGAGCTGCCCGTGGTGAACGTGGGCGCGCGCCAGGCCGGTCGGCTGCGCGCCGCCAACGTCATGAACGTTGGCCCTGATCGAGACGAGATCGTCGCCGGGATCGAGACCGTCCTGGCTCCCGCGTTTCGCGAGGGACTGCGCGGGCTGGCCAACCCCTACGGCGACGGCTACGCCGCCGAGCGCATCGTGCGCGTGCTCCGGACGGTCGAGCTCGGGCCGACCTTGACCCGAAAGCGCGAGGGCGCATGAACGCCGAAGACCTGTTCGTCGGCGAGGGCGCGACGATCCGCGAGGCGCTGGAGCGGATCAGCAAGACGGGCAAGGGGCTGGTGCTCGTCGTCGACGCTCAGCGCCGGCTGCTCGGCATCGCCACCGACGGCGATCTGCGCAAGGCGATCCTGCGGGGCGCCCCGCTCGATGCCGGGCTCGCCGCCGCTATCAATCGCGAGCCGGCCGTGGTGCGTGCCGCCGTCACCCCCGCGAGGGCAGTGGCGCTCATGCAGGAGCGCTCGTTCCGCCACCTGCCGGTCCTGGACGAGGCGGGCCGCGTGCTGGAGCTCCTACTCCTCGACGAGCTCCTGGCGCCGCCTCCGCCGCTCAAGATCCCCGCGGTGATCATGGCGGGGGGCGAGGGGAAGCGGCTGCGCCCGCTCACGGCCGAGACGCCCAAGCCGCTCTTGCGCGTGGGCGGTAAACCGCTCATCGAGATCCTGATCGAGCACCTGCGGCAGTGCGGGCTCGCCGAGATCATCGTCACGTTGCACCACAAGTCGCAGATGATCCGCGACCAGCTCGGCGACGGCGCGCGCCTGGGCGTCAAGCTGACCTACGTGGAGGAGTCGAGCCCGCTGGGCACGATGGGCGCGCTGACCCTCGTCCGCGAGCGCCTGGAGCCGGGCGCGCTCGTCGTGAACGCCGACATCCTGACCAAGTGCGACTTCCGCGCGATGTGGACGTTCCATCGGCGCCAGGGCCCGCCGGCGATGACGGTCGGCGTCTCGCTCCACCAGGTGGAGATTCCGTACGGCGAGTTCACCTTGCGCGACGACCGCGTCCTCGCCGTCGACGAGAAGCCGCGCAAGGAGTACCCGATCAACACCGGCATCTACATCCTGGAGCCGTCGGCGATCGACCTGATCCCACGGGGCACGTACTTCGACGCGACCGACCTGATCCATTCGCTGCTGGGCGCCGGGCGTTCGGTCGCCGCCTACGCGATCCGCGAGTACTGGATGGACGTCGGCCGGCACTTCGACTTCGAGAAAGCCAACCGCGACGTGGCCGAGGGGCTGCTCGAATGAAGCGGGTCGGCATCGTCGGTCTCGGCTACGTCGGAATCACCCTGGCGGTGGCGCTGGCGCGCAAGGGGCTCAGCGTATTCGGTTGCGACCGCGTGCCCGAGGTGGTGGAGGCGCTCGCCGCGGGGCGGCCGCACATCTTCGAGCCGGGTATCGCCGAGGGCCTGCGCGAGCATCTGAACGATCGGCTCCACGTCGCCGGGGCTCTGCCCGACGCGCCGCTCGACGCGGTGGTCCTCTGCGTCTCGACCCCGGTCGATCCGGCGACACGGCAGCCGAACCTCGAAGGTCTGCGCAGCGCGGCGCGCGCCGTCGCTCACGGCGTCGGGCCCGACACGCTGGTCGTCGTTCGCTCGACCGTGCCGGTCGGCGCGAGCCGCGCCGTCGTCCTGCCCGAGCTCATGGCCGTCTGGGGCCGCGCGCGGCTGGCGATGTGCCCGGAGCGCACGATTCAGGGACAGGCGCTGCGCGAGCTCGAGGAGCTGCCGCAGGTGGTCGGCGGGCTCGACGACGCGAGCGCCGAGCTGGCCGAGGTGCTGTTCTCGCTGCTGGCGCCGCGAATCGTCCGCGTGTCGTCCCTCGAGGCAGCTGAAGCTGTCAAGCTCCTCAACAACTGTCATACCGACCTGATCTATTCGTTCGGCAACGAAGTCGCGCTGCTGGCGGAACGACTCTCGCTCGATCCGATGGAGCTGATCCGCGCCGCCAACCTCGACTACCCGCGACCCGACCTCGCGCGGCCGGGGTTCGTCGGCGGCGGCTGCTTGTCGAAGGACCCGTACATCCTGCTGGCGAGCGCCGAGCGCGTCGGCCACGAGCCGTGGCTCATCGGCAGTGCCCGTCGGCTCAACGAACACCTGCCCGGCCACGTCGCGCGCCGCTTCCTCGAGCTGCTCGAGCAGACGCGCGAGCGCGTCGACGGCGCGCGCGTCGCGCTGCTAGGCTTCGCCTACAAGGGCTGGCCGCCGACCGATGACATGCGCGGCGCCCCGATCGTGCCGATGCTCGACGTCCTGCGTGAGCAGAAGCTCGTCCTGCTGGGCCACGACTTCCTCGTGGCGCCTGACGTGATTCGCAAGCTTGGCGTCACCCCGTGCTCGCTGGACGAGGCGTTCGACGGCAGCGACGCCGTGCTCATCATCACGGATCATCCGGACTACCGGCAGCTCGATGTCACGTCGGCGCTCTCGCGCATGCGGCGCCCGGCGCTCGTTTACGACTGCTGGCGCCTGCTCTCCGCGGACGTTGTGCGACGGATCGACGGGGTTCGCTATGCGTCGATCGGGCTGGGCTGAGCGATGGCCGCCGTGAACCGCGTGCTCGTGCTCGGCGGTGCCGGCTTCATCGGCTACCACCTGGCGTGCCATCTCGCGGACGAAGGCGCGCGCGCGATCACCTTGGTCGACGATCTCTCGCGCGGCCGGATCGACGCGGATCTGTCCGCGCTGCTCGCGCGTCCCGGTGTCGAGCTGGTGCGAGCGGACCTGACCGATCCCAAGGCGTGGGCCGATCTCACCGGACCGTGGGATCAGGTGTACATGCTGGCCGCGATCGTCGGCGTGCGGAACGTCGAGACCGATCCGGTCCGCGTAATCGACGTGAACACCCGGGGCGTGCTGAACTTGATCGAGTGGCTGGCGCCGAGCGCCGGCATCGTGTTCTTCGCGTCCACGAGCGAGGCCTATGCCGGCGCCGTCAGCGGCACCCTACCGATCCCGACGCCGGAAGACGTGCCGCTCTCGGTGGGCGCCATCGAGAATCCGCGCTTCGCCTACGCCGCCACCAAGATCCTCGGCGAGGCCGCGGTGATCCACGGCGCGCGGGCCCGCCGCGTGCCGTTCGTCGTCGGACGCTTTCACAACGTCTATGGACCGCGCATGGGCTTCGACCACGTGGTGCCCGAGCTCAGTCTGCGTGCCCTCGCGCGGGAGAATCCGTTCAAGGTCTACGGTCTCGAGCAACGCCGTGCATTCTGCTACGTCACCGACGCCGTCGAGGCGATGACGCAACTCATGGCGGCCCCGAAGGCCGCCGGCCGGATCGTGAACATCGGCAACGACGCCGAGGAGGCTTCCATCGAACGCCTGGTCGACCTTGTGCTCCGCATCGCCGAGTTCGCGCCGACGATCGAACGCCGGCCGGCCCCGGCGGGCTCTCCGTCGAGGCGCTGTCCCGACATCACGCGGCTCAGGACCTTGACGGGATTCGCGCCGAAGATCGACCTCGAGAACGGCGTACGTCAGACGTTCGCGTGGTACCGCGATCACGCCGGCCCGGCGAGGTCCACGCCATGACCGATCCTGACGAATCCATTCCCAACGCCGTCCCGTACCTGGCCGGCAAGGAGTGGGAGTACCTCAAGGAGTGCCTCGACACCAACTGGGTGTCGTCCATCGGGCCGTTCGTCGACCGCTTCGAGCGGGACATGGCGACCTACGTGAACGCGAAGCACGGGATCGCGGTGGTCACGGGTACGGCGGCACTACACGTGGCGCTGCTCGCCGCCGACGTCGGCCCGGACGACGAGGTGCTGGTGCCCTCGCTCACGTTCGTCGCTACCGCGAACGCGATCCGCTACTGCGGTGCCTGGCCCGTCTTCATGGACTCGGACGCCAAGACGTGGACGATGGACGCGACGAAGACCAGTGAGTTCCTGGCGCGCGAATGCGAGCTTCGGCGCGGGGCGCTGGTGAATCGCGCCACCGGCCGGCGGGTCAAGGCCATGCTACCGGTGCACCTCTACGGCCATCCAGCGGACCTCGACGCGTTCCTCGACCTGGCCAAGCGCTATCCGCTCGCGCTGATCGAGGATGCGACCGAGTCGCTCGGCTCCCGCTACAAGGGCCGTCGCGTCGGCGTCAGCGGACTGGCCGGGTGTCTCTCGTTCAACGGCAACAAGATCATCACGACGGGCGGCGGCGGCATGGTCGTGACCAACGACGACCAGACGGCGCGCCGGCTCCGCTCGCTGACCACGCAATCGCGGGCCGACCTGGCCGAATGGATCCACGACGCCGTCGGCTTCAACTATCGCCTGACGAATCTGCAAGCGGCGCTCGGCGTCGCTCAGCTCGAGCAGCTGGACCGATTCGTAGAAGCCAAGCGGGCGACGGCGGAGGCGTACACCCAGGCGCTCGCCGGGCTCCCTGGTGTCGAGGTGTGCACGGAGCAGCCGTGGGCCGTCTCGAACTTCTGGATGTATTCGATCTTGCTCGACCCGGCGATCTGGGGGAGCGCACGCAAGGTCATCGACGCCGCGTCGGCCGCCCGCATCCAGTGCCGGCCGCTGTTCTATCCGATTCACCGCCAGCCGCCGTACCAGAGCTGCCCGGCCTACCGCGTCGAGGTGGCGGATCGGCTCCACGCGCGCGGGCTCTCGCTACCGTGCTCCGTCGGCATCACGCCGGCGCAGCGCGACCGGGTGATCCAGTTCCTGTCTCACTTGAAGTAGGTGAAGAGGTGATCGAACAGCACGAGGCTTCCCGTGCTCGCGCGCCGGCCGACGACGTAGCTGGTCAGGCGGAACAGCGACTTCACCTCCACGCGCGCCAGCGGCTGGCCCTCGTGCTCGACCGGCAGCACCACTTCCGTGTGGTGCTTGGGGGCGAGCTTCACCGTCTGCACGGTGCTGGCGCTTCCGTAGTAGCAGGTCACGCGCGCCTCGACGTCCGCGAAGCGCGCGACGCTGCCGAGCAACAGCGAATAGCGCTCCTCGAAGCGCCGCGCGCGAAACAGGTAGGTCTCGAAGTTGTTGAGGCGCTCGGCGCCGATGCGGTCGGGCACGCCGCCGAGGGTGGCGTTGACCGCGTAGTAGAGCGGCGGATCGCCGGACGCCGTCCGGTGCAGATACGCGTAGTGATGCGGCCGATACGGGAAGAGCCGCTCGTCGTAGCGGGCGTCGAAGAGCACGAAGGCGCGATCGCCGGGCGTGAGGACCTCGCCGACCAGCTTGCCGAGGTCCAGCACTTCCTCGCGCGGGTCGACCGACCGTCCGGCGATCAGCGTGCCGCCGCCATCGTGGATCGCCACGTCGAGCGACTCCAGATGGCGCCGCGCGGCGGCGTCGCGCTGGTGAATGAGCTCGACGAGATGCTCGTACCCGGGCTCGGCGAACGTCGCCGACAAGAGCGCCGACAGGCTACTTGACATGCATCAGCGAGAGCGGCGCGGAGCGCTCGGCGACGCCCACGGCGCCGACGACGTACAGATTGAACCACGCGTTGCCCTCGAGCCGGAGCGGGACGACGCGCGTGCCCCGCGCCGGCGGCGGAGCCAGCCGCGACACGTCGAGCAGATACGAGCCCATTGGCGGAATCCGGAGCAGGACGCTCACCTCGCCGGAGGGCAAGGTCACCACGCGCACACGATTGGTGACGTTGGACAGGTTCAGCACGAGCAGATCGGACCGGCTCTCGGCGCCGACGTACGCGTACTGGTGACGGACGAACGCCGGCACCGTGCGCCCGAGCCCGCCGAGCACGCGGCCGATCGCCGCCATCGCGGCCCGGCTCCAGATCGGATAGCGCTCGACGAACTCCTGGCGGCCGTGGGTGACCGCGTACGCCTCGCCGTCGGAGAGCGTCACGTAGAGATCGGAATGGACGTGATCGCCATCGACGGTCACGAAGCCCCACGCGGCGTCGGACGAGGGCAGCTTGACCTCGACCAGATCGGTGCTGCGCTCGAGGCGCGCGCGGTGCTCGCCGCGCCGGCGGCCCTCGGCGTCGTACTGGGTGACGCGCACCGAGAACGGGCCCGCGTTGTGCCCCGATTTGAAGCGCGCCTCGAGGTTACTGAGCATCAGCACGCAGTCGAGGCCGGGACGCACCAGCCACGGAAGGTAGTAGACGGCAGGCCGCTCGACACCGAGCAGGGCTCGCGCGACACGACGCAGCAGGCGAGTCATCCGCGCCGAGCCTATCGGCGGCGTCGGAAGGTGTCAAGCCGCCGCATGCGCGCCGCGCGCCGCGTGGCGGGCCGCTCCGCGATCGCACGGGCGTGAGGCAGCCGGCCGAGCTGCGGGAGTCGACCGATCGCTACTACACCGCCTACTATCGCGACACCCTGGGCATCCCTGACTGGAGCGCGCTCGTGCGTCTCCGGCGCGAGGAGGACGTTCAGGAGCGTGGACGCCTGGCGCGTCTGGAAGCGTTGCTGGGCTCCGGCGCGCTGCGCGGGCGACGGGTGCTGAACGTGGGCTGCGGCACCGGGGGCTTCAACGTGGCCGCGGCGACGGCCGGGGCGTGGGTGGTCGGCGTCGACGCCGACGCCGACGCGATCGGGATCTGCGCGCTCCGCGACAACGCCGGCGTGGGCTTCGCGCGCGCCGCGGCCGAGAGGCTGCCGTTCGCCGACGGCGCGTTCGATCTGGTCCACTGCTTCTCGGTGATCGAGCACGTCGCCTCCGTGCCCGCCACGATCTGCGAAATGGTTCGCGTCGCGCGCCGCGGCGGCGCCATCTATGTACACACGCCCAACGCCTGGTCGTTTTACGAGGGGCACTACAAGCTCTTCTGGACGCCGTTCCTGCCCAAGGCCCTGGGGCGAATCTACCTCAGGCTTCGCGGGCGCCCGGTCGCCTATCTCGCGACGCTCCGCCGCCTGACTCGCGGAGCCATCGTACGCAGCTTCGCCGCGGCGGGCGTGACCGACCTGACGTTCTACGACGACGATCGTCCGCGCGAGACGCTGGGCCGCCTGCGCGTGCTGACCGGTACGTATTACCGCCTTTCGGGCGTGGCGCCTTATCTCGAGTTGGTGGCGAGAAAGCCGTGACGGGCGACGCAGCGCGGCCCGTGCTGTTTGCGAGCGAGTACTACCCGCCGTTCGCGCCCGGCGGCGCCGAATGGACCAACGCCGAGTGGGCGAAGGCGCTCGCGCGCCGGGGTCAGCCGGTCGTGGTGGTGACGCCGAACTACGGCGCGCCCCGACGCGAGCGCGGGGCGGGAGTCGAGGTCGTCCGCGTGCCCTTCCCACGCGTGCCGGTGCTCCTCAGGCGAAGATCCGGGCAGGTGGAGGTGCCGGCGCTCGCGCACGGAAACCCGCTCTGGAATCTCTACTTCACCGCGTGCATCGCCTGGGTCGCGTATCGGCGCAACGCGCGCGCGATCCACGCTCAGGGCAAGGGTGCGCTGGTCGCCGCGCGTCGCGCGGCGCGGCTGCTCGGCCGGCCCGCGCTCGCGACGATCCGCGACCTCGGGCTCATCTGCCCGCTTGGGTTCTGCACGCTCTTCGAGCCGTGGGAGACCTTCGACTGCTCGTTCGGTCAGTACACATCGAAGTGCGCGCGATTCAATCTCGAGCACTATCACCAGGAGGCCGGAGCGGCCCGCCGCGCCTGGCTCTGGCTGTCGGTGCGGCTGGCGTGGCTCGGTCACCTGGCGCGGCGGCGCGCGCTCGGCGGTCTCGATGCGATCGTGGGCGTGAGTCGCGGAATCATGGCGGTCTATCCGACGCGGGTCGTTCGGGCGGACCGGCGCCACGTCGTCCACCCGCTGCCGCCGTCGGCGGCGGTGCCGTCGGCCGAGGCGGCCGCGCACATGCGCCACGAGCTCGGGATCGGCGACGGGCCGCTCGTGCTCTATGTGGGCAAGCGCTCGCTCGGCAAGGGCACGCCGGTCTTTCTCGACGCGCTCGATCGCATCCGCACGGCCGTCCCGGGCGTGCGGTTCGTCTTCGCCGGCAAGGGCGAGACCAGACTCCCGGAGCGCGAGGACGTGCACGCGCTGGGTGTGCTCGATCACGCGCGGCTGTTTCCGCTCTACCGCGCCGCGGACGTCGTCGTCGCCCCGTCGGTGTGGCCCGAGCCGCTGAGCCGCGTGCTCGTGGAGGCGATGCACTTCGGCCGCCCGGTGGTCGCGACGTTCACCGGCGGCTCGCCCGAGGCCGTCGAGGACGGCGTCACGGGACTGCTCGTCCGGAAGAACGACGCCGGGGCGCTCGCGGAGGCGATCATCGCGCTGCTGCGCGATCCGGCCCGGCGCGAGCGGATGGGCGCGGCGGCCAGGGCGCGGCTGGCCTCGGTGTTCAGCGAGGACAAGATCGTCGCTTCGCTGCTCGATGCCTACGCGGCCGCGGCGCGAAGGACGTCGTGAGCTCGCGACTCTCCGTCTATCTCGGCACGTCGTACCGTCGTCGGCTCATCGACGCCGATCTCGAGGCCCAGAAGACGCGGCTCTCGGGCCGCGTGCTCGACATCGGCGGCGGGCGCCGCCGCGGGAGCTTCGAGGCGCCCGCCGGGGCGCGCTGGATCGTCGCCGACGTCTCGGCAGCGGGCCGCCCGCAAGTACGCGCTGACGTGCAGGCGCTGCCGTTTCGCGACGCCGCGTTCGACGCGATCAAGATCACCGAGGTGCTCGAGCACGTGCCCGACACGGCCGCCGCGCTCCGCGAATGCCGGCGCGTGCTGCGGCCGGGAGGCCGTCTGGTGGCGACCGCGCCGTTCCTCGAGCGGCTGCACGGCGATCCGTACGACTACGTCCGTTACACCGACACCATGTGGCGGCGGCTCCTGGCCGAGAGCGGGCTCACGCCGGATTCGGTGACGCCGCAGGGCGGCTACTTCACTCAGCTGGCCGGCATGCTCCGGTTCCTCGTGCAGCGGGCGCCGGTCGGGTTGCGGCACGCGGGGTACGCGCTGTTCCCGCTGCTCGATCTGCTGGCGCGGGCCGACCGCCTGGCGAGCGTGCGCCGCTCGGAGCTCGCGTCGTTCGTGGGCGGCTACCTCATCACGGCGACGCGGTGACGATGCGCATCTGCAGCCCCCACTGCGGCGTGGCGCCCGAGACGACCTCGGGCGGCGAGACGTACGAGCGCGAGCTGCTCACACGGCTCGGCCGCGCGGGGGTGCCGATCGAGATCATCCTGGCGCGCGGGAAGCCGCACCCGGAGGGTGTGCCCAACTGGACCGTTCACCGTTTCGGGATCGGCCGCGGGCTGCGCTGGTACGTGGCTCCGTTCGTGGTGCCCGACGCGATCCGGAGGGTCAAGGAGACCACCGGCTTCGATCTACTCCGCGTCCACTCGCTGCGCTACATCGGCCCAGGCGCGCTCTGGGCGCGGCGGCGCTTCGCGCTCGACGTGCCGGTGATCGCGCACCATCACCATCTCGACCCGAGCGCGCTCAATCCCGTGATCGAGAAGCGCGTGATCGACGCGGCCGACGCCGTCGTGGTCGGCAGCGAATTCTCGCGGCGTCAGCTGCGCGAAGCGCTCGGCGCGCGGATCGACCACGTCGCCGTGGTGCCGTACGGGGTCGACGCGAAGTTCTCGCCGCGCCCGGCGCGCGCCGATCTCGCCGAGCGATGGGGGCTCCGCGGCCGCCAGGTGGTGCTGTTCTTCGGCGGGCTCAAGCCGCGAAAGAACCTCGAAGTCCTGCTCGACGTGTGGACGGCGGTGGCACCGGCGCACCGCGACGCGCGGCTCGTCGTGGCCGGCGGCGGCGTCCTGCTCGACGAGCTTCGCCGACGCGCCGAGCGGCTCGGGCTCGCCGGCTCGGTCGTGTTCACCGGCTACGTGCCCGAAGCCGACAAGGCCGACTACTTCAACCTCGCCGACGTATTCTTCTTCCCCTCGGCGATGGAAGGCTTCGGGCTGGCGGTCGGGGAGGCGATGTCCTCGGCTCTCCCGGTCGTCGCGTCGAATCGCGGCTCGATCCCGGAGCTGGTCGTCGACGGCGAGGGCGGCTTCGTCTCCGATCCGACCGATCAGGCGCGATTCGCCGAGCGTTTGCGTCTGCTGCTGGGCGACGCGGCGCTACGCCGCAAATTCGGCCAGGCGAACGCCGCGCGCATCGACGAGCGCTTCAGGTGGGAGCGCTGTGTCGACGGCACCCGGCGCGTCTACGAGACCACGCTCGAGGCGTGGCGACACCGCGCGGCGCCGAGGCGTGGATGACGCCGCTCGGGCGCCTGGTCGTGCGCGGCATCGACGTCGTCAACCGGCGCGGCAAGGCCGTCGGCGTCCGGCTGGTTCGGCTGACCGGCAAGCGCGGCTATGCGATCCATCCCAAGCATCTGGTCGATCATCCCTGGCACGACTGGTACCTGCCGCATCTCTCGGCTGACGATCGCGTGCTCGACGTGGGTTGCGGCAACGGCGCCCATCTCGTGCGGGCCGCGCGGCACTGCCGGGCGATCGCCGGGATGGACTACGACCCGCGCCACCTGGCGGTCGGCGCGCGCATGGCGAAGGAAGCCGGCGTCGCCAACGCGGCGCTCTTCGCCCAGGACGTCACCGCGCCGTTTCCGTTCCGGCCGCGGACGTTCGACGCCGTGCTGTTCCTCGACGTCATCGAGCACATCCATCCGCGCGTGGCGGTGCTGCGTGAGATCCACCGCGTGCTGAAGGACGACGGCCGGCTGCTTGTCTCGGCGCCGAATCGCGACACGCGCTGGCGGCGGACGCTGCGCGCCGCCGGTCTCTTCGCGTACTCCGATCCCGACCACAAGATCGAGTACACGCGCGACGAGTTCATCGCCGAGCTCCGGGCCGGGGGCTTCGAGGTCGAGGGCGAGCTCGAGCCCGTCGTGCACGACACGCCCTGGGCCGGCGCGATCGACGCGCTCGGCGGCGTGTCGCTGGCCGTCTACGATCGGCTGAGCCGCTGGCGGCGCGAGGCGGCGCTGCGAAGCCCCGGCGACAGCACGGGCTTCCGGGCGCGGGCGGTGAAGAGCCGGCCATGATCGTCGGGCTCCTGCCGGCGATCCGGGGCGGGCTCGGCGAGCTCGCCCAGACCGGCCAGCACTCGCGGCTGATCGATGGCTACCTCACGCCGTACGCGCGCGCGTTCGGGGACGTCCGCTACTTCAGCTATCTCGACGAGTCGCTCTCGTCGTTCACGGGCGACCACGAGCTGCTCTCGTGCGTGCGCCTGCTCCCGGGCGGGCCCGAGCATCCCTGGTGGTACGCGTTTGTGATGACCCGGCGTCACGCGGCCGCGATGCGCGAGTGCTCGGTGTTCCGTGTCTTCCAGATCACCGGCGTGATCCCGGCGCTGATCGCGCGGCGCCGCTGGGGCATCCCGTTCGTCACGACGTACGGCTTCCACTACGAGCGCCTCGCCCGATCGCGGTCGAGCGCGCTCCTGCGGCGCATCGTCGCTCGCCTCGGCATACGCGCCGCCTCGGCCGTGATCGTACCCACACAAGAGCTGGCGGAGATCGCCAGCGCGCAGGGAGGCCGCGGGAAGATTCGCCTGATTCCCAATGGCGTCGACACCCGGCGCTTTCACCCCACGCCCGCTCCTGGAGGGCGGTCGATCCTGCTCTACGTCGGCCGCCTCTCCGCCGAAAAGGATCTCGGCACGCTCCTGGAAGCGGCGGCCAAGCTGCTCGCCCGCTTCGAGCTTACGGTGACGATGGTGGGCGAGGGGCCTGAGCGCGGGGCGCTCGAGGCATGGGCGGAGGCGCTGGGGGTGCCGCTCACGCTCACCCCATTCGTCGATCACCGTGAGCTCGCCGAGCTCTACACGCGCGCCCGGGTGTTCGTGCTGCCGTCGCTGACCGAGGGTCATCCGAAGGTGCTGCTCGAGGCGATGAGCTGCGGCGTCCCGTGCGTCGCCTCGAACGTGGGCGGCAGCCGCGCGATCCTCGCCGACGGCGAGACCGGGCTCTTGTTCGAGCCGGGCGACGCCGGCGGGCTCGCGGTCCGGCTCGAGCAGATCCTGGCGCAGCCCGAGCTGTCGCGGCGGCTGGGCGACCGGGCGCGCGCGGAGATCGTCAGGCGTTACGACCTCGACCGCCTCGTGGCCGGCGAGATCGAGCTCCTGCGTAGTGTGGCGCGACCGGAGTGACGAACCTGCCGTGCTGACCGAGTACCGGCCGTCGTCGGGCCAGGAGTTCTGGTCCGAGCACTGGGGACATCACGGGGTCGAGGAGCTCCTGGCGATCGCGCGCCGCTCGCCGCTGACGACGCTCATTACCCGAGCGCTGCCGAAGAGCGGCGTGATCCTCGAAGCCGGCTGCGGCACCGGTCAGTACGTGCTGCTGCTGCGCGAGCTCGGCTGGCGCGTCGCCGGCGCCGATCAGGTGGTCGAGCCGTTGGTCAAGTGCCGCCGCCTCGCGCCGGCGCCGCTGGCGGCGATGAAGCTGGAGGAGCTCGCGATTCGCGATGGCGCGCTGGCCGGCTATGTCTCACTCGGCGCCGTCGAGCACGACGAGCGCGGGCCCGACGCCATCCTTGTCGAGGCGCGCCGGACCCTGGCGCCCGGCGGGATCCTCGTGCTCTCCGTGCCGTACGTGAACGGCGTCCGCCGGCTCGCGGCGCCGTGGCTCCGTCGACGAAATTGGGCCGTCAGGAGCCAGGGCGGAAAGTTCTATCAGTTCGTGTTCACCCGACGTGAGCTCCGGGCGGCGCTGGCTCGTCACGGTTTCAGTCCGCTGTCGTCGGCCCCGTACGATCCGGCTCGCCTGTTGCGCAAGGCGCTGCCCGGCCGCCTCGCGCGTCGCCTGGCGCCGACCCCCGCCGGCCCCGGGAACAGTGGTAACAGTCGCGGCACCCATCCGCCGACCGGCTCGGGACCGCGCGCCCGTGCGTTGAATCTCGCGCGCCGTCTGCTCTACACGGAGCCCGCGCTCCGGCTGCTCGGGCACATGCTGCTGGTGGTTGCCAGGAAAACGTGACAGGCGCCCTATACTCGGTTGGATGGCCGGGCTGCATTACAGTATCGAGGACCTCGGCGACCGTCGTGTGCTGACCCTGGACGGGCGGACGTACAAGCCGACCCGCTACAGCAAGCGCGTGATCGAGATGCTCATCGAGCGCAAGGGGGCACGCGCGCCGCTCTATTTCCCGTTCAGGGAGCAGCGCGCGCCGCTCTATCTCGATCCGCTCTTTCGCTGGCTTCGTGATCACGGCGCTCGCGATCTGGCCGTGCTCGAGGTGGGCTGCTCCTTCGGCCACATGACCGAATATCTCGCCGAGCAGCCCGAAGTCGCGACGATCGATACCTTCGATACCGACCCGGCCTTCATCGACATCATCCAGGCCAAGCGCGAAGAGCTTCCGATCGACAAGCTCCGCGACGTGTTGCTGCTCTCCAACGACGAGACGCGGCGGCTCCCGTGGCGCGATGGCGCCTTCGATCTCGTGCTGGTGGTCGGCATCGTCGAGCACCTGCCGAGGGATCGCCGCGCCATCGTGGACGAGTACTACCGGGTGCTCGCGCCCGGTGGCCACATCGCGATTCTCGACACGCCGAACCGCTGGTTCCCGATGGAAACGCATTCGATCGGGTTGCCGGGCATCCAGTGGATGCCTTCGGGGCTCGCGTATCGATACGCGCGACTCTTCCGCCGAAAGATCCGCGACGTCTCGTACGACGTCTTCACGGCCGACGGCACGGGATGGCGCAACGCGACGCTCAAGGAGTGCCTGCCGTCCTCGGGATGGCGCGGCATCGAGGACGTGACGGAGGCGGCCGGATACGGCTCGCACTTCTTCGCCAAGGTCGCGGGCGCGCGCATGCTGAAGCTGGGCCCGGCCCTGGACGCGCTCGTGACCGTCCTCGGCGCGGCGCGCATCACGCCCTCACGCTGCCTGCCGTATTTCAACTTGCTCTTCCGCAAGCGAGCGGGGACGACGCGGCGCGGGTGAGCGCTCCGGCGGTCTCGGTGTTGATGTCCGTTCACGACGGCGCGCCCTGGGTGCGCGAGGCGGTGACGAGCGTGCTCACGCAGACTCTCGCCGATCTCGAGCTGATCGTGATCGACGACGGCTCCACCGACGCCACACCCGAGGTGCTGGCCTCGATTCGCGATCCGCGTCTTCGCGTCGAGCGCCGGGCGCGCCAGGGGCTCACGCTCGCGTTGACCCGCGCGCTCGAGCTGGCGCGGGCACCGCCGCTGGCGCGGCTCGACGCGGACGACGTGGCCGTGCCGGAGCGGCTTGCGCGCCAGGCGCGCTTCCTGGAGGCGCATCCGGACGTCGGGCTCCTCGGGACCGGAGCGCGCGAGGTCGACCTGTCCGGCCGCGAGGTGGCGGTCGTGCAGCCGCCCGTGGACGACGCGGCCCTCAGGCGGGCGCTCATCCGGGCCAACCCGTTCGTGCACTCCTCCGTGGTCGTGCGGCGCGCCGCGCTCGATCGAGCGGGGGGCTACGATCCGTCGTTCCCGGTCGCGCAGGACTACGACCTTTGGATGCGCCTGGCGTCCGTCACGCGGCTGGCGAACCTGCCCGAGCCCCTCGTGATCCGCCGCCTGGCTCCGGGGCGCGTCTCGGCCGTCCGCGACGACGACCGGCTCCGGGCCGAGGCCAGGGTGCGCTGGCGGGCGGTACGCCGCCACGCCTACCCGTGGTGGTGCGCGGTGTTCGCGCTCCGGCCGCTCGCGGCGCTGGCCATGCCGGAGAGTTGGCGTCGCGCGCTGCGCGGCTCAACGCGTATGGAACGCTCGCCGCAGGGGGTGTAGTACTATGGCCAGGATGCGAATTTTAATCACGGGTATCACGGGTTTCGTGGGCAGTCACCTCGCCGAGTACGCGTTGAGTCGCGGTGACGAGGTGTTCGGGTCGGTGCGCTGGCGCAGCAAGATGGAGCACATCGAGCACCTGCGCGATCGGGTAACCCTCATCGAATCGGATCTGCGCGATCTGCTCTCGGTCCGGACGGTCCTGGAGCAGGCACGTCCCGACTACATCATCCATCTGGCCGCGCAGAGCTTCGTCGCCGCCTCCTGGCAGACGCCGGTCGAGACGTTCTACACGAACGTTGTCAGCCAGATGAACCTGTTCGAGGCGATGCGCCAGCTCGGCTCCAACGCGCGCTTCCTGGTCATCGGGTCGAGCGAAGAGTACGGCCTGGTCGAGCCCGATGAGCTGCCGATCCGCGAGAGCAACCCGCTGCGGCCGCTGTCGCCCTACGCCGTGAGCAAGGTGGCGCAGGACCTGATGGGCTGGCAGTACTTCAGGAGCTACGGGATGCACGTGCTGCGCTCGCGCGCCTTCAACCACACCGGGCCGCGGCGCGGCGACGCCTTCGCCGAATCGAACTTCGCCAAGCAGATCACCGAGATGGAAGCCGGACTGCGCGAGCCGGTGGTGTACGTCGGCGATCTCAAGCCCACGCGCGACTTCTCTGACGTGCGCGACATCGTGCGCGGCTACTGGCTCTTGCTCGAGCGCGGCACGCCGGGCGAGGTCTACAACCTCTGCTCAGGCGGCGAGTGGTCGATCGAGCGCATCCTGAATTTCCTGATCGACAAGTCGACGCTCCCGCACATCGAGATCCGCCAGGACCCCGCGCGCCTGCGCCCGTCCGACGTGCCGGTGCTGCGCGGCTCCCGGCAGAAGGTCGAGAGCGCGCTGGGATGGCGCACGACGATCCCGCTCGAGCAGACGCTCACCGATCTGCTCGAGTACTGGCGCCGGCGAATCGGGTCGCGCCCGCGCTAGCGGGAACAGGCTTGGTTCCGGGCGCTCGACGAGTCGCCCTGGTCCACGACTGGCTGACGGGGATGCGAGGCGGCGAACGCTGCCTCGAGGTGCTCTGCGAGCTGTTTCCCGACGCGCCGCTGTTCACCTTGCTTCACGTGCCCGGTTCCGTCACGCCCCAGATCGAGCGACGGCGCATCATCACCTCGTTCGTACAGCGCCTGCCGGGGGCGGCCGCGCGGTACCGGACCTATCTGCCGGTGTTTCCTGCCGCGATCAGCCGCTTCGACCTCGCCGGCTACGACGTCATCGTCTCGATGAGCCACTGCGTCGCCAAGGGCGTGCGCGTGCCGCCGGGTGCCTTGCATCTGTGCTATTGCTTTTCTCCGATGCGCTACGTCTGGGACCTCTCTGAAGATTACTTCGGGCGCGGTCGGGGGCTGGCCGCCCGGGTGCTCGGGCCGCCCATCGCAAGCGCGCTGCGGCGCTGGGATGCCAAGACCGGCGACGTGCATCGATTCGTCGCGATCTCGCGCCACATTGCCGATCGCATCGGCCGCGCCTACGACCGCCCCGCCGACGTGATCTATCCGCCGGTCGACGCGCAGCGCTTCGAGATCGCGGAGGCGCCCGACGACTACTATCTGATCGTCAGCGCGCTCGTGCCGTACAAGCGGATCGATCTCGCCGTGGCCGCGGCCAACCGGCTCGGCCGCCGCCTCGTGGTCGTCGGCTCCGGCCCGGAGGAGTCGCGGCTGCGCGCGCAAGCCGGGCCGACGGTGAGCTTCCTCGGCTGGCGGCCGGATGCCGAGATCGCGCGGCTCTACGCCCGCTGTCGCGCCCTCCTGTTCCCCGCGGTCGAGGACTTCGGCATCACGCCGCTGGAAGCGGCCGCAGCCGGCCGTCCGACGATCGCGCTGGCGCGTGGCGGCGCGCTCGAGACCATGATCGGCCTCGACGCGCGCGACGCGGCCCCGACCGCGGTGTTCTTCCAGGAGCAGACGGTCGAGGCACTGGTAGACGCGATCGCGCGGTTCGAGCGTGCCCAGGAGCGGTTCGATCCCAAGGCGTTGCGCGCCCGTGCCGAAGCCTTCGACCGGCCGGTGTTCAAGCAGAAGCTCGGCGAGTACATCGCCGCGCGCTGGCGCGAATTCCGCGCGAGGCCCGCGTGCTGAAGGCACACTCGCGTCTGGTCGAGAACCTGGCGCTCGCCGGCGACCTCGGCTTGATCGCGGCCTGCTGGCTGTCCGCATACGGGATCCGGTTCTACCTGATGCCGCGGGTTCACGTGATGGCGGCGACGGACATCCCGCCGTTCCGGGACTACGCGCTGCAGCTTCTGCCGATCCTGATCGTCTGGGGCATCGCGTTTCGCACGTTCGACCTCTATCGCCCCAACCGCCTTGGCTCGCGCGTGTCGGAGTGGTTCGACGTCGCCAAGGCCTCGGCGCTCGGAGCTCTGATCCTTGTCTCGATCATGACCTTCCTGTTCCGCGGCTACGAGTATTCGCGCCTGGTCATCCTGATCTTCCTGGCGCAGTCGATCGTCGCCGTGAGCCTGGCCCGGGCGGCGCTGCGCGAGGCGCTGCGCTTCGCGCGCCGCCACGGCTACAACCTGCGTTACGCGATCGTCGTCGGCGGGGGCGAGCCGGCCGCCGAGGTGTTGCGTGTCCTGAACCGACGGCGCGACGTCGGCATCTTCGTGCTCGGGCTCCTGAGCGACAAGAAGGAAGTGCCCGACAACGTGCGCTGGCTCGGCGGCATCGAGGACGTGCGCGCGGTCCTCGACCGCCAGCAGGTCGACATCGTGTTCATCGCGCTGCCGCACGCCGACGCCTCGCGGCTCACCAGCGTGCTGAGCGGCATCGGCGACGAACCGATCGCGATTCACCTGGTGCCAGACGTCTTCAGCCTGGTCCCGGCGCGCGGCGGTGTCGAGGAGTTCGAGACGATCCCGTTCATCCACCTGCGCGAATCGCGGCTCTACGGCTGGAACCGTGTGCTCAAGCGCGGCTTCGACCTGCTCTTCGGCACGTTCGGTCTGGTGGCGGCCGCGCCATTCATGCTGGCGATCGCGGTGGCGCTCAGGCTCACCTCGCCCGGACCGATCCTGTATCGCCAGGAACGCATGGGCGTCGACGGCCGGCGGTTCAAGATGCTGAAGTTCCGGACGATGCGCATCAATGCCGAGGCCGAGACGGGCCCGGTCTGGGCGCGGCCGGACGATCCGCGCCGGACGAAGCTCGGCGTCTTCTTGAGGCGCACGAGCCTCGACGAGCTGCCGCAGCTCCTCAACGTGCTGCACGGCGAAATGAGCCTGGTCGGACCCCGGCCGGAGCGTCCGAGCTTCGTCGAGGAATTCAGGCGCCGGGTGCCGGGCTACATGCTCCGCCACAAGGTGAAGGCGGGGATCACGGGCTGGGCGCAGATCAACGGCTGGCGCGGGGACACCTCGATCGAGCGGCGGATCGAGTGCGATCTGTACTACATCGAGCGCTGGACCCTCGGCTTCGACCTGAAGATTCTCCTGCAGACGCTCTGGTACGGCTTCCGCATCAACCGCAACGCGCATTGAGCGCCGCCCGCCGCTGGCTTCTGGTCGCGCTCACGGCCGGTCTGGCCGCGTCGATCACGCTCTCGGAGGCGACGCTCGTCGTCCTCGCGTTCCTGCTGATCCTGGGCCCGCCGGCAGCACGCCCGCGCGCCAGCTGGCCGCTCCTCGGGCCGATGCTCGCGTTCGCGATGTGGACCCTGGCCACGGTGCTCGTTTCCGCGCGCCCGGCCGAGAGCTTCATGGCCTCGCGAGGCCTCGTGACGCTCGGGGCGTTCTACGTCGTGCTGCACGCGCTGCCGGACACCCGCGCGGCCGTCAGGTTCGCGAACGGGCTCCTGATCGCGGTGGCGATCGTGGCGGTCCTGTCGATCGTGCAGGTGAGCTTCTGCCCGGCTGAAGGCACGCTCGAGACGAGTCACGCGGCCGTGCGCCTGCTCATGCGCAAGTGCGGCCGAGCGCGCGGGTTCTTCTCGATCTACATGACCCTGGCCGGTGTGCTTTCGCTCGTGCTGGTGAGCACCTTGCCGCGCCTGCCGCAGGTGGGCCGCTCGGCGATCTGGGCGCCGCCGGCGTGGCTCGCCGGGCTCTTGGCCCTCGGTCTCACCTCGGTACGCGGCGCGTGGCTCGGCTTCGCCGCCGGCGTCGCGGGCTGCGCGCTCGGCCTTCGTCGTCGCTGGCTCGTGCTGGCGGCGCTGGTCCTCGTCCTGGCGGCCGCGCTCGTCGTCGAGCCAGGGCTGCTGAAGCGCCTCAAGAGCGTCGGTGACATGGCCGACGACACGACGCGCGATCGGCTCGCGATGCTCGACGCGGGGCTCGGCCTGGCGATCGCGCACCCGCTCACCGGGATCGGGCCCGGGCAGGTCAAGAACATCTATCCGATCGTCGCCTCGCCGGAGGCGCTCAGGCACTCGACCAGTCATCTGCACAACACGCCGCTTCAGATCGTCGTGGAGCGCGGGCTCCCGGGGCTCGCGGCGTGGCTGGCGATCTGGGTGGGATTCTTCGGCGCGGCGTGGCGGGTGCTCCGCCGCATTCCGCCCGCCGACGAAGAGGCGCGGGCGCTGGTGCTCGGCTCGATGGCGGCGATCGCCGCGTTCCTGGTGGCCGGGCTCTTCGAGTACAACTTCGGCGACACCGAGGTGCTGCTGATGGCGCTCGCGGTGATGGCGCTGCCGTTCGTCGTCGAGCGCGATTTGCCGGCCGCGGGGACGAGCTCGCGCTAGCTCTTGGAGTGGCGCGCGCGATCGTACCGGCCGAGGACCTGACCGAGCGTCTCAGCCTGAATGAGACCTTGCGACTTCATCGCCTGGAAAACATCGCCCCACTTGCGTCCGCTGCGCCGCTCCTGAGCGATCTGCTCGAGCGTCATCGGCATGACACCGCTGGGCGAGCTGTTCTGGGCCTCGAAGAGCGCGGTCGCGATGCGCTTGTTGCCCTGCGAGAGCGACTCGAACGCACCCGGTGACGGAACCGACGCAACCTCGGGCTGCGCTACTGATTTCGATTGGGCCTCGGCGGCTCCCGTCGCTGCGACGAGCAGGACGGCCCCGAGAGTCGCGACGAACGATCGTGTCATGGGACGCTCCATCTGGGTTTCAGCCCCGTACATCTCGTTGTTCGTTCTCGATTCTGAGGGCTGCACGGCGAATGCCAGCGGTCGCGCGAGGGCGCCATTTCCGATTTCTCGTGGACTTAGCGGAAACCGAGTACTTCCGGTCGGTGGTCGAGGACTGGACAGGCTGGCTCAGTCCTTTCCGGCCGATGACAAATTTACGGCCAACCCGGCGGCTGGCCGCGCGTCCGGCGCGAATGCGTCTGGAGAAGTGACTGCGCGCCGTCGAATGGATATTATCGGGGCCGCGCTTCTCACGTTTACGAACCCAAGGGAGATCGGCATGGGTGAGGCTCGCCACGGCACGGGCTCGACGCGCAGGGACTTCTTGAAGACCGGCGGATGGTTGGCCGCCGGGCTGAGCGTCACGCCGCTGCTGTCGGCCTGCGCCACCGTCGGCGGGCCCGGCCCCATCACCGACGTCGAGGAGATCAGCATCGCCGAGATCCAGGCGGCGATGGCCGCCCGGCGCCTCGACGCCGAATCGCTGGTGCAAATGTATCTCGCGCGGATCCAGGCGATCGACCGCACCGGCCCCACGTTGCGCTCGGTGCAGGAGATCAACCCCGACGCGCTCGCGATCGCGCGCACCCTCGACGAGGAGCGGAAGGCCGGACGCTTGCGCGGTCCGCTCCACGGTGTACCGATCTTGCTGAAGGACAACATCGCCACCGCCGACAAGATGGAAACGACGGCCGGCGCGCTGGCGCTGGTCGGCGCGCGGCCGCGCGAGGACTCGACCATCGCGCTCAGGCTCCGGCAGGCGGGCGCGGTCATTCTCGGCAAAGCCTCGATGAGCGAGTGGGCGTACTTCAAGTCGACGCCGAGCTCGAGCGGCTGGAGCTCGCGCAGTGGCCAGGCGCGCAACCCGTACGCGCTCAACCGCACGCCGTGCGGGTCGAGCTCGGGCTCGGCCATCGCGGTGGCGGCGAACCTGGTCACGGCGTCGATCGGGACCGAGACTGACGGGTCGATCGTCTGTCCCGCCGGCGTCAACGGCGTGGTGGGCATCAAGCCGACGGTGGGGCTCACGAGCCGCGCGGGCGTGATCCCGATCTCGGCCACGCAGGACACCGTGGGGCCGTTCGGGCGTACGGTGGCGGACGCGGCGGCCGTGCTCGGCGCGCTCGTCGGCGTCGACGCGCGCGATCCGGCTACGCAGGCGAGCGCGGGCAAGGCGCAGACCGACTATGGGAAGTATCTCGAGCTCAACGGGCTGCGCGGCGCGCGCATCGGCGTGCCGCGCGACGGCTACTTCGGCTACAGCCCGAAGGCCGACGCCGTCGTCAACCAGGCGATCGACGCGCTCCGCAACGGTGGCGCGACGATCGTCGATCCGATCAAGATTCCGAACTTCGACCGTCCCACGCTCAACGCCGCCGAGATCACCGTGCTGCTCTACGAGTTCAAGGCCGGCGTGAACGCGTATCTGGCCAGCGTGGCGCCCGGCGCGCAGGTCCGGACGCTCGACGATGTCATTCAATTCAACAAGCGCAACACCCGCGAGAACCTGCCGTACTTCGGCCAGGAGCTGCTCGAGCGCGCGCAGGCCAAGGGCGACCTGACCGAGGCGGAGTATCTCGAAGCGCTCGAGAAGTGCCGCCGCCTGGCCGGAAAGGAAGGCTTCGACGCCGTCATGGACGAGCAGAGCCTCGACGCGCTCATCGCCCCCACGACGACGCCGGCGTGGCCGGTCGACCTCGTGAACGGCGATCAGTTCCGCGGCAGCAGCGCCAAGAGCGCCGCCCTGGTCGGCTATCCGCTCGTCAGCGTACCGGCCGGCGGCGTGCAGGGATTGCCGATCGGGATCACGTTCATGGGACGCGCCTGGAGCGAACCCACCTTGATCAAGCTCGCGTACGCGTTCGAGCAGGCGACGAAGGCGCGCCGCCCGCCGCAGTACAACGCGTCGACGCCGTAGGGGCCAGACCATGAGAGCCGTGATCTGTCGCGCGTGGGGCGAGGTGGACACTCTCAAAGTCGAGGAGGTCGCCGCCCCGACGCCGGGCCCGAACGAGGTCGCGATCGCCGTGAAGGCGACCGCGGTGAACTACGCGGACTCGCTGATGGTGGCCGGACGCTATCAGACGAAGCCGGATCTTCCGTTCAGCCCCGGGCTCGAGACCGCCGGCGTCGTGGCCGCGTGCGGCCAGCAGGTCACCCGGCTCAAGCCCGGCGACCGGGTGATGGCGATCCTCGCCTATGGCGGCCTCGCCGAGATGGCGGTGGCGCCCGAGGCCGAGACGTTCCCAATTCCGGCCGTCATGAGCTTCGAGGAGGCCGGTGCGTTTCCCGTCGCCTACATCTCGAGCCACGTCGCGATCCGCTGGCAAGGCCATCTCGAGCCCGGCGAGACCATGCTGGTGCTGGGCGCGGCCGGCGGTGTCGGACTCACCGCGGTGGAGATCGGCAAGGCGATGGGGGCGCGCGTGATCGCGGCGGCCAGCACCGCCGAGAAGCTGGCGGTGGCCCGCGAGCGCGGCGCGGACGACCTCGTCAATTACTCGACCGAGAAGCTCACCGACCGCGTGATGGCGCTGACCGACGGCAAGGGGGCCGACGTCTGCTTCGATCCGGTCGGCGGCGATCTCTTCGACGCCGCACTCTCGGCGCTCGGCTGGGGCGGCCGCATCCTGATCGTCGGCTTCGTGGGCGGCGTGCAGCAGATCCCGGCGAACCGGCTGCTCGTCAAGAATCGCGCCGCGCTCGGCACCTCGCTGCGCTACTTCCGCTGGTACGCGCCCGACAAGCTCCGCCGATCGGTCGAGGAGCTGCTCGGCTGGTACGAAGAGGGCAAGCTCAAGCCGTGCATCTCGCATCGCCTGCCGCTCGAGAAGAGCGTCGAGGCCATTCGCCTGCTGACCGACCGCCGCGCGTACGGCAAGATCGTCGTCGTCCCCGGGCTCCGTGGCGACTGACGGCGCGCGGCGATGACCCGATTGCCGGACGACTGACGATGGAGATCCAGGTTCGCGAGCACGGCCGACACGTCGTGGTGCTTACCATCGACAACCAGCCCCGGCTCAACGCGATGTCGCGCCAGATGATGGCCGACCTGGCGCGCCTGTGGGACGAGCTCGACCGCGGAAGCTGCCGTTGCATCGTGCTAACCGGCGCCGGGACCCGCGCGTTCTGCGCCGGCGCCGACATGGCGGGCGATCTCTCCGCCGCGCCCGAGACCGCGCGGGTGGTGAGCCACGCGCTGCTCAAGCATCACGTGTTCTCCAAGCCGATCGTCGCGGCCGTCAACGGTGACTGCGTCGGTGGCGGCGTCGAGCTCCTGCTGTCGACCGACGTGCGCGCCGCGGCGCCACACGCGCGCTTCGGGCTGCCCGAGGTGAAGTGGTCGATCTACCCCTTCGGCGGCGCGACCGTGAAGCTCGTCCAGCAGATCGGTTATGTCCACGCCATGGATCTGCTGCTGACCGGCCGGCTCATCGATTCGACCGAGGCCGCGCGGCTCGGGCTGGTCAACCGGATCGTTCCGGCCGACGGTCTCATGGCCTGGGCGCTCGAGACCGCCGAGACAATCGCCGCCAACAGCCCCGCGGCCGTGCAGGCCGTCAAGCGCCAGATCAGCTCGACGATCGCCGACCACGCGCTCTCCCGCGAGGCGCTCGAGCAGGAGCTCGGCGACCGCGTGCGAGCGAGCGCGTACTTCCAGGAAGGCGTGGCGGCCTTTCGCGAGAAGCGCCGGCCGAATTATTAGAGTGGGGGGCCCTGAAATGGCCTCCCACACCCCCCAAGCGCGGGACAGCGCCCCGGCTCGGCCGGGGCGCAGTGGCTTGCAGGCTCTTACAAGCGCGAGAGAACGTGCGCGGTCTAGGTGACTTTGCGGCGTAGGCCGCGGGCGCCGAAGAGCAGCAGGGCTACGGCGACCCAGGCGAGCGCGCCGTCGAACAGGAACGCGCCGGGGATGCTGGCGGCGGCGATCGCGCCGCTCGCGAGCGGGCTCGCCGCGGTGCCGATCTGAAGGCCTAGCCCCAGCCAGCCGAACGCCGCGCCGCGATGCTCGGCGGGCACGATCTGCGCGCCAAGCGAATACGTCAGCGTGATCGCGGCGCCCAGGCAGAGCCCGGTCAGCAAGCGCAGCACGAGCAGCATCGGCCAGCCGCGCGGCAGCGCCATCGCGGCACAGAGTGGCCCGCCGAGCAGCAAGCCGATCAGCAGGATGCGCGCCGCGGGGATTTCGCGGGCGAGCCGCGCGGCGACGTTGGCCGAGGTCGTGGCGGCGATCGCGCCGATCGAGACGATCGCGCCGGAGGTGGCCGCGATCTTCTCGATGCCCGGCAGGTGCGCGACCTGCAGCGGGATCAGCAGCGCGAGCCCGCGATCGATGAACTGCGCGACGAAGAGCAGCGCCATCACCACCGCGAAGTGGGGGAACTTGAAGACGTCGCCGAGCGGCATCCTGGCCGCCGGCTGCCGTAGATTGCCCGCGCCGGGCGAGACCTCCTGGAACAGCACGATCAGCCCGATGAGGGCCAGTCCGCAGAGGCCGGCCGTCGCGAAGAACGCGTAGCGGATGCCGAAGTGCGAGGCGACGTAGCCGCCGATGGCGGGCCCGACCGCGACGCTCAAGAGCTGGGCCGACTGGACCATGCCGATCGCTGCCGGCACCTTGTCCTTGGGCGCCGACGTGGTGGCCAGCGCCATCACCATCGGCGTGAAGCCGGCGAACAATCCCATGACCACGCGGGCGAGGAAGAGCTGCTCGACCGACGTCACGAGCCCCATCGCCGCGACGATGACGACGAAGCCGACCAGCGAGCGGATCAGCATCATCTTCCGGCCGAAGCGGTCGGCGAGGCGGCCGAAGACCGGCGACAGGAGGCCCGACATCGCCGGAGTCACCGCGGCTTGCAGGCCGGCCCAGAGCGCGATCTTCGCCGGGTCGGTCACGCCGAGCTCGCGGATGTAGAGCGGCAGGAACGGGGAGAAGAACTGGAAGCCCACGAACGAGATGAACACGGTCAGGGTGAGCGCCCAGACGTTGCGCCGCCAGTCGTTCGGGAGGATGCGGATCATGCGCCAGCGGCTTGGCGATCGGCGGCGAGGATCTCGGCGAGCCGGAACTTCTGCACCTTGCCGGTCGCGGTCACCGGCAGCTGATCGCGGCGTATCACGCGAAACTCCTGCGGCACCTTGAACGCAGCGAGCGAGCCCTTACAGAAGGCGCGCAGCGCGTCGGCCGCGGCCTCGTGGCCGTCGCGAAGGACGACGACGGCCGCGAGGATCTCTTCCTTGCGCGGATCGGGTAGCCCGACGACGTACGCCTGCTCGACGGCCGGGTGGCCGAGCAGCACTTCCTCAACCTCGAGCGGCGCGACGTTGATCCCGCCGGTCTTGACCATCTCCTTGAGGCGGCCGCGGAACCGCAGGCGGCCGTCGTCGCCGAGCGCGCCGAGATCGCCGGTGATGAGGAAGCCCTCGAGGTCGAACGCCGCGACGTTCTTGTCCGCGTCCTTGTAGTAGCCGGGCGTCAGATAGCCGCGCACCAGGATCTCGCCCACCTCACCGGCCGGCAGTGGCCGCCGCGTCTCACGGTCGACGATACGGATCTCCATGCCCGGCAGCGGATAGCCCACGGTGGAGCGGCGGATCTCGGGCGCATCGTGCGCGTCGGTGACGCTGCAGTTGCCGTACGTCTCGGTGAGGCCATAGACGTTGCAGATCTCGCGCACGCCGAGATCCATCACCATCTGCATCGCCGGCGGCGGGCCGATAGCGGCGCCGGTCCGGAGCGACGAGAGATCGCGCCGCGCGCGATCGGGATGCTCGGTGAGCGCGAGTGCCATATTCGGCGTGCCGTAGTACACCGAGCAGCGCTCGCGCTCGATCAGCGCAAGCGCGGCGCCCGGCTCCATCGAGTCCTGCAGCACGATGGTGCCGCCGTGGGTCATCACCGCCAGCAGGGCGTTCGCGCAGCCGAAGCTCCAGAACAGTGAGATCCCCATCCACATGCGGTCGGCCGGCGTCAGGTGCTGGCGCTCGCCGATGTTCCACATGTTCTCGATGAGACCACCGTGGGCGAGCTGAACGCCCTTGGGCGTCGAGGTCGTGCCCGACGTGTAAAGGATGTAGGCGACATCGTCGGGGCTGACGGCGCGCTGCGCGGCGTCGATCTCCGCGGCGGTGACAGCGGCCCCGAGATCCCACAACGAGTCGAACGCCGTCAGCGGGCCGCGCGGCTCGCCGTCGACGATCACGACGCGCGCGAGCTTGGGCAAGCGCGCGGAGCCTGGACCGCCCAGCTCGGCCAGCATGCCGAGATAGTCCTGGCCGCCGAAGCGCGCGATCGTGATCAAGGTCGTCGCATCGCAGTGGTCGAGCACGTACCCGAGCTCGCGCGCACGCGACCACGTGCTGATGGGCACGAGTGTGGCACCGAGCAGGGTGACGGCGAAATCGATCACGAGCCACTCGGGCCGATTGCCCATCAACAGCGCGACCTTGTCGCCGCGCCGGACGCCGAGCCGGTGGAGCGCCTTGGCGAGCCGCCGGGCCCGGACACGGGTCTCGGCGTAAGTGAGCCGCGCGCCACCGCCGACGATGAGCTCGTGCGACGGGTCGCGGGCGGTGATCTCATTGAGCAGGTCGGGCAGGGTGCGGCTCCGCGGGTGGGCCACGACTCATCATAAGCCGACGCGCGGTTCATCCGGTATAGTGGCGCAGTTGACTCCGCATACGCTCGCGCTGTCCAGCGCCATGTGCTCGGCCGTCGCGACGATGCTGATCCAGCGCGGCCTCAGGCGCTCGAACTTCTACGCGGGCTTCTGGCTCAACGTCGCCGTGGGCGCGGTCGGGCTGTGGTCGGCCGTCCTTCTGCTCGTGCCGCGAGAGGAATATAACTGGCACGCGGCGCCGTACTTCATCGCCTCGGGTGTCGTCGGCACCGCGGCGGGTCGACTGTTCCGGGTCGCGGCGATCGAGAAGGTCGGCGCCTCGGTCTCCGCGGCGATTCTCAATCTGGCGCCGCTGATCTCCACCGTGCTGGCGGTCGTCCTGCTCGGCGAGCGGATCACCCTGGCCATCCTCACCGGAACCCTCGTCGTCGTGCTCGGCACCATCTTGCTGTCGATGAGTGGCCGGCACGTCGGTTTTCGGCCGCGCGACCTCATCTACCCGTTCATCTCGGCCATGTGCTTCGGCGTCGTCGCGATCCTTCGCAAGCTCGGGCTCGGCCTGGCCGGGCCGCTGTTCGACTCGGCCATCAACATCACCGCGGCGCTGATCGCCTCGAGCGCGTTCGTCCTCGCGTCCGGGAACCTCGGCGCGATCCGCTATGATCGGCGGAGCTTTCTCTACTTCGCCGGCGGCGGCGCCTTCGAGAACACCGGCGTGTTCCTGCTGATCTTCGCGCTGGGGCTCGGCGAGGTGAGCGTGGTCGTGCCCCTGGCCGGCACCTCGCCGCTGTTCGTGCTGCTGCTCGCGTATTGCTTTCCGAGCGGGATCGACCGGTTGAACTGGCGCCTGGTCACCGGGGCGGTGCTGATCGTGCTCGGCGTGTTCTTCCTGACCGGCTGGGGAATCGGCCGCCTGGCTTGACGCGCCGTCGCGCGCGGCGCTACGCTGCGCGCCATGTCATGGGTCAACCCGCACTATCTCGTCGAGACCGACTGGCTGGCGGCGAATCTCGAGGACCCGTCGTTGCGCGTGCTCGAGTGCACAACGATCCTTCATCCCTTGCCCGAGGGCGGCTACAAGGCCGAGTCCGGCCGCGCGACGTGGGCGGCCGGCCACATCGCGCGCAGCGGATTCGCTGATCTGACCGACGACCTCTCCGATCGCTCGGCGGCAACGCTCTACATGATGCCGCCGGTCGAGCAGATGACCGCCGCAATGGCGCGGCTCGGCGTGGGCGAGGAGACGCGCGTGGTGCTGTACGACCGCGCGGTGAACATGTGGGCCGCGCGCGTCTGGTGGATGCTGCGCGCGGTCGGCTTCGATCGCGCCGCGGTGCTGAACGGCGGCTGGAAGAAATGGACGCTCGAAGGGCGCCCGACCTCGACCGCGCCGTGTACGTATCCGCCGGCGCGCTTCGTCGCGCGCCCGCGCCCGGATCTGTTCGTCGGCAAGGCGGCGGTGCTCGCGGGCCTCGGCGATCGGGCGACGTGCGTGATCAACGCGCTCTCCGAGGAGCAGCATCGCGGCACCGGCGGCGTCGCCTACGGCCGGCCCGGCCGCATCGCGGGCAGCGGCAACGTTCCGGCCCGCGCGCTCGTCGATCCGGCGACGCACGCCTACCTCGCGCCCGAGGTCTTGCGGCGGCAATTCGCCGACGCGGGCGCGCTGGGCGCCGGCCGGGTGATCACGTACTGCGGCGGCGGCATCGCGGCCAGCAGCGACGCCTTCGTGCTCGCGCTGCTCGGCCACGAGCAGGTCGCGGTCTACGACGCCTCGCTCTCCGAGTGGGCGCGGGATCCGTCGCTGCCGATGGAGACCGGCTAGCGAGCCCGGCGCCGTAGCCGGCGTAGCATCGCCCGGACGGTGCTCCCCGGATCCTTGGCGCTTCCGCGACCCACCGTGCCCAGGAGTCGCGCCGCCTCGGCGGCGTTTCCGCCCGCGAGCGCCAGCGCCTCGGTGAGCGCGGCCCGCTCGAAGGCGGCGATCTCCGCGCGCAGATCGAGGGAGCGGGCTGCGATCCGGCGGGCGAGCGCTCCGCGCTCCACGAGCCCCCCGCGGTCGGGCTCCGCCGCGCGTCGCAGGACGCGTCGGGGGAGGTCGGAGGGGATCAGCTCGTCGCCGGTCTGCTTGTAGACGAGCGCTTCCCACACCACATTGCGGAGCTCGCGAATGTTCCCGGGCCAGCGATACGCCGCGAGGGCGCGGAGCGCGTCGGCGCGGATGCCGGTGACGCGGACGCCGCTGGTCGTCTCATCCCGGTAAAAACGGTCGACGAACTGCTGGGCCAGATCGGGCAGGTCCTCGACGCGCTCGCGGAGCGGCGGCAGCACGATACTCACGATGGCCAGGCGCTCGTAGAGATCGGCGCCGAACGCGCCCGCCTCGATGAGCGGCTGGAGCTCGCGATTCGTGGCGGCGACGATCCGGAAGTCGACCGCGCGCCAGGTGTTCTCGCCCAGCCGGTTGATCACCCGGTCCTCGAGCACGCGCAGGAGCTTCACCTGGAGCTGGGGCGGAGTATCGTCGATCTCGTCGAGGAACACGGTGCCGCCCTCGGCGGCCGCGAGCTGGCCGGCATACGAGCGTGCCGCTCCGGTGAACGCGCCCCGCGCATAGCCGAACAGCTCGGCCTCCATGAGCTCGTTGGGAATGGCTGCGCAGTTGATCGGCACGAAGAGCTTGTCGCGCCGGGCCGACCACTGATGGACCAGGCGCGCCATCATCTCCTTGCCGGTTCCGGTCTCCCCGAACAGCAGCACCGCCATCGACGTCCGCGCGGCGCGCGCCACTTGCACGAGCACGCGGCGGGCCGCCGCGCTGTGCGCGACCAGCTCGGATGGCCGCGGCGGATCGGGCTCGATCGCCAGGAGCTCGCGCACTCGTGCCGCGACGCGCGACGCCGCCTCCGAGGCCGAGAGCTCGACGACGTCATAGGCGCCGTCCAGCACCGCCTCGGTGGCCGCCGAATCGGCGACCGCTCCGTCGACGGCCCAGATCCACGGACGATCGCCGGGCGCACGCGGCCGGCGCCCGCCGCTCGAGACGACCAGACACGGCGTCGCGGCCCGGCGTCCGCCCGGACGAAGCGTGATGCCGGCCTTGGCCAGCGCCGCCGCGAGCGCGCGCGGCACGGCGGCGCCCAGGCAGTCGAGCTCGATCGCCATACGTCTATTCAATCACGAATAGGCCATGATTTTATTCCCGAAGAGTGCTGGGCCGGATTTTCGGAACTCAAGTGCGACGCGAATTAGCGCGTTGGCAGGGCCGATGCGATATGAGCCCCCCGCGGGCGGCGCGCAGCGGGGCGCCCTCCGGAGAGGAGACGGCCATGTGGGTTCTGTCGCTGCTCAGCATCAACCAGTGGATTGGAGTACTCGCGGCGGTGGCGGTGGTGGTCCTCGTCGTCCGGCTCGGCGTGCGCGTGATCGGGCCGAGTCAGTCGGGGCTGATCATCAAGCGTTACGGCCCGGAGCTGCCGGCTGGTCATGTCATCGCGCTCGACGGCGAGGCGGGATATCAGGCGCGGATGCTCGGACCCGGCTGGCACTTCCCGGTGTGGCGCTGGCGCTACCGGCTCGTCAAGGTGCCGGTGGTCGTCGTGAACCCGGGTGAGATCGCGCTGGTCGTCGCCGCCGACGGTCGGGCTATCCCGGCCGGCCGGGTGCTCGGCCGCGAGGTGCGGTGTGACAGCTTCCAGGACGCGGACGCGTTCCTGCGCGGCGGCGGGGAACGCGGACGCCAGCTGGCGATTCTGACCGCCGGGACGTACCGCATCAACCCGGCGCTGTTCGACGTGGTGACGACGGCGACCGCCGCGAAGCACGGCATGATGGCGGCGGACCTGCGCGTCTATCACATCCGGCAGGACAAGCAGGGCATCGTGACGGCGCTGGACGGCCGCCCCGTGCCCGCCGGCGACATGGCGGGCCCCGTGGTGCCCAATCACGATAGCTTCCAGCGCGGCCAGGCGTTCATCGACGCGGGCGGCTGCCGCGGGCTGCAGGAAGAGGTCCTGCTCGCGGGCTCGTGGAACCTCAACCCGTGGTTCGTCGAGGTGGAGCAGGTAGCGTTGACGGAGATTCCGATCGGCCACGTCGGCGTCGTGGTCAGCTACGTCGGCCAGGAGCACCTCGACGTGTCGGGTGAGTCGTTCACCCACGGGGATCTGGTGGAGCGCGGTCGCAAGGGCGTCTGGGTCGAGCCGCTCCTGCCCGGCAAGCACCCGATCAACACGCGGGTGATGAAGGTGGAGCTGGTGCCCACGACCAACATCGTCCTGAACTGGGCGCAGCGGTCGGAGGCGCATCACTACGACGAGCGGCTGTCGTCGATCCTGGTGCGCTCGAAAGACGGCTTCGCGTTCAGCCTGGACGTCTCGCAGATCATCCATATCGGGATGAAGAACGCGCCGCGCGTGATCTCGCGCGTGGGCTCGATGCAGAACCTGGTCGACCACGTGCTGCAGCCGACGGTCGGGAACTACTTCCGCAACTCGGCGCAGCAGGTGACGGTCCTCGAGTTCCTCTCGAACCGCACCGAGCGCCAGCGCGAGGCGTTCGCCAACATCAAGGTGGCGGTCGAGGCCTACGACGTGGAGTGCATCGATACGCTGATAGGCGACATCGTGCCGCCGGCGGAGCTCATGAAGACGCAGACCGACCGGAAGATCGCCGAGGAGATGGAGCGTACGTACCAGGCGCAGCGCGAGGCGCAGGTGAAGCGGCAGGAGCTCGAGCGCGAGACGGCGGTCGCCAACATGCAAGCCGAGGTCGTGCGCTCCGAGCAGATGGTGCGCGTCGCCGAGCGCAACGCGCTGGCGGTCGCGGAGACCGCCAAGGGTGACGCGGCCGCGATGCGCGAGAAGGCGGACGGTGAGTCCACGGCCATCCGCGCGCGGGCAGAGGGTCAGGCGCACGCCGTGCGTGTGAGCGGCGAGGCCGAGGCGGTCTCACTGCGCGCGGTCGGCGCCGCGAAAGCCGAAGCCTATCGTCTGGGTATCCAGGCGCTGGGCACCAGCGAGTACACCGCGGTCCAGCTCGCCGGCCTGCTCGGCGAGCACAAGGTGAAGCTCGTGCCGGACATCGCCGTGAGCGGCGACGGCGGCACGACGCGCCTGGCTGACGTGCTGGTCGGCCGGCTCCTGGCCAGCATGCAACCGGGCACCGGCGCAGAGCAGAAATAGCGTCGAACACGGATCGGTAGTCGTCACGTCGAAGACGGGGCGCCATTCGGGCGCCCCGCTTCTTTTCAGAGCAGCTCGAGGCGTGGCACTCGCGTCCGGCCTGGTCTAAGATCCAGTTCTCGAAAGGAGCCAGGCATGGCGATCAAGAAGGGCACGGGGCTCATGATGGTGTGGACCGACGTTCCGGCGGACAAGGAGCCGGAATTCAACCGCTGGTACAACGAGGAGCACCTGGCCGAGCGCCTCGCGCTGCCGGGATTCCTGAACGGCGCGCGCTACGAAGCGGTCAAGGGCGGGCCGAAGCATCTGGCCGTGTACGAGCTCGAGAGCGTCAAGGCGCTGGAGACCGATGCCTACAAGCGCGTCCGCGCCAACCCCACCGCGTGGACGAAGAAATGCTCGCCGGAGGTCATCGGCACCACCTTCATCCGCAACGTGTACACCTTGATCCATCCCAAGAACCTGACGCCGCAGATCGCGGAGAGTCCGATGGCGCCGGCGCTCCAGCTCGGACGCATGGATGTGCCGCCCGAGATCGACGCCGAGTTCAACACCTGGTACAACACCATCTACATCCCGAACTACGAAAAGGTCCCGGGCGTGATCCGGGGCCGCCGCTTCCGCGCGGTGACGGGCACGCCGACCTATCTCACGTTCTACGAGTTCGAGAACCCGAAGGTCTCGGAGACGCCGGCCTGGATGGCCCAGCGGGACATCGCGCCGGAGACGCAGCGAATCCGTCCGCACATGAAGCACGCGCCGGGCTCGCCGGGCGTCTACGTCAAGACGTTCGAGCTCAAGAAGTAACTTTACGCCCAATGGCTGCCGAAGAGCGCCCACCTTCGTAGGTGGGCGTTCTGCTTGAGCAGCGCGAGCTAGACGGCGACCTCGGCCGGCGCGGTGGCCAGCACTCGTCGACTACAACTTCCGCAATCGGACGTGCTCCACTCGGTGATCCGAACCTTTCTCCAGAATCAGGTGCGCCCGCTCTCGCGTGGGCAAAATGTTCTCGAGGAGATTCGGCTCGTTGATGTCTCGCCAGATTTGGCCAGCGATCGTCGCGGCTTCCTCGTTATTGAGATTGGCGTAACGGTGAAAGTATGAAGCTTCGTCCCGAAATGCGGTCTTGCATAATGCGAAGAAGCGCTCGATATACCACTGGCGGATGTGGCTCACGTGCGCATCGACGTAGACCGTAAAGTCGAAGAAGTCTGACGCGAAGAGATGCTGCGATGATCGTTCTCCTCCCTGGAGGATGTTCAGGCCCTCCACGATCAACACGTCGGGCTGATCGACGATCTGAAACTGGTCTGGAACGATGTCGTACGTGAGATGGGATACATCGGGAGGGTACTGTGTGCCTTCCCGGCCTTCACGTCCGACAAGAACGCAATCAGGGCGCTGAGGTCATAGCTCTCGGGGAAGCCCTTGCGCTGCATCAGCCCGCGCTGCTCGAGAACACGTCGGCGATGGAGAAAGCCGTCGGTCGCGACGAGGTCGACCCGCGGGTGAGTGGGCCAGCGGGCCAGCAGAGCTTGCATGATCCTCGCACTCGTGCTCTTTCCGACTGCCACGCTCCCGGCGAGCCCGATGAGATAGGGGACCTTTGACACCTGCGTTCCCAGGAAGGTGACGCTCGCCTCGTGCAGCGCTTGGTTCGCGCTGATATGCAGATTGAGGAGTCGCGAAAGCGGCAGATAGATGTCGATGACCTCGCCCAGCGAGAGGCGGTCGTTGAGTCCGCGAAGGTGAATCAGGTCGTCTTCGGTCAAGGTCAGCGGAGTGTCCGCACGAAGCGCGGCCCATTCTGCTCGCGTGAAGCGCTGGTATCGTGACGCCGCCATCAACCTTCCGAGCGGTCTACGTGCTCTCCCCGCTGAGCATCAGTTCGCCGGGACCGGATCGGTCGACAGGCGGAGGCGCACGAAGTAGTCCTTGAAGCGTTCCACGTCCGACTCGGACACCATGTCGGAGACGATGAAGCAGGCCAGGTCGCCCTGGCGCCACACCCACGCCGAGAAGCCGCTGTCGCTCATCAGCGCCGGCCGGAACCGGTTCTCGATCGGGACGCGCCGGGCCTCGGGGATGGCCAGCCCGGGCCACGCCAGCACGGTGTAGTTCACGAGATGCCCGTCGCCGTCGCGGTAGTAGAGCGCCATCCCGCGGCGCCCCTCGAGATAGACCGGCTCCGCGCCGACGAAGACCAGCCGATCGTCCCCGGCGAAGTACTTGCGGAGGCCGATGCCGGACTCCTGCGTGAGCCACGGCAGTCCCGTGGGCATCACCTCGGGACGCCGCGCCCCCCACATAAGCGCGCGGGTGTGCTCGGCGACGACCGAGCGCACCAGCCGCTCGGTCGGGTCCCCCGGGAGGATCCGCGGCAGGAACGGAATCGACGCGAGCAGGAGCAGCAGTGCCGTGGCGGCCGCCCCCAGGGTAGGCGCCAGCCATCCCGGCCGCGCGCGCGGCGGCTCGGCCGCCTCCGCGATCGAGCCGCGGAGGTACGCGGGTGCCGGGTAGCGCCGCAGCTCGGTACGGAGCCGTGCGCCCAGCGCGTCGTCGGAGTCGGGTGAGTGGTCGCTCATTCCTTGGTGTAGTCGCGCAGCAGTCCGCGCAGCCGCTCCTTGGCTCTGAAGATCCGCGATTTGACGGTGCCGACCGGGCAGGCCAGGACGCGGGCTACGTCCTCGAGCGCCATCCCTTCGACCTCAGCCAACAGCAACACCGTTCGAAATTCCTCGGGTAGGCGCCGCAGCGCGCGCTCGAGATCCGTGTGCGCCTCGACGGCGCCGCTCGACTCCTCGGGCGCGTCGTGAAACATCGGAGCGTCCCAGGCGGGAACACCGTCCTCCGCGAGCGCCGATTCCCGCTCACGAAGCCGATAAAACGTCAGGAACGTGTTCCTCAAGATTTGAAACAGCCAGGCTCGGAGGTGGGTTCCCGGCTGGAAACGGTGGGAAAACCGGAAAGCCCGCAGATAGGTTTCCTGGACGAGATCGTCCGCCTCCGGCGGATTTCGCGTCAGATACATCGCGAAGTTGTACAGCGCGTCCAGGTGCTCGAGCGCGGCGCGATGGAAGTCGTCGGAGGCCACGGCCGCTCGCTCAGTCGTCGAACCAGCGCGCCGGGTAGTCGCCCTGGCGTACGTCGTGATCGTCCGAGAGCTCCTCGAGGAGCTCTCGCACCGAGCGGTAGAGCACGGGGTGCTCGAGATCCGGTGCGATGTCGGCCAGGGGCTGCAGGACGAAGCCGCGCTCGGCGAGCAGCAGGTGAGGCACGTGGAGGTCGTCGCCCGCGCTCAGCACCTCGGCACCGTAGAAGAGGATGTCGATGTCCAGGGTTCGCGCGACGAAGCGCTGCGCCTCGGGCGTGCCCGGCGGCCGCGTACGCCCGAGCGCGGTCTCGATTCCCTGCAGCTCGGACAGGAGCACCCGCGGCGCCAGCGAGGTCTCGATCGCCACGACGCAGTTGAGGAACCAGCGCTGCTCGCTGGCCGTCTGGCCGGGCTCGCTCTCCCAGGGCTCCGAATCGTAGAGTCGCGAGGCGTCGAGAAACCGAACGGCTTCGAGCTGGTGCAGGCGGTGCACCGCGGCCTTGAGAGTGGCGAGCCGATCGCCCACGTTCGAGCCCAGCGAGAGATAGACACGCGTCACGCGCGGCTCCGCGTTAGCTCGACCGCCGGGGTTCCGACGACACCGTCCATCGACGGGGTGAGCTTTCGCACGCGTACGCGGATCTGACCGGCCGGGAACTCGCGCAGCAGCGCTTCGACGATCAGCCCGGCCAGGCGCTCGATCAGGTTCACACGGTTCTTGGTGCCGATCTCGACGATGCGGCGGGCGACCACGCCGTAGTCGATCGTGGTCGACACCTGGTCGGAGGTGACCGCCGAGGACAGGGCGACGGCCATCTCGACGTCGACCGAAAACCACGCGCCCACGACCTGCTCGGCGCGCGTCAGCCCGTGCTGGCCGAAGAAGCGCACGTCCTCCAGCAGGATCTTGTCGACCATCGCCTCAGGCGAGGCCGAGGACGTCGGCCATCGAGTAGAGTCCGGGCGGGCGCCCGGCGATGAAGCGGGCCGCGCGGAGCGCGCCGCGCGCGTAGGTGTCGCGATTGTGCGCTCGATGCGTGAGCTCGAGACGCTCGCCGAGCGTGCCGAACGACACCGTGTGCTCACCGACCACGTCGCCCGAGCGCAGCGAGATGATCCCGATCTCCGGGCGGGTGCGCTCGCCCGGCAGCCCATGGCGCCCGAAGACCGCGACCTGATCGAGATCGCGCCCGAGCGCCGCGGCGACGATCTCGGCCATCCGGAGCGCGGTGCCGCTGGGCGCGTCCTTCTTGAACCGGTGATGGGTCTCGGTGATCTCGATGTCGTAGTCGTCGCCGAGCGCCTTGGCCATCATGGTCAGGAGCTTGAACGCCACGTTCGTGGCCACGGACATGTTGGGGGAGAGGAGGATCGCGGCGTCCTTCGCGAGGTCGCCGATCTCGGCGCGCTGCGCCGCGCTGAACCCGGTGGTGCCGATCACGGCGCGGGCACCGGCGCGAGCCACGAGCTTCAAATGCGCGAGCGAGGCCTCGGGCACCGAGAACTCGATCAAGATGCGATCGCGCCTGATCTCGGCCGCGGCGTCGGTGCCCACGCTCACGCCGGTTTTGCCGAGCCCGGCCAGCTCGCCGGCGTCGCGCCCGATCGCCGCGTGCCCCGGCGCCTCGAGCGCGGCGACCAGGCGCAGATCGGCCGTATCGGCCAGACACGCGATGATCCGATTGCCCATCCGGCCGGCGGCTCCCGCGACAACCACGTCCGCTGTCGCGGCGCCCGGGCGCCCGACGTTCGGGGATGTCTCCCCGCCGGCTGCGCTCATGGGGACGCTACTTGATCAGGCCGTACGGCTTGATGATGTCGCGCAGCTTCTCGCGGTTGGCATCGCTCATCCGGCACATCGGCAGCCGGAACTCGGGCTCGAGCATGCCGGCCATCGCCATCATTTCCTTGATCGGGATCGGATTGGTCTCGAGGAACGCCGCCCGCGCCAGCGGGAAGAGCCGATAGTGCAGGTCACGGGCGCGCTTCCAGTCGCCCTCGAGCGCCGCGTGCACCAGGTCGGCCGTCTCGCGCGGCACGATGTTGGCGATGACCGAGACCACGCCGCTGCCGCCAATGGCCAGGAGGGGGAGCGTGATGTTGTCGTCGCCCGACAGCACCGAGAAGTCGGGACCGCACGCGGCGATGACCTGGCTCATCTGATCCAGCGAGCCCGAGGCTTCCTTCACGCCGACGACGTTCTTCACGTCTCGGACGAGCCGGGCGAGGGTGGCGGTCTCGACGTTGACGGCGGTCCGGCTCTGGATGTTGTAGACCAGGATCGGGATCGCGACCGACTCGGCGACCGCGCGGAAGTGACGGTAGAGGCCTTCCTGCGTAGGCTTGTTGTAGTACGGGTTCACGACCAGCGCGCCCGTGGCGCCGGCCCGCTCGGCATGCTTGGTCATCTCGATCGCGTCGCTCGTCGAGTAGGAGCCGGTGCCCGGCACGACCTTGATGCGGCCGCGGGCGGCCTCGATCACGAGCTCGACCACGCGATGGTGCTCGTCGTGGCTCAGGCTCGGCGCCTCGCCGGTCGTTCCGCAGGGGATCAGCCCGTCGGTGCCGTTCGTGATGTGGAGCTCGACCAGCTCCTTGAGCTTCGCCTCGTCGACCTTGCCGTTCCTGAACGGGGTGACCATCGCGACGAATGAACCCTGGAATCTCTGGCTCATGGAGCAGTCTCCCCTGCCACCAGGTCTTCGTACGTCTCCCGGCGGCGCACGATCGTGTACCGGTTGCCGTCGACGAGGACTTCGGCGGCACGCGGTCGCGTGTTGTAGTTGGAAGCCATGACGAAGCCGTAGGCGCCCGCGCTCATGACGGCGAGCAGGTCTTCCTGGTCGGCGCGGGGCAGCTCGCGATCCTTCGCCAGGAAGTCGCCCGACTCACAGACCGGGCCGACGACGTCGACCGTCTCGCGGTCCCGCGTCTGCCGGCTCTGATCGACGGGAACGATCTCGTGATAGGAGCCGTACAGCGAGGGCCGGATCAGATCGTTCATCGCGCCGTCGATCACCACGAACTTCTTCGCGCCGGTGTCCTTGCGGTAGAGCACGCGCGTCAACAATGTTCCCGCGTTGCCGACGATCGACCGGCCCGGCTCGAGCAGCACGGTCACGCCCGCCTCGCGCAGCGCCGGCATCAGCAACGTCGCGAACTCCTGGTGCGTCGGCGGCGTCTCGTCGCGATAGCGAATGCCGAGCCCGCCGCCGATGTCGATCATGCGGATCTCGATCCGCCGCTCGCGCAGCGACTTCACCAGCGCGACCACGCGCGCCACCGCGTCGGCGACCGGCGTGGCCTTGGTGAGCTGCGAGCCGATGTGCATGTCCGTGCCGATGACGTCGAGCCCGCCGAGCTTCGCGGCCTCTTCGTACGCCTCGAGCGCCTCGTCGTACGGGATACCGAACTTGGAGGTCTTGAGCCCGGTCGCGATATACGGATGCGTTTGCGGATCGACGTCCGGGTTCACGCGTAGCGCGACCGGCGCGCGCACGCCCATTTCGCGCGCGACCTCGTCGAGCACCCCGAGCTCCGCACGCGACTCGACGTTGAACATCAGGATCTCGGCCTTGAGCGCCTCGCGCATCTCGTCGCGGCTCTTGCCCACGCCGGAGAAGATGATCTTCTTGGCCGGCACGCCGGCCCGGAGTGCCCGGTAGAGCTCGCCGCCGGAGACGATGTCGGCGCCCGCGCCGGCCTTGGCCAGCACCGAGAGCACGCCGAGGTTCGAGTTGGCCTTGACCGAGTAGCAGACCACGTGGGGGACGTCGCGGAAGGCGCGGGTGTAAGCGTCGAGGCTCTCGAGCAGCGCCGCCTTCGAGTAGACGTACACGGGTGTGCCGGTGACCGCGGCCAGCGCGCGCAGTGACACATCCTCGCAGCAAAGCTGGGAATCTCGATACTGGAACGGGGCCATGTAACCGTTGTTCGTAACATCCGAGGAAGGTGAAGTCAAGGCAGGGTCACCCGTATCTCGTTGGAACGACGGCTCTCGTTGGGTCTGGCCGCGCGGTCTTGCGCCGTGACCACGTAACGATAGGTCCCTCGGGTCACGGCGCGGTCCACGTACGTTGTCGACGGCGCCGTCGTCGAGCCGATTCGCTCGAATCCGCCGGCCTCTGTGGCGCGGTACACGATATAGGTGGCGACGTCGGCCTCGGGACTCGGCTCCCAGGATAGGCGCACCGCTCCCTCCGAGCCGATGCCGACCAGGTTCGACGGCGGCGAGGGGGGTGTGACGTCACGCGGTGTCGCCGAGACCCGTGCCGACGAAGCGCCGTAGACGGTCGTGCCCGAGACCGTTCGCACGGCGCGCACCGCGTAGTAGTAGGCGCGGTCGTTCTCGAGCTTGGAGTCGGTCAGCTCGCGCTCCGAGACCGTCGTCGGTGTCACCGGCGACAGCTCGCCGTCGGCCGACGGCGCGCGCAGCACCTCGTACCTGAGCGGCTCGGTCACGGTGGTCCCGTCCAGCATCCGCGCCGGGGCGGTCCAGCTGATGTGCACGGCGTTCTCGCGTGGCTCGGCGGCGACGTTCACCGGCGCGGCGGGGGCCGGCGCATACGTCACCGAGACGCGCGGCGAGGGCCGGCCCAGGCGTCCCTGCACATCGCCGGCGACGATCACGTACGTGTAGCGCCGTCCGTACGCGAGTCCCTTGCCGTCCTTGAGGACGAGACGCGGCCCGCGCCGGATCGCGGGCTCGGGCTCCGATCCGCGGATCGCGGCGATCTCCTCGTAGCCGGCGATCCGCCCGTCCACCAGCATCGCCGCGCGGGCGTCGCCTGAGCCGCTGTCCTCGGCGCGGAAGACGCGCATCAAGGTGAAGTCGCGGAGTCGTGTGTTGTCGGAGCGCCGCGTGGGCGGCGTCCACGAGAGCGCGATCGCGGCCTCCTCGACGGCGCCCGCGAGATCGGCGACGGGTTGCGGCGCGCGCTGCTCCGGCGCGACCGGTGGCGCCTTCTTGCCGCACGCGGCGATGGCCAGGGCGGCGAGCGCGAGGCACGCGGCGAGACGCCGCCCGCGCCCGGTCATGCGCGCGCGATCAGCGTGCGGGCGAGGGCGAGCGAGCGGCGCACGGCGTCGGGGGCCGTGCCGCCGGTGACGGCGCGGGCGCGCAGCGAGGCTTCGACGGTGACGGCGTCCTTCGCGTCGTCGTCGAAGAGCGGCGAGAAGCGGCGGAGCTCGACGAGACTCAGGCCCTCGAGCGGCTTGCCCTCGGTCTCGCAAAATCGCACGATGCGCCCGATCACCACGTGCGCCTGGCGAAACGGCATGCCCTTGCGCACGAGATAGTCGGCCAGATCGGTCGCGGTGGCGAAGTTCTCGGCCGCAGCGCGGCGCATCCGGTCGGTGCGGAACGCCAGCGAGGCCAGCATCGGCGGCACGACGGTCAGGATGGCGTCCAGCGTGTCGACCGAGTCGAAAAACGGCTCCTTGTCTTCCTGCATGTCCGAGTTGTACGCGAGCGGGAGCCCCTTCATCGTCGTCAGCACCGCCATCAAATTGCCGTAGAGCCGTCCGCTCTTGCCCCGAACCAGCTCGGCGACGTCCGGGTTCTTCTTCTGCGGCATGATCGACGAGCCGGTCGCGAAGGCGTCGGAGAACTCGACGAAGCCGAACTCGGCGGTGGCCCAGAGCGTCAAGTCGGCGGCCAGGCGCGACAGGTGCATCCCGGTGATGGCGGCGGCCGAGAGAAACTCGAGCAGGCTGTCGCGGTCGCTCACCGAGTCGAGGCTGTTGGGCGAGACGCCGGCGAAGCCGAGATCGCGCGCGAGCGCCTCGAGATCGATCGGAAACGCGGTACCGGCGAGCGCCGCGGCGCCGAGCGGCATCGTGTTGGCGCGCGCGGCACAGTCGCCGAACCGCTCGCGGTCCCGTTGCAGCATGAAGACGTACGCGAGGAGATGGTGCCCGAGGACGACGGGTTGAGCCCGTTGCAGGTGCGTGTAGCCCGGTAGTGGCGCTTCGACCGTCTCGGCGGCGCGCGCGACGAGTGTTTCCTGCACGCGACGCAGTCCCGCCCGGACGCGCGCGATCACCTCGCGAAGATAGAGGCGCTCGTCGAGCGCGATCTGATCGTTGCGCGAGCGGCCGGTGTGCAGCTTGCCGCCGACCTCGCCGATCAATTCTTGCAGGCGGCGCTCGACGTTGGTGTGGATGTCCTCGAGCTCGACCCGGTACGGAAACGTTCCGGCCTCGAGCTCGGCGCGCACCGCCGCCAGGCCCTTCACGATCGCGTCGCGCTCGACGGCCGAGAGAAGCCCGGCGCGCGCGAGCGCGCCGGCCCACGCCACGCTCCCGGCGAGGTCGTGCGGCCAGAGACGCCGATCGAAAGCCAACGAGCCGGTGAACCGCTCGGCGGTCGGATCGGCGCCACCGGTGAATCGACCACCCCAGAGTTTCCCCGACTTCTCCGACGTCTCGGACTTCGGGGCAACGCGCGGCTTGGGGGCGCGCCGGGGCGCGGCGCGCCGGCGAGGGCGCGACCTCACGGCAACAGCGCCGCGATGTCGTCCATGATTCGACGAGTCACGCGGACACGGGCGCTCCGCCCGCTGGACCCGTCGACCGAGAAGCAACGCGCCGGCCCGAAGCGCACACCGAGCGGGACGCGGCGGGGAATGTAGGCACGGCGTCCCGCGAGCGCCTCGTACGTACCGCGAATGCCTGCGGGGATCACCGGCACGCCCGAGCGGAGCGCCAGCAGCGCCACGCCCGGCAGCCCGGGCTCGAGCCGGCCGCGGACGCTGAACGGTCCCTCGGGGAAGATGCCGACCACCCGGCCTTCCTGCAGGCTCTGCAGCGCGCGGCGGAGCGCGCCCACGTCGGCACGATCGAGGTCGATCGGGATCGAACGGATGTTGCGATGGAAGATCGGGTGCAGCGGCGTCGCGCGCCAGACCCGTGGCATCACCAGGAACGAGATCGGCTGGGGGACGGTCACGCCGAGAACGACGCCGTCCAGATAGTTGTGATGGTTCGCGGCGACGAGATACGGGCCGCTCGGGGGAAGATGCTGGAGTCCGTCGACGCGAAGATCGAACCAGCGTGTGAGCGCTTGCCGCAGCGGCCCGCGGAGCACGCGATAGAAGAACGGCACCGGCGATGCCTCGCGGGCGAGGCGCCCGGTCGCGGCGAGCGTGGTCGGCGCGGCCATGTCGCGCGTTTTATAGCACGGTTCACCGAGTGCGGGCGAGCCGGTACCGGGCGACCGCCGCGTTGTGCTCCGCGATCGTCGCCGAGAAATGGTGGTGCGTGTCGTCCATGGCGACGAAGTAGAGGTACTTCACCGGTGCTGGATCGAGTGCGGCCTCGATTGCCGCAATACCCGGGCTCGCGATCGGCCCGGGCGGCAGGCCCGGGTTGCGATAGGTGTTGTACGGATGATCGAGCTTGAGGTCGGCGCGCGTGAGCGCGCGCCGCTCCTTACCCGTCGCGTACTGCACCGTGGGATCGGCCTGCAGCGGCATCTTGAGCTTGAGCCGGTTCCAGAAGACGCCGGAGATCGTGCGCATCTCGTCGCGCTCGACGGCTTCGCGCTCGATGATCGAGGCGAGCGTCAGGAGCTGGTGCACGGTGAGCCCGTGCGCGGCGGCGCGCGCGGTGACGTCCGCTCCCATCTTCGCGCGCAGGCGCTGCACCATCTTGGTCAGGATCTCTTCCGCCGTCATCCCGCGCACGAACTGATATTTGTCGGGGAACACATAGCCCTCGAGGCTCGGTCCCTCGATCCCGAGATTCGAGAGAAACGCCGGGTTGGCCGCCAGGCGCTTCACCGCTTCGCTCGAGGCCAGCCGCTCACCCTCGAGGACGCGGGCCAGCTCGGCCACGGTCGCGCCCTCGGGATGCAGGACGATGTGCTGTTTGACCCGCCCGGCCTCGAGCTGGGTCAGCACGCTCAGGGTGGACGCGCCGCGCTCGAGCTCGTATTCGCCGGCCTTGAGCTGCCCGGCGGTACCGCGGGCGATCGCTAAGAAGACGAAACCGGCGCGGCTACGGATCCCGCCGGCCTCGTGCAGGCGCCGGGCGATGCTCAGGGCGCCGTCATGAGCCGGGATCTCGACGCTGACGGTGCCGCGCGTGAGCGCGTCGGCAGGCGTCAGCACCTCCCGGGCGAGGACGGCGGAGACACCGACCACGACGAGCATGAGGAGGGCGATGGCGGCACGCAACCCCATGATTTCCCAGTGTAACAGACGGGCTCTGGTATACTGTGATGCCTTGGTGGCCGATTCACCCCGTTCACACTGGCTCGCTTCTAGGGGGTCCCATGCTTGAGCTGCAACTACCCGCCCGCCATGATTGGACTGTCCAGGACAAGACCTACGGCAAGCTCACCGTCGAGCCCTTCGAGGCCGGTTTCGCCCTGACGGTCGGCATCGCCTACCGCCGCGCGCTCCTGTCGGCGATCCACGGCGCGGCGCCGACCTGGGTCAAGATCGAGAACGTCCTGCACGAGTTCTCCCATCTGCCGGGTGTGATGGAAGACACGCTCGACATCATGATGAACCTGCGCAAGGTCGTCTTCACGCTCCACGTGAACCGGCCCAAGATCCTGCGCCTGCGCGCCCAGGGCGGCGCCGTCGTCAAGGCCAGCGATTTCGAGACGGACGCCGACATCGAGGTGCTCACGCCGGACATCGTCCTGGCCACCCTCGACAAGGACGGCGTGCTCGAGATGGAGGTGTGCGTCGAGCGCGGCCGCGGCTACGTGTCGGCGGAGAAGCGGGAGCCGGAGGCGCTGCCGATCAACGCGATCCTGCTGGACGCCGACTTCTCGCCGGTCAAGCGCGTGAACTTCCACGTCGAGCCCACCGCCGAGGGCCGCGAGCGCCTCGTGCTGGAGGTCTGGACCGACGGCAGCGTGAGCCCGGCCACCGCGGTCGGCGAAGCCTCGCGCATCCTCGAGGACCACTTCGAGCTGCTCATGAACTTCCCCGTGGTCTCGCCACAGGAAGAGGCGGCCGAGCGCGACGAGGCGCGTCCCCGTACCGAGCTGAACGAGAATCTCTTCCGCAACGTCGACGAGCTCGAGCTGTCGGTCCGCGCCTCGAACTGCCTGAAGACCGCGAACATCCGGACCATCGCCGATCTCGTGCAGAAGTCCGAGGCCGAGCTCTTGAAGACGAAGAACTTCGGCAAGAAGTCGCTCAACGAGATCAAGACGATCCTGGGCGAGATGAGCTTGTCCCTAGGGATGCGCCTGGATCCGGAAGAGCTGGAGCGCCTGCGCTCGCAGTACGAGCGCGCGTACGAAGCGTAGCGCGGGCGGCTGACCCGGCGCCGCTAACGCGACAGGCGGGACTTGATCCGGTCGACCGCCTCTTCGGTTGAGGCGCGGCCGCCGAAGGCGGTGAGGCGGAAGTAGCCTTCGCCGCTCGGTCCAAACCCCGCGCCGGGCGTGCCGACGACGTGAGCTTCGTTCAGAAGCTTGTCGAAGAAGTCCCATGACGACAGGCGCCCCGGCGTCTTGACCCAGATGTACGGCGCGTTGCGCGCCCCGTACACCGTGAGCCCTGCCGCCTCCAGCCCTTCGCGGATGATGCGCGCGTTCTCCATGTAGTAGTCGACAACCGCGCGCACCTGCTTCTTGCCTTCGCTGGTGTATGTCGCGGCGGCGGCCCGCTGGATCACGTAGGCGACCCCGTTGAACTTGGTCGACTGCCGCCGGACCCAGAGCGCGTTGACGCTGACGGCCTCGCCGGTCGCGGAACGTCCCTGCAGCTCCTTCGGCACGACCGTGTAGGCGCAGCGCGTGCCCGTGAAACCCGCCGTCTTCGAGAACGAGCGAAATTCGATCGCGACCTCGCGTGCGCCGTCGATCTCGTAGATCGAGTGCGGGATGGCCGGGTCGCGGATGTACGCCTCGTACGCGGCATCGTAGAGGATGACCGCGCCGCGCTCGCGTGCGAAGTCGACCCACGTCTTCAGCACCTCGCGCGTCAGCACCGCCCCGGTCGGGTTGTTCGGATAGCACAGGAAGATGAGATCGACCGGCCGATCGGGGATGCGCGGCTGGAAATTGTTCTCGGCCGTGCACGGCAGGTAGACGATCCGGTCGTAGCGGCCGCTTGCGTCGGCGGTGCCGGCCCGCCCGCCCATCACCGTGACGTCGAGGTACGCGGGATAGACTGGATCGCTGAGTGCCACGACACACTCGGGCCCGAAGATTTCCTGGATGTTGCCGGTGTCGCTCTTGGCGCCGTCGCTCACGACGATCTCATCGGCGGTGAGCTTGATGCCGCGCTCGCCGTAGTCGTGGCGGATGATCGCGTCGACGAGGAAGTCCCAGCCCGTCTCCGGCGGATAGCCGCGAAACGTCTCCGGCTTCGCCATCTCGTCGACCGCCTCGTGCATCGCGCGGATCACCGCATCGGAGAGCGGCCGAGTCACATCGCCGATCCCGAGGCGGATGAGCTTGGCATCGGGATGGGCCGCCTGGTACTCGCGCGTGCGCCGGCCGGTCTCGCTGAAGAGATAGCTGGCGCGGAGCTTCAAGTAGTTGTCGTTGATCCTGGCCATGGCGCTCGATTCTAGCAGATCGTTTCGGGGTCGAGGCAGATGCGCTCGACTGCGCGCGTGGCCCAGCGGGTGACGGTCAGCGCGCGGCCGTCCGTCTCGAAGATCAGCGCGCCGTCGCGGTCGGTACGATAAATCTCGGCGCCGGCCCCCGCGAGGCGCGCCAGCACACCGGCGTCCGGGTGGCCGTAGGCATTGCGCGCGCCGACGGAGATGGCCGCGAGCCGCGGCCCGACGGCGCTCAGGAACTCGCCGGCGGTCGACGAGCGCGAGCCGTGATGCGCCACCTTGAGGACGGTGGCGTGAAGGCGCGGCTCCGACGCCACGAGCTCCCGCTCGCGCGGCGCCTCGATATCGGAGGCCAGCAAGAACGACGCGTGCCCCATCTCGACACGCAGGACCAGCGCGGTGTCGTTACGCCGGGTGGCGGGCGCCGCGGCCGGCGGAAGCGGTGTGATCTCGAGCGGCCCGAACCGGCGCGGCAGAAGCGGCACGTTGGCCGCGGTCCACTCCTCGGCGATCGAGAACAGGCGCCGGACCGACGTGGCCCCGCCGGCGTGGTCGCTGTCGTCGTGCGTGACGGCCATTGCGCCGAGACGAAGAAACCCCTTGTTCCACAGAAATGGCGCGACCACACGCTCGCCGGCGTCGAGCCGCATCGGCCCGCCCGAGCCGGCGTCGACGAGCAAGGCGCGGCCGTCGGGCGTCTCGATGACGATTGCGTCGCCCTGACCGACGTCGAGAATTGTGAGACGGAGGCGCCCGTCCGGCGGCCGCACCAGCGGCCACGCCGCCATGGCGCACGCGACAGCGAGCAACGCGAGCCCCCAGAGGAGCACGTGGCGCCGGCGCCGTTCCTGCCAGACGAGCAGCAGCGCAAGCCCGGCCGCGTAGCACGCGACGGCCATCCAGCCGGGCGCCGGCAGGTGCACGACGGCGCCGGGCACGCGCGCCGCGAGCACGACGATGCCGCGCAGCGCGAGCAGGATCGGCCAGACCGCGTCGAACGCGACGGCGGCGACCATCTCGCTCAGGAACGAGAGACCGACCGCGACGAGCCCGAGGACCGTCGCGACACCCGCGAGCGGCACGACGCCAAGGTTCGCGACGACGCCGATCGTCGAGAGCTGATTGAAGTGAGTTAGCGCGATCGGCAGCACCGCCAGCTGGGCCGCGACGCTCACGGCGAGCGCGCCGAGGATCGCTCCACGCGGCAGAGGCGCCACGACGATGCCGAAGGTCGCGACGAACGAGAGCTGGAATCCAGGATCGAACAGATCGCCCGGCCGAAGCGCCAGGATCGCGAGCGCGGCCAGCGCGAGGCTGTTGGTCACCGATGCCTCACGGTCGAGCAGGGTGGCGACGAGGACGAGCACGGCCATGACGACCGCGCGGAGCACCGAGGGCTCCGGCCCCACGACCAGCGCGAAACCAATGACCACGACGATCGCCGTCACGGCGGCGGCGCGATGCGGAATGCGCAGGAAGCGGCAGAGCGCCCAGACGGAGGCGGCCAGGATTCCGACGTTGAAGCCGGACACGGCCAGGACGTGATAGACGCCGGCGCGCCGGAAGGCGTCGTCCACGTCGCGCGGCAGGTCGGTGCGGTCACCGAGCAGCAGCCCGGCGAGCAGCGCGGCCGATGTGGGCGGCAGCGCGCGCTCGATGGCCGCGACGGACTCGCGCTTGATGCGCACCGCCCACGGCGGCGCGGGCTCGTCGAGTGCGGCCACGGCGTCGGCGCGCGTGGTCGCGACCACGTAGATCCCATCGCGAGCCAGATGCGCGGCGTAGTCGTAGGTGCCCGGATTGCGAAAGCCCGTCGCGGGATGGAGCCGCAGCGGCGCGCTGATTCGCTGGCCCTCGGTCAGCGGCGGCAGGACGCCGTACGCGGTCACCTGGACGAGACCCGAGCCCTCGGCGTCCTCGACGCGCTCAGCGTCGAGCAGAAGCCTGGTGCGATCCGGCGCCCAGCGCTTGGGCTCGACGGTCAGGCGCCCTTCGACGCGGAGCGCGCGGGGCAACCCTACGTTGCGGATGTGATCCGCGGCGAGCGGCGGCTCGATACCGCGGAGGGCGCCGATCGACGCCACGCCCAGGAGCAAGAAGACCAGCGCCGTCGCGACCCGGCCGAACGCCAGGAACCCCAGGCAGCCGGCGACGGCGGCGAGCCAAGCGATCCAGAACACTGCGGGCGTCGTGATGGACGCCAGCGCGATGCCCGCGCCGAAGGCGATGGTGATCGGCGCGACGGGAGTCCGGTTCAGGTTCACTCGGCGATCGTGATGAAGTCTCGGAGCCGCTCGATCTTCCGCGCGCTCATCCCGCGTATGCGCCCGAGCTCGTTGATCTTGGCGAAGCGACCGTCCGCGTCGCGCGCGTCGACGATCCGCTGGGCGAGCGCCGGCCCGATGCCCGGCAGTCGGGTCAGCTCGACGGCGGTCGCGCGGTTGAGATCGATCGGCGGCGGCGTTTCATCGCCCGGCAACCCTCGAGGGGCGCTTCGTGGCACCTTGCCTCGGCGCGGAGTCCGGGGCTCCATCACGGGCGAGGAGGGCTCGCTCGTGGTGCCGTCGGATTGCGGGGCGATGCCCGGGCCTGACACCTGCGCGCGGTCGAGCTGTTCGAGATAGTCCGTAAGGTCGGGCCTGGCTCGTCGCCAGTGACCTACCACGAGACCGAAGCCGGCGACGACGAGCAGGATCAGCAGCACGAGCAGCTGGCGCCGCGTGTAGAGCGTCATGAGCGGACGATCCCACGTCGCCCCGGCGCGCGGCTAGAGTCGAAAAATTCAGACGCCCGCGATGTCGCGGGCTACGGAACCAGGGCCGCGCGCGTGATGCTGGTCGTGTCCTTCGCGTGCCACTCGGACTCGGTGAACGCCCGGTTGATCTGATCGAGCGGATACTTGTGCGAGATGAGCCGGTCGAACGGCCAGCGCGTGCGATTGCGGACCAGGAAGTCGAGCGCCTTCTGGATCACGCCCGGATCGTACTGGATCACGCCGACGATTTTCTTCGATCCCCACACCAGTAGCGACGGCTCGAGCTCGATCTTGGCGCCGCGACTGATCGTGCCGATCTCCAGATAGGTGCCGCCCGAGCGGAGCATCTCGATCCCTTCCGGGATCACTTGCGGAAACCCGACGAAGTCGCACGCAACATCCGCGCCGGCGCCGCCGGTCCACTTGCGCACGAGATTCACACGCTCGCGGCGGTCGCTGACCTCTTTCACGTTGATCGTATGGTCGGCGCCGAAGGCGCGCGCGAGCTCGAGCCGCCCCGGGAGCTGATCGACCACGATCACGGTGGACGCGCCCATGTCCTTCGCGACGGCCGCCGCCTGGATGCCGAGCCCGCCGGCGCCTTGAATGACGACGGTATTGCCGAAGCTGAGCCCGGCGCGCTCGAGCCCGAAGATCACCTGGCAGAGCGCGCAGTTGACCGGCGCGATCAGCTCGTCGGGCAAGGAGTCCGGCACCAGGAAGATCGCGCCGCGGGGGCGCAGGTAGTAGTACTCGGCGAACGCGCCGTGGAAGTGCGGGAATTGCGAGGGGCCGAGCGGGCGTTCGATCTTGGCCGGGCACGCCGCGGGCTCGTTGGCCAGGCACGCGTAGCAGCGGCCGCACGGATAGAAATACGTGTAGGCGACGCGATCGCCCTCCTTGAGCGGACGGCCGAGCGAGTCGGTCTTCACGCGCGCGCCGAGCTTGGCGACGCGCCCGGTCATCTCGTGGCCGAAGATCCAGCCGTCCTCCGGTAGCCTGAGCGGCGCGTCGCCGCGCCAGAAGTGGAGGTCGGAGCCGCAGACGTTGGCGAGCGAGACGCGGATCAGGACGGCGTCGGGCTCGACCTCCGGCATCGGCACCTCGCGGATCTCGAACGGCTTGCCCGGACCGAAGAAGACCGCCGCCTTGCCACTGCTCATCGACTGGCTCCTCTCGCGACGTCGAACGCGTCGTGCAGGCTGCGGACCGCCAGCTCCGCGTACTTGTCCTCGATCACGCACGACACCGCGATCTCGGACGTCGAGATCATCTGGATGTTGATGCCCTCGCGCGCAAGCGCGGCGAACATCATCGAGGCGACGCCCGAATGGCTACGCATCCCGACGCCGACGATCGAGACTTTGGCGACCCGATCGTTGTGGACGATCCCGCGCGCGCCGATCTCGCGCACCAGATCGTCGAGCTCGGCGACCGCGCGCGCGTGGTCGCCGCGCGGCAAGGTGAAGGACATGTCGGTGTAGCCGTCCTGGCTGATGTTCTGCACGATCATGTCGACCACGATGTTGCTGGCAGCGATGGCGCCGAAGACGCGCGCGGCGATGCCGGGACGATCGGGCACTCTGAGGATCGAGATCTTCGCCTGGCTCCGGTCGTGGGTCACGCCGGTGACCACCGCCTGTTCCATGCCGGTCTCCTCTTTGGTCACGAGCGTGCCCGGATCCGGGCGAAACGTCGAGCGTACGTGGACCGTGACGCCGTACTTCTTGGCGAACTCGACCGAGCGGGTCTGGAGCACCTTGGCGCCGAGGCTCGCCAGCTCGAGCATTTCGTCGTAGGCGACGCGCGCGAGCTTACGGGCGTCGGGCACGATGTTCGGGTCGGCGGTGTACACGCCGTCGACGTCGGTGTAGATCTCGCACACGTCGGCCTTCAGCGCCGCCGCCAGCGCGACCGCGGTGAGGTCGGAGCCGCCGCGCCCGAGCGTCGTGATCTCGTCCTCGTCCGAGAGCCCCTGGAACCCGGCGACGACCGCGATCTCGCCGGCGTCGAGCGCCCGGCGCACGCGATCGCCGTCGATCTGGGTGATACGGGCCTGGGTGTGCGCATGATCGGTGCGCATGCCGACCTGCGGGCCGGTGAAGGAGCGCGCCCTGAGGCCGAGCGACTGCAGCGCTAGGGCTAGCAGCGCGATCGTGACTTGCTCGCCGGTCGCCAGCAGCATGTCCATCTCGCGAAGATCGGGCGCGGACGAGACCTGTCGCGAGAGCGCCAGGAGACCGTCGGTCGTCTTGCCCATGGCCGAGACGACCACGACCATCTGATTACCCGGGGCGCTCGTGGCCACGCGCCGCGCGACATTCATGATCTTCTCGGCGTCGGCGACGGAGGAGCCCCCGAACTTCTGGACGAGCAGTGCCATGTTTGGGTGAGCCTACACGACGCCTGTGTCGACCGCAAAGATCGTCACGGGCGCGCGCTCGCAGTGCGCCGCGCTCATCCGGCGGTGCCGCGCTCGACGTCCGCTCGCGCGTGCGTGGCCTCGCCGAGGCTCATCTGCTCGCGTACGAGATAGAGCCAGCCGAGCAGGGTCACCGGGAGGATCTGGCTCGCGTGGAACAGCAGCGCGTAGCCGAGACCGGCCGAGCGCGACACGCCGAAGAGCCCGACGGCGAGCACGGCGGCGGCGTGAAAGACGCCGACGTAACCCGGCGCCGACGGGATCGAGATGCCGAGGCCGACGAACGCGAGCACCGTCCAGGCGGCGACGAACGGCAAGTGCAGATCGAGCGCGAACAGCACCGTCCACGCCGCGAGCGCGGGCGCGAGCCACACGGCGACCGTCCAGCCCAGGAGCGGAAGAATGTGCGAGGGCGTGCGGATCCCGTCGAGCCCATGGACGAACGTCTCGAACGCGGTCAGCGCGCGCCGCTGCAGCCTGGGCCAGCGGCCCAGCAGCCGCGTGATGACTCGCGCGCAGGCCGCGGGCGCCGCGACCAGCGCGATCAGCGTGGCCACGCCGGCGAGATCGATCGCGAGCACGACGAGCGCGGCAATTTCGAGGAACCGGGGCACCGGGACCACGAGCACCAGCACGGCGAGGATGAGCACTACGGCCAGACTGTCCAGGACGCGCTCGACCACCAGCGTGGCCAGCGTGGTCCAGAACGGATGCGCGCGGGTCGCCGTGCCGAGCCTCGCGCTCCAGCGCCGCGCCACGACGTAGACGCGCACGACCTCGCCCGCCCGCAGCGGCAGCACGTTGTTGGCCATGTAGCCGATCATCATGGCGGGCGTGATGCCCGGCGGGTTCGAGCCCGGCGGAAACAGATACCACCAGCGGCGCCCGCGCACCCAGATCTGCAGCGGCGCCATGACGACCGCGAACAGCAGCCAGCCCCAATGGGCGCCGCGCAGCTGACGGCCGAGCTCGGCCAGATCGACGCTTCGGAACAGGTAGACGAGGAGGGCGGCGCTGATCGCGACGCCGAGCGCGAGCTTGAGCCGGTTCAGAGGCCGAGCTGCGCCAGGACCGCGTCGACCCGCGGCGGCACGGCGGTCGGGCGCGACGCGGACTCGAGCGCGGTATCCGGGTCCTTGAGCCCGTGGCCGGTGAGGGTCAGCACGAGAGTGGAGCCGGGCTCGAAGCGCCCGGACTTGACCAGCTTGACGAGGCCGGCCACCGTCGCGGCGGAGGCGGGTTCCATGAAGATGCCTTCCTCACGTGCGAGCAGACGGTAGGCGCGCAGGATCTCCTCGTCAGTGACGATCTCGATCCAGCCGCGCGAGTCTTTCATCGCCTCGAGTGCGGCGCCCCAGGAGGCGGGGTTGCCGATCCTGATCGCGGTCGCGACAGTCCGCGGCTCGTCGATCACGTGGTTCTCGTAGATCGGCGCGGCGCCGGCCGCCTGGAAGCCGATCATCCGCGGCAGCTCTTTCACGCGGCCAGCGCGGTGGTATTCGCGGTAACCGCGCCAGTAGGCGGTGATGTTGCCGGCGTTGCCGACGGGGATCAGGTGATAGTCGGGCGCGCGGCCGAGCTGGTCGCACACCTCGAACGCGCCGGTCTTCTGCCCCTCGAGCCGGAACGGATTCAGCGAGTTCACGAGCGTGACCGGGTGGCGCTCGGCGATCTGGCGCACGATCGACAGCGCCTGATCGAAGTTGCCATCGACCATCAGGACCTTGGCGCCGTGGATGGCCGCCTGCGACAGCTTGCCGAGCGCGACCGACCCCTTGGGCACCATGACGAAGGCGCGGATACCGGCCCGCGCGGCGAAGGCTGCGGCGGCCGCCGACGTGTTGCCGGTCGAGGCGCAGATGACCGCACGCGAGCCGATCTCGACCGCCTTCGAGATCGCGACGGTCATGCCGCGGTCCTTGAACGAGCCCGTCGGGTTGAACCCCTCGCACTTGAGGTAGACCTGCATGCGCGCATCGGTCGCCTCGGCCAGGCGCGGCGCGGGCACCAGCGGCGTGTTGCCTTCGAACAGGGTGACGATCGGCGTCTTGTCGGTGACCGGAAGAAAGTCCCGGTACTCCTCGATGACGCCGCGCCACGACTTCACGCGGGGCTGCCCTCCACCCGGATCATGGTGGTGGCGGCGGCCACGTCGCGCAAGCGGTCGATCTTTGCCAGCGCCGCGCGCATGTCGCGCTCGCGCGCCTCGTGGGTCAGCATCACCACCGGCACGGCCTCGCGAACGCCTCGACCCTTCTGGATGACGTTGGCGATCGAGATGTCGTTCTCGCCCAGGATGCCGGCGACGCGCGAGAGCACGCCCGGCCGATCCTGCGCCGTCACACGCAAGTAGTAGCGGCATCTGATAGCTTCCATCGGCGTGAGCGGGAGCGGCGCGGGGCCGACCGACGGAAGCTCGAGCGAGAGCGAGGGAATGCCGTGCGCGATGCGGCGCGCGATCTCGATGACATCCGACAGCACGGCCGATGCGGTCGGCATCTGGCCGGCGCCCCGGCCGTAGAACATGAGGTCGCCGACGGCGTCGCCGGTAAGGAAGATCCCGTTGAACACGCCGGACACCGCGGCGAGCGGCGAGGCGGCGGGAATCATCGTGGGGTGCACGCGCACCTCCACGCCGGCGCCACCGGGCGCGTCAGGGGCGGTTGCCTTGGCGATCGCCAGCAGCTTGATCCGGTAGCCGAGCTCGCGCGCGTACTCGATGTCCTGCGCGGTGACGCGCGAGATCCCTTCGGTGTGGATGTGCTTGAGATCGACGAAGGTGCGGAAGGCCAGCGCGACCAGGATCTGCAGCTTGTGGGCCGAGTCCATGCCCTCGATGTCGAGCGTCGGGTCGGCTTCGGCGTAGCCGTGCGCCTGCGCTTCCTTGAGCACCAGTGAGAAGTCCAGCCCCTCGTCGGTCATCTTGCTCAGGATGTAGTTGCACGTCCCATTGACGATGCCGGCGAGCGACAGGACCCGGTTGGCCACCAGGCCGTCCTTCACGGCGCGGATCAGCGGAATGCCGCCGGCCACCGCTGCCTCGAAGCCGAGGGCGACGCCGTAGCGCCGCGCCTCCTCGTAGAGCTCGACGCCGTGGTGGGCGAGCAGCGCCTTGTTGGCGGTGACCACGTGCTTGCCGGCGGCGAGGGCGCGCGAGATGAACGTGCGCGCCGGCTCGAGGCCGCCGACCAGCTCGATCACGACGTGGATCGACGGGTCCGCCAGCACCTGCGCCGCGTCGGCCGTCAGCGGCAGCGACTTGAGATCGAGACCCTCGCGGGGTCGGAACAGATCGGTGTCGGCGACCGCGGCCAGGGTGAGCCGCGCGCCGGTGCGCTCCTCGAGCATCTCACGCCGGGTCTGGAGGATCTTCGCGACCCCGGCGCCGACGGTGCCGAGCCCCAGCAGACCGATGCGTACTTCTCTCGCGCTGCTCACGCGTCGATCCCTGCCGGCCCGGTCAGCGGCTCAGCTGCTTGAGACCGCGCAGCGCCTGGCGGATGCGCTGCTCGTTCTCGACGAGCGCGAACCGCACGTAGCCCTCACCGTACTCGCCGAAGCCGATGCCGGGCGACACGGCGACCCTGGCCTCCTGGATCAGGAGCTTGGAAAACTCCAGCGAGCCCAGGCTCCTGAAGGCGTCGGGGATCGGGGCCCACACGAACATCGTGCCCTTGGGCTTGGGCACGTTCCAGCCGATCTTGTTGAGCCCGTCGACGAGGACGTCGCGGCGCTTTCTGTGGAGCTCGACGATCTCGCCGACGCACTTCTGGTCGGCCTCGAGCGCCACGATGCCGGCGATCTGGATCGGCTGGAAGGCGCCGTAGTCCAGGTAAGACTTGATGCGCGCCAGCGCGGCGATCATCCGCGCATTGCCGCAGACGAAGCCGAGGCGCCAGCCAGCCATGTTGTACGACTTCGAGGTCGAGAAGATCTCGACACCGACCTCGCGCGCGCCCGGCACCTCGAGGAACGATGGCGGTTGGTAGCCGTCGAACGTGAAGTCGGCATACGCGAAGTCGTGCACGACCATCAGGCGATGCTCACGCGCGAAGTCGACCACCTTCACGAAGAAGTCGCGGTCGACGCACATCGTGGTCGGGTTGTGCGGGAAGGACAGGATCAACAGCTTGGCCTTCGGCCACGCCAGCCGCGCCGTTTCTTGTAAACGCGCGAAGAAGTCGCCGTCCGGCGTGAGCGGCACCGAGCGCAGATCGCCGTCGGCGATCACGACCGAGTACGAGTGGATCGGGTAGGTCGGGTTCGGCACCAGCGCGCCGTCGCCCGGCTGCAATACGGCAAGCGCCAGGTGCGCCATGCCCTCCTTGGCGCCGATCGTCGCGATCACCTCGGAATCGGGATTCAGGTCGACCTTGTAGCGGTCGCGATACCACTTGGCCATCGCCACGCGCAGTCGCGTGATCCCGCGTGAAGCGGAGTACCGATGATTTTTCGGGTTCTTCGCGGCCTCGACGAGCTTGTCGACGATGTGCTTCGGTGTCGGCATGTCCGGGTTGCCCATGCCGAGATCGATGACGTCCTCGCCGCGAGCTCGAGCCTTGGTCTTGAGGTCGTTGACGATCGCAAAGACGTACGGCGGTAGGCGCTTGATCCGATAGAACTCGTCCATGGGGGACTCCTCTTCCAGGTAGCCCACCGATGATACGTGGGACGCCGGGGGGGTGTCAATAAACGCGAGATCTCATGCGGGGTTAGGGGTCGCGATTCCTCACCGAAACTGACGCGAAATGTCGCCGGTCTTGCCGATATGGCAGTCGGGTGCGGTCCAACCCCTTGATTGTTCATGGGGGACCTCCGGCACGCTGCTTGCCCCTCATGGCCTCCGTGGGTTACGAGGGATCGTCTGTTGACACTTTGGCCGCGCCAGCGGAGCCTGCCGCTAGACCCCTGGCAGCGGCCGTTGTCGGAAGCCGTCCCCGTCGACCCGGCCGCCAGCAGTTCAGCCTGCTGATCGTCCGGGGGGACGGAACCCGGGTCCTCCGGTTCAACTTCCCCCGCCCCGCCGCCCTCGCCGTTTTCGCCACCGTTGCCGTCGCCATCACCGCCTTCTGCGCCCTTCTCGGCGACTGGCTCCAGCTGCGACAGCTCACGGTCGAGGCGCGCACGTTCAAGACGCAGATCGCCGAGCAGCAGGCGACCATCGATTCGTTCAACCAGCGCGTGGTCGAGCTGCGCACCGAGATGACCGGTTGGCGCGATCTGCACGCGCGGATCTGGGAGCCGTTCGGCCCGGAGCTGCAGCCCGGCGGTCGCGATCGTGCGGTCGGTGGTGGCGCCCTCCGGGTCGATCGAGTCACCGGCAAGCTCTCGCCGCGAGACGAGCTCGAGCGCCTGGCCGAGGCCGTGTCGGAGCAGGGAGATAGCCTCAAAGCGCTCGACCGCCTCGTCGGCAAGGCGGGCAAGGCGCTCGCGGCACTGCCCTCTCGGTGGCCGATCCGCGGCGCCGTCAACTCCGAGTTCGGCATGCGCCAGTCGCCGTGGACGTCGGGGACGGAGTTCCACAGCGGCCTCGATATCCGTGCCGCGCACGGCACGCCGATCCGCGCGCCCGCCGGCGGCGTGGTCACGATCGCCGGGACGTACCAGGAGTACGGCATCACGGTCATCCTCGACCACGGTCAGGACATCAAGAGCGTGTACGGCCATCTCTCGAAGACGGCCGTAAAGCCGGGCGAACGGGTGGAGCGCGGTACCGTGGTCGGCTGGTCGGGCAACACCGGACGCTCGACTGGCGCGCACCTCCACTACGAGATCCTGGTCAAAGGGCAGTCGGTCAACCCCCGCGGATATCTGTGGGACTAGGGGGCCTCGAAGGGCCCTAGGACCCCCACGCTCGGAGACGGCCCGGCGTAGGCGGGAGGCCCCTCGATTTCGCGTCAACCCTCGGGACCTGCGGGGTTTCTCCTAGTCTTTTCGGGACGAGCGCGCGATGAACTCGAGGCTCACTTCGTTGAACGCGTCCGGGCGTTCGAGGAAGTAGCCGTGGCCGGCCGCGGCAACCAGCCGAAGCTCGGCGCCCATGATCCGGGAGGCGATCTCGCGGGAGAAGCGCGGGGGGACCAGGATGTCGTCCTCGGCGACGCTGACCAGGGTCGGGCATGTGATAGCTGAAAGCCGCTCGAGCGCGTCGTGGGCGGCGACCGCCTCGCCCTGCCGGAGAAAGCCCGTGAGCGACTGCGGGTAGGGGTTCGCCAGCGAGTTCAGCAGCAATGCCTCGATGAACTCGGGCCTTTCGGCAAACGTCGTCGGCGAGAAGAGCCACAGGCCGAGCGCCCGCAAGGTCGATTCACGACCCATCTGGATCCGCATTTCCCGCCACGTGGAGTTGAGCGCCAGCATGTATGGGTCGGGGCGCCCGAGCGTGCACGCCAGGTGCAGCGAGCGCACGCGATCGGGGCGCGCGAGCGCCAGCTCCTGCGCAATCATCCCGCCCATCGAGACGCCGAGCACGTGCGCGCTATCGACGCCGAGCGCGTCCATCAGTCCGAGCGTGTCGTTCGCCATCAAGTGCGTGGTATACGGCTGATCGGGCGCGTCGGTTTGCCCCACGCCCCGGTTGTCGAACGCGATCACCCGATGCCGCGCGGCGAACTCCGCCATCTGCAGGGCCCAAGCCAGATGATCGCCTCCAAACCCCATGATCAACACGAGCGGATCCCCGCTCCCCACGTCCTGGTAAAACACGTCGATGTCCCCAACCCGAACCTTCGGCATCAAAACTCCTGAATACGCGCCGGAACGCTATCGCCGGCGCCACGTTCGTGAGTATCAGAAGCCAGCACGGTAGCGCGGGGCGCGCCGCCGCCCGCGTGCCTGGCAAGTTCGCGAGTGTCAGGAGCTAAGACGGAAGCAGGCGGCGCGACAACGAGCGCCGTGCAGACGTTGCTGTCACGTTCGCGACTGTCAGGAGCGAGGCGGGGCGAGCGGAGGGCTCTCGTGAGCCCTGTGGAGGTACGATTGCCGAGATCGAAACGCACCAGACAAGTCTACAGCACGGGTACGCGCGCAGGGCTCACGAGGGCCCTCCGCTCGCCCCGCCTCGCTCCGGCGCTCAGGCGAATGAGGCGACTAGCGAATAGCGACGCCGGTGCGAACCTGACAGGCGACCCAGTGCCCGGGCGAAATCTCCTTGAGCACCTGCTCGTTCTCCGAGCACGACGGCACGCGCAGCGAGCACCGCGTATGGAAGCGGCAGCCAGACGGCGGATTGATCGGGCTCGGCACGTCACCCTCGAGCAGGATCCGCTTGCGCTTCATCGTTGGATCGGGAATCGGCACCGCGGACAGGAGCGCCTCCGTGTAGGGGTGCCGCGGATTGGTGTAGAGCTCCTTGGCCGGCGCGATCTCGACGATCTTGCCCAGGTACATCACGGCCACGCGCGTCGAGATGTGCTCGACGACGGAGAGGTCGTGGGCGATGAACAGGTACGTCAGGCCGAACTTCGCCTGCAGATCCTCGAGCAGGTTCACGATCTGCGCCTGGATCGAGACGTCCAGGGCCGAGACCGGCTCGTCGGCGACGATCAGCTTCGGACTCACCGCGAGCGCGCGCGCGATCCCGATGCGCTGCCGCTGACCGCCGGAGAACTCGTGCGGATAGCGCCGGAGGTGATCGGGCAAGAGCCCGACCGTCTCGAGCAGCTGCACCACGCGCTCCTCCCGCTGCTTGCGCGTCGGCGCCAGCTTGTGGATGACGAGCGCCTCACCGATGATCGAGCCGACGGTCATCCGTGGATTCAAGGACGCGTACGGGTCCTGGAAGATGATCTGCATCTCCTTCCGGAGCGCGCGCAGCGACCGCTTGTCGAGCGCGGTCACGTTGCGGCCCTGGAAGGTCACTTCGCCCGAGGTGGGCTCGATCAGCCGGAGGATCGAGCGGCCCGTCGTCGACTTGCCGCAGCCCGACTCGCCGACCAGCCCGAGTGTCTCACCGGCCATGATGTCGAACGTGACGTCGTCGACGGCGTGCACGCGCGCCACCTCACGCGAGAAGAGGCCGCCGCGGATCGGGAAGTACTTCTTGAGGTTTTTGACCTTGAGCAGTGCTTCTGCCATGGCGGGCCCTCAGTAGAGGAAGCAGGCCACCTTGTGGCCCGGCCGGACTTCTTTGAGCGGCGGCGTGTTTTCGAAGTGCATCGGCTTGGCCAGCGCGCACCGCGGCGCGAACCGGCAGCCCGGCTTGATGTCCCCGCGCAAGGTCGGCACCGTGCCGGGAATCGCCTCCAGCTTCTGCTTCTGCGTCGCGGCCAGGTCGATCCGGGGGATGGAGCGCAGGAGCCCCTGGGTGTAGGGGTGCAGCGGCTCCTTGAACAGCTCGCCGACCGGCGCCTCTTCGACCACCTGCGCCCCGTACATCACGATGACCCGCTGGGCGGTCTCCGCGATCACGCCCATGTCGTGGGTGATCAGCAAGATCGCCATGCCCAGTTTGGCCTTCAGCTCGTTCAAGAGCTCGAGGATCTGCGCCTGAATGGTCACGTCCAGCGCGGTCGTCGGCTCGTCGGCTATCAGAAGCTTCGGGTTGCACGACAGCGCCATCGCGATCATCACGCGTTGCCGCATACCGCCCGAGAGCTGGTGCGGGTACTCCTTCACCCGGCGCTCGGCGTTGGGAATGTGGACGAGCTTTAGCATGTCCACGGTCTTGGCCATCGCATCGCGCCGCCCCAAACCCTCGTGCAGGCGGACCGCCTCGGCGATCTGCTCGCCGACCGTGAACACCGGGTTCAGCGAGGTCATGGGCTCCTGGAAGATCATCGAGATCTCTTTGCCGCGGATCTTGCGCATCTGGGGCGGCGGCAGCTCGAGGAGATTCTTGCCGTTGTAGTTGATGGTGCCGTCCACAATGCGGCCGGGCGGCGTCGGGATCAGGCGCATGATCGACAGCGCCGTGACGCTCTTGCCGGAGCCCGACTCGCCGACGATCCCGAGCGTCTCGCCCTTGTTGATGTAGAGATCGATACCGTCGACGGCGCGGACGACGCCCTCGTCGGTGAAGAAGTGGGTTTTCAGCCCCTTGACCTCGAGTAGTCGTTCGGCCATGGCGCCCCCTGGAGCTACCGCTTACGTGTGATTTCGGCGAAGGCATCCAGCGTACGGCCGATGTCCTCCGCGTCGATGTCCTTGTGGGTCACGCACCGGATCGCGCTCGGCCCGATCGCGCGGATCTTCACCTTGCGGGCGCCGCACCCGGCCACCAGCTCGGCGGTGGCGGCGGCAGACGCCGCCGGCGTTCCGCGCTCGACCCGGAAGATCACGATGTTCGTCTGCACGCTGGCCAGATCGATCGCGAGCCCGGGAAGCTTGGCCAGGCCCTCGGCGAGCGCGCGCGCGTTGGCGTGATCGTCGGCGAGCCGGTCCACCATCCGCTCGAGCGCGACGATGCCCGCCGCCGCGATGATGCCGGCCTGCCGCATGCCGCCGCCCAGCATCTTGCGGACCCGCCGGGCCTTGTCGATGAGCCCGCTGGAGCCGCAGATCACCGAGCCGACGGGCGCCGCGAGGCCCTTGGAGACACAGAACGTGACCGAGTCGACGTTACGCACGAAATCGCGCGCGGGCCGCTTCAGCGCGACGGCCGCGTTGAAGAGGCGCGCCCCGTCCATGTGCACCGGGACCGACGCGGCGTGGGCGACGGCGGCCACGGCATCGATCTCCTCCGGCGTGCAGCAGGTGCCGCCGTGGCGATTGTGCGTGTTCTCGACACACACCAGACCGGTCGTCGGTATGTGGATGTTGGCGGGGCGCAGCGCTTCGCGCACCTGGTCGGGCGTGAGAAAGCCGCGTTCGGTCTGGACCGGGCGCATCTGGAGGTTGCCGATCACCGCGGCCCCGGCAACCTCGTTGTTGAAGATGTGTGAATGCCCATCGAGCACGACCTCCTGGCCGGCCTGCGCCTGGCTGACGACCGCGATGAGATTCCCCATGGTGCCGGAGCTGACGAAGAGCCCGGCGGCCTTGCCGAGCCGCTCGGCCGCAAGCGCCTCGAGCCGCTTCACGGTCGGATCTTCTTCCCAGACGTCGTCGCCGACCTCGGCGCGGGCCATGGCCTCGCGCATCTCAGGAGTGGGGAGCGTGAGCGTGTCGGAGCGGAGGTCGACGATGTCGTGCACGGGCTATCTCTTGTTTCCGGCGAGTCCGGAGCTGTTGAGTCGTTGCTTTCCTCGTCGGCCCCACTCGGTGAAGTCGTAGTCGACCGACAGTCGCCGGAGCAGCTCGATGGCCTCGGCGTTCTTGCCCTCGTAGAAGTTCACCTCGGCCAGCAGGAAGAGCGTCTCCGGGATGACCGCAGTCCGCGGATAATCTTTCAGCACGAGCTCGAGGCGCTGGCGCGCCGCGCTCGGATTGCCCTGGGTGAAGTAGTAGTTCGCGACCCACACTTCCTTCTGCGCGATGCGCTCGCGGCACTTGTCGATCTTCGCCAGGCCGTCGGTCGCGTAGCGGCTCTGCGGGTACTCCTTCACCAGCTTCTTGAACTGGTCGAGCGCCTTCTGCGTCAGCGCCTGGTCCTGCTCGACCGGCTTCATCTGATCGTAGTAGCTCATCGCCAGGCGGTACTGCACGAGGTCGGCGATCTCGTGGCGGGGGAAGAACGACAGGAAGCCCTCGAACTCCTTCACGGCCTTGTCGAACTCGGCCTCGCGATAGTACGCCTCGCCGACATAGAAGCGCGCCTTCGGCGCGTGCGACGAGTTCGGATGACGCTCGACGATCTTCCGGAAATTGAGCCGCGCTTCCTCGTAGCGGCGATTGTTGAGCTCGGTCTCACCGGCCTTGTAGAGCTCCTCCGGAGGCAGGATCGGCGTCGGCGCAGGCGTCATCCATGCGCAGCCGCTCACGAGGAGCAGCAGGCCTATCACGAGGACGCGTACCAGCAAGGCGGGATACCCTAACATCGAAATTGGCAGATACATATAGCACACTCCCAACGGAAAAACCCGCTACCACGGACGCCCGTCGATCGGGCCCCCCCGGCCTACCACTGGACCCGCCACACGGGTTAAGATGTGGGGCCCAATGAAGCGCAAGCTGCTTCTCACGCTCGGCTGCGTGGTCGGCCTGGCGACACTCTCATACGGCGCTTACGCCTGGTACAACGCGATCACGTACGTCAGCACCGACGACGCGTACGTCGAGGGCACGATCTCACCCATCAGCGCGAAGGTCGCCGGCCACGTGGTCGAGCTCTTCGTCCAGGACAACCAGGTCGTCAAGAAGGGCGATCTGCTCATGCGGATCGACCCCCGCGATTTCCAGGCCAAGCGTGAGCAGGCGCGCGCGGCGGTCGCCACCGCGGAGGCCAATCTCAGAGCGGCGCGCTCCGAGGTGCCGCTGACGCGTGAAGGCACGCGTGCCCAGATCGACCAGGCGCGCGCCGCGGTGCAGGTGGCGATGGTCGGGGTGAAGTCGGCCGAATCGGCCGTCGAAGAAGCGCGCGCGCGGCTCGAGGCGCGTCGCTCCGCCACCGACGCGATGCGCGCCGACGTCGTCGGCGCCCAGAGCACGTATCGGCAGGCCGGCCGCGAGCTTGAACGGGTTCGAAGCCTGCTCAAGACCGAGCTCGTGGCCCGCCGCGAGTACGACGTGGCCGAGTCGGCCTACGAGACCGCCGGGGCCACGGTCGAGGCCCTGCAGCGTCGGATGGCGCAGTCCGAGCGGGAAATCCAGCAGGCGGAAGCCGAGATCGGCAGCCGCGTCCACGCCGTGGACCAGGCGCGGCAGCGCGTCGCGGAGTCGCGCGCGGCGCTGGCGCTGGCCGAGAGCCAGATCCATCA
>Ga0114129_10000208_pt1 | contig 65620 bp, 49 predicted proteins | sample RhiMetdeltSRZDD1_FD_80071 | JGI IMG/M metagenome (GOLD analysis project Ga0114129, IMG submission 80071) | Populus rhizosphere microbial communities from Tennessee, USA - Rhizosphere MetaG P. deltoides SRZDD1 (version 2) (version 2) | ecosystem: Host-associated > Plants > Roots > Rhizosphere >...
CTGTTCTCGCCCGGTAGTTCCCAATTGCCGGAGCAGATCAGCATAGCTCGGGATAGCAAAAGAGACCCAACCGGTAGCCTTTGAAGCGAACCGAGCGAGGGAGTAAGATGGGGGCAGGATTCGCCCGGTCCTCCCCCGCATTCAAGGTGGCTTCTAGCAGCCTGCTAAGGACCCGTTCATGGCCCTCAATGGTTTTCATCCTGCCGTCACCGCCTGGTTCGATGGACGCTTTCCGGAGCCCACACTTCCTCAAGCGCGCGCGTGGCCCAGCATTCAAAGCCGGCGCCACACTCTCATTGCCGCCCCCACCGGATCGGGGAAGACACTGGCCGCGTTTCTCGCCGCCATCGATGACCTGGTGCGGGTGGCCGAACGCGGGGAACTGACCGATGAGACGCACGTCGTGTACGTCTCGCCCCTCAAGGCACTCTCCAACGACATTCAGAAGAACCTGCAGGAGCCGCTCTCCGGAATCGGGGCCGAGCTGGCCATTCGCGGCTTTCCCGAGTTCGAAATCCGTACCATGGTGCGGACGGGCGACACGCCGGCCAAGGAACGCGAACTCATGGCTCGGCGCCCCCCTCACATCGTGGTTACGACTCCGGAATCTCTTTACATACTCCTCACCAGCGAACGCGGCCGGAAGATGCTCCGCACCACGCGCACGGTGATCGTCGACGAAATTCACGCGGTCGCGGGGACCAAACGCGGCTCCCATCTGGCCTTGTCCCTGGAGCGATTGGCTACCCTGACCGAGGCGCCGCTCACCCGCATCGGCCTCTCCGCCACGCAAAAACCGATCGAAGAGGTGGCGCGCTTCCTGGTTGGAAACGCCCACATCGATGCCACGGGCACCCCCGATTGCACGATCGTCGACACCGGTCACACCCGCCGCCTCGATCTGGCCCTGGAGCTCACCTCGTCTCCCCTCGAGGTCGTGATGTCGGGGGATGTGTGGGAAGAGATTCACCAGCGGATCGCCGATCTTGTGCGACAGCATCGCACCACGCTCGTGTTCGTGAACACGCGGCGCATGGCCGAACGCGTGGCCCGGCATCTTTCGGATCATCTCGGCGACGACGCCGTCACGTCCCATCACGGGAGCCTGTCGCGCGAGCAACGGTTGAGCGCGGAGTCGCGACTCAAGGCGGGGCAACTGAAAGCGCTCGTTGCCACGGCATCCCTAGAGCTTGGTATCGATATCGGTGATGTCGATCTTGTCGTGCAACTCGGATCGACGCGATCCATCGCCACGTTCTTGCAACGAGTCGGTCGTTCGGGACACGCGGTGACCGGTCTCCCCAAGGGACGCATTTTTCCTTTGTCGCGGGACGAGCTGGTGGAATGCACGGCCCTCCTCGAGGCCGTGCGCCGGGGGGAGCTGGATCGTTTACACATTCCTCCCAAACCGCTCGATATTCTGGCTCAGCAAATCGTGGCCGAAGTGGCGGGCCGTGAATGGCCGGAGGAGAATCTCTATCAATGGGCGCGGCGCGCTTACCCGTACCGCGAGCTGTCGCGGGAGGAGTTCGAGGCGCTCATCCAGATGCTGTCCGAAGGTTTTTCAACGCGCCGCGGCCGAAGGAGCGCATATTTGCATCGGGACGCGGTAAACCACCGGTTACGGGCGCGGCGGGGGGCCCGGCTCTCCTCGATTACGTCCGGGGGCGCCATTCCCGATACGGCCGACTATCAAGTGCTGCTCGAACCCGCCGGAACGATGGTCGGTACGGTGAACGAAGACTTCGCGATCGAGAGCATGGCCGGCGACATCTTCCAGCTCGGTAACACCTCCTGGCAGATCTTGAGGGTCGAGACCGGGATCGTTCGCGTGCAGGACGCGCATGGCCAACCGCCCACGATTCCCTTCTGGCTCGGCGAGGCGCCATCCCGCACGGCCGAGTTGTCCCATGCCGTTTCGCGGCTCCGCGAAGAGATTGGAGCGTGGCTGGACGAGCATGGATACGGCGCCGATCACGCGCCCTCCGAGAACGGCAACGGCAATCGTGCCGCGCTCGACAAAACAAAGGCGGCATTGACCGCTCGAGGGCTTCCCGAGTCCGCCGCGGAACAAATTGTCGATTACATGGCGCTCTCCAAGGCGGCCTTGGGCGTGCTGCCCACGGAAAACACATTGGTCTTGGAGCGTTTTTTCGACGAGTCCGGGGGGATGCAGCTCGTGCTGCACGCCCCGTTCGGAAGCCGCGTAAACCGAGCCTGGGGATTGGCGCTCCGCAAGCGCTTCTGCCGCAAGTTCAACTTCGAGCTGCAAGCGGCAGCAAGCGAGGACGCGATCGTTTTATCGCTGGGCCCTACCCACAGCTTTCCTTTGGAAGACGTGTTCCAGTATCTGCATCCGAACAGCGTCCGGCACCTCTTGGTGCAGGCGTTGCTGGATGCGCCGATGTTCGCGGTGCGCTGGCGCTGGGACGCCGGCCGCGCCCTGGCCATTCTGCGCTTCATGGGCGGCAAGAAGGTGCCACCCCAGCTGCAACGTATGCAGGCCGAGGATCTTTTATCACTGGTTTTCCCGGACCAAAAAGCCTGCGCGGAGAACCTCGTCGGCGAACGTGAAATTCCGAACCACCCACTGGTTCAAGAAACGATTCGCGATTGCCTGACCGAGGCGATGGACATCGACACCTTGGAACGCATCCTGAGCGATGTCGTGTCGGGGAAAATGGGGCTCGTCGCTCGCGATCTTCCCGAACCGTCACCGTTGGCCCAGGAAATCTTGAACGCCAAACCGTACGCCTTCCTAGACGACGCTCCGCTCGAGGAACGGCGCACTCAGGCGGTGATAAGCCGCCGCTGGCTCGATCCGGAAACCGCATCGGATCTGGGGGCGTTAGATCCCGCGGCCATCATTCGGGTTCGATCGGAAGCGTGGCCGGAGGCGGCCAATGCCGACGAACTCCACGACGCGCTCATGATCCTGGGATTCGTGACCGCGGAAGAAGGCGCGCGAGAAGGCTGGAGCGATTTCTTGGCGACGTTGATTGCGGACCGCCGCGCGACGGTGCTCGAGGCCGGCTCGCTCCGACTCTGGGTGGCGGCGGAACGGTTGCCCGACTTCTCGGCCGTGCTTCCCGGCGCGCGTCTGGAACCTCCGGTCACCTCGCCCCTACCGCGGTCTCCGAGCCGCGACGAAGCGTTGCTCGAGCTCGTGCGGGGTCGCCTCGAATCCTTGGGACCGGTCACGGCAGAGACCTTGGGAGAACCTCTGGGAATGACGGGGGCTCTTCTCGAAGCATCGCTCTTGGCTTTAGAGAGTGAAGGCGCGGTGCTCAGGGGACGGTTCACCCCGGGTGCATCGGAAACGGAATGGTGCGACCGCCGGCTCCTGGCCAGAATTCATCGTTACACGCTCAATCGTTTGCGTCAGGAGATCGAGCCGGTCACGGCGGAAGAGTACCTGCGCTTTTTGTTCCAATGGCAAGGGCTCGCGACCGGAGCGCGGGCCGAAGGGCCCGCGGCACTGACTCGAGTGGTCGAGCAACTGGAAGGATTTTCTGCCGCGGCAGTGGCATGGGAAGCGGACATGTTGCCGGCGCGGGTGGCGAACTACGATCCCGCCTGGCTCGACGCACTTTGCTTTTCTGGACGCACGGCCTGGGCGCGACTCGTGCCTCCGCGCCAGCTCACTGGACGCAATCCGGGACCGGTGCGCACGACCCCCATTGCGCTGGTGGATCGCGGTCACCTCGGCGAGTGGCTGTCTCTGGCCGGGACGAACGGAGGCTCGGAGGACACGCTTTCCGGCGCGGCTCAGACCGTGCTCGAATATCTGGACCGCCGTGGCGCGTGCTTTTTCAATGAGATCTTGGAAGCAACGCGGCTATTGCGCACGCAAACCGAAGAAGCCCTGGCCGAACTGGTGGCGTGGGGGCGCGTACATTCGGATGGATTCAACGGCGTGCGGGCCTTGTTAGTGCCCCCGGATCGCCGCCGAGCGCTCGTCACGCGCGGACGCCGCCGCCGGGCTCCGTTCGGCTTGGAAGATGCAGGACGCTGGACCTTGCTCACCCGACCCCAGACCGGCGAAGGCAGCCTCGAGCACGTGGCGTGGGTGCTCCTTCGCCGATATGGCGTGGTCATGAAGCGCGTCATCGAGCGCGAAGGGCCGCTTCCGCCCTGGCGCGATTTGCTCCGTTATTACCATCGCCTCGAAGCGCGCGGAGAAATCCGGGGCGGACGGTTCGTGGCCGGCTTTACCGGCGAGCAGTTCGCCTTGCCGGATGCGGTGGGCACGCTTCGCGAGGTGCGCCGTAAGGGACTGAGCGGAGAGTTGATCTCGGTCGGTGGAGCGGATCCGGTCAATCTGGTCGGCATCATCACGCCGGGTGCCCGGGTACCGGCGCTTCCGGGGAATCGAATTCTCTATCGCGACGGAAGCGCGGTCGCGGTGCGGACGGCGGGTGAAACCGAGTTCCTGTCTCGCATCGAAGCCGACGAGGAGTGGAAGATCAAGAAGGCGCTGGTGCGCCGGCAGTTTCCGGAGCGTCTCCGCGCGTATCTCGGGATGCCTGGATAACGGTTTTTCGAAGGAGGACGGGATGGCCGCCTACGTGATCCTGAATATCGAGGTCACCGATCCGGTTCGCTACGAGGAGTACAAGCGGGCCGCGTCGGAGAGCATCGCCAAACGTGGCGGGAAGTATTTGGTTCGAGGAGGGAAACAGGAGCCGCTTGAGGGGGCGTGGGATCTCGATCGCGTGGTAGTGCTCGAATTCGAGAGCCCCGCTCTAGCGCGCGAATGGTGGTCCTCGGAGGACTACACCCGGGCGAAAGCGATCCGGATGAAGGCGGCCCGAGTCAAAGCGGTTCTGGTCGAGGGCGTGTAAGCCCCAATCTCGTGCTGCCTCAAACCGCGCTCACTTCATCACCTTGTCCTGGAATATAAGTCGGTCGGATCGGGCGAAATCGCTCAATGTTTGATGGTGCATTAGCCCCGCCATCGGAAATAGCTCCACTCTACCCACTCAGACGAGCGAGCGTTTCGGACGAAGAGCAAGGGAAATGAGCAACACCGACCGCATATGGCGGGCTCTGGTATTGAGCGGCGGGGGTGCCAAGGGTGAATTCCAACTCGGCGCCCTGGAATGCCTGCGGGATCGCACGAACTGGGAATTCGATTTCTTGACCGGGGTAAGCGTCGGCGCGCTCAATATCGCCATCCTCGCTCAGAATGATCGGCTCTCGGATGGCCTGCCCAAGCTGACCGCAATTTGGGACTCCATTCGCGGTAATCGCGATGTCTACAAGGGCGGTTCGATTGCGATCGGCGCGCTTCTGTCATTATTCACGCGAAGCAGCATCGCCCGCGACCAGATCTTCGACAGCTCACCGATACGAGACCTGATCCAAAGAAACGTGCGCTGGGACGATTTCAAGCACGGATTTTCCGTCGGCGTGACCTCCCTCACCGACGGCATGCCTTACACGATCACCAACTTGGGCCCGGTTCTCGAGGCCAAACCTCGGAACGGGCGCACGCTCTCGCTCAATCTGGAAGCCGAAGGAACCGGATCGATTCCCGCCAAGATTGCCGCGTTCATCCTCGCGTCCGCTTCGATGCCGCTTCTTTTTCCGCCGGTGGAGATCTACGGTCATAAATTCGTGGACGGCGGCGTGCGGGACGTGACGCCTCTTTCGTCCGCGTTCGACGCGGCTAAGGCGGCGGTGAGCAGCGGTTGGTACGGCGACATGGAGATCCTGGTCATCTCGACCGCACCGGCAACCTTACCGGTCGCGCCGGGCAACGAGCTGGACAGCGGACGCGAGATCATCGGCCGGGCGCTCGAGATCATGGTTCACGAAATCCTCACCAACGACGTCGCCCTCGCCACCGCCTTGAACGAGCTCAACTATGCCCAGCACCGCTTCATTCGCGTGCCGGTGCATCACGTGCGACCGGACGCAGATCTGAACCTGGGAACGCTCGACTTCAACGATCGAGAAGGGCGAAGCCGCGTCCGACACCTTGGCTACGTTGCGATGGGAAAATATCTGGAAGCCGATCGGATAGCTGCCTGAGCCGTTACCGGCGTTCGATTTGAAGCAGCTCCCCGTTCTCGAATGGAATGTCTCCCGCCACCAGATCCACGAAATAACCGGCCGTTTCTTGGGGAGTTTTAACCTTGCTCGGATCTTCTTCCGGATACGCCATGGCCCGCATTTCCGTGCGCATGCGGCCGGGGTTTACCGAGACGATACGCAGCCCGTGCTCACGGGCTTCTTCGGCGGCCAACTTGGTGAGACCCTCAACTCCCCATTTGGCCGCCGCATAGGAACCCCACGTGGGGGCGGCGCGGTTTGAAACCCCCGAGGCAACGTTCACGATCCAACCGGACTTCTGCGGGATCATGATTCGGAGCGCTTCGCGCATGCAGAAGAAAACGCCATCCAGGTTTACCGACATGGAGGCCCGCCATTCCTCGGGCGTCACCTCCCATAAATTCTTGCGCGGGGTAAGAACGCCCGCACATTGAACGAGAAGGTCCAGATGGTTGAGGCTACCGAAGAAACGCGCGACGTGATCGGGCCGGCTCACGTCCACACCCAAGGATCGCGCGGCTTTCACCACCCGCGCCCCCTCCCCCTCCAGCGCCTCTGCCACCGCCAGGCCCAAACCACGGGTCGCTCCGGTGACCACGGCCGTCTTTCCTTCCAGTCGCCTAGCCACCGCCTTCTCGTTGCTTTCTGGCCGCGATCGCCTCACTCAGAAGAGCGGCCGCTTTCTTGGGAGTGAATTCCGGGGTCACCGCTTTGCCCAAGAAGGCCACCGCCCCGTCCGGATAGGTGCCGACCACGGTCGGATAGATCTTGATGCGGTAATCGCGGGCGAAGATCCCCTCTTCATCCGAATAGAGCGGAAACGGAAACCCGCTGTCTTCCTTGTACTGCTTGGCGTACTGGGGATCCACTTTGGTGATACCGACGACATTGAGACCCGCCGGCAACTCATTCGCGTGTTTGTCCCACACGGCCAGGAACTCGCGGCAGGATTCGCAGTCGGGATCGATGAATAACACCAAAGAGGGGCGGCCCGCCACGAGCGAAGCCGCGCTCACCTTGTTTTCCTGGAGATCCAGGACCTGGACGGCCGGAAAAGGTTTCCCAGGATACAGCCGGCTGTGGAGGGTATCCGTCGACGCGGAAACAGCGCTATCGGGCGCGGGGCTGTTCGCCGGCGCCTCGCTGGATTGGCTCGAGTCCTTGCCCTTTCCGCACCCAAAAAGGCAGAGGAAGCTGAGGATCAAAAAACTGCGCGTGGTCACGGAATGATTCTAGCCTGTTTGAATTCTCGAGAAAGCCTCGTTTCCGTCCCCTCAAAAAACTTGGCCCGCTCCCTGAGGAAACGGGCCATTCCCGTAGGCTGTGTTGTCCGTGTCAGCGAATACAACTGATCCTACGTGAAGAGGGGAGGAAAGACCGAGGTCTCCTTCTGCGAAAACCCGCTAAGACGAACCCTAAATACCTGATTGAATCAGGAATCAGAGGCCCACTCATCCTAGCGATTCCAGAACGGAAAAACAAGTCTGCTTCACGTTCTCACACCGGAACTTGCGTTGCTTTGCCAAAAAAAATTTCTTGTCGGAGAAAACTTGACAACGAATTGACAACGCTTGCTAGTGATCTGTCAGATTTTTTCGCAGTTCCTCGACGTTGTGCACGGGGAGTCGGCACGCATAGCCTTGGCAGACATAAGCGGTAGCCTTTCCTCCCAGCGCCACTTGCGCTTCCAGGTAGGGAACGAGGGACGTGATCTTCGCAGCATCCGACGGGCGCAGAGCCATTACGGCATTGGGAAGGTACTCGTCCCGCACCGCGCGCCACATCTCGCGCACGACGGGATCGCGGTCCTCCCCCGCTACGATGATTTCCATCTTGGGACCGAGATCGAAATCCAACGCGGACAACATCTCCGTGTGGGCATCGGGCGCCTGTTTCAAATCGCTCTGCATGGCCACGAGCACACGGTGACCTTGCTCCTCCATATTTCGGTCGCCGGTCAAATGACCAAGATGGAGCAACAAGACGGCTGCCGCGGCATTACCCGACGGCATGGCTCCGTCGTACGTGTCCACGACCGGGGCCAGAAGCGATTCAGCGTCGGCGCCGGTCATGGTGAACATGCCATCCGATCGCGCAAAGATCCGAACCAAGTCATGAGCCACGCGAACCGCCGCCTCGAGCCATCGCGGATCGAATGTCGCTTCGTACAGCGCCAGGTATCCGCGGCCCAGGAAAGCATAATCGTCCAGATAGCCAAGAACGGGCGCGGCTCCGTCCCGGTAATGCCTCAAGAGACGTCCATCCTTCCACAAGTGAGTCTCGATAAACGTGGCCGCCTGAACGGCGCTCTCGATATAGCGCGGTTCTCCGAGACTCGCGCCGGCTTGGGCCATCGCTTCGATCATGTAGCCGTTCCATGCCACGAGTATCTTTTCGTCGCGATGCGGGCGGGGGCGCTTCGATCGCGTTTGAAAGAGGTCCTCGCGCTCCGCGCGCCAACGCTCGTACCCCTCCGGAGTGAACGACTTGAGATGGAGAATGTTCTTGCCTTCCCAATTGCCGATGTCGCTCGCCTGATACTCCTTGCGAAACGCCAGCCCGCGCTCGGATCCCAAAATCGAATCGATCTCGCCCGCCGACCACACGTAGAACGTGCCTTCGTGTCCCTCGCTGTCCGCGTCCTCGGCCGCGTAATACCCGCCTCCCGGGTGTTTGAGATCGCGCTCCACGTAATCCAGAATCCCGCGCGCGACGAGGGCATAGGCGGAATCTTTGAAGAAGATCGAGGCCTGGGTGTAAGCGATAGCCAGACCTGCCTGGTCGTAGAGCATCTTCTCGAAGTGCGGCACGAGCCAGTTCGCATCGGTGGAATAACGATGGAAGCCGCCCCCCAGTTGGTCGTGAATACCCCCCGCGGCCATCGCATCCAGCGTGCCGCGCACCATGGCCGCGGGGGCCTTGCTGTCCGTTCGCTCCGCATAACGCAAGAGAAAGGTGAGCTTGTGCGGAGTGGGAAACTTGGGCGCGCCGCCGAATCCGCCTCGCGAGACGTCGTAGGACATCTCGGCCATCCGCGCCGCCGAATCGAGAAGCGCGGGCACGAGATCGCCTTCCCCCGCCTCCGAACTCTTGACGCGCTCTTTAAGGAACTGCGCTACCTGCTCGCTCTGGGAGGTCAGGTCGGAGCGATGCTCCTTCCACGCGCCGGCCACGTTCTTGAGCAGGGTCATGAACTGTTGCGGTGGAAAATAGGTGCCGGCAAAAAACGGTTTGCGATCCGGGGTGAGAAAGACCGACATGGGCCAGCCGCCCTGACCCGACATCGCCTGCACGGCGGTCATGTAGAGATCGTCTAGGTCCGGACGCTCCTCGCGATCCACCTTGATGGCGACGAAATTCTCGTTCAGGACCTCGGCGATAGCCTGGTTCTCAAACGACTCGTGCTCCATCACGTGACACCAATGACAGGTGGAGTAGCCGATCGAGAGGAAGATGGGTTTGTCCTCGCGGCGCGCCTTGGCCAGCGCTTCCTCTCCCCAGGGATACCAGTTCACCGGGTTGTGGGCGTGCTGCTCGAGATAGGGACTTTTTTCGCCGGCCAGTTTATTCATGCGCGTTCGTGTGTCACCTGAACAGGATGTAAGGAGCGCCAGACCGAGTAGGGCCGGCCACCCGACCCGGATCACGAGCGGGCGGCGGCCGGCTTCTTGAGATGTTTCGATTTCTCTCCGTTTTTGAGCGTCATGCCCAGCTCGTGCATGACGAACGCATACGTGTCCGCCGTCTCGTCGATGATTTTCGAGATGGGTTTGCCCCCGCCGTGTCCAGCCCGCGTTTCCACGCGGATCAGCATCGGATGTTCCGAAGCATTATCGGCTTGCAAGGTCGCGGCGAGCTTCCGCGCCTGGCCGGGGTCGACGCGATCATCGGTGTCGGCGGTGAGCACGATCGTGGGCGGATAGCTGGCCCCGGGTTTCACGTTGTGCAAGGGGGAATAGGCGTACAGGAACTTGAACTGATTCGGATCGTCCGAGGAGCCATATTCGGGGACCCAGAACCTGGCCACGGTGAACAAGTGATAGCGCAGCATGTCCGCGACCGGAACCTGCACGATCACCGCGCCAAAAAGATCTGGGCGCTCCATCTCCACCGCCGAGGTTAAGAGTCCGCCGTTACTTCCGCCTTCGATGACCAGTTTCTGGGAAGTGGTATAGCCGTTGGCGATCAAGTACTCGCCCGCGGCAATGAAATCGTCGAAAACGTTTTGCTTTTTCTCGAGCATGCCGGCCTCGTGCCACGCCTTGCCGAACTCTCCCCCACCGCGAAGGTTGGGTACGGCCAGGATGCCTCCCTGCTCCAGCCAGAAGAGCCGCGACGCCGAGAAATAGGGCGTCATCGAAATGTCGAACCCACCGTAGGCGTTCAGGATCACCGGATTCTTGCCGTCCAGGGCGATGTTCTTCTTGTGGATCAGAAACATGGGCACGAGCGTGCCATCCCTGGACTCGTACCAGACCTGGCGGGTGGTGTAGGCGGTGCGGTCGAAATCGACGTGAGGCTCGTACAGCGGCACCAGGGTGCGACTGGAGAAGTCGAACCGGTATACGGTAAACGGAAAGAGAAAAGAGGTGAACCCGACGAATAGCTGATCGCTTTCGGGCCGCCCGCTCCAGGACACGGAACCGATCGCGGGAAGCTGGACCTCGTCGATGCGTGTTCCGTCGAGCTTATAGGCGACGAGCCGGCTGTGGGCATTGTGAAGCGTTTCCACCCAAAGCTCGTGATTCACGATCGAGGCCCCGGTGATCACGTCTTTGCCTTCGGGGATGATGGGCTCCATTGCGGAGAGCTTCGGCTTCGACACGTTCATGGCCACAATCCTGCGATTCGGCGCACCACGATCGGTGTTGAAGTAGAACTTGTCGCCGGAGGAGCCGATGAAATCGTAAGCGGCATCGAATCCCGTGAAAACGGGCCGCAGCTTGGATACCGTGCCGGCGCCGATCGGAGCGAAGTAAACCTCGTTCTTGGTCGACGACCCGAGCCACACCGTTACCACGAGATAGCGACCGTCATCGGTGACGCTCGGCGATACGCCCGCCTCCCTAATGTCCGGGCGATCGTAAACAAAGGTGTCCTTTTCTTGATCGTCGCCCAGCCGGTGATAAAAGAGCTTGGGGAAGTAGTGTTCGTCTCCGGCCGGCACCGTTCCCGGTTTGGGCTGCCGCGTGTAATAGAACCCTTTGGCGTCCTTGGTCCACGCAGCCTCGCTGAACTTGAGGTTTGGGATGACGTCGGGAAGATTCTGGCCCGTGGCCACGTCCATAACATGCATTTCCTGCCAATCGCTTCCGCTCAGGGAAATGCAGTACGCCATGTACTTCGCGTCAGGCGAAACGCTCTTGGAGGTCATGGCGGCCGTGCCGTCCTCACGCAGCTTGTTGGGATCGAGCAAGAGCCGCGGTTTGCCATTGAGGCCGTCCTGAACGTATACGATGGACTGGTTCTGGAGCCCATCGTTCTTGGTGAAGAAAATGACCCCCTGCTCCTCACCGGGCATTCCGTATCTCACGTAATCCAGCCGAGCTCTCAGGCGTTCGCGAATCTGTTTCACGAGGCCGGTCTTGTCCAGGTACGCGTTCGTAAACGCGTTCTCAGCCTCGATCCAGGACTTCACCTCGGGCGCTTCGGAGTCCTCGAGCCAGCGGTAGGGGTCGGCGACCCGCGTTCCGTGATAGTCGTCCACCTGATCGGAGCGTCGCGCGGTGGGATACGAAAACCCTTTCGCCAGAAGGGAAGGCGCCGAAGCGACGAGAAGCAGGAGGGTCAAAACTGAGGATCCTAGGCGGAAACGTCGCATGAGTTGATCTCCTGGAAGAGCTTGCAAGGCGGGGTGAGGGAGCCCGCCTTCCGGGGGTCTCAAAGGAACAACGAAGGCAAGGCATCGTAGCACGAGGATTCCGGGACGCCGAGGGCTCGAGAAGGGTTGAATAGGGCCCCGGACGCCCCTAAGCTCACCCGCCATGACCGAGGCCACGACCTCGATGCCCCGCACCGACGCCACCCCGGAACGTGCCGCCCGAGCGGGCGTCTTGCTGGCGAACCTGGGCAGCCCAAAAGCCCCGCGAACACCGGAGGTGCGTCGCTACTTACGGGCGTTTCTCTCCGATCCCCGCGTAATCGATCTCCCCAAAGTGCCGCGCTGGTTGTTGCTCAACTTGTTCATTTTGCCCTTCCGGTCGCGGCGATCGGCGGAAGCGTATCGAAAAATATGGACGGAGAAGGGGTCACCGCTTCTCGTGCATGGGGAAGCGTTGCGGCAAGAGCTCGCATCACGGCTCGACACACCGGTGGCACTCGGAATGCGGTACGGCGAGCCCTCCCTAGCCAGTGCGCTCCGCGAACTCAAGCAACGCGGCGCGGATCGCATTGCCGTGTTGCCGCTCTACCCGCAAGCGGCATCTGCGTCGACGGGGACCATGCTCGAGAAGGTGTATGCCGAGGCGGGGCGCGAGTGGAACGTGCCGGATCTAGTGACCATTCCCCCCTTTTTCGACGATCCCGGCTTCGTTGCCGCATGGGAGGCGGTCGGGCGGCCCGTTCTCGAGAACGTGAGACCCGATCACGTACTGTTCAGCTTTCATGGGCTGCCGGAACGGCAGATTCGCAAAGCGGATGCATCGCGAACGCACTGCCTGACTCATCCGACGTGTTGCGATACCCTGAGCACAGTGAATCGCAACTGCTACCGCGCGCAATGTTTCGCCACCGCGAGACATCTCGCCACCGCGCTGGGCCTTCCCTCAGATCGCTATACCGTTTCCTTTCAATCTCGGTTGGGAAGGGAAGCCTGGATCAAGCCTTACACGGATCACCTGCTTCGCGAGTTTCCGAGGCGCGGGGTGAAACGTTTGGTTGTATTCTGTCCCGCTTTCGTGGCCGATTGCCTGGAGACGCTCGAGGAAATCGGGTTGCGCGGCCGGGACGCGTTTCTGGCCGCGGGTGGCGATGCGTTCGCGCTGGCACCGTCGCTCAATACGCATCCGCGCTGGGTGGAGACGGTAGTGGACCTCGTTCGCAAGGCTCTCGGTTGATTTGCTCATTGGAAGAGAGGTGATCCGATGAACGCGATGAATCGCCGCCGGTTTTTTGCCTGGATCTCAGCCGGTGGCGTGACTGCGCTTTTGGCTCCTGAAGTCGTGCTCGCCGCCTCCACCCATCAGCATCGCCTGACCGAGGCCGCGATCGGACGAGCCAAAGACCTGATCGGGCTCGAGCTGAGCCACGACGAGCGCCAGCTCATGGCCAAGGCAGTGGAGGATCATCTCGGGAATTACAAGAAGCTGCGCGAGATTCCCTTGCCCAACTCCGTTTCCCCGGCCCTCACGTTTTCCCCGCTTCTCCCGGGACGCAAGATCGAAACCAAGAATGAACCGGCCCGGTTTTCGAAGGTCAACGCCTCGCGGCCGGGGAACGAAACCCCGCTGGCCTTCATGCCGTTGATCGAGCTGGCCGCACTCATTCGCGAACGCAAAATCTCTTCGGTCGAGCTGACCCAAATGTACTTGGGCCGCTTGAAGCGGTATAACCCCGCGCTGCATTGCGTGATCACGTTGACCGAGGATCTGGCGCTCACGGAAGCGCGGCGCGCGGACGACGAAATCGGGCGGGGCCGGTATAAGGGTCCGCTTCACGGCATCCCCTACGGACTCAAGGATCTGTTCGCGGTGAAGGGATATCGCACGACCTGGGGTGCGGCGCCTTACAAGGATCAAATGATCGACGAAGACGCGACCGTGGTGACGCGGCTTCGCGACGCGGGAGCGGTCCTGTTGGCCAAGACGAGCGTGGGAGCCTTGGCATGGGGTGACGTGTGGTTCGACGCCACCACCAAGAATCCGTGGAAGCTCGATCAGGGTTCGAGCGGTTCCTCGGCCGGCTCGGCATCGGGCACGGCGGCCGGGTGCATGGCGGTCGGCATTGGTACCGAGACCCTGGGTTCGGTGATCTCGCCGTCGGCCCGTTGCGGCACTACGGGCTTGCGCCCCACGTTCGGACGCACGAGCCGCTATGGCGGCATGGCGCTGTCGTGGAGCATGGACAAGGTCGGCGTGCTCGCGCGCTCGGTGGAAGACTGCGCGATCGTGTTCGATGCGATGCGCGGATCCGACGGCAAGGACGGCGCGGTCATCGATGCTCCGTTCCCCTGGGATGCCGGGCGCAATCCGAAATCTCTTCGCATAGGTTTCGATGAAGCGGCTTTCAAGGAAAAGAGCGATGACGCGGAGTTCGATCAAGCGGCTTTGACGACCTTGAAATCGATGGGATTCGATTTGAAACCAGTAAAACTTCCCGATTTCCCGGTCGATCAGATCCTGTTCATTCTCGAGGCCGAAGCGGCGGCGGCCTTCGACGACCTAACTCGATCCAATCGCGACGATCTCATGACCGTTCAGATCGAAGATGCATGGCCCAACGTGTTCCGCGCGGCTCGCTTCATTCCCGCAGTGGAGTACATCCAGGCGAACCGCGCGCGAACGCTGCTCATGCAGCATTTCGAAACCACGGTTGCAGATGTGGATGCCTACGTACACCCCTCCTTCGGCGGGAACACGCTCCTGGCCACGAACCTTACCGGGCATCCCTCGGTCATCGTGCCCAACGGCTTCCGCAAGGATGGCACGCCGGCTCACATCACGTTTACAGGAAAGCTATTCGGGGAAGCGGAGACCTTGTTGATCGCCAAGGCGTATCAGGATGAGACGGGGTTCCACAAGAAGCACCCGGACCTGGACGTCGAAATGGCGGCGGCGGCCGAGAAACAAGCGGTTTCGTCGAAGCATTGAGCTGGGCAGGGGCTAAAACGAACTCAACTCATTCCACGAGCCGTATCGCCAACCTGCGTCCGACGTACACTCCCATCGCGGTGCCGATCACGCTCAAGATGAACGCCATCATGATGCCGGCGCGGTCCCCGAGCCACCATCCTGCGGCACCACCCAAGGTTGCACCGACGAAAGCTAGGAGCTTGGACATCGGAATGCCCGTCGCATCATGGGATGCATCTCTTCAGTAACTCTCCCCATGCTCTCTGTTCCTTCTTCGGATCGAACAGACTCGACAACTGAACGATCCTCCGGCGAAGACCTGCGTAGAAGTTATCGTCCGTCTCCGCGCGACGGATGAGGCGAGCCAACACGTGGGTGTCCCCCACCGGGAAATACCCAGGATAGGATCGACCGAGCATTCCCACATTCCCAGGCACCTCGCTGGCCAGTAGCGGAACGCCGGCCACAATGGCCTCGGAGACGACGTTGGCACCCCCTTCGCTCCGGGAGCTGATCACGCACAGATCTCCTCCCGCGAGCAGCCGGCGCGCTCTACCCAGGGGAAGTTCTCCTTTCCACAGGTAGCGCGGATTGCGCCGCATTTCCGCGTGAGCACGTTCCTCCCACCCCGGGCCCAGGGAGGCGCCGGCGTGAACCACGCGCACCCTCGAGGAACCGGGCAGTATGCGCGCGGCATAGGCGGCTCGAAGCGGATCCTTCACCGGTCGCAGATTCGAAAGAACGATGACGTCGAAGGTTCGAGCCGAACGGGTTCCCGAAGCCTTGGGCATCGTCACCGATTGCCGGATCACCACACCTTTCCGCCGAAGCGCCGGGGGAAGTTCACGCAATCCCAAGGGCTGAAGGAGCACGATCCGATCCGCGAGCCTCAGGGACTCCCGCGGCCGCTGCAAACGGTCCAGATCTTGATAGAGATCCGTTCCCGTCAAGGCGACCACGATGCCCACGTCACCCCGCGCTGAGGCTTGCTTGACCGAGGCCGCGCTCTTGGTGGCGTGGAGCGCGACCAGCACATCACATGGCTCTCGGCCTAGCCCACCCGCGATCGTCACCCGGTGCCCAAGCGATCTCAGTATCCCTCGCCACCGCTCCGCGGTGACGGAGTTCCCGGTGACTGCCTCCCCCTTCGATGGGACCACGATGACGATCCGCGCCATGGGGCATAGAATAAGTGAAGCCATGTCATCCAACGATCCCACTCTGGAAGGCGTGACCGCGGCCGAGCTTCGCCGCGATCTCCTCGACGCGCGGTCGCGCACGCTCGCGACCGTCTCAGACCTCGAGGACGACCGCCTCATCGGTCCCCGGCTCTCCATCATCAACCCACTGCTTTGGGAAATCGGGCACTTGGCCTGGTTCCAGGAGAACTGGGTGTTGCGTCACTACGCCGGCGAAGCGCTGACCCGTGACGATGCGGACGCCCTCTACGATTCCATGAAGGTGCCCCACGACACGCGATGGGATCTCCCCCTGCCCACCCGCCTGGACACGCTGGCCTACATGCGTCGCGTGCTGGAGCGGGTTTTGAACATGGTGCGTACCGATCCGGTCGAACCGCGCCTTGCCTACTTCGTGCGCCACGTGACCTTCCACGAAGACATGCATGGAGAAGCTTTCATTTATACGCGCCAGACCCTGGGGTACCCCGCGCCGGAATTGGGCCCGAGAGCCAAGGAAGCCTTGCGCAGAACCGCCCTTCCGCCCGGCGACGCCACGATTGCGGGAGGCACTTACCCGCTGGGATCCACTCCAGGAGCCGAATCGTTCGTGTTCGACAACGAAAAATGGGCGCATCCGGTACACCTCGAGCCGTTCGCCATCTCGCGACGAGCGACCACCAACGGTCAATTCGCAGCCTTCGTCCAGGATGGCGGCTACGCACGGGAGAATCTGTGGACCCCGGAGGGATGGCAGTGGCGTTCGGGAATCCACGCGCAACATCCCGTCTACTGGCGACCTTCCGGTTCCGGTTGGGCGGTGCGCGCATTCGATCGCTGGGCGCCCCTCCTCGAAGAGGGGGCCATCATTCACGTGAATTGGTACGAAGCGGACGCCTACTGCCGATGGGCCCGCCGCCGTTTACCCACCGAGGCGGAATGGGAAGCAGCCGCCGGCGGCTCGGACAAACGACGGTTTCCCTGGGGGAACAGTTTTCCCGAGTCCGGGGTGGCCAATCTCGACGGTGTTCACGGCGGCGCGGTGGACGTCAACACTCTGGCCGCCGGCGATACGTCCACCGGTATCCGGCAGCTCATTGGAAACGTATGGGAGTGGACCTCGAGCCCCTTTCAATCCTTCCCCGGATTCGTGCCCGATCCGTACCGCGAATACTCAGAACCATGGTTCGACGGCAACCACATGGTGCTTCGCGGCGGCGCTTGGCCCACGCGCTCGCGTCTCTTGCGCAACACATGGCGGAACTTCTACCCCAAGGATAGGTCCGATGTGTTCGCGGGATTTCGCACCTGCGCGCTATGATAATTCGATGAAGCGACCCCCTCTCACTTTCGATCCCGACGCCGCCATCACCACCGATACGCTCTTCGGATTGCCGTTCACGCCCGAGGAATCGGAGGTGGTTCTCATTCCCGTTCCGTGGGACGCCACCGTTTCCTATGGAGTCGGCGCCTCCAAAGGACCGGCAGCCATCCGAAACGCCAGCCGTCAGCTCGACATCCTGGATCGGGAAACCGGAAAGCCGTACGAGCGTGGCATCGCCATGTTGCCGATACCCGAAGATCTGGAGGCCAAGAACCACGAGGCGCGCGAGAAAGCCGAGCCGGTGATTCTAGCCGGCGATCCCGGAGATGACCCGGATCTCCTGGCGGCCTCCGCCCGCGTGAACGCGCTCTGTGAGGACATGAACGATTGGGTCTACACGACCGCCAAGACCTGGATGGAACGCGAGAAGCTCGTGGGGGTGATCGGCGGCGATCATTCGGCCCCATTTGGGTTGTTCCAAGCGATTGCGGAAGCGCACCAAGGCGTCGGGATCCTTCATCTCGATGCGCACGCGGATCTGCGTCAAGCTTACGAGGGCTTCACGTGGTCGCATGCCTCGATCATGTACAACGCCATGGAGCGAATCCCCGGGATTTCGCGTCTGGTTCAGATTGGAATCCGTGATTTCGGGCACCGAGAAGATGCCTACATTCGGGAGAGCAATGGACGCATTCGCACCTTCTTCGATCCCGACCTGCGCGCAGCTCTCTTGTCTGGAGAAAACTGGCGCGCGCTCCTCACCCCGGCCATCGACTTGCTTCCGGCAAAGGTGTACCTCTCCTTCGACATCGATGGTCTGGATCCCACGCTTTGTCCAAGCACCGGGACTCCCGTGCCGGGAGGGCTATCCTTCGCGGAAGCGGTCATGATGCTACGGCTCGTCGCGGAAAGCGGCCGCGAAGTCGTGGGCCTCGATCTATGCGAAGTCGCTCCCGACGCCGACGGAGAGAGCGAGTGGGACGGCAACGTGGGGGCGCGACTGCTTTATAAAATGATCGGGTTTTCGCTCATGACCCGAACCGCCTGAGCGCTCTCGCTCTCCTCAGTTCAAGGACGATTCCAACAACGCCTCCATGGTGATCTTGGTGTTGAGCACCCGGGAAATGGGGCAGCCGGTTTTCGCGTTCTCGGCCGCCTTCTGGAACGACTCTTGGGTGAGGCCGGGGACTTTGCCCACCGTCTGAAGGTGTACAGAGGTGATGGTAAACCCAGGCTCGGTCTTCTCGAACGTCACGGTTGCGGTCGTGTCGATGCGCTCGGGAGGCGTGCCCGCGTTGGTGAGCTGCGCCGAAAGAGCCATCGAGAAGCAGCCGGCGTGCGCCGCAGCCACGAGCTCTTCCGGATTTGTTCCCTTCCCCTCTTCGAAACGCGTCCCGAACGAATATTGCGCGTTTTCCAGAAGTCCGCTGCCGGTGGAAATCGTTCCTTTGCCTTCCTTGAGCGAACCCGTCCAAACTGCCGAAGCTTTCCGTTTCATGGATATCCCCTCGTTTCGATATGAGAGTCAGTGCATGCGAGGTTCGATCGGCAAAGAACGCACGATCGACCCTTCCGCGTCGGCCATGGCTTCGAGCCGCCGCAGCACTTGCTGGGGCGAATCGAAGGCCAGCGCGAGTTCTCTAAATCGTTCCCAGTGCCGGGATTCTGCACCGGCAAGTGTGCTATAAAAATGCCCCAGCTCGCGGAGATCCGCGTCTGCGTCGTCGACCAACGCCTGGCTGAGGAGCCGGAACCGTTCACACGATCGCGCCTCCACGAATGCACTCACGAGGAGGAGATCGCCCAAGGCACCCATGCCGCCCCGGTGGCGAAACGCCCACTCACGAAGCGCTCTCACATAACGATCCGGGAGCGGTTTGGTGAGAACCTCCCCACGCGCCTCGATACGGTCCAGCACCTGGCGAAAATGGCTCATTTCCTCGTGTGCCAATGCGATCATGGCGCGGGCAAGCCCGGGATGATCCGGAAATCTTCCGATCAGAGCCATGGCCATCGACGCGGCCTTCTGCTCGCAGTGGGCGTGATCGGCCAAAAGAGCGCGGAGGTCCGCTTTCGCCACCCGCGTCCACTCGGGATCCGTTTGTGTGGTGAGCGGCAATCCATCCAGCACACTCATGAAGAGAGCATACCAATGGTGGAGCTAGGCTGCCGCTTGTGAATTGGTTAGGCTACCCGGCTTGAAATTCGCCGGTTACGCCGCCGTCATTCTTCAAACGCTCTTGTCCGCGATCACGTTCCTGATCGCCAAGGACGCCACGCGGCACTTCACCGCCTTGGAGCTCGCCTGGTTTCGGATCGAGCTCAGCGGGTTTCTGGCCGTGCTCGCTTTGCTATACGTGCGAACGATTCCTGCTCGTCGTGATTGGCCGCGAATCGCCTTTCTCGGGGTGAGCGGCATCGCGATCAATCAAACGTTGTTCCTTCTGGGGCTGCGCTATTCGAGTCCGCTTCACTCCGCGTTGCTCTACGCCTTCACGCCCATCCTGGTCTTGATCGGCGCTCTCATCCACCTTGGCGAACGGCTCACCTGGCAGAAAGCGCTCGGCGTGTTGCTGGCCATGGCCGGAGTGCTCCTCGTTCTCCTCGCCCAAGGACTCGACCTCTCACAAGGACCGCTTCGAGGAGATCTCATCACTCTCGTCGCGGTGTTCACATGGTCGACCTACACCGTGGCCGGGAAACCGCTTCTGGCCCGTTACGATGCCCTTACCCTCACCGCGTGGATTTTTATTTGCGGGGCCTTGGTGATGCTTCCGGCGGGGATTCCCGTGCTCACTCATTTCGATCCATCACGGCCCAGCTCACGGGGCTGGCTCGAAATCGGCTACTTGAGCCTGGTCACGAGCGGCATCGCCTTCACGCTGTGGTATTTCGCCTTGCAGCGATTACAGGCGTCTCAAGTTGCCGTCTTTACGAATCTTCAGGCGCCCTTGACCGCGCTTTTGGCCTGGCTGGTCATGGGCACGGTCCCGGAACACACCGCGATTGCCGGCGGCGCGCTTGTGCTCATGGGCGTCATTCTCGTCCAGATCTCGCAGCGATCTCAGCCCGCCATCCGCGACATCCGGCGCAGCTTACGTTTGAGCCGATGAATTTCGTGGCGGGTTGAGGCCAGCTTGGCCGCGTCGCGGTCCGTCCCGGCCTTGGCCCGCTCTACTTTCAGCGCGCGGATGCGCTGCTTGACCTTGGTTTTGTCCGCGCCCGCCGCCACTTTGTGCGGCTTTTCAACGCCCATCGATTTAGCTAAGGCTTCGACCAGCTGCTCCTTGTGCATGCCGGAGGTTCCTTCGAGGGCCAGCTTCTCCTTGGCCATTTCGCGAAGCTCGGTGACCTTCATTTTTTCCAGCGAATGCCAGTCCATATGCGTGCCTCCTCGAAAATACGGGGAACGCAATTGTACCCATTTTCCCATTCCCGGACGATTCACGATTCTTGCCGACGCAACCTCCCTCGGCTGCGGCCCGTACGAACGGGCGTGCTATGATCCGGCCTCCTCAGATAGCCCCCTAGCCCAAGGAGCCAACATGTCGTTCAGGAATCCACTCTTTGCGCTTGCCTTGGTTGGATCCGCGATCGTACCCGTGGCCTCGGCGAGAGCCGGGCTGCCCCCCCTCATTCCCCGCGAAATTCTCATGGGAAATCCAACCAAACAGAACCCGCAGATTTCCCCCGACGGAACGCGCCTCTCTTACCTGGCCCCAGCTACGAATCACGACGTGCTCAACATCTGGATTCAACCTCTGGAGGGCGGCACGGCAACCATGGTGACCGCCGATACATTGCGCGGCATCTTTGGGTACCGGTGGGCCGAAGACAATCAACACCTGATTTATATCCAGGATCGCAACGGCGACGAAAACTGGCACGTGTACGCGGTGGATATGACCAGCCACGACGTGAAAGACCTCACCCCATTCGAAGGGGTGGCGGCGCAGGACATTCTGGTCGACCGAAATCATCCCAACGAAATCCTGGTCGGTCTCAACCAACGCGATAAGACCAAGTTCGACATGCACCGCATCGATCTCAAGACCGGTGCCGTGACTGTGGAAGCCGAGAATCCGGGCGATGTGAGCGAATGGGCCACCGATCACGATTTCCACATCCGGGCTTGCACGGCGCTCGACGCCAAAACCAACGACACCATCATTCGCGTGCGCGACACCGCGGATGGCCAATGGCGCGACATCGTCCGCTGGCCGTTCATGGAAGCGGGCGAAGTGCTGGCGCGTAAGGTCCTGGGCTTCACCCCCGACGGCAAGGGTCTCTACGTGCAGTCGTGTATGGACGTGGACAAGTTGCGCCTCGTGGTCCTGGATGTGGCTACCGGCAAGCAGGTCAAGGTGTTGGCCGAGAACCCCCAGAAGGAAATCTGGAACCTGTTCTGGGAGCCCCAGGTGGTGATGAATCCCCGCTCCCACACTCCCGAGGCCGTGGCGTTCTATTACTTCAAGCCCGAATGGAAAGTTCTGGATTCGGCGGTCAAGAAGGACTTCGAGCTCTTGGCCAAGGATCCGAACACGATCTTCCAGATCGTGGGCCGGGACCAAGCGGATCGCAAATGGGTGGTCGATTACACGTCGGATGTTCAGCCCGACCGCTATTACTTGTATGACCGAAACACCGGCAAAGTGGATCTCCTGTTCGATTCGGAACCAAAGCTGTCCCAATACAAGCTGGCCCGTATGGAAGGCAAGACCTTCAAGGCCCGGGACGGGCGCACGATCCCCTGTTACCTGACCCTTCCCGAGGGCCTGCCGGCCAAGAACCTCCCGCTCGTGCTCAACGTGCACGGGGGGCCATGGGTGCAGGACTACTGGGGTTTCGACCCTTGGACGCAGCTCTTTGCCAATCGCGGTTACGCGGTGCTGCAGGTGAACTATCGCGGCTCCACCGGTTACGGCAAGGATCACGTCAACGCCGGCATCGGACAGTGGGGGGTGGGGGCCATGCAGAACGATCTCACCGATGCGGTGGCCTGGGCGGTCAAACAAGGCATTGCGGATCCCAAGCGCGTGGGGATCGTGGGAGGATCCTACGGCGGATATGCGACCTTGGCCGGGCTCGCCTTCACTCCGGACACCTACGCGTGCGGCGTGGATCTGGTCGGGCCCTCGGACGTGAAGTCGCTATTCGAGTCGTTCCCGCCGTACTGGTCGGTGCGCAAGGTGCGCTGGATCCGGCGGGTGGGCGATGTCGAGCACGATGACGCGCTCAACCAAAAGATTTCCCCGCTGTATCACGTCGATGCAATCAAGGCCCCACTCCTCATTGGACAGGGGAAGAACGATCCCCGGGTCAAGCAGGCCCACTCCGACGCGATCGCGGCGGCGATCCGGAAAAAAGGCGGCTCGGTGGAGTACCTGCTCTACCCCGACGAGGGGCATGGCCTGGCCCGCCCTCAGAACAACATGGACTTCATGGGGCGGGTCGAGGAGTTCCTCGGCCAGCACCTGGGAGGGCGGAAAGAGCCGTGGGTGGCCGTCCCGGGCAGCTCGGTCCAGGTCCAGGAAGCCAATCCGGCTCAGTCCAGTAAAAACTAGTTTTCCGCAACCATGGGGGAGCCTCGGCCGTACTCCGAGTACGGACCCTGTTTCAGGAGGCTCTCCCATGGCATTGCGGATGCTGTTCGGCCCCGTTTCCCTCGTTCTCCTCGTTTCCTCTCCCGCGTTCTCCGAGAGTTATGACCAGCACCTGACTCTGGACAAATCGCACCTCAAGATCGTGAACTTGATCGGCGAGGTGCACGTGACGCGTCAAGCCGGTTCGAGCTTCGATGTAGTCGTCCACGTCCAGGGCAAGGATGCCGACAAAGATCACGTGTATGCGCGGCTCGAGGGCGAGAATCTGACCGTTCACTTCCCCGAGGGAACCCACTTCGTATATCCCAAGCTGGGCGGCTCTCGCTCGACCTTCACCTGGAATCCAGAGGGCGGGGCTATTCATTACGGGGTCAAAGATCTCATTGGAATAGGGGATCACCGCCGCATCACGGTTACCGGAAGCGGCAGCGCTCCGGAGATGTGGGCGGATATCGAGATTCGAGTGCCGGCTAAGGGGCATTTGGAAGTAGTGAACGGCGCCGGAACCTTGTACGCCGAGGATGTGGAAGGCGAGTTGCATCTTCGCGTGCACAGCGGACCCATCAAGGCCGAGAAAATCGTGGGCGAGGTGGTTCTGGACACGGGCAGCGGCTCCGTGGAGGTTTCCTCCGTCAAGGGCCGTGTCAACGCGGATACCGGAAGCGGCCGGGTGACAGTGGAGAATGTGGACGGGGATCTAAGCGTGGACACGGGGAGCGGGTCGGTTTCCGTGACGGCGGCCCACGGCACGAACATCCACGCCGACACGGGGTCCGGTTCCGTACACCTGAGCGATATTGTCTGTGACGCGTTGAAAGTCGATACGGGAAGCGGCAGCATCCATTTATTGGGCGCCTCCCTCGGAAGCGGACACTTCGATACCGGGAGCGGCGGTGTCGATCTGGTCATCGATCAACTTCATGGCGGACCCATTCATGTCGACACCGGCAGCGGCTCGGTGTCGCTCGATTTACCGCCCGATCCCTCGGCCACCGTCAGCACGTCCACGGGCAGCGGCGGGATTCGCGTGGAGCTGGACAACGTGGACTGGGTAAAGAACGAGCGTGACGACAAGACGTTTCGGGTGGGAAAGGGCGAAGCGCGCATCTCACTCGAGACCGGCAGTGGCTCGATCCGCGTGCGGAGCTGAAACCTCACTCACCTCAATCTCAGGAGGCGAGGCGGATCCCCATGAACTGCCAGCGCGTCTTGGGCGGGAAAAAGTTGCGGTAGGTGGGCCGCGCGTGTGAGCGGGGGGTTACGCATGAAGCGCCTCGGAGCACCATCTGCCCGCTCATGAACTTCCCGTTGTATTCGCCCAACGCTCCCGGGAGCGGTTCGTAACCCGGATAGGCCGAATACGCGCTCTGCGTCCACTGCCAGGTTTCGCCGTAGAGCTGGGTCAGCGCTCGCTCTTCGCGCGTCGCCGCAGGATGAAATCGCCCTGATTCCAGAAAGCTACCGGAAACCGGAGCGTCCTCGGCGGCCACTTCCCACTCCGCCTCGGTGGGCAAGCGCGCTCCCGCCCATCGCGCATAGGCGTCGGCCTCGTAGTAACTCACGTGACACACGGGTTCCGCGGGATTCAAATCCCTCACCCCGCTCAGGGTGAACTGCCGCCAGCCACTGTCTTCCGTGAGCCAATAAAGCGGCGCGTCCCAATGCTCTTCGAGTCGAGTGATCCACCCGTCCGATAGCCAGAGCTCCGGTTTTTCGTAACCGCCTGCCTTCATGAACTCCAGATATTCGCCGTTGGTCACCAGACGATGACCCAGGCGGAACGGCGCCACGAACACGCGATGCCGCGGGCTTTCGTTGTCGAAGGCAAAGCCCTGGCCAACGTGCCCGATCGAGCGCACTCCCTCCCCGAACGAGATCCATTTCAGAGGCACGGTCTCGGTCTTCGCGCTGTCGTCTTTCTTGAGATAGGCGGGAAAGAGCGGGTTCTTCCAAAACGCATGCTTGAGATCGGTGAGGAGCAGCTCCTGGTGTTGCTGGCAGTGGTTGAGTCCCAAGGTGATGACGGCGGATAGCCTTTCGAAGGTCCGGGCATCGGCCTCGGCGAGGAAGCGCTCCATGCCCTGATCCACGTGCCGGCGGTACTCGTACACCTGGTGCACCGTGGGCCGCGAGATCAACCCGCGTTCCGGCCGCAAATGCATGGGCCCCACGGTGTAGTAATAGGAATTGAAGAGATACCGGTAGCGCGGATCGAGCGGTCGATAATCGGGCACGCCCGCCTGGAGAACGAAGGTCTCGAAGAACCAGCTCGTGTGGGCCAAGTGCCACTTGGCCGGGCTGGCCTCGGGCATCGACTGGATGATGTAATCCTCGGTCTCCAGGGGCTTACACAGGGCCTCGGTCAGTGTTCTAACACTGCGATATTTTTCCAGAAGTTCCGTGCGAAGATCATTCATCACATCACCCGCTCAAAGACGATTATCGCACCGCCGCTTTTCCGCTGTCCCGACGATGTTCCTCGATCAAACGATCCACCACCTCGCTCTCGGCCAGCGTGGTTACATCTCCTAACCCCTCGTATTCCCCCCCCGCAATATTCCGGAGAATGCGGCGCATGATCTTGCCGCTCCGCGTCTTGGGGAGTCCGCTCGTGATGTGCACGACATCCGGCACGGCAAACCCGCCGATGGCGTGGCGCACCTGCTCTCTGAGCGCCCCTTCCATTTCTCCCTTGGCGGCCCCGGCGAACTCCGATCCCAAAACGACGTACGCGTAAATACCCGTGCCCTTGATCGGATGGGGAAAGCCGACCACGGCTGACTCGGCTACCGCCTCGTGGGCCACCAAAGCGCTCTCCACCTCGGCCGTGCCCAGACGATGCCCGGAGACGTTGATCACGTCATCGATGCGGCCGGTAATCCAGTAGTAACCGTCCTCATCGCGCCGGCACCCGTCGCCGGTAAAATAGAGCCCGGGAAATTTGGAGAAATACGTTTCCTTGAAGCGGCGATGATCCCCGAATATCGTGCGTGCCTGGCCCGGCCAGCTGGACCCAAGGCAAAGCGCCCCGCTCACTCCGTTTTTTTCGAGCACGCGCCCCTCGTCATCCACCACCACCGGTTTCACGCCGAAGAACGGCAACGTAGCCGAGCCGGGTTTGGTGGGGGTCACCCCGGGAAGCGGCGTGATCAAGATCCCCCCCGTCTCCGTCTGCCACCACGTGTCCACGACCGCACACCGCCCCTCCCCAACCACGTCGTGGTACCACTTCCAGATCTCGGGGTTGATGGGTTCACCGACCGTGCCGAGAATGCGCAGGGACCGCCGTTGATATTGCTTCACCCATTGGTCCCCGCTCTGGGCAATGGCTCGAAGCGCGGTGGGCGCGGTATAAAAAATGTTCACGCCCAGGTCGTCGACAATGCGCCAATAGCGCCCCGGGTCTGGATAGGTGGGGATCGACTCGAACATCACCGTAGTTGCGCCGTTGGCCAGGGGTCCGTACACGATGTAACTGTGGCCGGTGACCCATCCAATGTCGGCCGCACAGAAATAAATGTCTCCGGGGTGGTAATCGAATACGAGCCGGTGCGTCATGGCTGCATAGACGAGGTAACCCCCCGTCGTGTGGAGCACACCCTTGGGCCGGCCCGTGCTCCCCGAGGTGTACAGAATGAATAAAGGATCCTCGGCGCCCATCCATTCGACGCTGCAGGTGGAACGCTGTTTGTCTTCTTCTTCGTCGAGCCACCAGTCGCGCTCGGCGGTCATGGGCACATCGGCCTCGGTGCGGCGGGCGACGAGAACCGTATCCACGAACGAAATCCCCTGGAGCGCCTGGTCGACGATGCGCTTCAGGGGAATGCGCTTTCCACCCCGAAGGCCCTCGTTGGCGGTGATGACCACGCGCGAGTGCGCATCCGCGACGCGGTCGCGAAGCGACTCGGCGCTGAAGCCGCCAAAGACCACCGAGTGCACGGCCCCGATGCGGGCGCAGGCCAGCATCGCGAAGGCGAGCTCGGGGATCATCGGCATGTAAATGCACACACGGTCCCCGCGCTTCACGCCATGAGCGAGCAACACATTGGCGATGCGGCAGACCCGATGCTTGAGTTCCCGATAGGAGATGTGTTTGTAAATACCCGGTTCATCCTGAGCCCAAATGATGGCGGTCCGCTCGCCGTGCTCCGGAAGATGTCGATCCACGCAATTGAAACAGGCATTCAGGCGCCCACCGAGAAACCAGCCGAAATCGACTTCATCAGGATCCTGATCCACCACGGTCGTGAAGGGATGAAACCAGGTGAGCTGCTTAGCCTCTTCCGCCCAAAAAAGCTCGGGATTCTCCAGCGAACGCTGATAGAGCCGGCGGTACTCGTCCAGGCTTCGCAAGTAGGCGCGTTCCTGGATGTGCGGCTTTACCGGATAGACAGGATCGTCAGGCACGCGAAGCTCCGAAGGGTTGGCGGTCCCGATCAGCCGCCCGCGGACGTATCGTGCGGCGAGAGGGCGAGGACGGTTTCAAGAGCGGCGCGAATAGTGGGCTCATCCAGATTATGGCCATCCAGCTTCTGGGCGACCTGACCGTTCTTGCCATAGATCACCAGCCCATGGGAGCGGAACCCGAATTCACTATGGATGCGGTTGGCATTCTCGGGGCTCGTAGCGTTTTCGATTGCGACGTTGACGCGGCCTTTGTACTCGTTTCCTAGGCCATTCACGATGGCCGCCACCTTGGCACAGTAGGGTCACCCAGGCATCGAATAGTAGACGATCGTGGCGTCGGAATGGCCGATAGCCACCGAGGACGCTTGGGATTTGCTCTCGGACCCTTGCTTACCGCACGCGGTGAGACTGAACACCAGGATGGCAAAGAGAAACGGTTTCATGACGGGGCGAGCCTCCTTCGATACTCAAAGGCTCGCCCAGTCTAACCCAACCAAAGCGATTGGGTCACCGCACGAGTACGATGGGATAGGACTGACGTAGCCCGTTGGCGCTCAGGGAATAGAAATAAACTCCCGGCGCTACTTGCGCGCCCGCCTCGGTGCGGCCGTCCCATCGTTCGCTATATCGGCCCGGCTCTTTGTTTTGCGCGGATTCGAGGACTCGGAGGAGGCGTCCCTGGGCATCCATCACGAACAGACGCACGGGAGAGCGCTGCGAGAGCTCGTAGGCAATGCTGGTGCCGGCCCGGAAGGGATTGGGAGACGCGGCGAGGAGCCGGGCAATGACGGGCAACGGATCGTCACCGACTCCGGTCTGGCCCGGGGTCTCCCGCATCGTAATGATCTGGTTGATCGGCACGTTGGTGGTATCAGTGACGAGTCCGGACGGCCAGAAGACCTGGATGGAATCGACGTCCGCTTCAATGTAAAGGCCTGCCAAAGCCGTCGGAGCATCCTGGCTATAGATGCCCGACCCGGCAGAAATATCACGGATCATCTTGTGGGCTCCGGCGACGATTCGCACTCGCGCTCCAATGCCCTGACTGTTCGACTGCGTGCCGATGAGGCGAACCTCGGTCCAATGCGCGCCGCTCCCCGTCGTGGAGAGAAGCTGATTCGAACTGCCCCAGTTTGCGATGTAGAGATCGGGGGTGCCGTTGCCGTTGTAGTCTCCCCACGCCACCCCGCGGCTGTTGGCCACCGTCACGACCGCCCCCGCGGAAACGTCGGTGAAGGAATCACCTCCGTTGTTGCGGAAGAGGGCGTTGGGTGCCCCGCTCATATTGTTGGCGCCGGCTTTGGCGAGGAAGATATCGAGGTCGCCATCGGAGTCGTAGTCGAGCCAAGTCGTTCCCTGGCCCGCTCCTGGATCCCGAACCTCGGTGATGTACAAGTCGGTGAAGTTCACCACTCCCGGAGTCGAGTCGTTGCGGAGCAAGCGGCTGGAGTTCAGATCCCGGGCGAGATAGAGGTCAAGATCGCCGTCGTTGTCCTCGTCACCCCAGGCCACGCCGTTAACGCCCGCTTTTGCCAAGGTTAGGCTCGTAACGTCGACGAAGGTGCCGGCGTCGTTCCGATACAGCTTGCCGGAGACACGCCCGCCAACGTAGAGATCGGGATCCCGGTCATTGTCGAAATCTCCCCACGCCGCCCCGGTGTTGTTTTGAGGATCGGCCAGCACGGCCGGGGTCACGTCGTGGAGGATGCCGCTCCCGTCATTGCGATATAAATGATCCGGTTGGTTCCAGCAGGTTACGAAGAGGTCCAGATCGCCGTCACGATCGTAATCGGCCCACGCCGCCGATTGGGAAAAGCTCGTTCCGGTCGCATCGCCGGCGCTGACGCTCACGAAGTTGCCGCCGTCATTTCGGAGCATACGACTCGACCAGTTGGAGTTTGCCACGTAAATATCGAGATCGCCGTCGTCGTCGTAATCCACGAACGCGGGGCTCATGTCACCGCCGGATCCGCCCACGGTAGCGGTGGTGATGTCGCTCCACTGGCCCGCCCCGTCGTTACGGACCAGCTTGCTCGGGCCCGAACCCTTGGCCATGAAGATGTCGAAGTCGCCGTCCTTGTCGAAATCGGCCCAGGCAACCCCAAAGGTCGTCCCCGTGGTGACGAGGGGACCCGAGGTCACATCGGCGAACTGGGCCGCCGCGCCGCGCGGCAACCCGGTAAGCAGCAGGCACCAAAGCAGTAGACCGTAAACAAAGGGGGTTTTTGTCATGGTTTTAAATAGGGAGTTGAGGTTGAGGTAGCTGGAACGCTCCGGGGCCTCCGGTGCCGATCGTGCTGCTTTTCGGCGGAGGCAAAGCCGGGGTGTCACACCCTGGAAGTCGCCGCAAATTATAGCGGGGTTTGCGGGGGAAGGCTAGTAGACACTTTAACTTCAAGTGCCAATGTAATTATTCTTTCCATATTCGAGTGACTTCTCGGTCGCTTCCCGCCGCCCCTTCTGCTAAACTGTTGACCTTGCATCGCGGGTCAGCGTCGCCCCTTCAGAGGGGCTGGGTAGCCCCCAATCGACTGCCTCCCCGCTCTTTCCCCCGCTCCAGGTGCGTCTTGGAGTCGGATTCTAGCTCCCAAAACCCTTCATGAGGAAAAGCGGAATGCTCACGTTCTCCCGGCGTGCTCTCGCTCCGTTTCTCGCCCTCGCCGCTCTCGCGTTTCTCGCTCCCTCTCTTCTGGCTCGGCCCGTCGAAACGCCTCCGCCATTCCAGCTCGACGACCTGAATCCTCCCAATGTCCGCACGGCTTCAAAGGCCTTCGGCGCCGCGGCCGTGGAAACGGTCTATTTCGGGGGGACGGTATGGGCGGCCGATTCGGCCCGGTGGGAAGCCGTCCGGGACTCCTGTTGGACCTTCGACACCGGCCGCGGGTCGCATTTCAAAATGACGGCGCCCAACGTGGAACCCTTCAAGAACGCGTCCCTTCATGCGTACATGGAAGGATGGGTCGGCGTGGATCGAACGCAGAAGTACGTGCCCTGGTTCCGGCGCATGCCTTCGACCGCATTCGGCACCGGGCAAAATCAGTGCGTATTCGCGGGGAGCTTTTCCTTCTACTGCGGAATAACGGCCAACGAAGCTCCGCTCCAGTGCTTCACCGGCGGCCAAGGCTACGGTGACAACTGGCATACCTGCATCGAACGTAGCTTCACCTACAACGGAACCGGCTCGGTCACGGTCCAGTACAGCTACACGAACGAGACCGAGGACGGTTTCGACTTCACCACCGTGTACTGCGACACGACCGGAAACGGCGCCAACGTAGTTCTGGCCAGTTACACGGGAGTGCTCACCGGAACCGGTGTCATCCACACCCTGACCAAGGGCGTAAACCTGCGTTCGACCGCGGGCACGTTCAAGCTCAAGTACTGTGTCGACTCCGACCAGACCGGCTCCGATCAAGACGGCACGATTGCCACGCGCTGCGGCGCTTTCGCTCTGGACAATGTGAGCGTATCCGGCGGAGGGATTGCCTTCACGACCGGGTTCGAGGCCAGCGCGGATGGTTTCGCGCTCATTCCTCCCGCGCCCACGACGGGCTGCGATTGGTCCAACATTGTTCACATCAACAATCTCCCGCCGCCCCTGGTGAACTGCGTTTGCAACCTGCAGGACTCCGTGCTCGTGTTCAACGACATTACCCAGGGAAACGGGCACAACATTAATCAGAACAGCTTTGTTGCGTCGCCTTGGATCGATCTCAAGGCGGACAACGTCCTGGGGGCTCCCAACAAGTTCGTGGAGATGAGCCTCTACGCCGATCTGCCTCTCCTCAATTACGTCTATGCCCAGTTCTTCGTGCAGTGGTACCCATATGCTTGCCCCGCGGGAGGCAAGCTGATCCGAAGCCCTTGGGTCATCGACGGCGTCACCCACTATTTCGGCTCGCCTACGTGCACCCAAGGATCGGGCAAATTCCGAGTGGATTTCAGCTCGCTCATGGACGTGGGGGCACAACAGGTGCGCGTCGGCGTGGGCGTCTATGTCGGGTGCCTGTTCTACCCGAACTGCACCGGTCTCTCCAATTCGTCGCCCTGGTACGACAACATTCGTTTCGGGGTCGGGGGAACGTTCTCGAGCCCCCCGACATCCATCATCTCCGCGCGCGGCATCGATCTGCCCCAGGACTCCTTCCCCGAGGATGGCAGCTTGCATCTGAATGCGGCCGGACGCATCGATTCGGGAACGCTCAAAGCCGGCATCACCCCCGGGGCTCTGACCTCACTGGGCGACACGCTGGTCGTGCAGGGCGGTAGCGGTGGCGCGGAGGTTTGGGTTCAACTCGCCGTCCGTCCGGGTCCCGGCATCAACAACGCCGCGTTGACCACATTCAAGAACAAGCTGACCTTCGTCGAAAACCGGGGCGGGCAAGCCTGGTATACCGCGCGCATGGATACGGCGGAACAGGGTGGCGTGGTGCAGCCAGGCTACTGGATGACAACGTTCCACGAGAGCTCGCCGTCCTTCGTGGGAAACGATAAGACCAAGGATGCGGGCGATCTGGATCCGCGGGGCGGGATGACACGGCTGGCCAACGACATCTTTCCCGACAACTTGTTCACCCCGGGGACTCGAGTTTCGATCTTCTACAAGTCGAAGCTGGTCGCGGGGAGCACCTGGTACATGTATCCCGACACTCTGGGCGGTACATACCTCGAGATGGAAGTCTTGCCGTCTTCGATGACGCCCTCCGGCAGCTTCAACTGTGTGCTCTTTGTGGAGCACGGTGGCGGAGGACAGGGGCCCACGGTCATCCAGAACGGGCTCAAGCAAGTGCTCTCGGGAACCTCTGCCAATTTCGAGCAGACGCGCTGGGACCGATATGACGTCCGCGCACCCTCGAGTCATCAAGCCACCTTCGGCCGCCCGTCTGGCTCGGAATACGGGGCCGCGGTGCCGCAGGTCATGGGATATAAAGGCATCATCTGGAGCTCCGGTGGTCTGGGCGCTTTCCCCCTCGTCCAGACCGATGCGGAAGTGCTCACGCCTTGGCTGGCCATTTACAGCCCGGTGGGTGCCAAGAACCTTTACCTGAACGGTGACGGGCTCGCGAGCGGTATCGTGGCCTCCGCTGGATCGGATCCGGCTGCATTGTCATTGCTGGAAAATGCCACTGCGACGACCTTGGAGTGCGACACCTATTCGGCATCGAACTGCCCCACCGGTTCTCCGGTGGATCTGTCGACTTGCGTCGGTGTGATTCCCAACGCCGGAGCCCTGGTGTCGGTACGTCCCAACGGTGGATCCCATCAGGGTCAAGGCAATGGATGCCCTTACAACCGATCGCTGGACGTGCTGAAGCCAAAGTCCGGCTCGACGTACGGTGGTTCTCCGCTGACCGAGGAGTTCTATCAAGGCAACGGGAAGACGGCGAGCTATGCGTCGATTGCGCACATCGCGACCGGGTCGGCCAAATTCAAGACGATGGTGGACGGTCTCTCCCTGGACCGGCGCCGCCAAGCGGGAGACTGCCTGGATAACTCCTTAACGTCACTTGCCGTGACCGAACGCCTCCAAGAGGTGCTGGGATGGTTCGGTCTCACCGGCGCCGGCCTCTGTGCGGATCCTTCCGCGCAGATCGGCATTGGAGACGGGCCACAAACTCCCATTCTGCGGACCGAGCTGCGTTCGATCATGCCCAACCCGCTTCGCGCGGGGACAATGGGGCGAATCGCGTTCACACTCGATCACTCAGGCTCGGCGCGGGTGACCGTGGTCGACTTGCAGGGACGCATTATCAAGACGTTGTTCGACCAAAAGACGGATGCGGGTGCGCATGAGATCTCTTGGGATGGCAGCGATTACGCGGGGCGACCGGTTGCCGGCGGCGTGTACATGGTGGCTCTCAAGACGAACGCGGTGGAGACGGGCAAGAAGATGGTCGTCCTGCGCCACTAATTCGAGCGTCTGAATAATTGAAAGGGGTGTGGTCAAACGCCACACCCCTTTCTTGTTTCCGTTGCGACGCGCGTTGGCACGCGCAACCCGGGGTCAAGACTTGGGCGGAATAGGCTGCGGCACCTCGTTGTGCACCGCGGGGAGACTCTTGAGGTAGGCGAAGACCGCTTTCAAGTCTTCGTCGGTCATTTGATTGATCCAGTTCCAAGGCATGGGCGGCAGGATATCTCTCCCGGTGCCCATGTGTTTTCCATTTCGCAAGGTCTGGATGAACATGTCCTCGGACCAGCCCCCCAGGCCGTACGTCGTGTCCGGAGTCAAATTGGCGGCAAACGACACGCCCCAGGGGCCGAAGTAGGCGGTCATACCGGGATTGCCCCCCCAGATCCACGTCTTGTCCTTTAGGTTTGGACCTGCCGTGATGGCCTCGTCGTGCGGATGCCCGGACAATATCCGGGTCATGTCGGCTTGCGGCACCGGGCCGGTAGGCGGCAGCTTGGGCGTGTGGCAGTCGTTGCAGGAGCCGATGGTGACGAGGTATTTGCCGCGGGCGATAGGATCCTGGGCCTGCATCGTTTCCGTAGTCTGAGATTGGGACGTGCTTTGTTGCGTTTTCTGACAACCCAAGAAAACGGACATGGCACTGGACGCGATTACGAGCATCACGAAAGCAACGGTCGCGCGCCGGGTACTCACACGGGGCATGGCGGCTCTCCTTTCGTATGAATGAATAAAGTTGGGGATGAGGCGAGGCATTCTCGGCTCAGGCCCATCCGGTGTCAATGCCTTGCAAGTCCCTGCTATCCTTCCTCCCCTTCCCACGCCGACTCAAGCCCAGGAGATCGACATGCCGCTTGCTCCCGGAATGCGTCTTGGTCCTTACGAGATCCTGGCTCCCTTAGGCGCGGGAGGGATGGGCGAAGTGTTCCACGCCCGCGACACCCGGTTGGCTCGCGATGTGGCGGTGAAGGCACTCCCGCCGCTCTTTGCCGCCGATCCGGAGCGGCTGGCCCGCTTCGAGCGCGAAGCCAAGCTCTTGGCGTCGCTCAGCCATCCCAACATCGCCGGCATTTACGGGGTGGAGGAAAGCGGAGGCGAGCGGTACCTCATTCTCGAGTTCGTGGATGGGGAGGCGCTGGAGTCGCGGCTCAAACACGGACCGCTGCCGCTGGATGAGGCCCTGGAAACGGGAGTGCGGGTCGTGGAAGCACTCGAAGCCGCCCACGAGGCGGGCGTGATCCATCGTGATCTCAAACCGGGAAACGTGATGCTTACCCGGTCAGGATCGGTGAAGGTTCTCGATTTCGGTCTGGCCAAAAGCGATGTGTCATCCACCTCGGGTTCGGACCCACATCTCTCCGCTTCGCCGACCATCACCCACATCGCCACCAGCGCGGGGGTGATCCTGGGCACCGCGGCCTACATGAGCCCCGAGCAGGCGCGCGGCCGCGCGGTGGACCGGCGCACCGACATCTGGTCCTTCGGCTGCTTGCTCTACGAATGCCTCACCGGTAAACAAGCGTTTCAGGGTGAGACGGTGACCGACCTGGTCGCGCGCATTCTCGAGCGTGAACCGGATTGGAACGCGTTGCCCGCGAGCACGCCGGCCCGCATACGGGATCTGCTGCGCCGATGTTTGACCAAGAACCCCCGCGAACGTTTGCGCGACATGGGGGATGTGCGACTCGAGTTGCGCGAGGCTCTGCAACCCGGGTCGGCTGAACGGCCGGTGGCCGTCGACACCCCGGGACCGGTGCCCGGGATCCGCCAGCGTGCCTTGCCGATCGCGGCGGCGGTTCTTGCCACGTTCCTGGCCACCCTCGGCGTGACGCGACTCATGCCGCATCCTTCCGAGGCGAAGCCACTTCGCGTTTCCGTTCTCGGCCCGGAGGGAACGACGTTATCGGCGGAAGTTCCCGACCTGGTGATCTCCCCCGACGGAAGCGTGCTGGCCTTTGTCGCTCAGGATAGTGTGGGCACGGGACACCTGTGGCTCCGCTCTCTGGCGTCGACCACCTACCGGATGCTCGCCGGGACCGATGACGCAAACCTCCCGTTCTGGTCGCCCGATGGACGCAACCTGGGATTCTTCTCCGGTGAGAAACTCAAACGCATTTCGGTCGGTGGAGACAATCCGCAGGTGATCTGTGCCGCTCCCAACCCTCGCGGAGGTGCTTGGGGAAAGGGAGATGTCATCGTTTTTGCCCCCACTGCGGGGGGGCCGCTCCTGCAGGTTTCGGCGAACGGAGGAGAAACTCGGCCCGCCACCAGCCTGGATGCCTCTCGTGGTGAAACCGCTCACCGTTTCCCCGCCTTTCTCCCGGACGGGAAGCGGTTCCTGTATGTAGCGCTCCCGGGAAAAGACGGTCGCCTCGACACCCGCATTGGAAATCTTGACGCGGTGCCGGGCCCGGTGGTTGCCACCGCCCGGGGAGCAGCCGTTTTCGCTCAGCCGGGATTTCTGGTGTTCAACCGCGAGGGAGCGATCGTTGCCCAACCCTTCGACCCAAAGTCGGGAAAGGTCTCCGGGAATTCACAGCCGGTCCGGGACCTGGTCGATGTCGCCGGCCAGTATTCCGGAAGTCCCGTCGTCGCTGTGTCCGCCACCGGGATGCTGGCCCAGCGGCAGCTGCTTGCCATCGATCATCGAGTGGACGTGCTCGATCGATCGGGGAAGGTTCTGGGAAATCTTCCTGGGCTTCCCTCTGCCAATTTCGACGATCCGCGCGTGTCCCCCGACGGGAGCCGGATCGTGTTCAGCTACTCACAGTTTGGTATCCCCGGCGCGCACCTCCTGATGGCGGAGCCGGCGCGGGGTATGGCCGCCCGCTTCACGTTCGATGACCAGCTGGATTTACACCCCGTGTGGACGCCGAATGGTCGCCGAGTGATCTATGGATCTGACCGGGTTGGAGGGCGCAATCTGTATTGGAAAAACGCCGACGGAAGCGGAGGCGAAGACTTGTTGGCCGACGTGCCCAATCTCTTCAACGATCCCGACGCTATTTCTCCGGACGGCAAGACGCTGGTCTATCGCTCTTTGAGTGGAGAAACGAGCGAGGACCTTTGGACGGTGTCCTTGCAAGGTGATCCCAATCCATCCCCTCTGCTTCATTCCCGTTTCAACGAGTTGGATGCCGCGTTGTCTCCCGACGGTCGCTGGATCGCCTATCGGTCCGACGAGTCGGGTCGTTTCGAGGTCTACGCGCAGACCTTCCCGTCCCTCGACCGGAAAGTACGCGTATCCGTCGACGGAACCGTGAACTCTCCCAATAACGGAGTCATGTTCATGCGGTGGTGCAAGGATGGGCGGGAAATCTTGTTCATGGCTCCGGACGGGCGCACGATCATGTCGGCCGCGGTCACCTCGCTCGATCCGCTCTCCGTCAATTCCCCTCGACCGCTCTTCAGATTGCCGGCCGGCTTCGTCGACCTGGACGCGTCTCGAGACGCGGAGCGCTTTTACGTCATCATTCCCAACGGTACACCCGGACGTTCCGTCATCAACCTGGTCATGAACTGGGCCCCGGAACTCGAGAAAACTCGATAAAACGTCGCGTCGAAGCGGACCCTGGGCGATCCGGTCCTCCGGCAGTAGACTGGAGTAGTTGGAGTATTCGCGGAGGAGTTCCATGTCCATTCGACCCGTCAAACGGCTCATCCAGGCCAAACCCACCGTGGAGGGCGCCGGGGTGCGCTTGCGCCGAGCATTCGGCTTCGGCAATACCATCGATTTCGATCCGTTCCTACTCCTCGACGATTTCAGGAACGATCAACCAGAGGACTATTTGGCCGGATTTCCCTGGCACCCCCATCGCGGCATCGAGACGATTACGTATGTCCTGGCGGGAACGGTGGAACACGGGGACAGTCTAGGGAACCGGGGTCAGATTGCCCCCGGCGACGTGCAGTGGATGACAGCGGGAAGCGGCATCATCCATCAGGAGATGCCGAAAGGCGATTCCGAGGGCCGCATGCACGGATTCCAGCTCTGGGCCAACCTGCCTGCGTCCTTGAAGATGACGGCGCCGCATTATCAGGACGTGAAAGCCGGAGACATTTCGCTGGTAGAGGACGACGATGGTGCCGAGGTGCGGGTCGTTTCCGGTACGTACGGAAAGACGAGGGGGCCGGTGGAAGGGATTGCCGCCGATCCCGTGTATCTCGATGTCTTCGTGCCCCCACGCACCAAGAAACGGATTCCGGTTGCGGCCGACCGGAACGCGTTTGCGTACGTGTTCGCCGGATCGGGAAAACTCTGTAACGCCTCCGAGCCCTTGTCGGTGCCTACCGAGCCGGCGGGATGGTCGGACGCCACGCCGCCGACCGAAGCTCACAATCGTTTTCTCGTCCTCTTCGATCGGGGCGACGAGATCACGGTCGAGGCGGGTGAAGACGGCATTCGGTTCCTCCTCGTTTCGGGTAAGCCGCTCCGCGAGCCGGTGGCCTGGTACGGTCCGATCGTGATGAATACACAAGAAGAGTTGCGGGAAGCCTTCGAGGAGTTGGAACGAGGGACGTTCTTGAAATCGAAGTGATTGGTATCAGAGGGCGGTGAGAATTCGGCCCTGGAAGAACTCGGTGTTGCCCTGCACGCCGAAGCGATCCAGCCGCCCGTATCCATAAGCCATCTCAACCCGCAGGTAGTCCATGAGGTGCCACTTGACTACCGGTGTGATTCTCCAGAACCTGCCCCCATGCAGGTTGCCGCTGTCTAGATCGATATAGGAATAATTAATGCCAAGCTCCACCGCCCCGGGACCGCCTTCGAACACAGTGCGCTTCGGCGACACACCATTGAAGTAACCACCTACGGTGTTGTAACCCCGCACTTCACCGGTGGCAAGCCAGTCGATCGACAGGTTGCCCCCGCTGAATACAGGATCTCCGGAGGTATCGGCGCTCATCGCTTGCCAGCCGTACTCCCCCCCGAATAACCAAGATCCTTTTCGGTAGTAGGCTTCAATGCCGAATGTGTTCGCATGGTCGGACGCGAATTTCCCCGTATCGACGTAATTCGGACCGAGGAAGGCTTCAGGTTTCGATTTTGCCCGGAACTCACCCTCATCCGGTTTTGCATCCCGGCCCATGACCGCAATGTGAAGCAGATCCTTGTCGTTCATGATCGGCAGATAAGCCAGCCGGGCCACGATTTGATGGTCGTATGTGGAGAACTTCTCCTTCTCGGAAAGGAAATCCGCGTAATAGCCAAGGTTCCAGATAAGATGATGCTGCTTTGCGTAGCCAAGCCATTTGATGCCATCCCCCAAGATGGGAATGAACGCATCGTTGAACGGACTACGCTCGATGGTCCAGATGTCGTACCCGGTCATGACCTTGTACTGCGAATACCCTTCCTTGGTGCGCCCAATAAAGAAGTGACTCGATATTTCGGGAAACGCGATCAGAAAGCCGGTCTGCCGCCAGAACCAGTCCTTCTCCGCTCCGTCATACATGATGCCCGCCGACCAGGTGATCGGCCGCTCGGTAGCCAGCTTGCCCTTGAGCAAGAGACGGAAATCGCGCAAACCGACATCGTCCTGAGCCTTTACTTGCTGTTTGGCCTGATCGTCCTGGGAGAACGAATTCCAGTCGATCAAAAACCCGTATCCCAACCGAAGGGTGGTAAAACCGAGGTCGAATTCGTTGTACTTGGCCAATCCCCGCTTCACCGGCTTCTGGGCATCGGCTTCGCCTGCGGCAATGGTGGTGTCGAGCGACGCAGGCGACTCGGTTTGAGCTCGAGACAGCGTGGGCAGGGCCAACAAAAACAAAATGGTGAGACATAACGAAGCCATCGCTCCGGCGAGCCCACGCGATCGCGACAACATTTGGTGTGTCCTCACAAAACCGGTGCGGGGGCCACCAAGACCTCCCGCACCGAGTCACATTCCCACGTTCCTTTGACGACTCGAATGCCGCCGATCAGTACCGGTCGAAGTAGTCCTGGATCTTCTTGGCGTCCTGGGTCTTGAGAAGCGCCAGCTGCAACAGCACGCGGGCCTTGGCTGGATTGAGCTCCATCGAGGCAACCGTCCCCATCTCGTCGTCGTTCACCTCGATGTTACGCCGGATGATGCCACCGTTCACCCGAGAGGACCGGACCACCACGGCACCCTTGCCGATGGCGGCCTTGATCGCCGCTTGAGTCGGCGCGGTGAAGTTCCCGTCTCCCACTCCGGCAATCACGATCCCCTTGGCGCCGTTCTGTACGGCCGACGTAATTATGTCCGGCGACATGTTCGCGTGGGCATAGATGATGTCCACGCGTGGAAGGGCGTTGACACCGTCGATGCTGAATTCGCTCTTTTTGGTATGGACTTGATTCGGCGTGCGATACCAGGTGGACTTCCCGAACAGCACCGCCCCGATCAAGCCGGCTTCGCCGGAACTCATCGTACCCACGTCCGTGGTATGGGTCTTGATGATGTCGTGGGCCGAATGGATGTCATCGTCCACGGTCACCAACACGCCGCGCCCCTTGGCGGTCGGGTCGGCCGCGATCGCGACGGCATTGTAGATATTGAGCGGCCCATCCGCGCTCATGGCGGTGGAAGGACGCATGGACCCCGTCAGCACCACCGGCTTATCGCTATGAACGACCAGCTGCAGGAAATAGGACGTTTCTTCCATGGTGTCCGTACCGTGCGTGATCGCAACGCCATTGATATCCGGCTTGGCCAGAATCTCGTTTACTTTTTTCCCCAGCTTGAGCCACACCTCGTCGTTCATGTCCTGGCTCCCGATGCTGGCGATTTGCTCGCCGGTCACGTCGGCCAGATTCTTGAGGTCCGGAACGGCGTTGATCAATATGTCCACTCCCACAGCACCCGACTGGTAGCCGGCCGATGTCTGGGACGCGGCCGACCCGGCAATCGTGCCCCCGGTGGCCACGATCACGACCTTGGGTTTCTTGCCAGCTTTGCTGGCCTCGGTAGCGCTCTGGGCACATGCGGCGGTCACGCCGATCAGTGCCACGAGGCTGATCACTCCGGCAAAACGAAAGGTTTTCATCGTAGGGTCCTCTTCACCTGGTAGCGGTGACTTACTTCTTATATTGACTGGGATCCAGATTGGTGAGTTTCACCGGATCCAGAAGATCCGCAATTTGCTCCTCGGTGAGGATTTTCTTTTCCCGAATGATCTCGAGAATGCCTTTGCCGCTCTTGTACGCCTCGTTCGCCAGCTCTGTGGCTTTTTCGTAACCAATCACGGGGTTGAGGGCGGTTACGATGCCGACCGTCGTATCCATGTAGTGTTGGAGAACGTCCTTGTTCACCGTAATCCCATCCACACACTTGGTACGGAACAGTTGCGAGACGTTATAGAGCAAGGCCTGGGACTCCATGATGCTCAAGCCATTGAGCGGCTCGTACGCATTGAGCTGGAGCTGCCCGCTATGCGAGGCCAGGTTCACGCTGTAGTCGTTTCCCATCACCCGAAACGCGACAATGCCCACCACTTCAGGCACGACCGGGTTCACCTTCCCCGGCATGATGGAGGAGCCTGGCTGCAGCGCGGGGAGATTGATTTCCGCCAACCCGGCCCGGGGTCCCGAGGTGAGCAGGATCAAGTCGCTGGAGATCTTGGCCATCTTGACCGCGACGCTCTTTAAAGCGCCGGAGTACACCACGAAACCCTGCTGGTCCCAGGTTCCAGACAGCATGTCGTTGGTAACCACGATGGGTTTGCCGGTCAGCTTGGCCAGCTCTGCCGCGCATTTTTCCGCATACCCCTTGGGCACGTTGATGCCCGTCCCGATGGCGGTGGCCCCCATGTTCTCCGCGTAGAGGTACTTCTCCGCATCCTTGAGGAAGGCAATCTCGGACTCCAGGGAGTAACCAAAGGCGTGGAACTCCTGGCCCACCGTCATGGGCACCGCATCTTGCATCTCCGTGCGTCCCATCTTGACCACGGTGAGGTATTCCTGACCCTTCTTGTGGAACGAGTCCGCCAGTTGCTGCAGCTCGGTAATGAGCTTGTCATTACGGAGCAGGACGGCCACCTTGATCGCGGTGGGATAGGAGTCGTTGGTGGACTGGGACATGTTCAGGTCGTCGTGCGGCTCGAGAAACTGGTACTCACCTTTCTTGTGGCCACCCATCTCCAGCCCGATGTTCGCCAGCACTTCGTTGGCGTTCATGTTGGTCGACGTGCCCGCTCCACCTTGGTACCAATCCACCAGGAAGTGCTCGTGGTACTTGCCGTCAATCACCGCCTGACAAGCCTTTTCGATCATGGCTAGGCGTTCCGGCTTCATGGCTCCCACTGCGGTATTGGCGCGGGCCGCAGCAAGCTTCGTGATCGCCCAAGCTTCCACGAACCCCGGGTAATGATTGATGAGGGTGCCGGAGAGCTGGAAGTTCTCCAGGGCCCGCGCCGTCTGCACGCCGTAATACGCGTCGGCGGGCACTTGCTTGTCGCCCAGCAGGTCGTGCTCGGTTCGCGTGGCCCCTTTCTTTGCCGACGTAGGCTTTGCGGCTTGCGCTATGCCATTCACACATATGACTGTCGTCGCGACGATGACCGCCAGCACGGTAGCTTTAGTTGAGTGCGCTTTCATGCCTGTCTCCTCTAGCCGTCCTTACATCACCTTCGAAAAATTGTACCGGGCCGAGAACTGGAACTTGACGTCATCGGTGGTAAAGCCGTCACTGAAGTTCTCGCGCTTTCCGTACTGCACCTCGCCGCCGACCATCATGTTGGGAACCGGGTAATAGAGCAGGTTCCCGAGGGCGTAATGGCCCTTGTTGAACGCGTTAGGCAGCTGGTCACTGGAATTATCGATGTCGATCATCGAATAACCGATCGAGGTGGAAAACTTCTGATTCCAGTTGTGATCGAGAAACACCACCACGCCGAGCACGGGAAGGGCTTCGCCGGTGAAGGGCGTAACCGCATTTCCGGGTTGCGCCTTGACAGCGACGTCTTCCGGCGCGTCGTTCATGTAGTTTTCGACGCCCTCGCCATAGAGAACCGACAACCGAGCCACATTCCCCGAAAACTTCAGATTGGAGCTCAGATTGAGCCCCCAGCCGGTTACGGATCCATCCAAATCCAGCGCGTCCGCGGCGTTGGTATCCCTCCATTCGATCCGGCGAACAATCCCCGCGCCTTCGATATATCCCCAGGTCCCGCCCATGCGGTATTCCGCGGAGAGATCGGGCAGAGGAAAATGGGGGGCTACATTCTGCAATTCGATGCGATCCGAGTAGGGGCCTTGGTCCGAACTCGCGCCCGGCCGTTCGAGGGCGATCGTGGCCCGCGAATATTCGCCCTGGAGTGGCATATAACGGATCTGAACATTGCGGAAGAACGCCATACCGCTCGGCCCCCAATACTCGAGGGAGTTGGGGAACACATCGATGTCCATGAAGGGGCTCCAGTACTGGCCTGCCCCAAACTTGCCCAGCTCGCCGTAGGCATGACGCAGACGAATCGTGGTCTGCCCCGCATCGACTCCCGTTCCGAACATTTCGAATTCGAACTGGGTCTTGAAGTCACCCAAATCGGTCGAGGTGTTGGTCTTTACTCCGAGCCGAGTCTGGCGAACGCTGAAGAACGCATTGCCATTCGGCCCGAATTCGCCATCGAACGACGGCAGCTTGGTCGGACGCATGGTGTCGAACCAGTCAGGATGCACGCGCTTGGTGTCGTAGCCGGAGTCCAGCATCACGAACCCATACACTTCCAAACTCGAGGAGTCCGCGGCCAGCGCCGAGCCGACCCGAAAACAACAGACCATGAGGAGAAGACAGAACCACCGTTTCATGTGTGCACCAAGATCCCTTTCCCACGCGACGGCTTGCCAACCATGAAGGCGAGCTTCATTCGCGCGCGTTTCGTCCAAGGGTTTTGAACACGAACTGCGGCAGAGTACCGGTGACAACCCCGACTAACTACTGCCCTTAGGGGCAGCCTCTACGGATTCGGGGTGTATTCAGTCGGTTTTTGCAGGAGCAACCTGCTTTCCGCGTCCCGAGCCGCGAGCGATTCGGGTTACCGGGCCCCGAATGAGGAGGTAGGGAAGGATGGCGAGAACGACCGCCACGAGGAGAGTCTGCAGGATTCGAAATTGATGCAACGCAACGATTTGATAGATCGTGTCCAAGAGGAGCGCGATCACGAAGATCTTGCCGACGTCCTTCCAGGCGGTCTTGGCCAGCCGCTTTCGTTCGCCGGGGACGGTGAGAAAGGTCCAAAGAAAGGGGGACTGTCCGCTCCGTGCGTCCCGCCTCCCGGCGCGAATCGCCAACAGAGTGGCCATGCAAGGTTGCAGGATGAGGCGCAAATGCATGGGCCCGCTCGCGCGACCCAAGAGTTCTTCGACCGCTCGAGACAATGCATCCATGACCTGTGTCTCCTATCTTTTGACCGTAGTAGAAACTAGCTGCTCCTATCTTTAAGTGACACTACCCTTTGGGGAAGCTTCCGTCTGGCGAACCGGCGTTTGGAGGAGTTAGAATTCCCGGTGGAAAACTGGGGAAAACCAATTGGCCGCAACGGCTTCGAACAGAACGGGGTCATCCATGCCCCGATCGCGCGCACAAACACTGGCCGCTCTGGCCTTCCTAGCTCTCCTGGCACCGGCGTATCTCTGCGGCGCGGAGACTCCGCCGAAACGGGTGCTCATCCTGCACTCCTTCGGCCAGCAAGTCGAACCGTTTCGGACCGTCGCGGAGGCCTTCCGTACCGAGCTCTCGCTTCGCTCGCCGAATCCCATTGCATTCTATGAAGGTTCTCTAGAAACGGCCCGATTCTCTGAGGGGGACATTGATCGCCCCTTTGCCGATTATTTGCGTGCACTCTCTCTGAATCAGCCTCCGGACCTGGTCGTCCCCATCGGCGCTCCAGCCTTCCGTTTCGTAGAGCGGCATCGGGAAGATCTGTTCTCCGACATTTCCGTACTGGTCGCCGGTATCGAATCCCGGCACTTGAATGGTGTCGATCTGGGACCGCACGCAACTGCCGTGACCTTCAGCCTTGACCTGCTCGGGTTCATCGAAGACATCCTTCGCATGCTTCCCGGTACGAACCGGATGAGCGTCGTCATCGGGGACTCCCCTTTGGACCGGTTCTGGGTCGAGGAGATGCGGCAGGCCTGGCAACCGTTCAATGGAAGAATCGAGTTCACTTGGTTCAACGATCTGACGCTGGCCGCCATGCGGCAGAGCGTGGAAGCCATGCCTCCTCACTCTGCAGTCGTATTCGCCCTCAACGATTTCAATGCGTCGGGCCTTCCCAACGAGCCAGGGGCGGTTTTGGACGCGCTCACCAAGGCAACCAACGCCCCGATCTTCGGATTCTTCGAGCCGGAACTGGGCCATGGTGTTGTGGGAGGGCGATTAACGGACGTGCGGGGATTGGGAGTTCGCTCCGCAGACATGGCGATGCGGATCCTAAACGGCGAACCTCCCGAATCGATCCCGGCCTACGCGGCCCCACCTCCCGTGCCTCAGTTCGATTGGACTCAGCTCGAGCGCTGGCACATCGACGCATCGCGGCTTCCGCCCGATAGCGTAATCCGCAATCGCCAGCCATCGGTGTGGCGGGTTTACCGGTGGCGCGTTGTTGCCGCGGGCGCGCTTGTGGCTTTGGAAGCCATGTTGATCCTGCTCCTCATGAGGAATCGCGAGCGTCTCCAGGCAACTCGGGCCGATCTGGTCAAGAATCAGGAGAACGTCCGCTTGGCGGCCCGCGCGGCCCGGCTTGGGTTTTGGACGCTGGACCTGGATCGCGATCACCTGTGGATCACCGATGAAGGGCGCGAGCTATTCGGGTGGGACAAAACCGAACCCCTGGGCTTCGGAAGTTTCCTGGCCACCCTCCGTCCCGAGGACCGTGAGCCAACCCTCCGGGCCGTTCGGCGTGCCCTGGACGGAGGAGAGGACTTCGAGGCCGAGCACCTCATCGTCCTGAAAGACGGCAGCGAACGCTGGATGTCCACCCGGGGCAGCGCGCACCAGAAGGGAACAGAGCAACCGGTCACGTTGAGCGGAGTGTCCATGGACATCACGACCAGAAAGCAGGCGGTGCGCGAGGCCCAGGACCTGCGCCGGGAACTGAGTCACAGCGCACGCGTGTCCCTCCTCGGCCAGTTCACCGCCTCGCTGGCCCACGAGCTCGGTCAGCCCTTGGGCGCCATTCGGCGGAACGCAGACGCAGCGGAGCTGTTCTTGAAGAACACGCCTCCGGATCTGGAGGAGATACGGGCCATCCTGTCGGATGTGCACAAGGATTGCGAGCGCGCGGCGATGGTGATCGATCGGTTGCGAACCATGCTCCGTCGTCGTGAGATCGAGATTCAACCCTTGGTGTGGAGCGAGCTGGTGCATGAAGCGGTCAGCATTGTCCGATCCGATGCGCAAGCCCGAGGCATCATGCTGGAGATCGAAACGCCACTCGGACTCCCCCGGCTCATGGGTGACCGTGTTCACGTCCAGCAGGTATTGATCAATTTGATTGCCAACGCGATGGATGCCATCGACGAAGACTCTATGGGGGATCGCCGTGTGACCGTTTCCGCCCACACTGAGAATGGGAACCTCGAATGTGCGGTCAGTGATACCGGACCGGGTATTCCACCTCATCGCCTGCAGGCCATCTTCGACCCGTTCGTCACCACGAAGCCCAATGGGATGGGGATGGGACTTCCCATCTGCCAGACGATTGTCGAAACCTTGGGGGGGCGCCTGTGGGCTGAAAACCAAGCCAGACACGGCGCCATATTCCGGTTTAGCCTGCCGATTGCCGAGTCATGAGCCAACCCCTGGTTCACGTCGTGGATGACGATGCGTCTTTCCTGAAGGCGCTGACCCGGCTCTTGGGAGCGGCGGGCTTCACGGTCAGACATTACCCATCCGCCGCGGAATTCCTGTCCCATCGTCCTCACGACACCCCGGGTTGCGTTCTCGCCGACCTGCGCATGCCGGAGTTGACCGGTTTGGACTTGCAGAAAGCCCTGGCCGAATCGGCGGATCCCCTGCCCGTTGTCTTTCTTTCCGGACACGGAGATATCCCATCTACCGTTCGGGCCATGAAACAGGGGGCGGAAGATTTCCTCACCAAGCAGGCGCCCAAAGAGGTGCTGTTGGCCGCGGTGGAGCGGGCGCTCGAGCGCGATGCCCGCGAGAGACTGGAGCGCACGAGAAAAAAGGACCTCATTACTCGCCTCAGCGCCCTTACCCTGCGCGAGCGCGAAGTCCTGGGCCTGGTCGTCCAAGGCAAGCTCAACAAGCAAATCGCGGATCTCTTGGGTATTCACGAACGCACGGTCAAGCTCCACCGCACCGCGATTACAACCAAACTTGAAGTGCATTCGGTCGCCGAGCTAACCCGCCTCGTCCAGGAAGCCGGCCTCCTGCCCTAAGGGGCAGTAGTCTCGAAGGGGAACGCGTGCCTACAGTCGCTCGTGTTCGCGATGACCCCTTCGCCCACCATTTATATCGCTGTTGTTGACGACGACGAGAGCTATTGCCGCTCTCTGGCGCGCCTATTGCGGGCTGCCGATTACCAACCCGTTACCTACAGCTCCGCCGAAGCGTTTCTCACCGACCGCAAGCGTCCCCGTTTCGATTGCTTGGTGCTGGACATCATGCTCGGAAGCGGCATTTCTGGATTCGAGCTGGCCCGACGTCTGGTCGCGGTGGGATCGTCTACGCCGATCGTTTACGTCTCCGCCCATAATGATCCCAAGACCCAAAGCGAGGCGTCTGCACTGGGTTGCGCCGGGTTCGTGAGCAAGATCGAGCCGGGTGATGTTCTGCTCAAGGTGATCGAGGACGCGCTGAAGAATTGAAAGTTCAAGGCGCCCAGCGCCCCCGCCTCCAAGCACCTAGTAGGGGCCTCAAATCCCGGGCATGGCCTTCTTCAGCGGTCTTAAAAGCAGCAACAGGACTACCCCCATGAGCGCCGCGGCGGCGGAGAGCATGATCCAGAACGTCGAGTGGGGAACGTCGTCCCAGAGCTGACCGATTTGCGTCAATTTGTTGCCGATCGCGGTAGCCACGAACCAGCCGCCCATCAGGAGGCCGCGATGGCGTCGGGGCGCTACTTTGGACACGAGCGAAAGGCCCATGGGAGAGAGCATCAGCTCCCCGATGGTCAGCACACCAACCGCACCCAAAAGCCACAAGGGCGAAACGCGATAGGCATAAATATCCGAGCCTCTGACTTGCGATTCACCTATCTTGGCGGCGATGAAGAAGATGAAAAACGCGACTGAGGTGAAAAACATCCCGAACGCCATCTTCATGGGCGTTGACGGCTCGCGACCCCACCGATCGAGGCGGCGCCAGAACGCGACCAAGGGGAAGGTCAAGAGAATGACCCACCCGGGATTGATGGCGTTGGAAATGATCCCGCTTACCTTCCAATCGGTGTTGTCGTTGGCCCAGTAGGTCACCGTCGAACCGTTCTGATGAAAAACCATCCAAAACACGATGATGATGAGGTAAATGACGATGAGCGCTCCGATTCGTCGTCTCTCCGGCACTGCATCGATGGGCTGGGGCTTGTCGGCATGAACAAGGGTTGAGACGGGACGATCGGCGTGATCGATGTACTTCTTGAATCGCCATAGAATACTGACCGAGATGGCCATGCCGAACGCAGCCACCGCGAAGGCCGGATGATAGCCGAAGCGGTTGTGCACTATCTCGGCGATGATCGGAGCCAGAAATGCGCCGACATTGATACCCATGTAGAAGATGTTGTAAGCGCGATCCTTGAGGTGACTTCCCTCCGGATAGAGATTGCCCACCATGGTGGATACATTGGGTTTGAAAAAGCCGTTGCCGATGACCAAGCACGTGAGGGCGGCGTACACGACCGGAATGGAGCGAATCGAGAGCAGCAGATGGCCCGCCATAAAAAAGAGCCCGCCGATCATCACCGCCCGGCGATACCCCAGTTTCTTGTCCGCCAGCCAGCCCCCCACGAGAGGGCTGGCGTACACGAACATCAAGTAATTGGCGTATAGGTGAGTGGCTTGATCCGACGTCCACGCGAATCCTTGCCCGGTGCCGTCCCGCAGATAGAGCGTGAACATAGCCAGCATGGTGTAGAAGCTGAAGCGCTCCCACATCTCGGTGGCGAAGAGGACGTAGAGGCCCCTGGGATGCTTGTCGATAGCTGGGGGGATGCCGGCGGTGCTCAGGTTCGCTTGAGCCATGGCGAGGGCAGCTTACAACAATGCCGGATTCCGCTGAACAGGCTCCGGGGCGGCATGATGTGAGGAGGTCCTGCCGGCCCACCGCCCGTGTTCTCGTTCAACCTCCCCTTTACCACCTGGCGTCCCCGCGGTAACACTCCTCCCCGTGAAACCTAGAGAACTGACTCTTCGCGGCCTGGTCCTCGGCGCGGCCATCACCATATTGTTCACTGCGGCCAACATTTATCTGGGACTCAAGGTCGGGCTCACCTTCGCATCGTCCATTCCCGCCGCCGTCATCTCCATGGCCATCCTGAGCCGGGTGAAGGATTCCTCGATCCTCGAGAACAACATCGTCCAGACCGTCGCCTCCGCGGCGGGAACGCTCTCGGCGATTATTTTCGTTCTTCCTGGTTTGGTGATCGTCGGATGGTGGACGGGATTTCCGTTCTGGCAGTCGTTCTTGATTTGTGTCAGCGGAGGCGTGCTGGGCGTTCTGTTCACGATTCCGCTGCGGCGAGCCTTGGTGACTACGTCCGACCTTCCTTATCCCGAAGGCGTTGCCGCCGCGGAAGTTCTGAAGGTGGGATCGGGCACGCGCGGCGAAATCAAGGATGAGACCGGCGAGGCGCGCGAAGGATTGACGGCAGTGATTCTCGGTTCCGTCGCATCGGCGGGGTTGGCGATCGTCACCGCCACCCGCATCGCGGCGGCCGAAGTGACCAAGTTCTTTCACATCGGGAGCACGGCCTCGAGCGGGTACAACATCGCTTGGTCGCTCGCCCTCCTTGGCGCCGGGCATTTGGTTGGCTTGTCGGTCGGAATGGCAATGCTGACCGGGTTGGTGATCGGCTGGGGAATAGCCGTTCCGGTTTTGACATCGACCCATGTGGCCGCAGCCGGCGCCGACCTGGCCGCGCATACGCTCACGATTTGGCGGACCCAGGTGCGATTCATCGGCGCCGGGGCCATTGCCGTTGCGGCAATTTATACGCTCGCCACGTTGGCTAAGCCCGTCCTCGGCGGCCTGGTCAGCACGCTGGCGGCGTCACGCGCTGCGGGCACGCGCGACGATCGGGATCGCGATCTCTCTCCCCGATGGATCGGCGCCCTCACTGCGATTTGCCTCATCATCTCCGCGTGGCTGGCCTTCGGTTTCGCGCGCTCGACCGTGCTCGCGCCGAGCGCAGTGTCTTTGACCTTATTCACGATCCCGTTCGTGCTGCTGGTCGGGTTTCTCATCGCGGGGATCTGCGGCTATATGGCGGGCCTCATCGGCGCCTCGAATAGTCCGATCTCCGGAGTCGGCATTCTCTCGATCGTGATCTGCGCGTCGACGTTGGTGGTCGTCGTTTCGCCCGCTCCCGATGCGCAAGCGGCGCTGGTCGCCTTCGCCTTGTTCGTGACCGCAATCGTGTTCGCTTGCGCGACCATATCGAACGACAACCTGCAGGATCTCAAGACCGGCCAGCTCGTCGGCGCATCGCCCATGCGCCAGCAGATTGCGTTGATCGTGGGCGTCGGGGCCGGGGCATTGGTGATCCCCTGGGTGCTCAACTTGCTGGCGAGAGCGTACGGGTTCGCTGGAGCTCCGAACTTGAACGTCGTCGCCCCGAATCCCCTGCCCGCGCCCCAAGCCACCCTGATTTCCGCTCTCGCCCAAGGGGTGATTGGCGGACATCTCCAATGGAAGATGCTCGGGATCGGCGCGTTGGTCGGTGTGGGACTGATCGTGCTCGATACAGTTTTGGGTGCGCTCAAGAAACTGCGCATTCCGCCCTTGGCCGTCGGTATCGGAATTTATCTTCCGATGTCGGCCACCTTCGCCGTTGTGGTGGGCTCAGTCATGGGCCACTGGTATGAGCGCCGGGCGCGCTCCGCCCCCGATCCCGAGCGTGCGAAGCGGCTCGGCACGCTCGTGGCGTCGGGACTCATCGTGGGCGAGAGCCTGTGGGGGGTGTTGAACGCAGGGCTCATCGTGGGGCTCTCCAAGGATGCGCCGCTCGGACTCTTCCCTGAGAATTTCATGCTGGCGCCGTGGCTTGGGTTACTCGGATTCGTAGTATTGATCGTGTTGCTCTACGGGTGGATGCTGCGAAGGTCTGCCGCACGATAGGCTAACTCTCGCTGGAGAGAGTTCGAACAACCCGAAGCGGTTGTGATTGGGGTCAATTTATCCCCAGTGCATTAGTGCCCTCCGATCAAACGAGTACTTGGAAAGGAGCGTCTTATGTCAGAAACGTCCAGTTCGGCGGTTAGGAACATAGTTCTTGTCCATGGCGGCTTTGTGGATGGCTCTGGTTGGGAGGGTGTCTACCGAGTCTTGAAGAGAGAGGGTCTTACGGTCAGCATTGTCCAGAATTCGACGGTCTCATTGGCCGACGATGTCCAGGCGACCAGACGAGTTGTAGCCGCCCAGAGCGGGCCGGTGATCCTCGTCGGCCACTCGTACGGCGGGGTTGTGATCACCGAAGCCGGCAATGATCCCAAGGTTGTGGGCCTCGTCTACATTGCCGCCTTCGCTCCGGACAAAGGCGAATCGGTGTCCACGTTGATCAAGGATCCGCCTGCCGGCGCCCCGGTCCCCCCCATCCTGCCGCCCCAGGACGGCTTTCTACTCCTGGACAAGGGGAAATTCCCCGCCTCCTTCGCGGCAGACGTAGACCCCGAGCGAGCAGCCTTCATGGCGGATGCCCAGGTTCCCTGGGGCCTCGAGGCACTCGGCGGCACAATCAGCGAGCCAGCCTGGAGGTCCAAACCCAGCTGGTACTTGATTACCACCGATGACCGCATGATCCCACCGGCAGCCCAGCGTTTCATGTCCAAGCGCGCAGGGGCAACCGTCGTCGAGGTGGCTGGAAGTCATGCGATTTACGTTTCCAAGCCCGCCGCGGTGGCCGAGATCATCACCAAGGCCTCCAAAGGCGCAAAGGCGATGTCGCACTCGGGCTAGGGTCTCAAGCGATAGTGACGCTAAGACAGTCGTGTTAGCCGCGCAGGCGCGGTAGCTTGTGTTGATGCCGCGCCTGCGCTGCCCTTTAGTATTCGCTAAACGCATCGTCCGGGTAGCAGTAGAGCCATCGCTCTCCCGGTTCCGCCGATGCGATCACCGGGTGCTTGCTCTCCTTGGCATGTTGTGTCGCGTGGCGATTGGGAGAGTCGTCGCAGCATCGCGTGGTTCCGCACTCCTGGCACGTCCGCAGATGAACCCAGGCGTCTCCGGTTTTGATGCACTCCTCGCACTCGAGACGATCCGGACGCCGGATCGCGGTGATTCCCCTCATGTGAACGCAGTCAGCTTCGATCATTTTCAACTCCTATGAACCCTGAGGTTAACCGGTTCGACCCGGAGGCTGACTTGATGTAACCTCCGCGTCCCGCAACGGAAAGGGAGATGGTGTCCGGAAGCAGTTCCCGAGGCACATTGTGGAAGATCTCTAGCTATCTGGTCACGAACTTCAGCGTGACCCTATTCTGGGTTTTCTTCTTTGTCCTCAACCGCACCCGGGTGATCGGCCGGCACCATGTGGGGGAGGCGCCTAACACCATCCTCCTTTCAAATCACCAGTCAATGATCGACAGCTTCCTGGTCGGGTTGGGCGCGTATTACCCAAAGTCCCTGGTGAAGCCATACCTCATCCCCTGGAACCCCGCCGCCACCGAGAACTTCTACAAGACCCCGATCCTGGCCTGGCTGGCCGACAAGTGGCGGTGCATTCCAGTTCGGGAGGGCCGGCGCGATCTCAAAAGCCTCAAGGACATGATCCGGGTCCTCCCGCGAGGTGTCATGGTGCTTTTCCCGGAGGGAAGCCGGACCCGGGACGGGTCTGTGGGCGCCGGGCGCGCGGGCGCAGGGGCTCTCATCCTGGCCACTCAGCCGCGGGTCATTCCGGTGGCCATTCATGGGATGCGCGAAGTGCTGCCGATCGGGAAGTCCATCCCTCGGATCGGGAAGCGCATCATTGTCTCCTACGGTGCACCCATGGACTACCGGGAATACCTCAACGGACATAGCGGTCGCGACGCCGCCCAGGCCGTGGTAGACCGGGTCATGGAGCGGATCCGATCGCAGCATGCGGAGCTGACCGGATGTGGTCATCGCAAAATGACCACACGCCCCCCCGATTCCCCTTCGGCATTTTCTACCCGATAGAAGTAGATGCCCGATCGTAATCTCCTCCCACTTATTTGGAGTCCGTCCACCGGGACGTCATAGTCCCCCGGCTCGGCCCAGAGCTGGTCAAGCAGGGTTCCCAGGAGTCGGCCGCTCACGTCGAAGAGACGCACCCGGAGCGGACCCGCCAATCCCATCGTGAACTTCACCGAGGGCCGAGAGCCGGGGGAAACGATCGCCGTCGACTGTCCGCCACCCGCATACACGTCGATGGTCATTTGACGCCTCAAATGTACGCCGGTGTTCAGATCAGCGGTAAGGGTCAAGGTGACCGTGTTCACCCCTATTAAGTTACTGAACAAGCGGCGCAGGTCGGCCTTGGCAAAACAGAGCTGCAGGTCATCTACCCCGTTCTGGTCCATGTCGCCCAGTATTGCAGTCTTGCCTTTCCAGGTGATCTGGGAAACGGAACCGGTTCCGGGGGAAGCAAGCACTACGCTCTGTGGAATGACGTTGATGGGGGCGAACGAGAAATCGACTGCTTCCAGTTGTACGCACCACTGACTCGAGCCAGACGTAAGGCGGATGGTGGTATTGCTCCCCACAGTGAACAGCCGTTCACCCTCCCGGACTCTGATCACGGAGGACTTGGTTCCGCTCAAGGCGTTCGAGGCGGTGAAAGTGACGACGTAGTCTCCGGCTTGAGAAAATCCGGGTGTCCACGTCAAGGTGCCACTGGTCTTGGAGGGATTCGTCGAGAATGCGGATCCCGAAGGAAGAGGTGAGGCGCTCAACGCATCGATGGGATCCCCGTTTGGATCCGCGGCGGTGATCTGCAGAGCCAAGGGCTTGCCCTCGGTGACCCAGGCCGTGTCTGGGGCGGTAACGACAGGAGCCAGATCCACCACGGTCAATGGTTTGGTTCGGTTCGCCGTGACCAAGGCGGTACCGCTCTGTGCGTTCAGATAGTTGACGATCGTCTCTCCTGCCCCGCTCTGAACAACCGTGATCGCCCCCGTGTTTGCACCACCGCTCGAAATGCGGTCTCCATTCGTCTGACCAATCAAACCTCCGACTTTCGTGACTCTCCTCGCGAACACGTCTTGACTGGTCCCTCCGCGCCGGTCTTGCCAAGCCACAATCTGTCCTCCCGCACCGTCCGATGTGATCTCGGGACCAAGTTGATCACCGGCTGCTCCACCCGGAACAACACCATCCGCTCCCCATTGTGCCAAACCGTTCACGTCAATTCGCTGAGCTCGAATGTCGTAGCTCCCTGTGCGGTTGTCCGCCCATGACAACAATGCGCCGCCATCCGGGTCAGCGATCACAGCAGGATGATCCTGGTTTCCTGCCCCTCCAGCTACGAGGGTTCCGAACAACCCCCACCGGTTGCTGCCATCAGCGCACACATGTTGAGCACGGACCTCAGCGTCCGGGCCTCTCCGGTCCACCCAGGCCACCACAACCCCACCCAATCCGTCTGATGCCGTCTGCTGCTCGTCACTTCCCCCGATCGCGATCTGCGAAACGACTTCCATGCCATCGGGGTTCCAGACGCGCTCCAGTCGGGTCGGATCTCCCGAGGCAGTTCGGATGCGTTGGGCGAAAATGCCGTAGACGAATGTTCCGTCACGCTGATCCAGCCAGGTAACGACAGCACTCCCGTCAGGCTCGGAGACAATCTCCGGAGAATTCTTGCCCCCCGGGACGGAGCATATCTTTATGCCCTCGAATCCTCCGCCCTCCGTCCATTTCCGCAAACCATTCGCGTCGACGCGTTGAGCGAAAATGAATGGAAATCCTTCACGATAATCTTCCCAGACGATCATGGCTCCGTGATTACCGTCAGGGGCGATCGTTGTCGTGTACTGTGAGTTTGGGTCCGTACAGATTGGGACTCCATTCGCCGCCCATTGGGGAACACCGTTTGCGTTCACCCGCTGGGCGTAGACGTCGTAGTTGCCGGCACGGTTGTCAATCCAAACGACGATGGCCCCTCCTTGTCCGTCGGTTGCAATATGAGGGGCGATCTGGTCACCGCTCGCCCCGCAGACCCGTACGCCACCCGCGGTGCCGGTCACGACGCCGTAGGCATTCGTATGCTGGACATAGATGTCCTGGTCCGCCCCCCGACCATCCTGCCACGCCACCAATGCTCCTCCCGCTCCATCCGAGATCGCTCCTGGTGGAAAGTCAGTGGTTCCTGGTCCCGAACTCAGAGGGACCCCATTGGAGGGCCATACGGGGGCGCTTCCTCCAACGGTTATGTAACCGGCTCGAACCGACGTGTTCGACGTACATCCATTGGATGCCGTCAACGACACGGTGAACACTCCCGGGGTTGTGTAAGTATGAGGGGGGCTTTGAAGGTTGGAGCTTCCACCGTCCCCGAAATCCCAGCTCCACCTCGTAGCCCCCAATGACTGATCGGTGAACTGGACCGTAGTGGGCACCGATCCCGATGTGGGAGCTCCTACGAAACCGGCCGTGGGCGCATTCGCCACCGTGATGTAGTCGGTTCGCATCTTGGTGCCGGAACCGTTGGAGCCGCTTACGGTGAGTGTCACGGTGTAGGTGCCCGGCGCCGTGTAAGTGTGCACAGGATTCTGTTCACCCGAGGTTCCGAGGTCACCGAAGTTCCAGGACCAAGAGGCAATGGGTCCGGTGGACAAATTTGTGAAGCTCACCGCAACGCCAGGGCAACCCGCGGTCGGAGACGCGCTGAAATCCGCGATCGGATCTGTCCAAGTTGGAACCAGAGTAAAGGGAGACGTGTAGGCCAGCATGTTTCCCGTGTGACTGTCCGACCATACTGGATAGACTCGGCCGTCCCTAGCTGCGATGGCGAGATAGTCCCCTGCATATCCTGACGAGAATCCAGGGATCCCGTCTCCGGACCAGGAGAAGTCGCTGACTTTAAAGTCGCTCCAAGTCATACCGTGATCCCTGGAAAACGCCACGTAGGTCTCCGCGCCATCATTATTGGGAAAATTGCGCGAATCATAGAAAATGCAAGATAAGTCCCCGGTGATAGGGTCGCACGCGAGCCAAGGTTCCCACTGATCCTTTCCATTATTGAAAACATCCTGGTTCACCCGCGTTCTCGTGTTCCAGGTCGCGCCTTGGTCAGATGAATAAATCATGTAAACGTCGATCTCATTGTTGCTTACATTCCAGTCGGTCCAGACCACGTAGATGCGGCCGGTTTGCTGGTCCACAGCCATGGAAGGAAAACTGTTCGTCCGCATGGTCTTGTTGCCACCCAGAGTCCCTTGACGGCGGATCCCGAGGATCGACTGGATGCGTGTCGGAGCGGTCCAGGTGAGGCCACCATTCAGGGACTTGGTGAACCCAATGCCGACTTCGGCCGAGCCTCTCGTAGGGTCCCAGGAATCGTAAATGGCCCAGATGACATAGACCTGGCCCTGCGGTCCGGTATGGATGTTGACTCCCTGGTTGAATCCTCCGGGAGCCTCGATGCCATTGCTGAGATTCTTAGGAGACGACCAGGAGTCACCACCGTCGACCGAGCGGGCAAATTCAATGTCGTGGTAGTTGGGATCCCGGCTGGAGAAGTTCGTCCAGGCATCGTAGAGGATGCCTGACCCATTGAGACCGCCGTCGCAATGGGCGACGTTGCTGAAGGGGCTGGTGGGGCCGTTGTCGACCCAGAGGTGTTCTTTGTCCAAAGAGTCCTTGGTCGCGACCGCGCGCCGGATCCACGTCGCCCCCCCGTCAGTGGAATAGGAAATTCCCATTCCAAACGCGCCAGTGATGTGTGCCACATACATACGACCGGCTAGATCTACAGCAACCGAGGGGTCGCCTTTATTTGCTCCCCCCGCGCCCCCTGTACTCCCGTTCCAGCTCTGCCCACCGTCTCGGGTTACAAAAGCATCCGCACCGAATACAGCTCCCGAAGGCCAGGCCGCGGAGTTGTTCGAGTTCAGGACGGTCCATGGGTCCAAGGGACTGATGAAGATAGAGTTTTCGGATTGAGTCGTGTTCGAGGAGCTAATGATCGGAAAATCACGACCATCTGTTATCAGGGGAGCGGCGGCGGATTCGGGGCGATAGAGTCCCGGAAGTTGGCGTTGTTCCAAGCTCGAGGGGGTGGCATCTAACTGAGGCCACGACCAGGCTTGGGAGTAGGAGGGGGCGGGGTTTTCAGCCAGCGACATATCAGGACCGATAAGAAAACCAAGAGCGATTGCATTCAAAATTACACCGCGGTTCATGGTGTTCCTCCCGTTCTAAGGAAATGACTGACTAAGGTCACTTCATTTGGTGACCTCGGCCAAGAAGTCCAGCGCGGTCTTCCATGAGCGCTTGTCGGCTTTCTCGTTGTAACCCAACCCGGGCATCCCATGCTTGTCTGCGGCCGGATTGGTGAACCCATGCTTGGCGTTCGCGTAGGAAATGAACTCCCAGTCCGCGCCGGCGTCGGTTAGGCTTTTCTGGAAGATTTGGATCTGTTCCGTGGTCGCCATGGCGTCCGCGGCCCCGTGGCAAACGAGAATGCTGGCCGTGATCTTCCCGATCGCGGGCTCGGTTGGCAACCCGCCATGGAAGCTCACCACGCCGTCGAGGTCGGCGCCGCTCATCGCCATGCCGAGCACCACCGAACCCCCGAAGCAGTACCCGATCGCGGCAATGTGCTCGGGATTCACATGGGCATTCCCCTTGAGTTGGGCGATCGCAGCATTGAAGCGCTGACTGGCAACTTCCTTGTTGGCGCCCACCGCCCCCGCCCACTCGCCCGCTTCCTGGGGATGTTCGGTCACTTTGCCATCTCCGTACATGTCGGCGGCGAAGGCGACGTAACCGGCCTCGGCCAGCATGCGCGCTCGGGTCGTCGTGTAGTCGTTGAGCCCCCACCACTCAGGCACGACAATTACCCCCGGCCTCTTGCCTTTGGCGTCGTCATCGTAGGCAATCCAACCCTTGAGCTTGGTATCCCCGGCCTTGTACTCGACACGGTCGAGCTTGACTTCGGCGGCTGCAACACCGGTGCGGAGGACGAGGAACATCATAACGGCTGGAATGAGCGAAAGAGTCGAGCAGAATAAGGACTTCATGATTGACCTCCAGAATTGGGGCCATGAAAGGAGGCGCGTTGATACAAGACAATATCGTTGACAGCCAAAACTACCGCTCGGAAATCGAGGAAACACAGTTGGAACGAGTTAGCAATCGCCTGAGGGGTTTCTAGACCACCAAACGAGACCGTTACTCGAACCTGCGTCCAAGGATCCTACAGCGTAAGCTTCGCGGTCAAGGAGACAGAGCTCAGCGGTTGGAGATAACTCGAGATGACCCAGCAATAGACGAAACTAGGGGCGTCGGCCCAGTCTCTGCCTTGAGAATGGCTCCCTGCTGACCAACTGTTTGTGGGGCGTTAAAGCCGGTTATGCACCCACCCCCGCCCGTGGTGGGCGAGCGCGCGCCCCCACGGTGAGAGCGCAGTAGCGAGTCCAGAGAGAGGAACTAGATAGAACATTGCGCGCTTGAAAGAGAACTGAAAGACGGCTCTCGGTCCTCCGCCGAAACCTCGATCTATTCGGCTGAAAAGAATGGCAAGGGCAAACGCCGCGATCAACGTGGCGGCAAGAAAGAATTCCCCCGCGGGTCCCCGTCGGTGATGCGTTCTAAACCACGGTAGAGCCAGCCCGAACGAATAGAAAGTAATTCCGAAGCCCTCCCAAAAAGGAAAGTACCCGAGGGCGCGCAGCGCGGGACCAAGGCCGATCCGAACGCCCTCATTGAGCGGTCCCCTGGAAGATAGCCCCAGCGTGGTCTTCATGTAGACGGCCCAGGATCCCAGAGTGATCGCTGGAGCGAGAAGGCCCACCAAGAGAGGCAGAGCATCGGTGCGGGAAAAGGACCCACTCCGCCAGTTGAACGCAGCGATCACAGCGGCTGCAATCCAGAGGGCGCCATGGATCACCACTCCATCGGGCCGAACACCGCACATTGCCGCGGCAAAGACTCCGGCAAGGACCAAACGATTCCGATTCCCGGATTCGAGGTAGCCCGCCAAACAAATTGCTTCTCCTAGAGCAAGGGCCATCGCGGGTATGTTGAGGAGCTCGAAGGAAATGTGGGCGAAGATCTCGGGGGTCAGCCCCAGAAAAAGAGTCCAGGCCAGGGCGGCGAAACGGGGAATGCAGGGGCGAAGTGTTTCGAATATGGCTAGTGGCCATGCCAACACGAGGAACACGTTGACGATCTTGTGCTGCCATCCTCCGAACGCGGGGGACACTGCAAAGGCCAGGCTCATGAGCGGCGGATAGCTCATGTTCGAATTCGAAGACGGCGGTTCAGGCCAATGATAAAGCTGGATATCCAGGCGATGGTCGTGAAGCATGGCGAGAGCTCGCCCGGCATAGGCATGGGCATCCACGGCCACCACCGGAAAAAAGACGGCCTTTGTTGCCGCGAGCACTCCGGCCACACCGAGAGCTGTGGCGAGAATCCACTCCGCCGGCGTCCATTTTTCCCGCGAAATCGGGGTACGTGAAACGCCCCTTCCCATCAGGAGCCCGCCTCCCGCCGTCAACACCGCGATAATGAGGAAAAGGGGGAGTCCAATCGGCGCCCCGGCCAAGGCGGACAGGTAGACGAGTATCAGGAACACGGAGAACCCGGTCAGAAAACCAAGCCCCCATCCTGCCGCGCTGCCATACAAGCGTGCGGCAAATCCGCGTCCGCCGGCGGCAACCGCCAACCACAGAAGGATCGGTCCACCCCATCCGACCAGCGCGTTCATGGGGTCCGTCTTGTAGCGTACTCGCGAGCGCGAGCGGACAGAGGAAGCAGGTCCAGCTTCGGGGCAGCCACGCTTTCTGGAAGCCCCGCCACGAAGTGAGGCGTGGTGACCACAAAATCCGCTTCCAGTCCGGGATGGGCTCGAAGGCCGCTCTCGTGCACGAGCACTCGAGGGTAGAGGTAGTACGCGCACCAAACGATCGAACGTAACTCGGGAGGTTCGGCGGGATCGTCGCTCATCAGGATGACTGCGTCCTCGAAGGTATTGTCCTTGAGGACGCGCATCACCCGATACGACTCCCCATGCTGGACAATGCGGATCGCGTCGAGGGACGCGCCGAGGCGGCGGGGGATCGAGATGAACTGACGACAGGCCGTCTTGAGTCGGTCGCGGTAGACCGGAATCGAAACCAAACCCGAGAGCACGGCCACCGTCAACGCCGCGGCGATCCACTCTCGAAAAGTTGCGTTCCGAAGGCTCTTGATCGTATTCATTTGATCTCTGATACCACTTGGGTCAGGGAACTGACGCTGATGTTGCAGGAGTTCCGATGAACGCCGTCCCGATTTATGGCTTTCCTTTCATCTGGCAATAGGCGTACAGCGCGTCGTACATGGGAAACTCCCATCCCAGCTTCTTGTGGTCATCCGTGGTGAGGAGCGCGAACCCATACGCGATGGCCTTGAGACCGTCCCCCTCGGTCGTCGTGAACGCCGTTGTCTCCGGTTTTATGTCGGCGTGGTTCACGATCTTTCCCACCGCGTCCAGGGCCGGATCCTTCCCCCAGAGATCAAACTCCCGCAGAAGGATGATGAAGGTGCACAGTTCGCCCTCGGGCACGGTCTGATGCGAATAGTCCGCATCCCGGGCGTCGTAAGACTTGCCGCCGAGGCGCTTGGCCGTCTCCACCACCTGTTCGGCCGGCACGTAGATGAATTGGGCCTCCAGATCGATGAAACGTTTTATGAGCCAGGGACAGGCCACCCGGTCCACGTTCCCGCCCGCTCGCGTCACCCAGAACATGAGCTTCTCCTTGCTTAGGTACGCCCCTACTGCGTGTCGAGGGCCGACTTGATGGCCCGAGCGAGGTCCTCCGTGCTCCCAATTCCCCAGAAGTGCAAGAACAACACGCGGGGGTTCTCGCCGGTCATGTGCTGGTGGATGGCCACGATGTAGATGCCATGGCTGCGGAGCGCCTTGAGCACGCCCTGCAGCTCCGACTCCAACATGGCGAAATCTCCGTCCACGATCGCCCGATCGTCGCTGCCCGCGAACGCCGCCCACGTGTTGACGCCCATCGTGTTCCCCACCGCCTCGCCACCCATCTTGGTCTTGCGCCCGAACGTGATCTTGTAGACGCCCGCGTTCAGTTCGCCGCTCTTGCCGAAAATGGCGTCGATCTTCTTCGGGTCGAGCGTGCTGCGGGCGGGGTCCAAGTCGGCGGTGGGGATCACGCCCTTGCCGCCCGCCGTCTCTTTGATCTTTGCCAGAACCTTGCCCACCGCGCCGGCCAGCACCGCCTCATCCCCCATACCGCCGATATGCATGAACATCACCTTCGGGCTATCCCAGAAGAAGTGATTATGGAGCGCGGTGACCTCCAGCCCGTTGTCGAGAGCCGCCGACATCACCGGGTTGACCTGATCTTCGAGGAGGACCATGTCCCCCATGACCATAGTGTGACTCCCCGACTTCTTGAACGCCGCCCACGAAGTCAAGCCCATGGGCGGGGTGAGATGGACCCCGGCGGCGACAACCGAGAGATCACTTCGAGGGGCGGAGACCTTGAAGACCCCCTCTTTTTCGTCGAGCTTACCCTTGGCGCCGGTCAGCGTCTCGATCTGCGCTGTGTCGAGCACGTGTTGCGGCTTTGTCGGAGCCGCGGCTACGAAACAGAGACCACCCATCAAGACCGCGATCCATGTCTTCACCTTTCACCTCGTTTCCCCGGCCCCCTCATTGCCGCATCCAGTATTCGACTTCCCGAGGGTCAGGGCAAATCCATTCACCGTGTCCTCGCTGTTCAGCAGCGTTCGAAGAGCAATCTCGTCACATGAAACTCATAGACTCAAATTCTCAGTGGGTGGCGTAACTCTGGAAGGCGGTATACAGAAAACCCTTCGATTTGCTCGTCGAAGGTTCTAAATCATGGAAAAATGGCGGGGCCGACGAGATTCGAACTCGCGACCTCCGGCGTGACAGGCCGGCGTTCTAACCAACTGAACTACGACCCCGCTCAAAAAGGCGAAGCTCAGAGAAGGCGAATCAGGGTATCAGCGAAGCCCTCTTCTGTCAAATCTTGAGGAGTCCTAAACGCTTGCACCCTAACCGCTCCGTGGTCGTCTCTACCCTAACAATTTCTGGCACATAGCCCATAGCTGCGGCACAGTGAAGCCGAATGTTTTGATCCGGCAGTTGGTCGTCATCATTGCTTCGGCATCAGTGGGATCGAGCAAGGCCACCCCGACCTTGATCACGTCTCGTTTCGTTACCGCCGCAATCAGCTTCTTGTTCTCATCGGACATGGGGCCACGCGACGCCGTTCCAACCACGATCACGGACGCCTCGGCCGCCCGCCGCTCCGCGCGGGCGATATCGTCGTCATTGGGCTTCCCGCCCACATCCAGGATGTGAAAACCCGCCGGCTCGAGCTGCTCCCGTACCACGGAGATGGGCAACGTTCGATAGGCATCGAGCTGCCGGGGGATGATCGCCACCTTGGGCCCGCGCGCCGCCGAAATATCGGCCAGCACTCCGGCGTTTCCTTCCAGGGCCACGCCGCGTAGTGCCGCCTCGAAGAAGACCTGTTCGTGCGTCACATCCAGAATCTCTCGCGACTCTTCGTCCGAAGTCCAACGGATGTTTCGGAAATTTTGACGCAACCGGAAAATGCGATCGATGGAATGGGTGAGGCGTTCCTCGGTGATCTTGCCCGAACGCACCGCCTGCAGCACGCCCTTCATCGACGCAGCGGCCATCTTCGTGTCGAGACCGAACAGAATAATGTCGGCGCCCGCTTCGAGTGCCTCCACCGCCGCCTTTTCGGGGCCGTACCGCTCGGTGATGCCCTGCATCTCCATGGAGTCGGTGATGATGATTCCCCGAAACCCCAGCTCGCGGCGAAGCAGGTTGGTGACGATGTTGTCCGAAACCGTGGCCGGTACCCCGTTCTTGTCGAACGCGGTGTAGTTGACGTGAGCGGTCATGACCATTTCCGGAGGCGACTCGGCTTCCAGCGCTTTGCGAAAGGGACGGAGATCGCGATCCATGAGGGTCGCTCGATCGGACGTAATCTGGGGCAAGGTGAGATGCGAATCCAGCGTCGTCGCCCCGTGTCCCGGAAAATGTTTCACGCAGGCGGCAATCCCGGCCGCTTTCAAACCGGCCACGGCAGCCAACCCGTGACGCTCCACCAGCCCCGGAGACGACCCAAAGGATCGAGTTCCAATGACCGGGTTCCTGGCTTCGGTGTTGACGTCGAGCACGGGGCCGAACAGAGTGTTGAACCCCAAGGCTCGCAGCTTCTCCCCGATCCCCAGGTAGACGTCCCGCGTCACCTCCTCGTCGTCGAGATGTCCGAGCAATGCCGCAGACGGCGCGGGAGTGGTGAGATGCGAGAAGGTGGTGACGAGCCCGCCCTCTTCATCCACAGAGACGATGCCGGGCGGTATTTCGCCGCCCACTCGCCGGAATCTCGAGGTGAGACGCCGCGTCTGGACGGGATGCTCCAGGTGGGAACGGCGAAGAAACACCCCCCCATAGTTGTGCTCGCGGTGGCTGCGGATCGCATCCACGGCGTTGCTCTCTTCGAGCGTTACCACGAAGAGCTGACCGACCAGGACCTCGAGCGACTGGGTGAGAGCCTCGGCGCCGTAATTAGTCATGTTCAGAACGCCTCGAGCTCAACCATGAATCGGCTTTCCTCCCTCAGCCGTGCGATCGAAAGGACCGGAAGGGTACCATGATTTGAGATCGGATCCTGGATAGTAGTGCCCCAGAATGCGATTGAAGCTCACCCCTTCCTGAGACAGTTGCATGGCGCCCCACTGGCACATTCCCACGCCGTGCCCCCAACCGCGGCCATGCACGGTGAGCTGCCGCACGCGATCCCCGCGCCGTACCAACTCCATTTCGAAATTGGTGCTGCGAAGCGGCTGCCCGTGCATATTCTCGAGGAGCCCGCGGATCGCTCCCTTCTCGACCAGATAGCTCTCCTCGTCCGTGGTCACGCGCAATTTGAGCGCGCGGCCGCTCGGCCCCGTGGACAGGATCTCCATCTGCCTCACCGCCGTTCCCTTCCACGGTTTGCCGAGAATCCGCGGTACGGTCCGCTCCAGCACGTGTTTGAGCTCATCTCCCGTCCAGGACTCGTCCCATCGATAAAAACGCGATGACCGGCACGCGATCTCGTTGCCGAATCGATCCTCATGACTTGGCAGATAGACAATGGGGGCAGATGGAAAACTCTCCTCGACCCCGGCGATGTTCCCCCCGCAGGTGGAGGCGTAGTTCGCGCGGATCGGCTTCCCTTGGTAGACGAGGATGAGGCCTCGGGTCTGGGCGACGGCGAGATCCGCGTCGGGATGCCGGCGATCCACGGGGCCATACACCTGGTCCGTGACCGCCGCATAAAGATCGAACTTCTCTTTTGCATATTGCCCCATGTGCCCCGCCACGTAGGTACGAGCGGCCACGGCCTGGGCCTTGGCCGCCTCGAGCAATCCCGTTCCCTTCATACCCATTTCAAGCGGAACCACTCCGCGCAGATAGGTCTCTACGTCCAGGACGTTGATGACTTGAAGACCTCCGCCCGTGGTTGCCGGCACAACCTCAACCGTTCCGGGATACTTCGCTCCGTTTACGGTGACGAGTCCGCCCTCACTCTGCGGGTCGATGCGAAGAAAACCGGCCGCAGTGTCCATCAGCTCGCCGGTCGCGGTGTAAATCGCAATGCGGTCTCCCTCCCGCCGCACGCTCATCACGTCCGACTCGGCTCCAATGGCCAGCGTTCCGTCACCGTCTCCGAGAGCAAAACTTTCCGTGGCCCCCACTTGCACGTCGGAAACTTTAGTCAGGAGCGCGACGCGCACGAGCGGGGGCTCGGAAACCTGAGGCTTTTCGGAGTACGGAGGAGGAGCGGGACGCGGCCCGGCGCAGGATGCGAGCAGGACCAGAGCAGAAACCAGCGCCAATCGCTTCATGGATGGTCCCCGGGGGTGATGGAGCCCAGCACGACGGGGTGCCGCGCGCCCGTGACTTGCGGGAGGTTGCCGGCCTTGCCTTCCAAACTGAGGTGCGCGAGCAACGCAAAAGCCACCGCTTCCTTTGCGTCGACATCCAATCCGTAGTAATCCGACGTCTTGACCGAGGCGTCTTCGAAGAGTTGCGAGAGATACTCGAGTAGGGTGACGTTGTGCGCTCCTCCCCCGCTCACGATCACTTCCCCCACGTTGAATCGCGGTGCGACGAACTTGCCGTAGGCATCGTGAACGGAGCGTGCGGTGAGCCACGTCGCGGTGGCGAGGGTCGAGGCCTCGGTGAGCTTTCGCTCGCGACAACGGGAGAGGAAGATGGTTGCGTACTCGAGCCCGAATTCTACGCGTCCCACCGCCTTGGGAGGTGGTTTGTGAAAGAAGGGCGCTGCCAAGAGCTCCTCCACCAATTCCCGGTTGGGCGTTCCCTTTTTCGCCCACCCTCCCCCTTTGTCGACGTGTTGCTTGCCCTCGGTGAGAAGACCCATGAGAGCATCGATGACCATATTGCCGGGTCCGGTGTCGAACGCAATGACCTCATCTCGGGGACTCCCGGCTCGAATTCCGCTCACGTTGCCGATGCCTCCCACGTTGAGGCAAAGCCGCGATTCGGCGGGATGCGCAAAGAGCAAGTGATCGACCAAAGGGACGAGCGGTGCGCCGGTTCCGCCCGCGGCCACGTCTCGGGATCTGAGATCGCTCAGGACGGGGATGCCTAGCCGCTCCGCGAGCACGGCAGGCTCGCCGATCTGGAGCGTGGCCGGGGCTACCCATTCGTTTCCATCTCGGTGTTCCCAATCCGGATGTAGCGGGGTTTCGAAACGCGGGAAGTGAGCGACGGTTTGCCCATGACTAGCGATCGCGTCGACCGAGTCGAGCGTAACCCCAGCGTCGGAGGCCAGTTGTTTCACCGCATCCGTGAACAGCTCGCCGATCAGAAAATGGAGCCGGGTCACGCGCTCGAGCACGCGCGAGGCGCCCGCTCCTTGCAGGTCGATGATTTCGGCCCGTACCGCTTCGGCGTAAGGCACGGAAATGAAATCCAAGAGCTCCCAGGTGAGC
>Ga0114129_10000209_pt1 | contig 65525 bp, 52 predicted proteins | sample RhiMetdeltSRZDD1_FD_80071 | JGI IMG/M metagenome (GOLD analysis project Ga0114129, IMG submission 80071) | Populus rhizosphere microbial communities from Tennessee, USA - Rhizosphere MetaG P. deltoides SRZDD1 (version 2) (version 2) | ecosystem: Host-associated > Plants > Roots > Rhizosphere >...
CCCGCAGTACTCCACGTTCTCGATTTGCGCGATCGACCCGGCCACCAATCAGTCGGGTGCCGCGGTGACGACCCGCGTGCCGTTCGTCGGCCGCGCCGTGCCGCACGTGCGCGCGAACGTCGGAGCGGTGTGCACGCAGGCGTCGACGATGGTCGAGTACGGCCCGCGCGGGCTCGACCTCCTCGCGAAGGGCGTCGAACCGCAGGAGGTGCTGAAGCAGCTTCTAGAAAACGACGCGCAGCGCGAGTCGCGGCAAGTCGGCGTGATCGACATGAAAGGCCGATCGGCCGCGCACACGGGCAAGCAGAACGGCAATTGGGCCGGGAGCAAGCAGGGAAAGAACTACACCGTGCAGGCCAACATCATGGTCGGGCCGGAAGTCGTTGACGCGGTCGCCGCAAGTTTCGAGTCGAGTGAAGGATCCGGCTGGCCGCTCGCGGAGCGAATGATCCTCGCGCTCGAGGCCGGACAGGCCAAAGGCGGCGATCGGCGGTGGGGCAGTCTGCAGTCGGCGGCCATCAAGATCGCCGATCCGAACAACCCCGGCCGCGGCGGCGACTACATTGCGCTTGCGATCGAGGTCGGCGAGCACCCCGAGCCGGTCGCCGAAATGAAGCGCATCTACTACACGACGGCCAGGAGGCTCGGCTATCGGAGCTTTTCGCGCATCGATGGTCCGGATGTCATCGAGCTGAAGCGGATGCTGCACGCGCTCGGCTACTGGCGGTCCAACCTCTCCGAGTTTCCGGAGCCCGCCTCCGTAAACACGGAGAAGATGCGTGAGCTGCAAAAGACAGACCGCGCGCAGTACGACAAGCTTGCCGCGGAAGCGCAGCAGGCGACGCGTGATCTCCAACGGTACGACGATGAAACTATTGCGGCCGTAGACAAGTTCCGTGCCGACCGAAACCTGAACTACCAGGGAAACGCCGTGGGCCTCGTCGATGCGCGGTTCATCGACGCGCTTCGCGCCGCATACGTCCAGAAGAAAAAAGGAGGCGCCGACGAGCCTGAAGTATGATGCGGGTTTGGCGCAGTCGCTCCCCAAGCGTCGATCTGCCGCGTAAAGGAGTACGACGATGGCAAGCCTGGAAGAACTGAAGACGAAGTACGCGCCCGCGCTCAAGAAGATCGAAGAGCAGGGCGTCAAGCTGCAGAACCTCCACATTCAGGACAACAAGTTGTTCATCAAGGGCGCCGCGCCGACGGATGCGGCCAAGAACGAAGTGTGGACCGCGATCAAATCGGTTGATCGCACGTACGGCGATCTGACCGCCGACATCACGATTGACCCGAGTCTGCCGCCGCCCAAGCCCAAAGAGCAGGCGTACACCGTGCAATCGGGCGACACGCTGTCGAAGATCAGCAAGCAGTTCTACGGCGACGCGAACCGCTACATGAAGATCTTCGACGCCAACAAGGATCAGCTGAAAGATCCCAACACGATCAAACCGGGTCAGACTCTGCGGATTCCGGCCGCCTGAGGAGGACCCCATGGATCTCCTCCAGACCGTCCTCAGCGCTCAGAACGGCGGCGCCGTCGAGCAGATAGGCCGGAGCTTCGGGCTCGACCAGGAGCAGACGGCTTCCGCCATCGGACAACTGCTGCCCGCGCTCGCCGCGGGCCTGTCGCAGAACGCCGCCCAGCCGGGCGGAGTCGACGGGCTCATGGCGGCACTCGCGGGCGGGTCGCATCAGCGATACTTCGACGATCCGGCCTCGCTCACCGAGGCCGCGACGATCGACGACGGGAACGGCATTCTCGGCCACATTCTCGGGAGCAAGGACGTCAGCCGGCAGGTCGCCGCGCAGGCGTCGTCGCGCACGGGCATCGGCGCGGACGTGCTGAAACAGATGCTGCCGATGGTCGCGACGCTCGCGATGGGCGCGCTCGCGAAGCGATCGGCCGCTCCGCAGGCCGGGGCCGCGCCGGCGGGGCAGTCCGACCTGTTGGGCATGCTGACGCCGTTGCTGGACGCAAACAAGGATGGCTCGGTGACTGACGACGTGATGGGCATGCTGGGGAAGTTCCTCCGGTAGAGAAGTTCCTCCGGTAGAAAGGAGCGAACGATGTTGGCAATCCTGGGGTGGATCGTTTTCGGGTTGATCGTCGGCGTGTTGGCGAAGCTTGTGATGCCTGGCAAAGATCCCGGCGGGATCGTCGTGACGACCCTGCTCGGAATCGTCGGCGCTGTCCTCGGCGGATTCATCGGACGGGCGCTGGGGTTCTACGGCCCGAACCAGGCCGCCGGATGGTTGATGTCGATCGTCGGCGCAATTCTCGTGCTTGCGCTGTACCGGGTCATCGCGCGCCGCAGTGTGCCGTAATTTGAGGCTCGGAGGCTCGGAGGCTCGGAGTTCAAGATCGTTCTTGTCTCGGCTTCCAAGCTTCCGGGCTTCCCGGCTTTAGGGCTTTCTAGCTTTCAGGCTTTTTGGCTTCCACGCTCCTCAGCGGATCCGTCCGTACTGCTGAAGCAATCCGGGTTCGGCGACCACTTTCTCCACCGCGGCGATGCTGCGCGGCACGAAGTCCGACAGGATCGTCGCGCCCGACTCGGTGATGACGATCATGTCCTCGAGGCGGATGAAGATCTGCTCCTCGGGGACACGGAACTCCGGCTCGATCGTGAAGACGAGTCCCGGCCGCATGGCGCCTGAGCCTCCCCCGAAATCATGCGTCGCCATGCCGACGGCGTGGCCGAGGTTCCCGCCGCGCGCCGCGGAGCTGCGGTACCGCTCGACGAACTGCTTCGCCGCGGCCTCGTAGATCGGCTTCGCAAATTTCGTCGAGGCGAGGATCGCGTCCATCTTCGGCAACGCCGCCTGCAGGATCTGCTGCGCGGTCAGCTGCGGCTTGATCGCATGGAGCACCGCTTCGTACACGCCGAGGTAGAACCCGTACAGCTCGCGCTGCGCGGGACTGAACTTGCCGTTGACCGGCCACTGCCGCGTGACGTCGCAGCGGTAGTACCCGAGATCGGGGCAGTAATCCATCAGCACCAGCTCGCCGTCGGTCATGATCTTGTCGCCGGCGCGATGATGCGCGTTCATCGCGGCCGGACCGCTGGCGACGATGTCCCGGTACGCTTCGCCCTGCGCGCCGTGCCGCACGAAGATGAATTGCGCGAGGGCGTCGATCTCGTACTCCGCCAGACCCGGGGCAGTGCTGCGCATCGCCTCGAGAATCGCTTCGCCGCCAATCTTCGTCGCGCGGGTGATGAGCGCGATCTCCGCGGGACTTTTGATCGCGCGCATCTCGTTCAGAATCGGCGAGAGGTCGTTCTGCTCCAGCGCCGGGACGCGCGTCTTCAGCAGGTCGCGGAGGTGCGCCTCGCGGCTGACGCGGCCGTCCCACGGATCGGCGGCGGCGTCGGCGGTGCGCCGCCGCGCGCCGTCGGGACTTTCGCTGCTGCCCTCGGTCGGCGCGTAGGGGACGTAGATCGTCCTCGCGGCCGTGCGCGCCTGAAGATCCGCCAGCAGCTGTTCGGGCGGCTTGACCTCGTCGACGCCGGTCGTCGCCGCGGTCTTGACCGGATCGTCCGATGACAGCAGCTCGCCTTCGGTCGCGGCGCGGCTCGCGTTCTGTTTCGGCAGGTAGAGCGTGCTCTGCTTCGACGTCCCGTCCATGAGCAGCAGCGCCTGCGGAGCGACGACGCCCGACAGATAGAAGAACTCATTCGACTGACGGAACACGGCCGATGAGTGCACGGTCGGCAAGCCCTGAATCAGTGCCACGGCCTGCGGACCGATCGCCTCGTAGACGCGCGCCCGGCGCGCCGCGAACTCCTGGAGCGAGAAGTTTGTCGTGAACGCGCGACCCGCTTGGGCGTGGCCACGGCTATCAACCGAGATCAGAAAACCGGCAACAACCGCGAGCGCGAGCGCCGTTCTCACGGTCCACGAGCGGGCGACAGGTGTGATCGTCATTTGCGTACACCTTTGAAGACGTTCGGCGCTTCCGGAATGGCCGCGCCGTCATGACGTGGCTCCGATCCCGCGTAGTGCACTCCCGCACCATCGCTCATCACCGCCTGTCCGTAGCCAAACGTGCCGGAGCGCGGCGGAACGCTCCGCACCTGGTGGCCCAGACCGGTGAGTTCTTTTCGTGTCGCTTCCGGAATGAGCTCTTCCACCTGGACGTCGCACCCGGTGAACGATCCCTTCGTGAAGCGGCCGACCTCGAGCGCCTGTTGCACGTCGAGACCGAAGTCGGCGACGTCGGAGACGAACTGCGCGTGCGCCTGCGCCTGGTTGAACCCGCCCATGATGCCGAACCCGATCTTCACGTCGCCTTTCGACATGAAGGCCGGAATGATCGTGTGGAGCGGCCGCTTTCGCGGCGCCACCTGATTGGGATGCCCGTCTTCGAGCGTGAACAGCGCGCCGCGGTTGTGGAGCATGACGCCCGTGCCGGGCGCGACGACGCCGCTGCCGAACGACGAGTACAGGCTTTGGATCAGCGAGACGATGTTGCCGTCCTTGTCGATGACGGAGAGATAGATCGTGTCGCCGCCCTCCCCGTCCGTGAGGCCGCTGAACTTCGACGGCTCAATCGCGCACGCGGCCTTGGCTGGATCGATGAACTTCGCGCGCGCTTCCGCGTGCGCCTTGTCCAGCATCGAAGCCACCGGCACCTTGGCGAATTTCGGATCGGCGACGTACCGGAGCATGTCGGCGTAGGCGAGCTTCTTGGCCTCGATCATCACGTGCAGCGCCTTGGTGCTCGTGAGGCCGTACTCGCGGAGCGGAAAGCGCTCCATCATGTCCAGCATCATCAGCGCCGCGATTCCCTGGGTGTTCGGCGGCAGCTCCGACACCGTCCAGCCGCGATACGTCGTCGAGATCGGCTCGACCCATTCCGGCTGGTACTCCTTGAGGTCTTCGGCCGTCATCGTCCCGCCGAGCTCTTTTTCGACCGCGAGGATCGCCGCGGCGGTCTTGCCCTCGTAAAATCCCGCGACGCCTTTTTCGGCGATCAAACGCATCGTCGCGCCTAGCTGCGGGTTTTTGAAGACTTCGCCCGATTTGGGCGCGCGGCCGTTGACGAGAAAAACTTCGGCGGCATGCGGACCCGACGACAGCTTGCGCGTCGAGCCGTTCCACGCGTCGGCGATCACGTCGCTCACCGGAAACCCATCTTCGGCGTAGAAGATCGCCGGCGCGAGCAGGTCCGCCATCGGCAGCGTGCCGAAGCGCGATCGCATCATTTCCCAGCCCTTGACCGCGCCCGGCACCGTCACCGAGTAGATCCCGCTGCCGGGCATCCGGGTCTGACCCTTGGAGCGGAGGAACTCAGGAGTGAGGCCTGACGGCGCCCATCCGCCGGCGTTCAGGCCGTACAACTTGCCCGTTTTCGCCTCGTAATAGATGGCGAAGACGTCACCGCCGATGCCGTTGTAGTGCGGCTCGACGAGTCCCATCACAGCGTTGGTGGCGATCGCGGCGTCGACCGCGTTGCCGCCGCGCTCGAGGATCTGCACGCCAGCGCGCGCGGCCAGCGGCTGACTGGCGGCGACGATGCCGAACTTGGTCGCGATTTTGGAGCGGCCGACCATCACCTTCGGACGCGACGCGGGCGGCGTTTCGCCTTCCTGACCGACCGGCCGGGTCTCGAGACCCGACAGCACGACGGCAATCGTGACCATCACGGCAACGCGAATCCTCATGTCATGCTCCTGGCGCAAAAGGCTACCATGCTGCCGCGGGGAAGCTGGCCCGACTTTCGGAGGCTCTATGCGACGCGTCCTGATGTTCTCGATCGCTTGCATCTGTCTTGCCGCCGCGCTGCACGCGCAGGCGCCGGCCCAGCCGCCCGGCCAGGCCGCGGCGCCGATCACCGCGATTCGTGCCGGCCGGCTGCTCGATCCCGAAGCCGGCGCCGTGCGCGCCAATCAAGTCATCCTGATCGAAGGGACGCGGATTCGTGAGGTCGGCTCGAACGTCGTCATCCCGGCCGGCGCACAGGTCATCGATCTCTCGAAGTTCACCGTGCTGCCGGGATTCGTCGATGCACACAACCATCTCGCGCTCACCTACAAACCGGAGCCGGAAAACAACGTGTATTACTACACGTACGTTCAGGAATCGACGGCGCTTCGCGCCATTCAGGCGGCGTCGAACGGCATCCAGATGCTGGCGTCGGGCTTCACCATCGTCCGCGACATGGGGAACAACGGCAACTACGCGGACACGGCGCTGCGGCAGGCCATCGAGCAGGGCTGGATTCCGGGGCCGACGATCATCAACTCCGGAATCATCATCGGCGGCATGGGCGGGCAGTTCTTTCCGACGCCGGAGATGGCCAAGGACCACAACATCGTGTATCCCGAATATCTCGACGCGGACACACCCGACGAGATCGTCAAGGCCATCCGTCAGAACATTCTCTTCGGCGCGAAAGTGATCAAGATCTGCGTCGATTGCAAGCCGTATGGATACACGGCCGACGAGATCCGGCTGATCATCCGCGAAGCCGCGAAAGCCGGGCTGAAAGTCGAGGGCCACGTGCAGACGGTGAATGGCGCTCGCAACGCCATCGAGGCCGGCATCTGGTCGATCGCGCACTCGAACGGACTGAACGACGAGATGCACAAGCTGATGGCCCAGAAAGGCATCTGGCGCGCGGGCACGGATACGCCGATGGGTCTCGCCGGGCATCCGGTGTCGCCGCAGGCCTACCAACGCACGGTCGCGAGCCTCAAGAACGCATACGAGAACAAAGTTCCGCTGACGTTCTCGACCGACGCTGATTACTGGGTCATGGGCAAGACGCGCGGCGAAGTCTGCATGGAATTCTTGAAGACGTGGCAGGACGCCGGCATTCCAAACGCGGACACGATCCGCGCAATGACGATCAACGGCTACAAGGTCAGCGGTACGGAAAAGACCCGCGGCCCCATCGCCGCCGGCATGTTTGCCGACATCATCGCGGTTCCGGGCAACCCGCTCGACGATCTGAACACGCTCAAGGACGTGCAGTTCGTGATGAAGGACGGGCAGGTGTTCAAGAGAGATGGTGTCATGACGCCCGCCGTGTTTTTCCACGGAGGGCCCGTCAATGGGTGGAGGATACGTTGAGTGTGCCGCTGTCGGTTCCGGAGTTCCGAAGTTCCGAGGTTCTCAAGAGCCTGGTCCAGGGTTCTAAAAGAACTCCGGAACCTCGGAACTCCGGAACCGACAAGTTTTTTACTGTGCTCTTAGACTACTCACCGGCTCAATCCTCGTCGCCCTTCGCGCCGGAAAATAGCTGGCCCCGAGCGACGCGGCGATGGTCACCGCGGCGACCGACGCGAGGACTTTCGGATCGGTTGGTGTAATCCCGTACAGCAGTCCCTGAACCACGCTCGACAGCAGGAACGCTGCGGCGAGTCCGGCCGCCGTGCCGTAAATCGCCAGTCGCGCACCCTTGCCCACGATGAGCCGCAGCAGGTCGGACGATCGGGCGCCGAGCGCCATCCGGATGCCGATCTCGCGCGTGCGCTGGGCGACGAGGTACGAGATCAAGCCGTAGAGGCCAAACGTCGCGAGCAGGAGCGCGGCGATGCTGAACACGGCGATGAGCACGAAGCTGAAGCGGCGGGTCGTGAGCGCCGTCGAATACGCCTCGCTGACCGTGCGGAACTGAATCGGCAACTCCGGATTGATCTCGCGCACGACGCGCCGCACCAGGGGCTGCAGCACCTCGGGCGCCTGTCCGCGGACGACCACGCTCAGCCGCCACACGGAGTTCGGACGCTGGCGATAGGACGCGTACAACAGGGCTCCCGGAAGTGATTCCGGCGGCAGCTCCCGGACGTCGCCGACGACGCCGACAATCCGAAAGGCCTGCATGTCGCCGTCCATGTTGCCGAACTGCACGAAGCGGCCGATCGGATCGCGATCCGGCCATCTGGCCCGCGCAAGCGACTGGCTGATCACCGCGACGTGCGGCGTCTCGAGTCCGTCACTCGCCTCGAGCAACCGGCCACGGAGGAGCGGGATCCCCATCGCCTCGAAGTATCCCGCGCTCGCGAGCCGGAAACCCGCGAAGCCGGCGCGATCCTTCGCGAGCTGCCTGCCCAGCTTCACGTACTGTTCGCGCGTGCTGATCTCGTTGGGCGACGTGAGCTCGAGGAACTGGCCGTTCGAATTGTTGCCGCCGCCCAGCGGAAACCCGGTGATCAGGCCTGCGGCGGTCACGCCGGGAAGCTGGCGCACCCGCTCGAGGATCGAATCGAGCTGCTGGACGCGTCTGGGACGGAAATCCGGACCTCCGTCGGCGACCGTCAGATCGAGCAGCAACGCATCGTCGAGCTTGAACCCGGGATCGATCGCCATGATGGCGATGAAGCTGCGCGCGAGCAACCCGGATCCGGCGAGCAGCACCAGTGTCAGCGCCACTTGCGCGACGACGAGCGCCTGGCGCACGAAGAAGCTGCGTCGCCCGCCCGTCCCGGAGCGCGAACCTTCCGACAACGTCGATGATAGCGACACGCCGCGCGCACCGAACGTCGTCATCACGCCGAGGCCGACCGCGGCGATCATGGACACACCGAGCGCGAATGCGAGCGCCATCCAGTCGACGCTGGCCTCATCCAGACGTGGCGCGACACCGGGGCCGAGAGAGACGAGCACGCGCACCATCCAGATGGCCGTGACCACCCCAAGGATTCCGCCGACGAGACACAGCACCGTCGTCTCGGCCAGCAGTTGACGCGCGATGCGGAAACGGCCGGCGCCGATCGCGAGCTGAACCGCGAACTGTTGCTGGCGCGCAGCCCCACGCGCCAGCAGGAGACTCGAGACGTTCGTGGTGGCAACCAGCAGCAGCACGATGGCGGCGCCAAACAACAGCTGCAGCGCCGGTCTCGAGGTCGCGGTCAGTTGGTCGAGGACCGGCACCGCCGCGGCATCGAACATCCACGTGTCGTCGCCGTACTGCAGCTTCAACTGGCGCGAGACGCTGCTGATGTCCGCCTGCGCTGATTCGAGCGTGACGCCGTTACCCAGCCGGGCGACCGCTTGAAAGTTGTGCGCGGTGCGTGAGGTATCCGGCGGATTCAGCTCGCGCGCCAGCCACACGGCCGTACCGTTCGGATAGTCGAATCCGGCCGGCATGACGCCAACCACCGGGTACAGCCGGTCACCCATCCGCAGCGACTTACCGTCGAGCTCCGCACCGTCGAGCCATCGTCTCCAGAATCCATAGCCGACGACCGCGGCGGGCACGCCGCCGACCCGCTGCTCGGCCGGCGAGAAGGCGCGTCCTTTCCACGGACGCACCTGCATCACGTCGAAGAACTCCCGCGAGACCACGCTGGTCACGGCCAGCGTCGGCTCGCTGCCGCCGATCGCCGGGACGAGTCCCCAGGAGTTGTATTTCGCCATTGCCGCAAAGCTGTGTGTCCGCGCCTGCCAGTCGTCGAAATTCATGCCCGACACGTTGTTCCGCTTGCCCTTGCTGTCGAGCTGGAAGAGGCGAACGAGACGGTCCGATTCGGGATAGGGCAGCGGGCGGAGGAGTACGCCGTTGACGACGCTGAACACGGCGGTCGCGGCGCCGGTGCCGAGACCGATCGTGAGAATGGTTGCCGCGGCGAATCCCGGACTGCGGCGCAGCATCCGCGCGCCGATGCGCATGTCGCGCCAGAAATCCTGGAGAATGGCCGGCCGGAATTCGTCGCGCGTCCGTTCCTTCAACGGCTCGACGCCGCCGAATCGCACGAGCGCGGCCCGCCGGGCCTCGTCAGGTCTCATGCCGAGGCCGATGTTCTTCGCGGTCTGCTGCTCGATGTGAAACGCGACTTCATCGTCAAGACCGCGGTCGAGCTCGTTCTGGCGCCACAAACCGGTGAGGCGCCGCCACCATCCAGGCCGATACGTCACGGCACCTCCTCAGGCGATCGACGCCGTGAGCACGAGGTTGATGGCGCGCGACAGCCGGTGCCACGTTTCCATTTCACGCGCAAGATGCCGGCGGCCGGCCGCGGTGAGCGAGTAGTATCGCGCGCGCCGGTTGTTCTCCGTGACGCGCCATTTCGAGTCGATCAGCCCCTGCCGTTCGAGGCGGTAGAGGGCAGGGTAGAGGGTGCCCTGGCCGAGCTGCAGGACCTGTTCGGACCATTGTTCGATGCGCTCGGCAATGCCCCAGCCATGCATCGGCTCGAGCTGCACCGCTCGAAGCACGAGCATGTCCAGGGTGCCTTGCAGGACGTCTTCGGGTTCCCGGTTCGAATCGCGTTCGCGCACGGCGAGGGCTCCTTCCGACTGTCGGAAGGAGCTTACGCAGACTCCTTTCGAACGTCAAGGGGAGAGCCGTGTCTGCCGACGTGTCGGTTCCGAAGTTCCGAAGTTCCGAAGTTCCGAGGTTCTGGTTCCCGAACCTCCAGTCTTTCGGGCTTTCAAGCTTTCCGGCTTTCAGGCTGCCCTGAGTTACTCGTCGAGCACGAACGTGATCAACATGTTCACCTGATACTCGGTCACCTTTCCTTTATCCAGGCGGACCTGTTGCTCCTTGATCCAGGCGCTGCGGATGCCTCTGATGGTCTTGCCGGCGCGGGCAAGACCGGAATGGATGGCGTCTTCGAAGCTCTTTGTCGAGGTGGCGCTAATCTCGGAAACCTTGGCGACGGACATGGGACCTCCTTCCCCGCGGACGCGGCCGCGAAAAACGGTCAGCGTCATGGTTGGGAGCCCGAGGTGCGGGGACGACCTTCAGTACTTTATCGTGAGGGAGCGGCAATTCGCTCTAGTTCGTGCGGAGTACTTTTAGCGGATCGAGCCGCGATGCCCGGTACGCAGGGAGCAGGCTCGCGGCGAGCGCGACGACGACCAGCGCGCCTGACACAGCCGCAAGCGTGAAGGGATCGGACGGCCGCACGCTGAAAACCAGCCGATCGAGCAGCTTGCCGAATGCCAGCGCGATGACGACGCCGGCGCCGATGCCGACGAGCGTCGGCGCCATGCCTTCGTACATCACTAGGCGGAGCACATCGGCGGTTCGGGCGCCGAGCGCCGTCCGGATGCCGATTTCCCGGCTGCGTCCGCGGACGAGATGTGAGAGCACGCCGTAGATGCCGACGGCCGCGAGCGTCAGCCCGACGACGGCGAACAGGCCCAGCACGAGCGCGCTGAAGCGTTGAGAGGTCAGCGTTTCGTCGACGAGGGAAGACATGGTCTGGCTGTCTTCCACCGGCTGCTGTGGATCGAGCTCGTGCACGATGTGCTCGGCTGTGCGGCCGACGGACTCGGGCGCCACCGACGTTCTCAACACAAACGCCATCCTGTCCCACGGCCTCTCCTGCGTGTATTCGTACACCGCGGCGACCGGCGGCAGGTTGAGTCCCTCTTCTCTGACGTCGCCGATGATGCCGATGACCGTGAGCGTGCGCGTTTTCGATTGCAACGGCAGGGTGGCGGTATGCCCGATGGGATCGACGTCGCCCCAGAGGAGCTTCGCCGCGGCGCGGCTGACGAGCATCACATCGACGTCGCCAGTCCGGACGTCCCGCCCGCGGAAGAGTGGAATCTGAATCGCGTTCAGGTATCCCGGCGTAATCTTGCGGACCGCGACCGTCGGTTGCTCGCTCGGCAGCAGCTCCGCGCGGCCATCGACGACGATGGGCTGTTGAGAGCCCCTTGCGAGCGGCAGGTCTTCAATCGCACCCGCTGCCTGGACGCCGGGAAGCGCGCGCATGCGCTCGATCGCGGCGTCGAAAAACGACGATTGCTGGGCGGCGGTTTTGTACTTGGTCTCCGGCAGCGTGACTTTCATCGTCCACACGCTGCGCGGATTGAACCCGGCGTCGACCGACTGCAAGGCGACCAGGCTGCGCACCATCACCGCCGCAGCCATCAGCAGCACGAGCGACAGCGACACTTCGCCGACGATGAGCAGGCGCCGGGTCCGAAGGCCGAGGGCGGCATCGCTGCGGCCTCCTTCTTTCAAGGCACCCGTGAGATCGGCGTGTCCCGCTCGAACGGCCGGCAGCGCCCCCGCGAGCAGGCCGGTCAACACGGACGCGCCAACAACGAACATCAGCACCTGAACGTCGATCGAGATCTCATCGGCTCGGGGAATCTGGGTAGCCAGCAACGCAGCGGCGGCGGTCAAGCTCGCGTGCGCCAGCACGAGGCCGATGGTGCCGCCGGCGACCGCCAGGACCACCGCCTCGACGACGAGTTGCTGGAACACGCGGCGGCGGCTGGCGCCCATCGCATAGCGAATCGCCAGCTCCTTACGGCGCGCAAATCCGCGCGCGAGCAGCAGATTGGCGACGTTGGCGCACGCCACGAGCAGCACGAGCCCGACTGCCGCAAGCAGCATGACCAGAGACATCCGGATGTCGCCGACGATGAGCTCCTGGAGCGGAATGACGGTGGCGCTCCAGCCGGCGTTCGCCTGCGGGTACTCGCGCTCCAGCCGGCTGGAGATCGCAACCAGTTCGGCACGCGCCTGATCGACCGTCACGCCGGGCTTCAGACGCGCAACGGCTTGCGCATTGTGGTTCTCGCGAACGGCGCGTTGTTCGGGCGTGTACGCCAGCGGCACCCATAACTCGCGTGCGCTCGCGCCCCAGGAAGACGCGGAAAAGCGCGCCGGCATGATGCCGACGATGGTGTACGGCCGTCCATCGAGCGTGAGCGTCCGGCCGATCACACCAGGCGCGCCGCCGAGGTGGCTGCGCCAGAACTTGTCGCTCAGGATCACCACCTGTTCACGGCCAGGCTGGTCCTCGTCGTCGTGAAAGACGCGTCCGAGCGCCGGTTGAGCATGGACGACGTCGAAGAATCCCGCACCGAGCGCGCCGGCGAGCACGGACTCCGGAACGTCGCCGCCCGTCAAGGTGAATTGCCGGAATCTGTAGATCACCATCTTCTCGAACGACTGCGACCGCTGCTGCCAGTCGTAGAAGTTCGCCGCCGAGAGCGGAAACGTCGCCATGCCCGGGAATGTCGCCTGCGGCGGGATGTGGAACAGCCGCACGAGCGTCGCCGGGTCGTCGAAGGGCAACGGCCGGAGCAGGACGGCGTTGACGATGCTGAAGATCGCGACGTTCGCGCCGATGCCCAGCGCCAGGACCAGCGTGACGGCTGCAGAAAAGGCGGGCGCGCGCCAGGCGACTTTGACGCCTGCTCGAAGATCGGCGATGAATGTCCGGACGATCGAATCGCCCGATGACGCGTCAGACGCACGGACCTGACCGCCCTCGCGCGGCAGCGGCACGACGAGCGCCCGGATCGCCTGCCGCCAGAACCATCGCCGCGCGCGGCCGGGCGCGACCGCGTGGCGTTCGCGGAATTCTTCTTCGAGATCGCCCACGACGAAGTCCCGCCAGTCCCGCCGAATCCGGCGCGTCAGGAGCCACATGGCGAGGCGAGGCGGCTGCGGAGTCATTTGGACTCCAGGTGCTGTTCGAGCCCGTCGGCCATCGCGGTCAACGCCCGATATGAGTGCCGCAGCGCGGTCACGCCGGCGGCGCGGAGCGCATAGAACTTTCGCCGCCGGCCGCCGCGCACCGCGGTCGGGTCGCCGACCCAGGATTTCAGCAATCCCTTTCGCTCGAGGCGATCGAGCGTCGTGTACACGGCGTTGATCGAAACATCCCGGCCGGATCGCGCGTGGATTTCCTGGCGGATGGCGGCCCCGTAGGCCTGCTCGCCCAGCCGGAGGACGCCGAGGAGGACCAGTTGTTCGAAGTCGCCGAGCGCGGAGGATCGATTCTTAAACCACATTGTGGGAGATATCGATACCGGCTTAGACGGAGGCTACTGGCGATCGGTTCGCTCCGCTCCGTAGACGGTCACGACCAGCCGGGCGTCGACGCTTGCCACAGCGGCGAGCGTCCCCGGCTCGACGGGGAGCTCGTAGCTGTATGGCTGCGGGCCGGCCTGAATGCCGACATTGAAATCGCGCCGGCGCGCGCGGTTCCACGATGCCCGGGCTTGCCGCGGCAGCTTCTTCACGAGGCGCACGAAACTCCGGATCAGCCGGTCCGCGTCCGTCGAACTGCCGCTTCGTGCCAGTTCGAGGTGCGCGCCGTACCCTTTGCGGCCTTCCGAACCAGCGTGAAGGACGACGACGCTCCTCCCGAATGCACGGACGAGCGAGTCGAGCGGAGATGCCGACCAGATGTCGAGATCGACGTTCAGAAATCTCGTGCCCAGTCGTGCCGTCTGTTTTCCACCAGCCGGCGACCCTGGCTTGCGACCTTCGAACTTCGCTTTGAGATGCTCGTAGTACCGGCGTTGCTGCCGTTCTTCAGCTCGCGGATCGCGCGGCGTTGCGCGCACGGGAGGATCGAACGATCGCGCCGTCGCGATCGCGATCGTGACGCGGTCGCCGGCTTTCAGGTTGCGATTTGTCCAATTCCGATGCGTATTTTCGGCGAGTCCGCCGATATGCAGCCGCGTTTCGTCCAGCGGACTCTTCAGACGGCGAGCCGTCTTGGCGGCTGGACCGGTCAACCTTGCCCAACTGACGATCGCGCTCAGCACTCCGTCGTCGCCGACCCCTGCCCGGCACACCTTCCGGTCGTTGAGAAATACATCGAACACCGTCATGTCGGTACGCCCCCAAACACAACTGCCAGAACCGTCCACACAACCCAGAGAAACAGCGACGTCGTGAGCAGCGTGACGGCGATGCACGCGCCAACCAGCGCCACCGCAAGGATCGTCCAACCGCTGAACGCCATCCACTCCTTCCACGACGCGCGGTCAGCCGGCGCGGGAATGGCCGACGGCGATGCCCCGAGCTTCATCAGCGATCGCAACCGGTCGTCCAGGTCCAGTTGGGTCCCGACGACATGCGCCATTGCGTCGTCACGTGGAGGCGCGTCAGGCGTCCACCGCGTCCAGAACGGAAACAGGAAACTCACGGGCGCGCCGCCTTCGACGGCGACGTTTCTGCCTTCCATGTCCTGGACCGCGCGAGCGAGTGCCGTGGGATTCCGTGTCAACTGTACGGCCGTCGCGTCAGCCAGCCGGCGGCGTGCGCGCCAAAGGAGCGCCACCCAGGGACCAAAGACGAGCAGCGTGAACAGTGCGATCGTCGCCTTCGACGCTATCGCGGCGGGGCCGAGGAAGACCAAGAGGGGAAGGTCTACGAACACTGCACGGGAAGGCCTGCGCGGCCCCTCGGCCAGATCGAGCCGATCGGTCAGGTCTTCGAACGTCATGCCGGCACCGTCCATGAGGCGGTCGAGCATGCGCGAGACCGTGAGCCTGTCGTGCGCATTCCGTCGCGGACGACGGCTGACGGTGACGAAGTCGTGGATCGCTCTGCGCGATCGGTGGCCGAACGGCGTGTCGATGACGAGCGCCAGCAGTCCCCACGTCTGAAACACGGACAGGATCGTCGAGGCGATTTTCAAGTCATCGTTGCCCACGGACCCGATGACGTGTCCGAGAATTGCCTGTCTTGCTTCGCGATCGATGTCGAGCAGCCCTCGCGACACGAGAATCGTCGCATCGTCGAACGTCAGCCCGACGGCGGCAGCGTTCGCGGCGGCCGAATCGATCAGCATGACGCGCGGCGGCGGAATCCCGGCAGCGATCGACATTTCCTCGATGATGTTGATGATCTGCAGCTCTTCGAGCACGTCGGTGCGCGGCGCCCGGGCGTGAAGGCGATGGAGCACTCCGCCCGCGCCGGCATGACGGAACATCAGGCGGATCCACAGCCAGATGGCGAGCATGAGGATCGCCCCGGGCAGCACCAGCGCGGCGATCAGCAGCGTCCAGGAAACAGAGGTGCCTCGTCCCCGCAGCGAATCCCAGCCATGCGGAATCGCCCGCGCGATTTGCTCCAACGCGGTCCAGAGACTCTCGGGAATCGGCGCGACGAGATCGACGGCATGGACGACGATCAACGTCAGTCCGAACAGCAGTGGGGAAATCAGGATGCACAGCGGCAGCCCTGATAATGCGACCGCGACGACCGCGAAGACCGAGAATCGCCAACTGGCGCGCCGAGTCCGTCGCTGCTCGTCGAGAAAGTGAACGCGATCGATCGGACCGGGCACCAGCGCCGGGGTTCCCGGTGGCCCGGTCATCTATTTCTCGGGCCGGCGAACGATCTGGCCGTTGTGCATGACGAACATGACGCGCGTGAGCGATTCGATCTCGCTCAGCGGGTCGCCGTCGACCGCGATCAAGTCCGCGACCGAGCCGGGCGCGATGGTCCCGGCGCCGTTGTCGAGCTTGAACGCGCGAGCCGCGTTGACCGTCGCCGAGCGGATGGCATCGATTGGAGGAATGCCCGCCTTCACCATCGCGGCGAATTCGCGGGCGTTCTGACCGTGCGGCAGGACGCCGCCGTCGGTCCCGAAGACGAGCAGTACGCCGGCGCCGTGTGCCGTGGCGACTGATTTCCGCAGCGCCTGTGCGGCTGGTCCCGCGGCCTCACCGACGAGCGACGCGAGGGTCGGCACAAGGAACATCCCGCGCGCGCGCATCTCCGCGGCCGTCGCCGGATCGACGTAGGCCGCGTGCGCCAGTCCGGTGACGCCTGCGCGCAGCGCCGCTTTGGCGCCGCCCAGACTGATCGCGTGCGCGACGACGATGCGGCCCAGCTTGCGCGACTCATCCACGACGGCCGCAAGGTTGGCGTCGTCGATCTCATACACCTCCGGCTGCGTGAAGGCGGGCGCCACCCAGCTCGAGATGCAAACCTTGATCAGATCGGCGCCGGCCGCGATGTTCTCGCGCACGCGCGCGCGAAATGCGTCCGGTCCGCCGGCAATCCCAATCCCGCCGAATTCGCAGACGCCGCCTTTGGTGCCAACCCAGAGGCCCGCGGCCAGCACACGAGGCCCTGCAGCAGCGCCGGACGAAATGCGATCGCGCAACCGAAGGACCGAATCAGTCGTCGCGCCGAGATCCACGACGGTCGTGAACCCCGCGCGCAGAATCGCCTTCGCGTTCTCCGCCGGCGAATCGCCGATCTCGAGGTGGACGTGCGCGTCGATCAGTCCAGGCAGCAGCGTCGCATTCCCGAGGTCGACAACTTGTGCGGCTGATGCCCGGCCACTCTCAGTCGCGGGTACGAGCCCCGCGATCTTGCCGCCCGAGACGTGGACAATGACCGGTCCGCGAAGTTCACCCGAAGCCGGATCGAACCAGTGTGCAGCTCGAATGAGCATGTCGTCCGGCCGTGAAGTAAGAGCTTGCGGAACGCCGGCGCCAGCCCCGATGGCCAGGATCAAAACGAGGAGACAACCGGGATAGCTCAATCGGAAGATTCGATCAGTCGCAGAAGGGATTGGCATGACGTGCTTCGCAAACGATACTCTCGATCGATCCGTAGTACGCTGTCGCCACAGGAGCATCTCATGACGCGCATGGCCGGCTTGTTCGTTGTCGTCCTGTTACTGATCTCGGCTCGGCCCGTCGAGGATTTCACGGGGAAGTGGTCGGGCTCGTTCCTCATCGCGCGACCTGACGGCACGGAAGGCAACGCTCAGGTTTTCATGAACTTCACGCACAAGGCCAAGGAACTCAGCGGGACGGCGGGACCTACCGAAGACCGGCAATGGCCGGTCAAAGGCACCGTCGATGGCAACAAGCTGACGTTTGACGTGCAAAGTGACGAGGGCCAGGTCATCAAGTTCACGCTGATGTTCGTTGACGGTCACCTCAAAGGCGACGCCGCCGCCGAGGTCCAGGGACAGAAACTCTCGGCGAAGATCGACGTGCAGCGCGTGAAAACCGCTTTTTGACGCCAGATCGGCAGGAGGGGATATGAAGACGACAGTCGTGATTTTGAGTGCCGTTCTGGCGGTATCCGCAGCAACCATTGCCGTGCGCGCGTCGCAGGCGGCACAGCCGACGTTCAATCGAACGATGCTCCAGGATCATCCGTTGTCGATCAAAGACCGGCATGCCGTCATGGCGCGCTCCGAGTTCCAGCCCGGCGCGACCTCCGGACGTCACATGCATCCCGGCGAGGAGCTCGGCTACGTTCTCGAAGGGACGCTCGAGCTGACCGTCGACGGCAAGCCACCGCAGCGGCTCAAAGCCGGTGACGTGATCTTCATGCCCGCCGGCGCGGTCCACGATGCGAAGAACGTTGGAACAGGACCGCTGCGCATCGTCTCGACGTACGTGCTGGAGGTCGGCAAACCTCTGGCGACGCCCGTGAAATAGATGAGCGAGGTAGGTGAACCAATGAGAACAAAGCTAGCAATTGCGTTCGTCGCGGTCGCGGCGTTATCCGCCGGCCTCATCGCGCAAGCGAAGCCCAACTTCTCCGGCGTGTGGGTGATGGTCCCCGAGAAGAGTGATTTCGGTCCTGTGCCGGCGCCGGCGAGCATGACGCGGACTATTACGCACCAGGATCCCGTGCTGAAGGTCGTATCTGTGCAATCGGGCGGGGCGATGGGCGACGTGAAAATCGAGACCACCTTCTCGACCGACGGGAAGCCGCAAAAGAACACGGTCATTGACAGCCCGATGACGACGACCGGCAAGTGGGAAGACAAGACCCTCGTGCTGACCAGCACGATGTCGATGCAAGGAGTGGACGTCGGCATTGAAGATCGATGGGCCTTGTCTGACGACGGCAAGACGCTGACCGTCACGCGCAAGATCGCGGCTCCGGACGGCGAAATGACCGCGAAGATCGTGATGGTCAAGAAGTAACGCGGCCGACGCGCGCTACTTTCGTTCGAGTCCTACCGCGATCCCGCGGTCAACCGCCGAGGTGACCAGCCGTTCGGGCGCCTCGTCGCGTCCGAGGTCGATCTGTCCAGCCCAGAGGTGTGTCTGATCGCTGACGCGGATGAAGTGCGCCCGCGCGATGAGCCCGTTGTCGCCGTTCTGCAGCTGGCCGAGCACGACATACCGGACCTCGAGCGCGTCGCCAATCTTCTTCACGTCTTCGAAGATCCGTTCTGTCCTGAGAAGCGGTGAGTTGCCGATCACCCCGTAGCGCGGGTTCTCCGACAGCGACACGACCACGGCATCCGTGAGCGTGCCGGCGAGCCGGTCGTATTCCGGACGGCCCGTTTCGTTGTGAAAACGAACCACGGCAATCGCGATGCGGTCGGCCGTGCGTTGCCAGCGGTACGCGCCGAGGACGACGGCGAGCGCCGCGACTACGGCGACTGGAACAAGCCACCGACTGAGCGTGACGCTCCTCGGCAGACGAGTTCCGGCCGTCGCCGCTGGGGTCGCGGCAGATTCGGTGTCGGGTGCTGCCGCAGACACGGCTCCGATGAACCGGTACCCGCGCTTCGGCACGGTTTCCACGAATCGAGGCGTCTCGGGATCGTCGCCGAGGGCCTCACGCAGCTTGGCCACCGCGGTGTTGAGTCCGGCCTCTGCATCGACGAACGTCTCGGCGCCCCAGAGCGCCGCCCGCAGCTCGTCGCGCGTGACAACGTCACCGGCGCGCCCGGTCAGGACGATGAGCGTGCGAAACGGCAAATCCTGCAGCTTGACGCGTACACCGTCCCGGCGCAGTACGCCCGAGCGTTCGTCGGCTTCGAATTCCGCGAACCGGATCACGGATTCATTGTAGGACCGTCGAGCTCCGTCGCGCTTCCAGGACCTGGTCCGGATCGTGGATCGTCAGCGTCATCCCGGCTGGCGATTCGCGGAATCTGATTCGCACGCGAGGGGCGCCCATCGGGAAGAACGCGCGTTCGCCGACATGCGTCAATCCCCGGCCCGTGCGGCCGCTTCGCGTGAAGACCAGGGCGCTGTTCGTCACGGAAATCGTGATCCGTTCGTCGGCGGCGGCGCCGTAGATGTACTCACCTGTGAGAGCCGCCATCTCGTCGGCGGTCAACGGCTGAGAATCAGGCCGCGCATCCGCACCCGGTAGGGTCTTGAGATAGTCGGTGACGGCTTGGGCGCGGGGGCCGCCGGCCATGGCGTGACGCAGGAGCGTGATGCTGTGTGGGCCGGGCGTCGCTTCGATTCCCGGCGTCGCGGCGATGAAGGCCTTCACGGTCTCGAGCTGTCCGAGCATGGCCGCAGAAAAAATTGTCGGCCGCGCCCCGTGCGCCAGAAGTGTTTCGGCGATCTCGCGATTGCCGACGTGCGAGGCGGCGCCGAGCGCGTCTTCCCAGTCGCCGAACCCCCAGTCAAAGGCGGCGCGGGCGAGCGTCGGGCGCAACGCCAACAGTTCTTTGACGCGCGCGAGATTGCCGTGAGAGACCGCCACCATTTCTCGAACCAGCTCGGGCGGCTGAGTTGGGAACGCCGCGTCGGGCGCACTCGGTTCGAGTGATCGCTCGGCGGCGAAAGGTGAGGCGCCGGCTACGTTCAGAAAAGCCGGCGTGAGAATCAACGGGGACGTGTTCAGAAACGAACGGCGTGAGATGGACATCGACTACCTCCCGGTAACGACATCCCATCGTCCGGTTCGCGGTCATGAAGTGCAATCGACAGCGTCTGAATTCTCTATGAAGTCGCAATCCTCCTTGTGATTTCTCCGTTCCGACAGGTAGGGTATCGCCATGAGCGGGCTGCGGCTGACGGCGGCCGTGATTCTGCTTGCGACCGGATTCTTCGCGGCCGGCTCCCACACGAGCGCTGCGCCGACGCAGCCGCCGGCGCGTCGCGTCGCGCTCACGTTCGACGACCTGCCGTACGTGGCCGTCGTGAGTGAGGCGTACCTGCCCGCTGCGACGCGAGTGACGGCCAGTCTGATGAAAACCCTGGCTCGTTACCGCGCCCCGGCTATCGGGTTCGTGAACGAGTCAAAGCTCGAGTCGGCGACCGAGCGCGCCGGCAGAATCGGCCTGCTCCGGCAATGGGTCGATCACGGGATGATCCTCGGCAACCACACGTTCTCCCATCCCGACTTCAACGCCGTGTCCGTCGAGCGGTTCCAGGAGGAGATTCTCAAGGGCGACGTGGTGACACGAGAGCTGCTGCGCGCGCGTCCGGGCGCGCCGCTGTTCTTCCGGCATCCGATGACGCATACGGGCAACACGAGGGAGAAGAAAGAGGCGATCGAGAAATTTCTGGCTGCGCGCGGCTACATCATCGCGCCGCACACCATCGAGAACAGCGACTTCATCTTCAACGCCGTCTACGCGCGGGCGCGCGCGGCACGCGACGCGAAGCTCGTCGCGAAGCTGCGCCAGGCGTATCTCGACTACACGATTGCCGCGACCGAGTTCGCGGAAACGATCTCGCCGAAGATCTTCGGGCGTGAGGTGACGCAGACGCTGCTGCTCCACGCGAACGAGATCAATGCCGATTGTCTGGACGAGATGCTCACGCGATACGAGGCCCGCGGATACCAGTTCGTCACGCTCGAACAGGCCATGGCCGATCCCGCCTATCGGACTCCCGACACGCTCGTGAGCGAGTATGGACCGACGTGGCTCTGGCGCTGGATGAAGAGTCTCGGGATGAACGTCAGCTTCGCGGCGGACCCGGACGTGCCGGCGTGGGTGACCGAGCTGTTCAAACGCTGAAGACAACCGATCGACCCCGGTCGCCGTCATAGTAAGGGTCCCTACATATAGGGAGGTGACCGGTCCATGTTCAGTCCCGCGCTCAAAAAGGGCAGCATCGAGATGCTCGTGCTGGCGCTCATCGAGTCGCGCCCGCGGCACGGCTACGAAATCGGCAAGCTCATCGAGGAGCGGTCCCGCGGCCGGTTGACCTTCGCGCTGCCGACGCTCTATCCCACGCTGCTGCGGCTCGAGAGCCGGGGCTGGATCAAAGGTCGATGGGTGGAGAAGCCGGGCGAGCGCGAACGCTGCTTCTACCGGCTGACGCCCGAAGGCCGCCGCGTCCTCGCCGAGCAGCAGACGACCTGGCGCGCCTACGTCGCCGCGGTGAACGAGGTCATGGGGCGCGGGCATGCGTGATTGGCGCGCGTTCGTGCGATCGCGTCTCACGCTGCCCGGGCTGACACCCGAGCGGGAGTCACGGGTCGTCCGGGAGCTGGCCGCGCAGCTCGAGGATTTCTATCGCGATGCGCTCGGGCGCGGGGCGACCGACGCCGAGGCCGAAGCGCACGCCGCGGCGCAGATTACGGACTGGACGCGCATGGCCGACGATGTCCTGCGCGAAGACCGGGCGCACGTGAAGCCGCGCGTGGAGCGTCTCGCCGATTCGATGCAGGATGCGGCGCGGACGTCCGGTGGCCGCCGCGGGGGGGTGTTCATGGTCGCAGACGCGCTGCGCGACGGGCGGTATGCCATTCGACAGCTGATCAAAACGCCGGGCTTCACGCTGGTGATCGTGCTCACGCTTGCGCTCGGCATCGGTGCCACCAGCGCGATTTTCACCGTCGTCAACGGCGTGCTCCTCCAGCCGCTGCCGTTTCCCGAGCCCGGCCGCCTGGTCCGTGTGCACGAGGTCGTCCCGCAGTACGGCCGGTTCTCGGTCGCGCCGGCGAGCTTTCTCGACTGGCGGCAGCAGAACACCGTCTTCGAGCGCATCGCCGCATATACCGGCGCCAGCGGCACGCTGGTCGAAGCCGACGGCCCCGAGCGGATTCAGGGCGCCGCCGTGTCCTGGGACCTGTTCGATCTGCTCCGCGTCGCGCCGGCAATCGGATCGGGGTTCAACGCGGGTCACGATCGGCCAAACGGCGACAACGCGATCGTCCTCAGCCACGGGTTGTGGCAACGGCGTTTCGGGGCGGATCCCGGCGTCGTCGGCCGATCGATCGGTTTGAACGGCGTCCCGGTGACGATTCTCGGCGTGATGCCGGCCGGCTTCGCGTTTCCCTCGCGGACGACCGAGTTCTGGCGGCCGCTGGCGATCAATCCCGCTGACGCCAGCCGCGGCGCGCACTTTCTCGGCGTCGTCGCAAGGATGAAGCCAGGCGTGGCGATCGACCAGGCGGTCGCGGAGATGAAAACGATCGCGGAGCGCCTCGCGCAACAGTACCCGGACGCCGCCGCCAACGAATCGGCTGAAGTCGTCGCGCTTCACGATCAGGTGGTCGGCGGCATCCGGCCGGCGTTGTTGACGCTCCTGGCCGCCGTTGGCGTGGTCGTGTTGATCGTCTGCGCGAACGTGGCGAACCTCCTCCTCGTGCGCGCATCCGTTCGCGAGAAAGAAGTGGCGATTCGAGCAGCGCTCGGCGCCGGCCGCCGCCGGCTCGCGTTCCAGATGTTCGTTGAGAGCCTCGTGCTCGCGCTGACCGGCGGCGCGATCGGAGTCCTGCTCGCATACCTGGCCATCCCGCTGATTCAGAGTCTGGGCGCCGACAGCATCCCGAGAGTGGCCGACATCCGCATCGATACCCGCGTCCTGATGTTCGCGCTCGGCGCGTCCGTCCTCACGGGAATTCTGTTCGGCCTGGCGCCGGCGTGGCATGCGACGCGCGCCGGGCTGGGCGCGATTCTGAAGGAAGGCGGCCGCTCGTCTGCTACGTCGGGCGGACGATGGGTCCGCAGCGCGCTACTGGTCGTCGAAGTCGCGCTGTCAATCGTGCTGCTCGTGGGCGCCAGCCTGCTGCTCCGCAGCTTTGCGAAGCTTACGAACGTCGATCCGGGATTCAAGCCGTCGAACGTGCTGGCATTCCAGGTCGGGCTGCCGCCGGCGACCTACCCGCAGGACGTCACTCGGATTGCGTTCTTCGACACGCTGCTGGATCGCCTGCGAGCGCTGCCGGATGTCCAGGCCGCGGGCATGGTGCACCGGTTACCGCTTCGCGGAGGGTACGTGCTCAGCTTTGACGTCCAAGGCCGGCCGAAGGCCCGGCCCGGCGAAGAGCCCTCCGCTCACTACCGCGCGGTCAGTCCCGGATACTTCGAGACGCTCGGGATTCCGCTGCGGCGCGGCCGGCTGTTCACCGGGCGCGACGCCGAGAAGCAGCCGCTCGTCGCGATTGTGGACGAAGCGTTCGTCAAGCGTCACTTTCCCAACGAGAATCCGATCGGACGCGGTCTCGACATCGGCAACGGCACCGACGGCTTCTACGAGATCGTCGGCGTCGTCGGCAACGTGCTCCACGAGGCGCTCGACGAATCCACCGAGCCGACGATGTACGTGCCGTTCAAGCAGTCGGTGTTCAGCACGATGTGGATGCTCGTCCGCGCCAAGGACGATCCCGCGAGACTGACAGGAAGCGTGCGTCAGGCTGTCAAGGACATCGATCGCACGCTTCCCGCGTACTCGATTACGCCGTTGTCGACGGTGCTCAGCGACTCGCTGGCAGAGCGGAGGTTCTCGCTGCTGCTGCTGGGATTTTTCGCGTTGCTCGCGATGTTTCTGGCGGCGGTCGGCCTCTTCGGGATCGTGGCGTACAGCGTCCGACAGCGGACGCGCGAGATCGGCGTGCGTCTGGCGATTGGCGCGCGGCCCGCTGATGTGCTGCGCATGGTCATCGGCGCCGGCATGAAGCTCGCGCTGCTCGGTGTCGCCATCGGCCTCGCCGCCGCCATCGGCCTGGCGCAGCTCGTCAAGTCGATGCTCTTCGACGTCACGCCGTCGGATCCGGCGAGCTACGTCGCCACGGCCGCTGTGCTGCTGCTGGTGGCCGCGCTCGCCTCGTACGTCCCGGCGCGCCGCGCGATGCGCGTCGATCCCCTCGTCGCGCTCCAGCACGAGTAGCCGTTGACGGACGCGTTTGCGCGGCTGATCCTTGGGGGATGGCCCGCAGGTCCCGTTTTGTCCCTGACATCTCGGAGTTGCGCGCCCGAATTCTGTCTCCGCGCGCCGAGGCTGCCGCGCTCGCGGTCGCGGCCGGCTCCGACGAGCTGGAGCTGTGGAAGCACTTCTCGCTCGTCGAGGGTGGACCGCTCTATCGCCTCGGGCACGCGCTTGGACTTACCGGCGGCGCGTCGGGACTCGTGCGGATCGGTCTGGCGCTGTCGTTCTTCACGTGGCTGCCGCTGGCCGCGCTGACGCTGATCCCGCATGACATGCCAATCGGTCCATCGCTGCCGTTCATTCTCAGTTTCGGCACGCACGCGCGTCTGCTCGTGGCCATTCCGCTCCTCTTCGTGGCCGAGGCAGTGTTCGACGCGCGCATCCGGCAGGTTCTGGATCACATCGTCGATTCGCGACTCGTGCCCGATCGCCAGCGATCGGCCCTGAATGGCATCCTGCAGGACGCAGCGAGATTGCGTGACGTCTGGCACGTCGAGGCCCTTGTGCTGGCGCTGACGTTGGGTCTGATGGTGTGGGGGTTTCGCCAGGATCTCCCGCTTGCGATTCCGAGCTGGCGGACGAGCCTGGGCGGCCATCGCACCGTGGCGGGCTGGTGGTACGGTTTCGTCGCCATTCCGATTTTTCAGTTCCTCTTCTGGCGCTGGTGCGCGCGGCTGCTGCTGTGGTCGTACGTGTTGTGGCGCATCGGACACCTGGATCTGCACTTGATCCCGACGCATCCCGATCTTGCGGCCGGACTCGGCGGATTCGGCGTCGCCCATGTCGCGCTGGCGCCGCTCGGCTTCAGCGCGACGGCCATTCTCGCGGGCACGGTCGCGGAACAGATTCTCTACGCCGGCGCCAGGGTCCAGGACTACACGCTGCCGCTCGTCGGGATCGTCGCCGGCACGTCGTTCGTGCTCATCGCGCCGCTGCTGCGATTCACCTGGCAGTTGGTCGAAGTCCGCCAGCGCGGGCTGATCGACTACGGGGCGCTCGCGAGCAGCTACGTGCGCGCGTTCGACGCCAAGTGGCTGCGGCAGTACCCGCCGCCGGCCGAGCCGCTGCTCGGATCAGCAGACATCCAGTCGCTTGCCGACCTCTCGAACAGCTTCGAGGTCATCACCCGGATGCGCTACGTGCCGCTGTCGATGACGCAGTTTCTGATCCTCCTTGCGGTCACCGCCGCGCCCGCGGCGCCGCTGGTGCTGTTCGTGATTCCGTTCAACGATCTCATTCTGCGCGGATTGCACACCCTGCTGATGGTGTGAGGTCTTATCGGCGCTTCACCGCGATCCCCTGGACCTCGAAGCGCGCGCCGAAGAGCAGCTTGCCGGATCCGAGAAACGCGCGGGCGGGAAACTCCTGCTTGAAGAAGCCGCGGTACACCTTGTTGAACGCGTCGTAGTTCGACACGTCCGAGCAGAAGACCTGGACAGTGGCCAGATCGTCCATCGTCATCCCGGCCTCGGCGAGCGTTTTCTGGATGTTGTTCAGGACGTTCGTCGCTTCGGTTTCGGCGCTGGCGGGCACCTGTTGGTTGCCTTCGAGACCCAGCGTTCCCGAGAGATAGAAGGTGTCGCCGATGAGGACGCCGCCGCTGAACGGCGCGGCCGTCGACTTGGCGTCTCGCGGCTGGATGTACTTCCGTCCTGATTGCGCCGACGCGCCCGCGAACCAGCCGATCGCCAGCACGGTCGCCAGTGTCGCTGCCGCTTTGCCTGTGTGCATGGTCCCTCCGGTCCCGCATTGTATTTCCACGTCTTCCCGGATTAATCTGCGAGTTCGGTCCCCTGATCAGCCCTCTTTTGAGAGGGAGTCTTTCTCATGTCTCACCGGATGTTGACTTGGCGAACTGGCGCCGCGAGCTGCGTCGCCATCGGACTCATTCTGCTTGGAGCAAACGTGGCCGGACAATCGCCGGCCGTGAAGGTCGTCAATATCCTGGATCGCTGCGATCCAGTGACGTTCAATAACATGTTCGGCGCGGGTACGTGCGTGTCCGATCACCCGGGTGTCAACGTTGATGCCTTCCTGAAGATCCTCGGCAATGCAGGCCAGATCGGGTCCTGGCACTTCGCACCGGGAACGATCAACCTCAGAAACGGACAGGCGTTCCAGCCGCAATGATGGCGGCGAGCTCCATACGTTCACCGAAGTCGATCAGTTCGGCGGTGGGTTCATCCAGGAATTGAACGATTTGACGGGCAACCCCGTCCCCGCTTCGGAATGCCTGGACATTCCCAACCTCGAGTTCATTCCTCCCGGGGCCTCGGGCGACAGTGAAGTGGAATCGCCCGGGCAGCACAAGTACCAGTGCTGCATTCATCCGTGGATGAGAGCGACGGTGACGGTGAGATAGCTGTGAAGCCGGAAAGCCGGAAAGCCGGAAAGCTTGAAAGTCTGAAAGCGCGGAAAAAGTAAAGGCGCGAAGGCGATCGGTCGCCTTCGCGCCTTTGAAGTTCTTAGCCTCCGAGCCTCCGCGCCTCTACCTCAGTTCCCGCACGCGCGGCAGTTGTGATTGTTCTTCGCGCCCATGCCCTCGAGCAGTTTGATCGTCTCGGGGAACGGCTGCGTGCGCTGCTCGGGGCTGTTGGCCATGTCCACGGTCGTCTGGCCGGCGCGGTTGACGGCCATGACGTCGGCGCCCTTCGAGACGAGGTACTTGATCATCTCGTTGTCGCCGCGCGCGGCCGCGTGATGCAGCGCCGTGAAGCCCTCGGCATCCCGCATGTTGATGTCAACGCCGAGCTCTTCGATGAAGTACTTGGCCGCCGGCATCCAGCCGTCCGGAACATGTCGATGCTGCTGGGCGACGCGCGACGTGCCGTAGCCGACGCCGCTCGCCGCGTGGAACGGCGGCACGTGCGGACCACCGGGAGGCACCGCGGCCAGGCCGGACGGATCGTTCGGCCGCTTCGCCGCGCCGTACGACATCGTCGCGATGTTCGGATCGGCGCCGTACTTGACGAGCAGGCGCATCGCGTCGACGTCGAGCGCGTAGGCGGCGCGCCAGAACGGCGTCGCGCCCGTGAACTCGACCCCCATGCGGCCCGTGTTGTACGCGGCGTACCAGATGTGCGAGAGCGTCCGCGCGTTCGGATCGGCGCCGCCCTTGAGCAGCGCCTCCATCAACTGGAGGTACGACAGCTTCTGCTGCGCGCCGGCCGTCGGCTGCGGATACCAGGTGCGCAGCGCCCACTCGTTGTTCAGGACCGCGAACAGCGGCGCGACGCCGTCATCGTTCGTGAGATTCGGGTTGCCGCCGCGTTCGAGGAACGCCATGACGAGATCGTACTGGCCGTTAATGGCCGCGATCGTCATCGGCGTGGACTTGTCGCCCTCGGTCGGCGTGTTGACGTCGAGTCCCGCGTCGAGCAGCGCAACCACGGCCGCGGTATAGCCGTCGCGCGCCGCGTAATGCAGGGCCGTGAAGCCGCCCTGCCGTCCGATCTGCTCGATGTCCGACGCCGGCCGCGGCCCGCCCGGAACGCCGCCGCCGCCGCGTCCACCGCGTCCGGCTGCAGCCGCCTGCGCGGCCGGGTCGTTCGGATCGTACGCGCCGCGGCCGCCCGCGCCGCCGCGTCCCGCCGGCGCGGCGCCACGTCCTGCGGCGCCTGCCGCCGCGGCCGCGCCCTGCGGCGGCGGATCGTTGAGGTTGATGTTCGAGTTGGTCGCGCGTCCGGTCGTCGCGGTGACGATGCGGTCGCGCGCCTGACGGGATTGATTGTCGGCGGCGGACCGTTCGCGATAGTCGATGACCTTCGTCGCGGCCCTGACGTCGGCGCCCTTCGCGATCAGCGCCTTGATCGCGTCGACGCGGCCCTCGGACGCCGCGAAGACCAGCGGCGTGCGCCCGTACACATCGTCGCGCGCGTTGACGTCGGCGCCTTTCGCGAGGAGCGCGTTGACGGCTTCGGCGCTTCCGGACTGCGCGGCCAGGTGCAGCGGCTGCACACCGGTCGACGTGGCGACAGCCGGTTTGGCGCCGGCTTCGAGGAGCCGTGCGACCACTGCGGCGTGTCCTCTCGAGCTCGCGAGGTGAAGCGGCGTGTAGGCGCCGAGCCGCGTCAGTGCTTCGGTCGTCGCGCCCGCGTAGAGCAGCACGTTCATCGTCTTCAGGTCGCCGTTGAGCGCGCTCCAGTGAAGCGCGGTCATGCCGTCGCCCTGGGCCGCGTTGACGTCGGCGCCTTCTTTCAACAACGTACGCACGGCCTCGGTGTCGCCGCGCATCGCGGCGTCGGCCACCGGGGATGCGGAGGGTGCCGCAGCGGCGATCAGCCGAGGCGCCGCGTAGACAGCGACGAACGTCACGGCCAGCGCGCCCACGAGCCAACTCAAATAGGAGCGACTACGCATTGTGATCCTCCGCCAGAAAACTTCGAACTTCGAAGTTCGAACTTCGAAGTTCGTCGCGCCCAGTGGGCGCGACGCTACGCGGTAAACGCGAACTCGCCGGTGCTGTCGCCGAACGTCTCGAGATCCTCGAGGCCGAGCTTGTGCAGCAGCGTGAGCATGACGTTGGCCATCGGCGTGTCGGTCGCGGCCTTGACGTGCAGCTCGCCCTGGAGCGCGCCGTTGCCGTGGCCCAGCAGAATCAACGGACAGTTCCGGTGATTGTGATTGTTGCCGTTGGCCATCGGCGACCCGTAGATGATCAGCGTCTTCTCGAGCAGGTTCGTGTCGCCGTCCATCGCGCCCTGCAGCTTCTCCATGAAGTAGGGAAGCATCGACACGTGATAGCGGTTGATCAGGCTGAACTGCCGGATGCGCTCTTCAGCCGTGCCGTGGTGCGACGCGTTGTGGAACCCGGTGTCGATGCCGCTGCCCGGATAGACGCGCCCGGACGCGTCTCGCCCGAACTTGAAGGAGAACACGCGCGTCGTGTCCGACGAGAACGCGAGGACCTGCAGGTCGAACATCAGCTTCACGTGCTCTTCCCAGGAATCCGGCACGCCCGCCGGCGCGCCCGGGAGCTCGCGCGCCTCGCCGCTCGTGTTGCGCGCCTCGATGCGCGCGATCCGCTGCTCGATCTCGCGGATGTTGCTCGAGTACTGATCGAGCCGCTGACGGTCGGCCGGGCCGAGGCTGCGGCGGAGCGACGACATCTGCTCCGTAAGCATGTCGAGGATGCTCTTGTCGGTCGCGCGGCGCTGGCTGCGCTGTTCCGGCGTGCCGCCGGCGCCGAAGAGCTGCTCGAACACCATCCGCGGGTCGCGGACCATCGGCAGCGGTTGCTCCGCAGAGGCCCAGCTGATCGTGTCGGTGTAGACGCACGCGTAGCCGTACGCGCAGCCGCCCGACTGATCGACCGGCTCGATGCTGAGCTGCATCGACGACAGCGGCGTGTCCTGTCCGAACTTCTGCACGTAGAGCTGATCCATCGACGTGCCGACGTGCACGTCCGAGCCCTCCGTCAGCTTCGGGTGCGCGTGGGTGAACATCACGGCGCTCGAGCGGAAGTGATCCCCGCCCACTTCGGGTGCGGAGCTCGCCTCGGCCATCTTCGTGTCGGTGTTGCTGACGATGGTGAGGTGTTTACGGAACGGCTCGAGGGAGCTGAGGCTCCCTTTGCTCAGATCGAAGTCGCGGCCGGCCTTCTCCGGATTCCAGAAGAACTGCGACGCGCCGTATTCGCTGCAGCCGGCGGCGCCGTGCACCTGCTCGATGCAGACGAGGCGCGTCCGGGCCGCGGCGCGGCCCGTCGCCGATTTCGCGAAGACGGCCCGTGCGGGGATCATCGAGTCGAACAAGGGCAGCGCGATCGTGGCACCCAAACCCCGCAGGGCCGTGCGACGCGACATGTGCTTTCCAGTCAGAAACATCGGAGTCCCCTTTTGAACAGGCCGGCCTGAACGGCCGGCCTCCATCGTCATTTCTTGCCGTCTTTACCTGTTATCGGCTTGTCTGCGTTCGTCGATTCCGCGAGCGCCGATCGGAACGCCGGGCTCTTGGCCACTCCTAGAATCAACGACGACAGCCGGTAGTCGTTTACTTTGGCGTCCCGGACGATCTGCCGAATCGTCGGCATGTCGTAGTACTCGATGCGCCGGCCGAGCGCGTACGACATCAGCATGCTCGTGAAGTGCGTGATGATGACGTCCGACCGCCCGACGAGCGCCGTCCGCAGATCCGCGACCCCGTCGAGCTTCGTGCCGTCGTAGAGCTCGCCCGCGACCTCGACCGGCACGCCGCGATCCTTGATCCGCCACGACCCGGTCACGTCGAAGTTGTCGAGCGACAGGCCAATCGGATCGATGACGTTGTGGCACGAGCTGCAGAACGCGCTCTTGCGATGCTGCGCCAGCTGCTCGGCGACCGAGAGCAGCCGGCCGTCCTTCGATCCCTTCGTCTCCTCGAGGTCCGGAACGTTGGCCGGCGGCGGTGGCGGCGGACTCCCGAGCAGGACCTCCATGATCCATTTGCCGCGGAGGACCGGCGACGTCCGGTTGCCGTGCGACGTCAGCGTCAGGATGCTGGCGTGGCCGAGAATGCCGCGCCGATGCTCGTCCTGATAATTGACCTTTCGGAATTCCGGGCCGCTCACGCCGGTCATGCCGTAGTGCCGCGCAAGCCGCTCGTTGACGAATGTGTAGTCGGCCGTCAGCAACTCCATGAGCGGACGATCCGACCGCACCATGTACTCGAAGAGCTGCTCGGTCTCGCGCTTCATCGCTTCGGCGAGCCACTCGTCGTAGTACGGGAAGGTCAGCGCATCCGGCTCGACCTTGTCGAGATCCTGGAGACGCAGCCACTGCGACGCAAAGCGCGTCGCGAGCGCGTCGGACCTCGGATCCGCGATCATCCGGCGGACCTGCTTGTCGAACGCCGCGGGCTGCGACAGCTCCTGCCGCCGCGCCGCGTCGATCAGGTCCTTGTCGGGAATGGTGCCCCAGAGGAAGAACGACAAGCGCGACGCGAGATCCGTATCGCTGATTCGGTAAACGCTGCCGGCTTTTGCCGTCGCCGGAATTTCCTCGACGCGGAAGATGAAGTGCAGGCTCGACAGCACGGCCTGCAGCGCGGTCCGCACCCCGCCTTCGAAGCCGCCGCTCTTCGCGCCCTGCTCGTAGAACGGCATCAGCTCGTTGATGTCGGCGGCCGTTGCGGTGCGTCGATAGGCCAGCGTCGCCAGTCGATCGAGGATGCGCCGCGCGCACGCCGCTTCTTCGCTGGGCGCGGTCGGGCGGCAGACGAAGATCGCGCGCCGCGATGGATTGTCGGAGACGCCGGTGACCTCGAACGGTCCGACGATGGCCAGGTTCCGGAGATGGGGCAGCGTCGTGACCCCGTAGCCGACGCCAATCTGCGTATCGGCCAGCGTGTGGTCGATCGGCTTGATGAGGTCGTCCTCGGAGCCTTCGAATTCCTGAATGAACGTGGCCGCCACTTTCCTCGGGCCCGCGCGCACCTGAATCGGCGGCGTCGACACCGAGAGCCCGTCGGGATCGGACTCCGAGAGCCAGCGATCGACTTTCACGAGCGCCGCGCGCTCGCCGTCGATCGAGACCTCCATCTGGATATCGCGGACCGTCCGGCCGAAGAGCAGCCCGGCCGGCTCGCCGTGGAGCAGCATCTGGAACTTGTATTTGCCGTCAGCGGGGAAGTTGTGCGTGACAACGGTGCCGCCGCGCGTGCCGAAGGGGGCGCCTTCGACGCGTCCTTTCTGAGACTGCGTCCGGGGCACGTCGTACTGCGTCGACGTGGCGTCGGCCGACGGATCGCCCACGGCGATGCGGCTGACGTACGCCGCGGCGCGCATGTAGCCCTGCATCACCGTTGCGGACGGCATCTGCACGTCGGCGATGTTGTCGAAGCTCGCGCTGATCGTGTCGGCGGGGAGATACGTGCTGACGTCGATGTCGAGGCCGGCGAGCGACTTGACCGCCGCCGTGTACTCGGCGCGGTTCAACCGCTGGAACGTCCGGCGGCCGGGGTTCGGATGCGCCGCCGCCGCCCCGTCGAGCGTTGTCTCGAGTGCGGTGATGAGCGCCGCGCGCGTCGCCGCGTCCGGCTTTCGCGCCGCTTCCTTCGGCGGCATCATCCCGGTGCGCAGCTTGCGGACCATCTTCTCCGCGATCTCTGCGCGCTCGGACGCGCGCGCCGCGTCGAACGTCATCAGCGACAACTCGCCTTTCTTCATGTTGTCGTTGTGACAGCCGACGCAGTACTGCTTGATGACCTCGTTCTGCGCTTCGTACGACATCACGGCCGGCGCGGTCGTATGGGCGCCCACCGCGGCGCGGCCAGGCTCCGGCGCGGGCCGCCGCGGCGGCGGCCCGCCGGCCGAGCCAGCGCGCAGAGTCAGAGCTGTGCAGAACAGCCCCATGACCAGCACAGCGAGTGCGAGCCTCTTCATCCGGATCCGATCCTCAGGTTGATACGTCTGTTACGTCTCAAAATTACACCCGGCAGACACGGTTGTCAGCCGGAATCTGAGCCTCTGGTAAGCACCCCGCCAGTATGGCGATCAGCCGGAACGAGCCTCGTGAGTCATGGGGCGGTTGACGACCATTTCGGTCGGAGTTAGACTTTTTCGCGCGAATTGAGATCGGTCTCAATTACGCGAAACGAGAGTCCCACCGGGTGCGCAAACACCCGGTGGGTACCGAACGCAGTCTGGTGAGACCGCTATCCACGCGCGTGGCGCATGGCACGTCCGGCCTCCGGCATTTTACGCCATGGGCGCGCCTCGCACACGCCTCGTCCAGAGGGGTGATCGTGCGAACGTCCCGTCTTCCATTGCATTCCGCGCGGTTCGCCGCGGGAATCGCGCTCTCCTTTGTTCTTGCGCTGCCAGCGTCGGGCCTGGCTGGCTCACAGACAGTCACGTCCGCCAACGTGCGCGGCACGGTCGCCGATGCGACGCGCGCGCCGCTCTCCGGCGTCCGCGTGGCTGCCCAACCCGCCGCGGGCGGTCTGCCTTCCACGGCCGTCACCGATGAACGCGGTCTGTTTCAGCTCGCACTCGCGCCGGGTGACTACGTAGTAACCGTGTCAGCCGAGCGATTTCAAGGGGCATCGCAGAATCTGACGGTGCGGGCCACGGGCATCGAGACGATGGCGTTCACGCTCCAACTGGCGCAGCTCCATGAAACGGTCGGCGTCACAGCCTCCGGCACATATCGCGAAGACTCCACGCGCTATGCGACGAAATCATCGATGCCGCTGCGGGACACGCCGCAAGCGGTCACGATCGTGACCGACGCGCTCATCCAGGACCAGTTGATGACGAGCATCGGCGATGTCGTGCTCTACGTGCCGGGCATCACTTTGCACCAGGGCGAGAACAACCGCGACCAGGTCATCATTCGAGGCAACAGCTCGTCGGCTGACTTCTTCATCGACGGGGTGCGTGACGATGTGCAGTACTACCGCGATCTCTACAACCTGGATCGCGTTGAAGCGTTGATGGGCCCGAACGCCCTGATCTTCGGGCGCGGCGGCGGCGGCGGCGTCGTCAATCGCGTAACCAAGGAAGCGCGGTTTCGGCGTTCGCTTGAAGTGGCTGCGGAGGGAGGCGAGTTCGACAGCGGACGACTCGCCGTGGACTTCAATCAACCGTTGAGCCAGAAGATGGCCGTTCGACTGAACGGCGTCTATCAGAACTCAGGAAGCTTCCGGGACGCTGTCGAATTGACGCGCCACGGCATTAGCCCGACGCTGACGTTCGCGCCGAGTCCGCGCACGAAAGTCGCCGTTCGATACGAGCTCTTCAAGGATGAGCGCGTCGCCGACCGGGGCATTACGTCGTTTCAAAATGCGCCTGCAGACGTGGACATCGCGACGTTCTACGGCAATCCGTCTGACAGCCATGTGCGGGCCGGCGTGAATATTCTGGCCGGCACGATCGAACATCAGCACGGTCGCGTGTTCATCCGCAATCAGGTCACAGTGGGCGACTACGATCGTTTCTACCAGAACTTCGTGCCAGGCGCCGCGTCGGCGGATCAGACTCAGGTGACGCTGACGGCCTACAACAACGCGACGAAGCGAACGAACATCTTCAACCAGACCGATGTCACATCCAGCGTGACGACCGGTGCCGTGCGCCACACCCTGCTCGTCGGCGCCGAGGTCGGCCGGCAGTCGACGGACAACTTCCGCAACACGGGTTTCTTCGAGGACACGGCGACATCGATCCTCGTGCCCTTCAGCAATCCAACGATTTCGACGCCGGTGACCTTCCGGCAGAACGCGACGGACGCGGATAACGATGTCCGGACGACCGTCGTGGGGGTGTACAGCCAGGATCAAGTCGATTTCACGACTCGCCTGAAGGCCATAGTCGGGGTTCGTCTGGACCGCTTCGCGCTGACCTTCCACAACAATCGATCGAACGAGACGCTCGAGCGCGACGACGATCTTGTTTCGCCGCGGGCGGGCTTCGTATTCAAGCCGGTCGTGCCGCTCTCCATCTACACGAGCTACGGCGTGTCGTACTTGCCAAGTTCCGGCGACCAGTTTTCATCGCTCACGACCATCACGCAGCAGATGCGGCCCGAGAAGTTCACGAACTATGAAGCCGGTGTGAAATGGGACGTTCGCCCGGAACTCTCGATGACCGCGGCCGTCTACCGGTTGAATCGCACGAACACGCGATCCATCGATCCAAACGATGCCACGCGCATCGTCCAGACCGGCAGCCAACGGACCAAGGGGTTCGAGCTCGGGTTCAACGGAAGCGTGACGCGATCGTGGAGGGTGGCCGGCGGATATGCCTATCAGGATGCTGTTGTGACGAATGCCACGGCGGTCGCGCCTCTTGGGGCGGTCGTCGGACAGGTGCCGCGGCACACGCTGTCGATGTGGAACAGCTATCAGATTTCTCAGCGCTTCAGCGCGGCGATTGGCGTGGTCCACCGATCCGACATGTTCGCCACGATCAGCGACACGGTCATGTTGCCCGGCTATACGCGGGCAGACATCGGTGCCTCGTTCTCACTGAGCCGCCGCGTGCGGTTGCAGATGCATCTCGAGAACGTGACCAACGAGAGGTACTACCTGAATGCCGATAGCAATACGAACATCTCGCCGGGCACTCCTCGGTCTGTCCGGTTCGGCGTGGCGACCCGATTCTAGTAGCGGAACCTGGCGAAAATCCTATCGGCCTCCCGACGTTTTGGGCCTGACCGCGTTCGGCAGCGCCAGCCGGTTGTCGTGCGTGACGTAGCTGATCTGCAGGTTGTACCCGTTTGGCGTGGCCGTGTGATAGCTCTTGAACGCGGCGACGTGAATGTCATCGCCGGTGGACGTATCGACCGACGCCCGCAGTCCCCGCTTCTCGAGCTCTGCCTTGACGCCGTCGGTATCCCACGGCTCGATGCCGAACGAGATGTGATCGATTCGCGCGCTGCGCGGCACGGGTAACGCGGGAGTCTGAGGCGCCGCTGCGGGTGGGGCAGCGGCTTCGCCGGATGCCTGGCCGCGCGCCCCGCGCGCGCCGCCTCGTCCGAAGTTCGGGTCGAAGGGGTTGCCGCCGCGGATGATCACGTCGCCGACCTCGCCGATCATCAACTCGTGCTGGCTCCCTTCGTCGTACGTCGGTTTCCATCCAAGGAGACTCATGTAGAAGGACGCGCTCTCCTTGTAATTGGTGACGTTGAACGAGAAGTGATCCAGCCACACGGTCTTCCAGCCAGTCGACTCGAATGGCGCCGCCTGCGACAGCGCGGCGCTCGCCGGCGACGTCCATCGCGCGCGCGTGTAGCCGTTGCCGTTGCCGATCTGCAGGTTGAAGCCGTCGGGATCCTTCACACGGAAGCTTTCGAACCCCCTCCCGTCGTTGTCGGCGACGGGTGTGAGCCCGCGTTTCTTCAGCTCGGCCTCGACAGTCTTCGCGTTCCATGACGCGATGTCGAAGCAGAAGGACTCGACGGTTGCGTTGCCGCCGCCGCGCCCGCGCCCGGCACCCGCTGGCGTTGCGCCCGCCTCGGCTGCCGCCGGCGGCCGCTGCTTGAAGATAGCCGTGCCCCAGTTGCCGATGTCCAGCACCGCCTGCGCGCCGTCGTCGCTCCGAAGCTTCCACCCCATCAGCGCGATGTAGAAGGCCGCTTCACTCTTGTAGTCGGCGACCTGGAACGCGATGTGATCGAGTGAGACCGTGTTCCACCCGGTCGGCTCGAAGACCGGCTTGATGGGCGCGGTTGCCGTCTTCTCGTCGAGCGGGCATCCCGGCGTGCCGTACCCGCGCATGCATCGTCCTTGCGCGTTCGCGATCGTGCCGCCGAATCCGAATGCGGCGGCGCCGACGCCAGCTGCACCTAGCCTGTACAGCAATTGCCTTCGCGAAATGCGTCCGCGGTCGTAGTCTTCGAGCAGTCTGACGACGTTCTCATCCATAGGAGCCTCGGTGCGGCCCATTCTAACTTCGAAGTTCGAACTTCGAAGTTCGAAGTTTTCTCACTTCCGCCACGCGCGCCAGCACGCGTCGACACGCCGCATGAACGCGCCGGGTTTCTCGTTGAAGAGCTTGGCACCGGCCTCGCGTGCCTCCGCGCGCAGCGTGTCGTGACGATGCGCAATCAGTGAGCGCAGACGGTTGGATTCACGGCCGGCTTTGCCTTCCGGTGCCAGCTCCATGAGCCGGTGGCCGATGACGACGAGATCGTGATCCTCACCCAGTCGATCGGCGAGCTCGCCGCATCGCGAAATCGTCGCGCCGAGGACCGGCGGCCAGACCCGTTCGAAGAGCCGCAAGTGGTACCAGAAATCCTTCGTCCGCTTGCGCCACTCGTGCCACCGCGTGTCGTCGCGGCTCCGGCGCGCCGATTCAAAACTCTGCCGCGCGCGAGAATAGCTTCTGCGGAGTCCCTTCAGGACATCCTTGTTCGTGATGTCGTCGCCGGCCCAGTCAGCCAACCGGGACTTGGAAGCCGACATCGAGTCGCGAATGGCGTTCAGGGCCGCGCCGCCGTCGAAGAACTCGCGCCGCACGCTGCGGCGATGGATCCTGGCGCTTGACACGACGCGTCGAAAGGCGGTGTCGCGGGCGCTGTGCGGCCGCAGACCTTCGATGACCTCGACAAGGACATCGGCGTCGCGCACCACGGAGAGCTGTCGCGCCACGTCGCGCAGCGTCGTGTTCTCGCGATCGAAGACAGCCGGATCGAGACCCGGTCGCGCGAGCCGGAGCACGGCGCGGAGTTTCTTGAGGCGCTTCCGGGCCTGGTAGACGCCGTCCTCGGGTTTCCGGCCGCGGAGGTCCTTCAGCGCGGCGTCGAGTTGATCGCGTGCGATGCGATGAAGCCCTTCCGAGATCCGTTCACGCCGTTTGAAGCAGTACCGCATGGCCATCCTGTTCGGTGCCGCGCGGCGGTGAAGCGCAGGGGGATCCTCATCGCACGCATAATGATCATTATGAAGCTTCATCTCCTGCCCGCGTTCGTCCGCGGCCATTTCTTTCGCGTCGTCGTCGAATCGCCGCGCGGATCGAACGCCAAGCTGAAATTCGATCCGGAGCTCGAGGCCATGTCGCTGTCGCGTCCGTTGACGTACGGGCTGACGTACCCGTTCGACTGGGGCTTCGTGCCCGGCACGCGCGCCTCCGACGGCGATCCGCTCGACGCGATGCTGATGTGGGACACGGCGACATTTCCCGGTGTCGTCATTTCGTGCCGCGCGCTGGGCATCGTCAAAGTCGATCAGAAGAAACAGGGGACGAGCAGACGCGAGCGGAACGATCGCGTCGTCGCGATGCCGCTGAAGGCGCCGCGCTTCGATCAGATTCGGACACCTCGCGACCTGGCGGGGCGCATCAGACGCGAGCTCGAACAATTCTTCGTCGAGGTAACCGCGCTCGAGGGCAAGGACGTCAGGATCCTGGGATGGGAGGGACCCGCCGCCGCGCTCCGACTGATCAAGCGCTCACTGATTCAGGACTGAGAGGCCATCAAGCTCTTCCGTAGATCCTCAGATCCCGAGATCCTCAGATTCTTAGATCTTCACTTTGATATCGACGACTGGCGTGCCATCGATGGCCTCGATGGGCCCGATGCGCAGGCGCGTGCCGTCGATCGCGCGCACGACGACCGGGTGCAGGCCCAGCGGGTTCGGCCGATCCGGCGATCGCGTCGCGAAGACGCCGGTCAGCGGATTGCGCGGATCGGATCGCGGGTGCACCTGATAGACGTCCCGCCGCGCGCGGTGGAACCAGGTGATGACGATAATCTCGTCGCCGGCCGCGAGGCGATGCAGCGCATCGGCGGCCCACGCGTGCACGTTCAGCCAGGCGTCGGGTGCGCCTTCCGACCCCTGCTTGGGCGCTTTGCTCCGTGATTTGAGCGTCGATCTGATCACGCCGATCGGGCGCAGCCGGCCACCCATGGCTCCCGCCCGTGTTTTCCGAGTCCGTTTGCGCATCGCTTGACATTCTCCGCTGGGCAGTGTATTAAACCATTAGGTTAATTAACTAGGTGGTTCAATACACATGTCCGCCGATCATCTGAGCACCACATTTGCCGCTCTGGCCGATCCGACGCGACGCGCGATTCTGGCACGGCTCGTGACCGGCGAGCGGTCCGTGACCGAGCTGGCCGAGCCGTTCGACATGAGCCTGCCGGCCGTCTCGAAGCACCTCCGCGTACTCGAGCGCGCCGGCCTCATCGCGCGCGGCCGCGAGGCGCAGTGGCGGCCGTGCCGCATCGAGGCCGGCCCCTTGAAGCAAGTGTCCGACTGGGCCGAGCAGTATCGACACGTCTGGGAGAAACGGCTCGACCGGCTCGACGCCTATCTGCACGAACTGAAAGCGAAGGAGAAAAAACATGCCCGTAAGCCGCGTAGCAAATAGCGAGACCTTCACCGCCACGACCCCGTCGGATCGTGAGATCGTCCTCACGCGTCTCTTCGACGCGCCGCGACATCTCCTGATCGAAGCGATGACCACGCCCGAGCACGTCCGGCGATGGTGGGGCATCCTCGACGATGAGCACTCGGTGACGGTGTGCGACATCGAGTTCCGCCCCGGCGGCGCCTGGCGCTTCGTCGGCCGCGGTCCCAAGGGCGAATACGGATTTCACGGCGTCTATCGCGACATCGCCCTTCCCGATCGCATCGTCTTCACCGAGATCTTCGATCCGTTTCCAGACGTCGTCTCCGTCGTGACCTCGATCTTCAGCGAGGAGAACGGCAAGACGCGCCTGACGGTCAAGTGCCTGTATCCATCCGTCGAGGTGCGCGACATGGTGGTCCAGAGCGGCATGGCCCGCGGCGCCGCCATCAGCTACGACCGCCTCGAGGAAGTGGTTGCGGAACTGATGCGGAAAGCTTGAAAGCTTGAAAGCTTGAAAGCTTGAAAGCTCGAAAGCTCGAAAGCTTGGAAGCCGGGAAGTCTTCAAACAATGGGAGCAGAACCATGGCGGTCAGCCACGCAGCAAATAGCGGTACCTTCAAAGTCACGACGCCGGCAGATCGCGAGATCGTCCTGACGCGGCTCTTCGATGCGCCGCCGCAGGTCGTGTTCGAGGCGATGACGAAGCCGGAGCATGTGCGGCGCTGGTGGGGAGCCGACGTCCTGTGCGAGATCGATCTGCGGCCGGGCGGCGCGTGGCACTTCGTCGGCCGCAGTCCGCAGGGCGACGTCGGTTTCCACGGCGTCTATCGCGAGATCGATCCGACTGGACGCCTGGTCTACACCGAGTCGTTCGACCCGTTCCCGGGCGATTCGCTCGTGACACAAGTCCTGACGGAAGAAGACGGCAAGACGCGCATGACGCTCACCTGCGTGTATCCGTCCAGGGATGTCCGTGACATGGTCATCAAGAGCGGAATGGAGCGCGGCGCTGCACTCTGCTACGACCGTCTCGAGGAAGTGGTTGCCGAAATACAGCGGAACTGACGGTGGACAGTCTGAAAGCTGGAGCCTGAGAGCCTGAAAGCTCGAAAGGTATTGCTCTTTAGCTTTCCGGCTCTCCAGCTTTCGGTTTTACTCTTGCCTCAACACCGTGATCGGATCCACCGCACTGGCGCGACGCGCCGGCAGAAACGCGGCCAGCGACGCGACGGCCATCATGACGATCGTCACGGCGGCGAAGAGCCACGGATTCAACGGGCTGACGTCGACCACGAGGCTCCGGAGCAGACGGCCGGCGGCGAGCGCGGCAGCGAGCCCTATCGCGATGCCGGCAATCGACAGCCGCAGCCCTTCGGCGAGAATGAACCGCACGATGCGCGGCGGCGCGGCGCCGAGGGCCAGCCGCACGCCCATTTCACGCACGCGTGACGAGACCGAGTACGACAGCATCCCGTACACGCCGAGCGCGGCGACGAGGAGCGCCGCGCCGGCAAATCCCGCGATCAAGACCGCGTTGAACCGCGGCCGCGACAGCGCGCCCGAGATGCGATCGTCGAGCGTAAGCACGTCGTAGATCGGCAGCGCGGGATCGACGTCGCTGACCGCCCGGCGCAGCGCCGGAACGAGTGCCGGCGACGCGCCGGACGCTTTGACGATCACCATCGTGTCCGGAAAAGCGAACTGCAGGTACGACGTGTAGAACTCGGGCCGGCCGGTGCTGTTCGGCCAGTCGACCGCTTCGTACTTCACGTCGCCGACGACGCCGACGATCTCGACGGCGTGCGCGGGATCCGAGAACGGACCCGTCGTCGTCCCGAACCACACCCGCTGGCCGAGCGGGCTTTCGCCCGGCCAGAAGCGGCGCGCCGCGCTCTCGTTGATCACCGCGACCGGCGGCCGTCCTGGCCGATCGCTCGATGAGAGCGCGCGTCCGGCGATGAGCGGAATGCCGAGCGTCTTGAAATAGTCCGCCGACGTGTAATGCCGGCCGACTTCCGGCGCCGTACGCGGATCGTTGGGCCGATCGGCGAAGAACACCACCGTCCTCGAGCATCCGGTGAACGGGGTGCACCGATTGACGGCTGCTGACTCGACACCAGGCACCTTCTCGACGCTGGCGAGCAGACGCTCGACGATCGCGGGACCTTCGCGGACGTCGTACCGCGACGTCGGCGGCCGGACCCAGAACGTCAGCACGCGATCGCTTTCGAACCCCTGGCGCAACTGCAACATGCGGGCGAAATTGTCGAGCAGGAGACCGGCGCCGCAGAGGAGCAACACGGCAAGCGCCACTTCGCCGACGACGAGCGCGCGGAAGAGACGACGACGGGGACCGCCGCCGCGGTCGTCTTCCCGCAGCGATTGCGTCAACCGGGTGCGCGCGGTTTCGAGCGCCGGCGCGAGTCCGCAGAAAACGCTGGTGACGAGCGTGACGCCGAGCGCGAACAGCAACGCCCGCAGATCGAGCGCCGGCGTCGAGAATGGCGAGATTGCCTGGCGGCCGCTCCACAACACCGCCGGCGCGTAGGTTGTGAACACGCGGACGCCCCAGACGGCCAGGACCATGCCGCAGACGCCGGCTGCCCCAGCGAGCACCAGGCTTTCGGTCAACAGTTGCCGGATGATCCGCGCCCGTCCGGAGCCGATGGCCATCCGCACCGCAAGTTCCCGCCGCCGCATGCGGCCGCGCGCCAGCAGGAGCCCCGCGACGTTCGCGCACGTGATCAACAGTACGCACGCGGCGGCTCCCAGGAGCAGCAGCACCGAGCGGCGAAGCGTTGGATCGACGCGCGCATCGCCGACTCGCTCCGCGACAGCGCCCCACTTCGCGTCGGCGACGGATCCGGGCGGGGCGAACGCGGCGCTGAGGGCCGTCAATTCCGCGTTGGCGTGTTCCAGCGTCACGCCATTTTTCAGCCGCGCGACGGCGGCGATGAAGCGCTGCGGCGTCGTGAGGTACTCGGCATACGTCAGCCGCGGCGCCATCATGCGCGGAATCCAGATCTCGGCCTTGTCGCTCAAGCCGGCGAACATCGCCGGCAGGATCCCGACGACCGTCAGCGGCACATCGTTGATGCGCACCGTCCCGCCGAGGAGCGACGGATCGGCGGCATATCGTCCCCGCCACAACCGCTCGCTCACGATCGCGACCGGCGCGTCGCCCGGCGCGCGGTCGTCTTCGGGACCGAATGTCCGGCCCTGTATCGGCGTGACCCGCAATGCCGCGAAGTACTGCGGCGAGACGATCTCGCCGTCGATCTGCTCCGGATCGCCGATCCCGCTGCTGATGCTGATCAGCGATGGGGTGAACGACGCGATCGCCTCGTACGACGCGACGGATTGGACGAGCGTGTCGAGGAGCGGCTTCGACCAGCGCGAGCGCACGACTCCCTCGCGTGGCGTCGTCCGCGTCGTGAAGAGCAGGACCAGCCGGTCGGGGTCGGCGAACGGCACCGGCCGCAGTAGCGCCGCACTCGCCGCGCTGAACATCGTCGTCGTCGCGGCAATGCCGAGGGCCAGGGTCACCACTGCCACGGCCGCGACGGCGCCCATCCTGCGGAGACTGCGGACGCTGTATCGAAGGTTGGTCATCGACAGAAGGACGTAGCCGCTGGGGGAATGTTAACCGGGAGTAAAGGGGTCAGACCCTGGTCTGACCCCGGTCTGACCCTGGTCTGACCCCGGTCTGACCCCGGTTCTGTTACCCTCAGTATCTGAGGCCATGAACTTCATGCCGGGCACGCTCGACGTGCTGATTCTGACCGCTCTATCCGACGGTCCCCTCCACGGCTACGACGTTGTCGAGTGGATCCGGCGGGCGACGGAGGGCGCCTTGCGAATCGACGACGGCGCCCTCTACATGTCGCTCCATCGCATGGAGCAGCGCGGCTGGCTCGCCCACGAGTGGCGCGTGTCGCCGAAAGGTCGCCGGGCCAAGTACTACCGGCTGACGCCGATTGGCCGACGGCATCTGCGCGCGGGGGAGCGAAACTGGCGGCGGTTCGCGAATGCCGTCGCCAGCGTGTTCGCGGCACGCGGGAGGACCTGAGATGGATTCGCGCGATCCATTGGAACCGCCAGCCGCCGAGGCGATCGATTCGGAGCTGGAGTTTCACTTCGCCGAAACAGTCGAAGCGCTGATGGCGCGAGGCTGGACGGAGGCCGCCGCCAGGCGCGAAGCGGCGCGCCGCTTCGGCGATCGCGGCAAGTATTACCGAAACCTGAAGAGGCTCGAGCGGAACCGGGTCATCCGGCTGTTCCGGCCTGAGGCGCTCGTTCGAGATGCGCGATACGGCTTGCGCGCGCTCGTACGGCGTCCCGGCTTCACATCGATCTCACTGCTGGCGCTCGCGTTGGGAATCGGCGTCAACACTGCCGTCTTCAGCGTAGTCAACAGCGTTCTGCTGCGGCCGTTGCCTTACGCGGATCCAGACCGCCTGGTGATGATCGGCAACCAAGCCGCACGCGGCGCCGCCAGCCTGGCCGACTTCCTGGACTGGAAAAACCAGAGTCGATTGTTCGAGACGCTCGATGCCTTCGAGATCAATCGCTTCACGAACAGCCGCTTCACGCTGACCGGTGACGGCGAACCGGAGCAGGTGATCGGATACAGAGTGACCGCCGGCTTTTTCGACACGCTCGGCGTCAAGCCGCTGCTCGGCCGCACGTTCGCGGCAGGAGAGGACGCACCCGGCCGGCCGCCCGTCGTCGTCGTGAGCGAGCGCCTCTGGCGGCGCCGGTACGCCTCAAATCGCGATGTTCTGCCGCGGCCGGTGATCTTGAACGGGCGTCAGCACACCATCATCGGCGTCATGCCCGCGAGCTTCGAATTCTGGCAGCGGGATCCGGAGGCGTGGGCGATCTATCCGCTCGCGCCGCCCACCCGCCGCGGACCGTTTTTCATCCGAGGCGTCGCACGACTCAGGCCGGGCGTGACGGTCGACCAGGCCGCCGCCGAGATGGACGGCATCGCTCGGCAGATCGAACTGGCGCATCCGAAGGACTACACGCGTCTCCGGATCGCCGTCGTGCCGCTGCGTGAGATCGTCGTCGGCAACATCCGCCCGTTGTTGTGGGTCTTGTCCGGCGCCGTCGTGCTCGTTCTCCTCATCGCCATCTCGAACGTCGCCAACCTGATGCTCGGCCGCGCGACCGCACGCAGACGGGAAATCGCCATCCGGCTGAGCATCGGCGCGGGCAGGAGCCAGGTCGTGAGGCAATTGATGATTGAGAGCCTGCTGCTCTCGGTCGCCGGCGGCGCTGTTGGCGTGGCGCTGGCGACCTGGGGCGTCGCGGCGCTCCACTCGCTGGCGCCCGCTGACCTGCCGCGCCTCGGCGAGATTGCCGTCGATGGACGAGTCCTCGCGTTCACTCTGCTGACGTCGATCGCGAGCGCCGTGCTCTTCGGACTGGTTCCAGCCATTATCGTTTCGCGGACCGCACTCACTTCATCGCTCAAGGAAAGTGATCGGGGCGGGGAGTCGCGGCGGCAGAGCCGGACGCGCGCGGTGCTCGTCGGCGCACAGGTGACTCTTTCCGTCGTGCTGCTCGTCGGCGCTGGACTCCTGATTCGCAGCTTCGATCTGCTGGGTCGAGTAAATCCGGGTTTCGATGCGCCGCCCGAACGCGTGCTGACCATGGTCGTGTCGCCGACCGGACCAAATTTTCCGAACACGCCGGGTGTCGTGAACCGTTACTGGATGCGGCTACTCGAGCGGGTCCGCTCTGTCCCTGGCGTGGAGGCCGCCGGCCTCTCGAACGCCGCGCCTCCCGACCGAAACAGCTTTCTGGATTCCTACGAGATTGAAGGGCGGCCTCAACCGCCCGGATCCCCAAATCCTCCCATCCCGATTCCGTACGTCAGTGCCGACTATTTCAAGGCCCTCGGCGTGCCGTTGCTTCGAGGACGCTGGTTCAACGAACAGGACACGCCGGACTCGCCTCGCGTCGCCGTCGTGAGCGACGCGTTCGCACGCCGCCACTTTGTTGGTGAGAATCCGGTGGGCCAACGGATTGTCTACGGCACGTGGCACCTCGAGATCGTCGGTGTCGTCGGCGACGTGAAGTATCGCGGTCTCAATCGCGACACGGAACCGGCGTTCTACCAGCTCGCATTTCAGTATGAGTGGTGGGACATGTGGCTGGTCGTGCGCACGCGCGGCGATGCGACCGCTCAGGCGCCGGCGATTCGCCAGGCGATTCGCGCCGTCGATCCCGGCGTCCCCGTCGATCGCATCGGGACGATGGCTCGAGCCTTGTCGGAGTCGGTGGCGCTCTCACGTTTTCGGTCGCTCTTGATGACGGTGTTCGCCATAGCGGCGCTGCTCCTGGCGGTCGTCGGCATCTATGCCGTCGTCGCCAATTCGGTCGCGCAGCGATCGCGCGAAATCGGACTTCGGATGGCGCTCGGCGCGACCCGATCGGGCGTACGGATGATGGTCGTCCGCCGCGCGGCGCGGCCTATCCTGATCGGCGTTGCCGTGGGTCTGGCGGGCTCGCTCGCGCTGGGTCGGGTTCTGGAAGGGATGTTGTTCGATGTCGCCCCATCCGACGCGCTGACGTTCACGAGTGCGGTGTTCATCCTGGCGGGCGCCGCTTTCGTCGCCTGTCTGGTGCCGGCCTCGATGGCCTCGCGCATCGATCCGATCCGCACGCTGCGCGGCGAGTAGACCTCGGTCTTCCGGCGTATGATCCGGAATCGTATGAGACGACATTTTGCAGCGGCAGGTATCTTCGCAGCCGGCCTCACGGCCATGGTCGCGGGCGCGCAGTCTGCGGATCTCGCGTCCGAAGGCGCGGCCTGGTGGGCGCACATCAAGTTCCTTGCGGACGATTCGCTCGAAGGGCGCAACGTCGGTACCCCCGGCTTCGACAAGGCTCTCGACTACGTCGAGGGGCAATTCAAAGCGATTGGACTGAAACCGGCCGGCACGTCCGGCTACCGTCAGCCGCTGAAACTCGACAGCCGCACGCTGGTGCCAGAGCAGTCGAGCCTCTCGCTGGTTCGCAACGGCACAGAGGAGCCACTGGCCATCGGGCAGGACGCGACGCTCAATGCGCGCGGCGAGCTCGACGGATCGACCGAAGCCCAGATGGTCTTTGTCGGCTACGGCATGTCGATTCCCGACGCCGGCTGGGACGACTTCGCCGGACAGAATCTCCGCGGCAAGATCGCGGTGTACGTCAACGCATTTCCGCCGGCGAAAGTCTCCGACAACGTCCGATCGCACGTGAATACCGCCGACCAGCGGTGGCTGGAGTTGAAGCGCGCCGGCGCCATCGGCGTCGCGACGATCGCTCCGGTGGCCCCGGGGCGTAGCGGCGGCGCCGGCGCGGCCGGCGGCGGCGCGGGCCGTGGAGGTGGAGGCGGGACGCCGGCGCCGGTCATAACGCTGCTCGATCGCACGCTCGTCGACGCAGCGGGTCAGATCATGGCGATGAGCCTGTCGCAGAGCGGCGCGGCGAAGGTGCTCGCCGGCAGCGGCCACACGGTGGACGAACTCAACCAGCTCGTCGCCGATGGCAAGCCGTTGCCGCGTTTCCCGATTGCGGGCACGCTCAAGGCCCACGCGAAGCTGAACCGCCAGACCATCGATACCGCCAACGTCGCGGGCATGGTCGAAGGCTCGGATCCGAAACTCAAGTCGGAATACGTGATCATGACGGCGCACCTCGATCACGTCGGCATCGGCCGTGCCGTCAACGGCGACAACATCTACAACGGCGCCATGGACGATGCGTCAGGTGTCGCGGCGGTCATCGAGACGGCGCGGCTGCTGAAGTCGTCAGGCGTCAAGACAAAACGGTCGGTCGTGTTCGTGGCGGTCACTGCGGAAGAAAAGGGGCTACTGGGATCGCGCTATTTCGCAGGCCATCCGACGGTGCCATTCGAGTCCATCGTCGCGGACATCAATCTGGACATGTTCCTGCCGCTGTATCCGCTGAAGGTCATCGAAGTGCAGGGGCTGGCCGAGTCGTCGCTTGGCGAGTCCGTGCGCGAGGCCGCCAAGACGCTCGGCGTCGACGTCCAAACCGATCGCGAGCCGGAACAGAACCGGTTCATCCGAAGCGATCAGTACAGCTTCATCCGCAGGGGCGTGCCGGCACTGGCGTTCAAGTTCGGGTACGAATTCGGTTCGGCCGATGAGACAACCCGCCGCAACTGGGTACGCGACGTGTACCACCAGCCAAACGATGACACCAAGCAGCCGGTGGATCTCGAAGCGGCCGCCAAGTTCAACCGCGTGATCATGACGCTGCTCCAGCGCGTCGCGAATGACACGGCGCGGCCGACCTGGAATACGGACAGTTTCTTCAAACGATTCGCGACGGGACGGTAGGATAGACTTGACGGCCGACGACCAGCGGGTAGCGTCATAACGCGCGATCACGTTCACGCCTCCACGTCCAAAGCAGACATCGGCTTCATGACCAAGGACTCGTCCTCTGCCAGCCCGCTGAACGCGCGTGTCTGGTTCCTGAGTACCCTTGCCAGCCTCGTCATTGCGACGAGCGCGGCCGCGCAGACGATCTACGTCAAGGGTGCTCCGGCCGACTCGGTTGTCGAAGCGACGCTGCGTCAGGCGTCCGCCACCGGAAAACCGGGACCCGACGGCGTCGCGACCCTCGCATTGAATGCGATCCAGGACCGCGCGGCCGAATTGGTCGTCCACGTGCATGTCGACGGGTGCGGATCGACCTGGCGTGTCGTGCTCGCCGAAACATCAGTCGCCGCGCCGGCGCCTCAACCGGGCTGCACGAGGCACGACGTTGGCGGCGCGTACGTGCTGCGAAGCGTCACGTCGCTCGCGATCGACGTCAGACCCCAGACACCCGCGCTGATGATCCGACAGGGTCCACCCTCGTCTGCCTGGTTCAAGGACGAGCTCGAGTCGAAAACGAATGTGGTGCATTTCGAGCCGCCGACGGGGCTGATGATCTTCGGCGGCGGGGGGCTCGGCAAAATCCACGACGCGGTGCGGCTCTTCTGCGGAAACGTGCCTGAGTGCAGCGGCGATTCGTACCGGCCCGCGTTCGAAGGTGGCGCGGCATTCTGGTTGTCGCCGTACATCGGCGCGATCGGGAGCTACGCCTCGATGGGGAAGACTACTGCCGACGGCAGCAGCGATCGATTCAGATTCACGAGCGAGATGGACGCCGAGGTCCTGACCGCCGCGGGCCTCGTCGGCGTGCCGGCTCGTCACGCGAAGATTTACGGACTGGGCGGCCTCAACTATCACCGCGCGCGATTCACGACGGTCCAGACAACCGACCCGGTGACGGCGACCATCGACGACGTCCCTGTCGTCTTTCAGGGCGGAACACAGACCCTCGAGTTCGAAACGAGCGGCTGGGGCTGGGTCTTCGGCGGCGGCGTCGAGGTCTGGACCAAGTGGCCGATTGCGATCTACGGGCAGTTCGAGCTCGCGGGGCTGAAAGGGGACGATCGCAGCGGAGGCGAGGCGCGCATCAACGACAAGATGACGCTCGTCGTCGTCGGCGTCCGGTACCGGTTGTCGCGGCACTGAGGCCGCGTACTATCGGCTCGTTTGCGCCGAGGTTGTGACGGACAGCAGCTCTATCTCGAAGACGAGCGAAGCGTACGGCGGCAGCGCTCCGGTGCGCGTGGCGCCGTAGCCCAGGGACGGCGGAATCAGGAGCCGCCGGATCCCGCCGACTCGCATCCCGGGCACGCCGCGTTCCCATCCGGCAATCACGTTCCCGGCTCCGAGCGTGAACGCAAATGGCGCCCGGCCCAGCGAGGAGTCGAACACGGCGCCCTTCTGCTCGGGCCGCAGCGGATCGAAAATCCATCCGGTGTAATTCACGGTCACGGCGCGGCCGACCGCCGCTTCGTCGCCGCTGCCAAGCAGCAGATCGGTCTGGTTATAGACAGGCGTACGGGTCGGACTCGCGGAACCGACGCACCCGGTGGTCGCCGCGACCACGGCGGCCGCGAGGACGAGAAGTCGAACGAGGCGCATGACCTGCACCAGTATAAGGATTTCGCCTCGTGCGGGTCATGTGCGCTCTCGTTCGACGAGCTGCTTCACGAGCGTCATCATGCCGATCGTCGTGTCGACGCTGCCCGACACGAACACCTTGAAGCGCGCGCGCTCCGCGTCGTAGCTCGTGTCGATCCGCAGCGGCTGATCTTCGTCGCGCGGCGCTTTCGCCGCCGCCATCAGCATGTTCGTGACGCGGTCCACTGACTCCGGGCTGATGACGTCGACCTGAACGATCGTGGAAACATCGACGTGACGATGCCGACGGACGGGCTCTGAACTTGCGAGGGACGACTGACCGGTCAGCGCCTCGAGGTTTTCCCGCGAGATCCGGTACTGCTTGCCGATCCGGACGCCTTTCAGCCGGCCGGAGCGCAGATACACCCGCACGGTCCTGACGTGCAGCCCCAGACGCTTGGCGACGTCTTCCACCGAATAAAGGTTATGTCCGTTTTGTGCCATATTATAACTATATAGCACTTTAAAATGATGTCAATAGGTAATTATAGGGAATGTTAAGGACTATACGGATCGGCCTATCGTAGGCCGATCGCCCGCTTGAAGTCCGCCGGGCTTGCGCCAGCCACGCACGAACTTCAAGCGGCGAACCAGGTGCTACCGGGAAGGCGCTTGCGCCATCTGCTTGAAGAACTCGGCAGCCCGCTGCTGGATTTCCGCGTGTGTCAGATCTTCCTTGCGCGTGGCGATCCACCATGTGTACCCGGACGGGTCGGCAACGGCGCCGCCGCGATCGCCCCAGAACTGGTTGTCCAGAGGCATCTGGACCTTCGCGCCCGCCTTGACCGCGCGATTGAACAGCGCGTCGGCGTCATCGACGTACAGCCACAGCGACGCCGGCGATCCGCCGAGCTCACGCGGCCCTTTGCCCATGATCACGTCGTTCACCATGAACCGTGAATCGCCGATCTCGAGCTCGGCGTGCATGATCTTGCCGTCCGGACCCAGACCGCGATTGATCTCCTCGGCGCCGAACGCCCGCTTGTACCACTCGATCGTCTCGGCGGCATTATCGAGGGCGAGCTGCGGTGTGATCGTGCGAAGTCCCTCGGGAACCGGTCTTGCTGCTTTTGCCATGTGAACCTCCCTGGCTGTCGATCGCGTCACACTCACGTAACACGATCGAGGACTGGAAACAGCCAATATGATTCGGAATCACGGCTGTTGCAAGCGTAAGCCGGGGAAGCCGGGAAGCTCGGAAGCCTGGAAGACATGATGCTCTGCCTTCCAGGTTTCCAGGCTCCCTGGCTTCCAGGCTTTGTCGATAATTCTCCTTGACGATGATCGAGCTCCGCCACGCCGTTCGCACGTTGCTGTCGGGCCGGATGTTCTCGCTCGTGGCAATCGTCTGCCTCGCGCTGGCGATCGCCGCCAACACCACGATGTTCTCGGTCTTCGACGCGATGTTTCTGCGGCCGCTGCCGTTCGCAGACGCGGATCGTCTCGTCTCGATCGCGGGCCGGCATCCCGAAACCGGCCGGCGCGTGAACCTGACGCTCGACGATCTTCGCGATCTCGCGTCGGCGCTGACCTCCTTCGACGCGACAGCCGCGTACGGAGGACGCACCGTCACGCTGACGGACGGCGGGGAGCCGGAGCGGATCGGCGCGCAACAAGTGTCGGCCCGGCTGTTCTCGATCCTCGGCGTCGCGCCGCAGCGTGGACGTGATTTCGAGCCCGCCGACGATCGGACCTCGGCCGCGGGCGTGGCGGTCATCGGCGACTCGCTGTGGAGACGCCGGTATCAGGCGGATTCGGCCGCGATCGGACGGATCATCCGCCTCGACAACGTTCCCTACACGATCGTCGGCATCATGCCGGCGAACTTCAAGTTTCCCAGCCGAAGCGAGCTGTGGATTCCGATCACCTCGACGCTCGGCGCATCGGCCGCCGCGTCGCGCGGCATCTCGATCCTGGGACGCCTCCGGCAGGACCGGACACTCGAGCAGGCGAACGCCGAATTGGGCGGACGTGTGTTACCCGCGCGCGGGTCGCGCAGCCTCCGCGCCGGTTTTGCGCGCACGTACGCCAGCACCGTCATCGGCGGCGAGGAACGGACGATTACCGGCGCGCTGATGGGCGCGACGACGGTGTTGCTGCTCATCGCGTGCGTCAACGTCGCGAATCTGCTGCTCGCGCGCGGCGCGGGACGCCGCCGCGAAATTGCGGTGCGCGCCTCTCTGGGCGCGAGCCGCGCGCGCATCGCCCGGCAGTTGCTCGTCGAGTCCGTGCTGCTCGCGTTTGTCGCGGCGGTCGTCGCCTTGCCGCTCGCCTGGTATGGCATTCGCTGGGTCCACGACGCCGTTCCCCCGACCGAACCGCTCGGTCCGTACTACGTCGACTGGTCACTCGACGCCCGAACGTTCGGCTATGCGCTGTTGTCGGCAGTCGTTACCGGCGTGATCTTCGGTCTGGCGCCGGCATTGAGTGCAACGGGGCCGCATCTGCTGAGCCCGCTTCGCGAGGGCGCCGGCGCCGCGAGCGGACGGGTGCAGCGTCGCGTCCATAGCGCGCTGATCGTCGTCCAGATGGCGCTCGCGCTCGTGCTCCTCGCCGCCGCGTCGCTGTTCGTGCGCACGTACGTCGGTCAGCGCGCCATCGGACTGGGCTACGACCCGTCACGGCTCATGACGTTCCGGGTCTATTTCGCGGGCACGGGTTACGACGCGCCCGAGACGCGCATCCAGGCCGTCGATCGCATTGCCGCAGGTCTTCAGTCCCTTCCCAGCGCGTACGCATCGACGGTGACCGACCTCGTCCCGCTCGACGATCAAGGTGGTTCCGACGCGCAAGTTTTGATCGAGGGTCGCGCGTCCGAGGCTGGGAGAGAGCCAACCGTGCACTACGCAGGCGTCGCCGGGCAGTGGCTGGAAACGTTCGATCTGCGTCTCGTGGCCGGCCGCACGTTCTATGACTACGAGCTCACTCGAGACGCGCCGGTGGCGCTCGTCAACGCCAAGCTCGCGGCGACGTTCTGGCCCGGCGAGAACGCGATCGGGCGGCGCTTCCGTTTTGCGGACGAAGCCGCGAATCCGTGGTTCTCAGTCATCGGTGTCGTGCCCGACATCCGTACGGTCAAGCTCGACGAGAGCGAAGCCACGCCGCCCACGGCGTACGTCCCGCACCGCTTCATCTCCACGCGCAACTACGGCATCGTCGTCCGCAGTCGGCACGAGCCGGGCTCGGTCGTGCCGGACGTCCGCGCCGCCGTGCGCGGCGTCGATCCCTCGCTCGCGTTGTTCGATGTCTATCCGATGGAACAGGTCCGCTGGCTGAGCTACTGGATGTACGTCATGTGGGGGACGATGTTCGGCGTGTTCGGTCTGATTGCGCTGCTCATGGCGGCGGTTGGAGTGTACGGAGTGGTGTTCTACACGGTCTCGCAACGCACGCGCGAGATTGGACTGCGCGTCGCGCTCGGGGCGCGTCGCGCCCAGGTCGTCGCGCCAATGATGAGGCAGGTCGGCGTGCTGTCGGCTATCGGGCTCGCTATCGGACTCGTCGGCGCGATCGCGGTGACGCCGTTCGTCGGCAGTCTGCTTCTCAATCTGTCACCGCACGATCCGGTGAGCTTTGCAGCGGTGTCGATTGTGCTCGCTGTCGCCGCGCTTGCTGCCACGTGGGTGCCGGCCTGGCAAGCCTCGGCGGTTGATCCGATGATCGCGCTGCGCGATCAGTGAGGCGCCCACTTCGTGAAAAATTCCTTCATCCGATCGAAGTTGTATGACGATCCCTGTTCCAGCACGCCGGTATCTTGCGACTTCAACACCGCGCCGTCCTGCTCGAGCACAACCAGATGCGGGAACGCGTCAATCCTGCCGTACTTCGACAGCACGGCCTCGTTCCTGTTCTCCGGGCTCCAGTTCACTTTGATCCACACGTAGTGCTTGTCGCGCAGCGCCCGCAGGTCCTGGTGTTCGACGAAATACCGGTCGAGCGTGTGGCACCAGCCGCACCACTCGCCTCCGACATCTAGAATGACGCGCCGGTTCGTGTGACGCGCTTCGGCCAGCGCCGCCTGAATGTCCTGGGCGGCGTCACGTTTGGGATCGTACTTCGCGTCAGGCGCCGGAACTGATGGAGCCGCCTGACGTGCGACCGGCATTGCCAGCGTAAGCAAGGCGGAGAGCGCCACTGCGCCGTGAATCCCGCACATATGTCCCCCTGGTTGGAAGATTGGACGCGTACACTTGGACACCGGCCGGCACGTTCAGGCTCCGTTCAGGTCGGGTTCCGTAGTACCGGGATCGAACGCATGCGTGTACTCGTCGTCGAAGACGAAGCGACGCTGGCCGGGCAGCTCTCGGCCGCCCTCCACGAAGCGGGGTATGCCGTCGACTCGGCCGCCGACGGCGCGCAGGCCGAGTTCATGGGGCAGACCGAGCCCTACGACGCGGTGATTCTCGACTTGGGTCTTCCCGGCATGGGCGGTCTCACCGTGCTGCGGCGTTGGCGCGAAGCGGGCATGACCGTGCCCGTGTTGATCCTGACGGCGCGCGACAGCTGGCACGAGAAGGTCCAGGGGATCGACGGCGGCGCCGACGACTACGTCACCAAGCCGTTCCGGGTCGAGGAAGTCCTGGCGCGCTTGCGCGCGCTGGTGCGGCGCGCGGCAGGCCACGTCTCGCCCGAGCTGCGATGGGGCTCGATCATCCTGGATCCGCGGCTGGCGCGCGTGACGCGATCCGGCGTGCCGGTGAAGCTCACGAGTCACGAGTTCCGCGTGCTCGCCTATCTCATGCATCATCGCACTCGCGTGGTGCCGCAATCGGAGTTGATGGAGCACATCTACGCCCGCGGCGACGATCGTGATTCCAATACCGTCGAAGTGTTCATCGCGAGGCTGCGCCGCAAGCTCGGCGCCGATCTCATCGTCACCGTCCGCGGTCTCGGCTACCGGATTGGAGATTCCGCCTGATGGCGTTCGGCTCGCTGCGCGCTCGTGTCCTCGTTGGTTTCGTGCTCTGGTCGGTGGGACTGCTCGCGGTCTCTCACGTCGTCCTGCTGTGGTTATCGGTGCATTTTCCGGGGCTGCGATGGCTGATCCACAGCGTGCTCCTGCTCTCGACCGCGATCGCGTGCATGGTCGCGGGATTCGTGCAAGTGCGTCGCGGCCTGGCGCCGTTTCAATGGCTGCGCTCGCGGTTGGCGACGGTCCGCGACGGATCGGCGGCGCGTCTCGAAGGCCGGTATCCGGCTGAAGTGCAGCCGCTCGTGCAGGATCTCAATTCGATGCTCGAGCACAACGAGCAGGCAGTCCGCCGCGCCCGCGCGCAGGCCGCGGATCTGGCCCACGGGCTCAAGACGCCGCTCGCGGTGCTCGCGCACGAGGCCGAGCGGCTGCGCGCCGCCGGTCATGCGGATGCGGCGGCGGCCATCAGCCAGCAGGTCGATCGGATGCAGCGTCAGCTCGACTATCACCTGGCGCACGCCCGGGCGGCGGCATCCGGCGCGACGCCGGGAGCCCGCTGCGCGGTCCACGAGAGCGCGTCCGGAATCGCCCGCGCGCTGGCGCGCCTCCACGCGGATCGCGGCGTGACCATCGATCTCCACGTCGCGCGCGATCACATCGTGCGCGGACGCCGCGAAGATGTCGACGAGATGCTCGGCAATCTGCTCGACAACGCCTGCAAGTGGGCGAAGAGCCGCGTCCGCGTCGAATCGCACGCCGCCGATGGCGTCGTCACGATTCTCGTGGACGATGATGGACCAGGGCTGGATGTCTCGATGCGTGACGCAGTGCTCCAACGCGGGGTGCGGGCGGATCAGGGCGCGCCCGGGTCCGGTCTTGGTCTGGCGATCGTTCGCGACCTGGCGGAGCTGCACGGCGGCGCTATCGCCCTCGACACGTCGCCGCTTGGCGGTCTGCGCGCGACGCTGACCTTCAAAAGCGCCTGAACGGCGCCTGAACAGCCCGTTCAGGATCCGTTCAGTGACGCTTTCCTACGATGGCTTCGCGTCGACGAAGCCATGTCACGACTTCCATCCAAGCGACTGATCCTGGGCGTCATCATCTTCATCATCGCTGCCGTGGCGATTCGGTACTTTTCCGGATCACTCATGGCCGGGCTGCGATCGCTGCACGGGGCGGGCGGACCAGCGCACTGATGATTGCCGGGCTGTTTCGGGACGTCCGTCACGCGTTCAGGGCGATTCGTCGAATGCCGGGAGTCACGACGGTGGTCGTGCTCTCGCTGGCGATCGGCATCGGCGTCAACGCAACCGTCTTCTCGTGGATTCAGGCGCGGGTGCTGCATCCGATTGCCGGCGTGCGGCGGTCGGGCCAGTTCCTCCTCGTGGAGCCGCGCGGAGAGCGCGGCACGTACCCGGGGATGTCGTGGCTCGAATACCGCGATCTTGCCGGCCGCCTGACGGCCTTCAGCGATCTCATCGCCTCGCGCACCATCCCGGTGAACGTCGGCTCGGGCGACTGGGCCGAGCGGACGCCGGGGATGCTGGTCTCGGGCAACTACTTCCGCGCGCTCGGCCTCTCGGCGGCGGCGGGCCGTTTGATCGACGACCGCGACACGGCCCGTCCCGGCGGCGAACCGGTCGTCGTCATCTCGCACGATTTCTGGCGGACGAGGTTCGGCAGCTCGCCGGACGCCGTCGGACAAACGTTGAGATTGAACGATCGTCCCGTCACCGTGATCGGCGTTGGACCTGCGGGATTCGAAGGGACGGCGATGGGGCTCGCGTTCCATCTCTTTCTGCCCGCAACGCTCGCGCCGGTGCTGCTCGACGGATCGCGCGAGCTGGACAGCCGCGCGCAGCGCGGATATTCCGCGCTCGGGCGCCTCAACGGCGGCCGGACTCGTGACCAGGCAAAACAAGAGCTCGATCGCGCGATGCAGGAGCTGGCGCGGGCGTATCCGGATACGAACGCGACCGTGACGGCGGAGATCCTCGCGTTCTGGGAATCGCCGCGCGGACCGCAACGGTTCATGACAAGCGCGCTCGCGACACTGCAGGCAGCGATGCTCCTCATTCTCTTTGCTGTCTGCGGCAACACGGCGAATCTTCTTCTGGCCCGCGCGAGCGTCCGCCGGCGTGAAATGTCGATCCGGCTGGCGATCGGCGCCGGCCGTGCGCGACTCATCCGCCTCGTGCTCGTCGAGAACGTGATTCTCGCGCTGATCGGCTCGCTCCTCGGCGCGGCGATGGCCGTGTGGGGGACCGATGCCCTTCGCGCGGTGCCGATGCCGACACCGGGCGGATTTCAAATCCAGTTCCACACCGGTGTGGACGGCCTCACGCTGGCGTTCGCGATGCTGCTCGGCCTGCTGTCGGGCGTGGCGTTCGGCTTGCCGACGGCTCTGCAGCTCGCGAGAGTCGATCCGCAATCCGCGCTTCGCGTGGGCACGCATGCGACCGGGCGCAGCCGCCTTCTCGACAGCATCATGCTGACGGAGGTCGCTGTCGCGCTACTCGTGCTGGTCGTCGCCGCGATGTTCGTGAGGAGTTTCCTCGAAACGCGATCGACCGATCCCGGGTTCCGCCGTGAAGGCGTCGTCCTGAGCGCGTACGATCTGCGCGGCCGCAGCCGGAGCGTCGACGCTGCGGCGGCGCGATCGTCCGCCGTCCGTCTTCTTGCCGGCGTGCGCGAGGTACCGGGCGTCGAGTCGGCCGCGATCGCCGCGGCCGTGCCGCTCGACATTCACGGGATGCCGGTGCGGTATTTCGCCATCGAAGGCCGCCGGCGGGCTGACGGCGAGCTCGACCAGGCGGCGGCCAATACGGTCACGCCGGGCTACTTCGCGACGATGGGTATTCCGTTTGTCGGTGGTCGTGACTTCGTCGACCTTGACGACGCGTCGGCATCGCCGCAAGCGATCGTCAACGAAGAGTTCGTGACCCGGTTCCTGCAGGAATCCGAACCGCTCGGCCAGCGTGTCGAGCTCCTCGGGAACCGCGTGACGATTGTCGGCGTCGTGCGAAATTCGTTGGTGAACGCCTTCGGCGAGCCGCCGACGCCAATGCTGTACCTCTCGTGGCGCGATCGTCCGTCGCCGCAGGGAGAGATTCACGTGCGCACGCGGCCCGGCGCCGAAGCCGGAGTGGTCCCCGACATCCGCCGCGTCTTGCGCCAGATCGATCCGACCGTCCCGCTCTACAACGTGCGGACGCTGACCGATCACGTCGAGACGAACCTGGTATTCCGCCGGATTCCCGCGCGCATGTTCGCCGTGCTGGGGCCGCTGCTCCTCGGCCTCGCGGCGCTCGGCATCTACGCCGTGGTGGCGTACACGGGTTCACGGCGGCGCGCGGAGATCGGCATGCGCATGGCGCTCGGCGCCACCCCGAATCGCGTCGTCGCCGGACTGGTCGGAGAAACGCTGCGGGTCGTCGGGCTCGGCGCGCTCGCAGGATGGGTGCTGGCGCTCCTCATCGATCGCGACGCGACGGGAGCAGGCGGGTTCGATCCCGTGATTTTCATCGGCGTGCCGGCGGTGCTCATCGCTGTGGCGGCACTCGCGGCGTGGCTGCCATCGCATCGCGCCAGCCGGCTCGATCCGGTCTCGGCGCTGCGGCAGGACTAAAGAAATGTGGGGACGGGGCGAGCCCCGTCCCCCTCTCAATGGAGGCACAAAATGAAACGAATGTTGATCTTGATGACGCTGCTCGCGTTCGCAGCACCAGCACTGGCGCAGGACAAGCCGGCGAGCGTCGTCGGGAAGTGGACCATGGACATCGACACACCACACGGCAAGATGTCGCTGGCGGTGGATCTCAAAGCCGATCCGAAGGACGCGAAGAAGATCGTCGGCACCCTGGCGAGCGATCAGCTCGGCACGATGACGCTCACCGGCGAAGTGACCGACGGCAAGCTGCGCTTCGACGTGAGCGGTGGACCTGGCGAGATGGCGTTCGTCGGCAAGCTCAAGGATGCGGACACGATGAACGGGATCCTGTCGGCGCACAACGGTGATATGGCCGCGGTGCTGACGCGGGTCAAGTCGAAGTAAACGCGTTCCGGTTTCAACGAGTCACGACGACCGGAGCGCGCCAGAACGCGGCCTTCCCGCCGCCCGGGTCGAGCACCGTAACCTGGCAATCGTACGGTCCTGGCGCCAACGCGCCGAGGTTGATCGTGAACCGGATCGGCACGGCGCCGGATCCCGGGTCCCAGCCTTCCGTCACGCCGAGCGCTTCCGTCTCGAAGATTCTCGCGCCGTCGCGATAGAAGCCGACGAACGCCGCCAGCGGGCGGGGCGGAGCCGAACCACGCTGATAGGCCTGCAAGAGAACGAAGAGCGGACGGCTCGCGCTGAACGTGCGCGTCACGCTGGGAACGAGCTTCGCGCCGTTGTGGATCAGCGGATTGACTTCGTCGGTCGCCAAACGCTGCTTCACCGTGAACAGCGCATCGCCCTTCGCCACACGCTGGCTGGAGAGGACGACGCTGCTGATGGGCAACCGCGTGCGCTCCCGCTCGAGATTCGGGATCACAAAAGACGATTGAAAGGTGCCGATGCGTCCGGTCGACGCGTTCCGCGCGAGCACTTTGATCACGTAGGTGCCGGGCAAGACCGAGAAGCCGGTTTCGTATTGAATGAGCCGGGTTGCGAGCCGATCGGTCCCGGACGCGTCGAGGGGAACCTGGATCTTGTCCCGCATGTTGCGATTCGTGACCCCGTGCTCGTCTTTGATCTCGCCAATCATGTCGATCTCGACGCGCGTGGAGTCGCGTGTCTGCCCGGCCGTCAGCTCGCGGCCAGGCATGCGCACCGACACCGGCACGTAGTACTCGGCGGAGCTCAGCTGGAAATAGTTCACTTCCATCGCCATGGGGATATCGGTGATCGGATCGTCGAGCCTGAGCGCGTCCGCGAGCTGGCGTTCCTTGTCCGCGCTCGTGAACTTGGCGTACTCCTTGTCGCCGTAATAGCCCGGCCGGTACGAGACGTCCGCCGAGAGTTCGCTGTTCAGCGTGACCTTCACGCGCCGGAAGCGGCCATCCGTTGCCGTGTTGTTCGTGTAGTACCCGATCAGGTAATAGCCCGTGACGGCCTCGGCCGCCTGCACGATGCCGAGCGAGAGATCGTTGTTGTCGAACATGGCGCGGCCGCCCGTGTCCTTCGCGAGCGAATAAAGGGCATCCTGCGACTGCTGGAATCTGGTCGTCATCGACTGGGCGATCGCGCCCGAGAACATGCCGACGCCGCCGGGAGACGGCCGCGTGGCATCGCCGAGCGGCGGCGTCGCGACAAGTCCGCGCGCGTCGACTGGATTGAGTGTGACGTTGGACCGCACAGCCGCATTGATCGTGGCGCGCAGCTGCGCCTGGTTGTCGATCCCGTTCAGCCGTAAGCCGCTGCCGAAGTATACGAGCGTCTTCAGTTCCGGCAGCGGACCGAGATCCGTCACCGCCGTTTGCAGCGCCGCCAGTTGACGATCGGTCGCAAACAAATTGAACGCATCGTCGTTGTCGCCAAACGCGCCGCCCGGATCCCAGTTCTCGGCCATGCCGTTCGCGCGCGCATCGGCGGCCACGGTCAGCTCACGGATGACCTCGCGGAGCGCGCCACGATCGTCCGTGAAGTTCTGCTTCAGGACGACGCCGCGGCCTTCGAACACCATGACCGCGACGAGATCGGCCGGCGTCATCAAGGTGCTGACGTATTTGTCCGCGTGCGCGAAGGTGCGCATCTGCTCGAACGGCGCCATCCGGTACAGATCGAAATAGAGAATCATCAGGCGGCGACCGCGATACCGGGCGTCGCCCGGACGCGGAACCGACACGCCGGCCAGCGTCGCCGGCGCGACGCCGGCGCTCGCGGCTGGCGGTTCCGCGGGGACCGTCGTCACGTCCGCCGTCGCCGAGCCTGGCGACGCGTCGATCGCCTCGTATTCGACGAACGCGATGTTCTGTTGCACGCCGTTTTCGGTGACGACGAAATCTTTGGCGGTGAGACCGAGCACCGGGCGGCCTTGCTTGTCCCTCACCGTCACCGGATGAACGATGAGATGCGTCGACGCGCGGAACGTCGTCTGAGGCTTCGGCGGCGGCGCAGACTGCTGCGCAAACGGTCGCGCGGCAGCAAGGAGTCCGGCCAGCATCACGAATCCGATCCTCAGCATGCGGCAGCGCATCTCAGAACCTCAGACGGAACGACGTCTGAATGCGCCGCATGGGATTGGCAATCGTCGGAAGCCCGAACTGCGGACTCGTCACCACCGTGTCGATCGTCGCGAACGTGACGCGGTTGAGCACGTTCATTGCCGCCACGCGCCATTCCAGGTTCCACGTGCTGCCGAGTCGGAACACGCGCGACAGGCTCATGTCGAGCGAGAACTGCGACGGCCCGCGAATCGAATTGCGACCGGCATCTCCCCAGGTCCCCGGCAACGGCGTGGCGTACGCGTCAGGGTTCGCGTAGGAGCCGTCGGCGACCGCGTCGGGCGGCACGCCAGTGAGGCGCGGACGAACGCCGACGAAGCCGGTGCCGGCCACGGTGAGAAACGAGATCGGCGTCAGCGGCAAGCCGCTTCCCGCGTTCAGTTGACTCGTGATCGTCCAGTCCTTGAACAGCGCTCCCCGTGCCCCCTCGACCAGCGTCCCGCCCGCGACTCCCATGCCGGTCGTGTACTGGAACTGCACCGACACGAGATGCCGTTGATCGAATGAGGATGGTCCGCGCTCGGCAGAGAGATTGAGCCAGTCCTGTGCGACCGCGAGCGCCGATGGCGTGACCGACGTGTTGCTGAACGTGGCGGCATCGTCAGTCGACTTCGCGATCGTGTACTGCACGGTTGCCGTGAGCCCGTGGTGCAGCCGGCGCCGCACCGTGAACTGTCCCGCATTTCGCAGAGAGCTTCCCGTGGACGTGACGTACACGAATCCGGACGGGCAGTCGGGACACGGATTCTCTGCGCCCGCCGGATACGTATTCGGCAGGAACGCCTGCATCAACTGGGTGCCCCTGGCGCCAAGATACGCGGCGATGACGGTCAGCGACGCCGGGAAATCGCGTTGGACCGACGCCTGCCACGTGTGCGCGTATCCCGGGCGGAAGTCGGGATCGACGGCAAACGTGTTGGAGGTCGTGGGGAGCGACGACGGAAAGGGATTCGCGAGCGTGAGAGGCGTCTCGGCGCTGTTCTCGACGGCGAATGTGTTGGAGATTGGCGGCTGCTGCGTCAGGAGGATCGCGAGCGGTTGATAGACGCCGAGGTTGCGGTACATCCCGTAGCTCGCGCGGATGATGAGTGACGATCCGAGCACCGGCCGCCACGAGGCCGCGACTCGCGGCTGCACGCCGCGCTTGTCCGGACGAAGCAGAGAAGTCGGGTACCGCGACCCCGTGAGAGACCCGACAGGATTGGTCGCGAGGACGGGGCTGATTGCCGTGAACGCCGGCGCGACGTCCAGATTGACGAGACCGCCGGACGTCTCGGTGAACGGCGCCTCGTATTCCCAGCGCACGCCGAGATTCAGCGTGAGGCCGGGAGTGACGCGCCAGTCGTCGTTCACGTATGCGTCGTACGCGGTGCCGCGCAGCCGGCTGTCGCGATTGCCGAAGGCGATCGAGCTCGTCCGCGGCACGCCGATCAGAAAATCGCCGAACGCGTCGCCGGTCACAAGGCCGGTGAAGTTCAGCAATCCTCGCGGATTCAGTTCCGATGCGATGTCGGTCCTCGTCCACCGCACATCGCCGCCTGTCGTGATGTTGTGCACGCCTCGCCTGATCGCGATCTCGCCGCCGCCCGAGTGCGTGTTGACCGTCGACCGGTGATAGTCGGCGTCGCGCAGACCCGCGATATCCGGAAATGACAGCGCCGGCGGTCCCCAGTTCAGCGGGTCCTGGCTGTTCCCGCTGATGCCGGCGTCCGCCGACACGTTCGTGCGGTTCGCGAAGAACGGCGTGACCTCCGAGTCGGATCGTGTAAACCGGTACCGGAACCGGAGCACGAGCCTGAGGCCGAACTGGCGAACGAAATTAGCGCCGGCATCGATCGACGTCAGCCGGCTCGTGTCGGCAAAGCCGAAGATGTCGTCCGAATCGGTAAGCGTTCGCTGCAGTGTCATCGCGCCCGTCAGGCTGGTGCGGCGGGCAAGCTGCTGCGTGACCGACAGTTGAAGATTGTCCTGCGTCGTCCTCGAGAGCAGGGGAGTCTGGTAATTGATCCCGCGCGTCGTCACGACGTTCGGGAGCGGATAGTAATTAAGGAGCGCGGTCGCCGGCTGGCTGATGCGTTCCGGCGGGATCGCGTTGCCGGGGAAGGGAAGCCCCGTCAGCGGATCGCGGATGAGATCCGATGACTGCGAGAAGTCCCCGCGGCGTTCCGCTTCCGTCGGCATCAACGCCGACTGCGTCGTCGCGCTGTGTGAGACGCCGTGCTGATAGTTGATGAACGTCTGCGGGCCGTACGTCAGGAGCCAGGGGATCTTCAGCGGGCCGCCGAGGGTGAACCCAAGCTGCAGATCGTTGTACGTGGGGATCGGCGAGGCGGTACCGTCGAACGAGTACGGCCGCGCGTTCCACCCGGAGTTCCCGAACAGCCCGTTCACGCCGCCGGTGTACCGCGATCCCAGCCGCGGCCGGTTATTGCCGAAGGCGCGCGGCTGCGCGAACGCCGACGCCGCGCCGTTGATCACGCTGCCGTTGATGATGTCGGGGATCTCGGGCGGCTCGGTTTCAACGCCGGCACTCGTTTGTGATCCGGGTGCGGCGGCAACCGCCGGCTTCGATTCGATCGATCCACGAGCCACGATCTCGTCGTACGGCCGCATCGTCAACGCGAAGACGATCGGTGGTCCGGAGATTGGTATGGCGATGTCGCGGCTCAGCGTGACGAAGCCGCGCATCTCGACGCGCACCGCCCACGTCCCGTCGTCGAGATTGGCAAACGTGAAAACCCCACCCTCGTCAGAGACAGTCGACAGCGAGTTCTCGCCGCGGATGGCCGTGACGGTTGCGCCCGGCACCGGCACGTTGGAGAACACGATTCGGCCGGAGAGGCCCGATGAGATCGAGCCGGTTTCCGGCGACGCGGCCGCCAGCGCCAGCGCGATCAGGACCGTGGTGAACATGCTCATGGCCTGATGCGTGCGCTAACGACGTGCGTTGTCGGCAGAGCGGTGCGTTGCCTAGCGACCTGCGCCGCGGGCCCGTGCTGATACCGGAATGTCTGGCCTTGGCTTTTCGATCTGATCGATGACGAGGTACCCGCGCGGACCTTTGGTCGGTTCGACGGTCAACCCGAGCTGCTCCTGCAGCGCGCGAAAGACGGATGGAGCCGTCGGCGGACCGGACGGCGCGCTCCCTGTCATCTCGAAGAAGCGGGCCACTCCAGGGGTGCTCTCGTCGGGTCCAAATTCCCAGGTGATGTTGAAGATGTCCGTGACGCCGGTCCGGTCGAACACCTTGATTCCGAGATCTCCCGACAGCACGGCCGCGATCACGGCGAGCGTTTGGCCGCCGTGTTCGTAACGCCAGTTCGGTCCGTTTGGCCCACCGTTGACCGTGCCGCAGGTCGGCTTCACGCCACGGCGTGCCGCGTCTGAGAGAAGGATGGGACCGTTCGATCGATCATTTGTGCACGCGCCCGGCTGCATCGGCTTGATCTTGAGACCGCCTCTGGCGACCTTGAGCGCGAGCATCGGTACTTCCTCGATCTCCTGATGGAGCTTCAGCCGGAAGCGATCCTCGAGCAGCGACCGAAGCATCGGGCCTGTCATCAGCAATCGGTCCGGGCTCTGCTGCGCTGAGGGGTCGAGTCCTTCGGCTTTGGCCTCGATCGTGTACTTGTCGGAATAGACCCACGACGGACCGCCTCGGATGCGCTGCGCTTCGCCAATCACGCCCGCGGCCAGAAGCCTCGGCCAGTTCAACAGCGGATCGTCTTGATCACCGCGGCCCCGTTGGTGGATGTACGCCATGTCGATGAGATTGCGCACGACGAAGCACGACAGGTAGGCGCGGCCCGGAGAAAAGCTGCCGTTGCCGCCGCCGCTGCGACCGCCAGGCGGGACCGGCTGTGGTTCGCAGGGTTTGATCGACGCCACCTCGAACTTCTGTGCGGCAGGCAACTGAAGCGCCTGCTGACTTGGGGCGCCGGAAGTCTGAGCCGTAGGTGCGCGATCCGGCGTTGGCCGCTCGACTCGATCGATCACGAGATATCCGGCCGGTCCTCTCGTCGGCTCGAGCTTCAGCCCGAGTTGCTGATCCAGCGCTTCAAAGATGTCCGGTCCAGGGCCCACGGGCGGGTCGACCGGCGGCCGAGCGATGGGGGCAGGTGTGTGGTCGTCGGGTACGAACCCAATCCGGATGTTGAATTGATCGCTGATGCCGGTCCTGTCGAGGACGCGGCGATCCATCGCCCCAGACAGGGTGCTCGCAAAGTGGTCCAGCGTCGTGCCGCCGATGATCCACGTTCGCAACCCGGCGTCGCTGGTCATCGTCATCGAGCCACACATCGGCATTTCACCCGCGAGCATCGCGGCAACATGGGCCTTGGGATCGCGATTGAACGATTGCACGCCACCGCGATCGACTGCCTTACAGCCATCCGGACCGATCGGCTTGAGTTTCAGGCCGCCCTTGGCGACCGACATCGCATACATGGGCCGTTCTTCGGTCTCGCGATGCACCTTGAGCTGGAATCGATCCTCGAGTACGGACTGCAGCATGGGGCCGAGCATCACCTTCGCGTCCGGCGTCCCTTCCGCACGCGCTTCGATAGCGTATTTCTCGGACCGTGTCCAGGATGGTCCTCCAGCAATCCGTTTGTAGTCGCCGACGCCGTTGCCGGAATCGTTCAACAACGGCTGTCCGAACCGGATGTACGCCGTGTTGACGAGTGTTTCGACCGTCGCGCACGGAATGTTGATGCGTCCGGGTGATGCGTTCGAGACCCCGGGTCCTCCCTGGCGCGCGCCGGTCGGCGCGGCAGGTTCGTCCTTGCACGGTTTCACCGACACGACTTCGAATCTCTGCTTGCCCGCCATAGCTTCAGCGGAGGCGGGAACACTGGCACGAACGGGTGCCGTGATCATGCCGGCGGCGAACGGCATGGCGAGCGCCGCGGCAGCTGCGCCGGCGAGGCCGGCTTTTCTGACGCGATTCAGGTTCCGGCCGATGCGCTTGATCATGATGGCCTCGATCCGCCTTTTGAGATTCGCACCGCTGACGCCCGACACGCACGCGATCGGCGAC